>Ga0074195_1000171_pt1 | contig 154848 bp, 151 predicted proteins | sample EPASupsiteHSE623_FD_64525 | JGI IMG/M metagenome (GOLD analysis project Ga0074195, IMG submission 64525) | Bioremediated contaminated groundwater from EPA Superfund site, New Mexico - Sample HSE6-23 | ecosystem: Environmental > Aquatic > Deep subsurface > Groundwater > Contaminated ...
TTAAAGGCGCTGTGATTATGTAGAGGATGCGGCCATTTGATTGAAACGTATGTGCCTGTCAAAAGCCTGGTCGCATCAGTCGCTCTGCATAACTGGGTCCTCTGCATAAGTGCCCTTATGTCGAGCTCTACATAAGGGCACCAAGTTGACCGCCACGAACGGCGGCTGACCGGCACCCCAACTCATGCAATTGGGTTGCCAGAAAGCAGGCACTGGCCACCGACTCTTTACGTTTAAGTTTGTAGGATGCCCGCCCGCAGCTACGAGCCGATCAGAAGTCAGCCAAGGTCCGAGGACAGGCGTCGTACACGCTTCAACTGTAGGCGACTTTGATAGTTCAGAAAACGGGGCATTCCAGTTCAGGAAACCGATGGTTGCCCAAAAGCTCAAGCTGGCTTGTCCCGTATTACTCATTATTTCATTGTATTTTTGGAGTTCTTACGATTTTTTTGGGATAAAGTTCGACCCCAAGCCAGTTAGCGACTCCGCGTCGCCTGGCTCCTCGGCACCTTGGGTGCTGTTTTTTATTCAGCCTGCACTTAAGTTTTGCAGCGCTTCTCTGAAGGATAGCTCAGTCATGAACTGGCAAAATTTCAAACGCGATTATCTGGTGCGCTTCTGGGCACCGGTACCGGCGGTTATTGCGGCGGGAGTACTTTCCGCCTATTACTTTGGCATTACGGGGACTTTTTGGGCCGTGACCGGCGAGTTCACACGTTGGGGAGGCCATTTACTGCAATTGTTCGGCTATCACCCGGAAAACTGGGGCTACTTCAAGGTGATTCATCTGGAAGGCTCGCCGCTGGACCGGATCGACGGCGTCATGGTCATCGGCATGTTTGCCGGCTGCTTGTCGGCCGCTCTGTGGGCCAACAACGTCAAGCTGCGCATGCCACAGCATCGCATCCGCATTTTTCAGGCCGTCACGGGGGGGATCATTGCCGGCTTTGGCGCGCGTCTGGCGATGGGCTGCAACCTGGCAGCGTTCTTTACCGGCATTCCACAGTTTTCCCTACATGCCTGGTTTTTTACCCTGGCAGCCGCCGCCGGCTCCTGGTTTGGGGCGCGCTTCACCCTGTTGCCGCTTTTCCGCATCCCGGTGAAGCTGCAAAAAGTCTCGGCTGCGCAACCGCTGAGTCAAAAGGTCGATCAGGCCGCCCGCCGCTTTCGCCTGGGCATGCTGATCTTTTTCGCCTTTGCACTGTGGGCGGTGGCCAAGACTTTTGATGCCCCCAAGATGGGTCTGGCCGCACTGTTCGGTCTGGCTTTCGGTCTGCTCATCGAACGTGCGCAAATCTGCTTTACCTCGGCCTTTCGCGACTTGTGGATCACCGGGCGCACCCAGATGGCTAAAGCCATCATTATCGGCATGGCGGTCAGCACGATTGGTGTCTATAGCTATGTTCAGCTGGGCGTATCGCCAAAAATCCTGTGGGCCGGCCCCAATGCGTTGATTGGCGGTTTGTTGTTCGGCTTTGGCATCGTCCTGGCGGGAGGCTGTGAAACCGGCTGGATGTACCGGGCAGTGGAGGGTCAGGTGCACTTCTGGTGGGTGGGGCTGGGCAACATCATCGGTGCCACATTGCTGGCGGCTTGGTGGGACGATATTGCCCCGGTACTGGCCACCAATTACGACAAAGTCAATTTACTAGAGGTCTTCGGTCCGCAAGGTGGATTGATCGTGACTTATCTGATGCTGGCCGCAGCGATGTTGGCAGTTATTTGGTGGGAAAAGCATTTCTTCGCCCGCAAGGCTTCAATAACCCAAGCAGCTGTATTGCTGAAGGAGGCCGTATGAGCAAGCTATCGTACATTCCCAACTATCGTCTGGACATGATGGGCGAGCCATGCCCTTATCCGGCGGTGGCCACGCTGGAAGCGATGCCGCAATTGCAGCCCGGCGAAATCCTCGAAGTGGTGACCGACTGCCCGCAGTCGATCAACAACATCCCCTTGGACGCGCGTAATCATGGGTATGAAGTGCTGGAAATCCAGCAGGATGGGCCGACCATCCGCTATTTGATCCGTCGCTGAGCGGGACGCTGCTGTCCGCTGTGTGAGATAACTTAACTCAGGAGAAACAAGATGCAAAAAATCCTCATCATCGTGCACGCCCCGCCCTATGGCAGCGAACGCTGCCTGTCCGCCTTGCGGCTCGCCACCGCACTGGCCGGCCGCGATGCAGATCGGCCGGAGATTCGTCTATTCCTGATGTCCGATGCGACGGTACTGGGCCTGCCGAACCAGGTGGACGGCAACGGCAACAGCCTGCAAGGCATGATCGAAATGCTGGTGAGCGAGAGCGTGACCATCAAACTGTGCCGCACCTGCGCACTGGCACGCGGTCTGGCCGACTTGCCGCTGATTCCCGGCCTCAGCATCGGTACCCTGCCCGAACTTGCCGAGTGGACAGTGGCCGCCGACAAGGTTATTACCTTCTGACTGTGCCAATGAGTTGCTCCTAATTTCATATACACAGACAAACTTTCGCTTCCGGCTCTCATCTTTCCGTCACGAGCGGCGGGACTGGTAATCCAACTCAGGCAATTGAGCTACCAGGAAGCGCCGCTCACCGTGACCGCAGTACCATCTGGGTTTTGCTCATTGTGATGTCGAATTTCGACAGGAACGACTGACCCAGTAGGGCATCGTTTTCATCTCCGCCGCGCAGGCCTACGCCCACTTTGACGTTGGTGACGCTCACCGGTCCGATGGACACACCCACACCCTCCACAACGAGCCCGGGCCGATCGCCATTGGCCGTTTTGAACGTGGTGGGCACGCCACCGCGAATGAATGCTTTTTGGGCGAATTCTTCACTCACGCTAACCAGGGATGCCCCGGTATCAACCATGAATTTGGCCTCTTTGCCGTTGATGGTGCCTGTGGTGTAGAAATGGCCGTCCTGTGACCGATTGATTGCTAGATCACCATTGGCCAGCACCTGGGCTTGCTTGGGTTTGAGGTAGTTCGTCATCAGCATATACAGAAGCCCCATGACAACACACCAAAAGATCATCATCGGGATGAGCCCGGTCTTTGTCGGTGACACGGCTTTTGCACCAAGATGTTTGCGCGAAAACACGGAAAACTTGGCGCGCGTTTCGTCAATTTGGCGCTGTTTTTCCCGCTCGCGCAGTGCTTCGCGATACCAGTCTCTGTCTTGCATTCCCATGACTAATTTGGCTATCCGTGTTTGTTGATAGGATTAAACGCGAGTTTCTTGCCGATTACATCATTAGGCACATATTCATCAATGCTACGCCCTTACTGGGAATACTCACCAGCTTGGCATCGTTTTCCAGTTCACAGGAAAACCAAGGTTCTCGATATTTTCCGATGAATAACGAGCAAAGACAGATTCTCTGCCCAGGCGTCATTCACATGCAACCTTCACGGCCCGCATAAGATTCCATTCAGCCGGGCTGTCAATCCTGTTCATCCGCACAGGTCCGGCAACCCGCGATAATTGGGGTATGTCTTCATCCAAAGTTTTATTCGGCTTTCATGCCGTCGGCGTGCGCCTCAAAACCGCGCCCAAGTCCATCATCGAGATTTATTTCGAACCTACGCGCCGCGATGCGCGCATGCGCCAGTTTCTGGAAAAAGCCAATGAGGTCGGTGCGCGCCTGATTGAGTCAGACGGCATTCGATTGGCCAAGCTCTGTGGCGGCCACGGGCACCAGGGCGTGGCCGCGCGGGTGCAAGAGCTGGCCCAGGTCCATTCGCTGGATGAACTGCTGGAGAACCTGGAAGCCTCCCAAGCTGACAAACCGCTGGCCGAACGCGAAAACCCGCTGATTCTGGTGCTCGATGGCGTGACCGATCCACACAACCTGGGGGCCTGCCTGCGGGTAGCCGATGGCGCCGGCGTGCACGCCGTGATTGCGCCCAAGGACCATGCCGCCGGCATCAACGCCACGGTGGCCAAAGTGGCCAGCGGCGCGGCTGAAACCGTGCCGTACTTCATGGTGACCAATCTGGCACGTACCCTGAACGAGCTGAAGGAACGCAACATCTGGATCATCGGCACCAGTGACGTGGCAAGCAAAACGATTTACCAGGCCGACCTCAAAGGCCCGGTGGCGCTGGTGCTGGGCGCCGAGGGCGACGGCATGCGCCAGTTGACCGCCAAAACCTGCGACGAGCTGGTCAGTATTCCGATGCGTGGCGCGGTGGAAAGCCTGAATGTGTCCGTAGCCAGCGGCGTGTGTTTGTTTGAGGCCGTGCGCCAGCGCAGCTGACAGCGAAAACCCTAAACCCAGCCCAGCCACCCCAACACCCCGCCCGCGCCCAGCAGCCACAGCAAATGCAAACGGGTGCGCCACACCAGCAAGGCGCTCACTGCGGTGACAAACCACAAGGGCCAGTGTTGTACTGGGCTGCCATGGCTGGCGGCCAGAATCCAGCCGGTGGCGATGAGCAGCGCAATCACGATGGGTGCCATGCCCTGCTTGAAGGCGCGCACCAAACGCAGTTCACGGTTTTGATGGCCCCAGCGGGCGGCCGCGAAGGTGAGGGTGGTGCTGGGCAGCATGATGCCGACCATGGTAATGCTGGCACCCAGCAAGGCATAGGCCCAGGCGGCGATGCCCGCGCCCATGCCACCGCCGGCGTTCATGCCCACATTCCAGCCCAGCAGTGCCACAAACAGCACGTTGGGTCCGGGGGCCGCCTGCGCCAGCGCGATGGAAGAGGTGAATTGGCCATCGCTCAGCCAGTGCCGTTCATCCACCAGATAGCGGTGCATGTCGGGTGCTGTCGTGATGGCGCCGCCAATCGCCAGCAAGGACAGCGACATGAAATGGGTCAACAGGGCCAGCCAGTCGGCAGCCGTCAAGGTCAGGCTCATTCTTCGGTCTCCAGCGCGCGTGCCCGGCCCAGTTGCCGGTAAGCCCAGGCGCAGGCCAGCCCGCCTACCCCCAGCAGCAGCCACGCCAAGGGCACACGCAACAGTGCAATAGCTATAAAAGTAATAGCTGCTAGCGCCCAGCAGACGGGGGTTCCCATTACATTTTTCTTCAAGGCAGCAACAAGTTTGAGCCCGGTGGCGGTAATCAGGCCGGCCGCTACGGCACCCATGCCGCGCAGCGCGCCCTGAACGCCGGGCATATCAGAAATACCCGCAAACACAGCCGCCAGTGCCAGCACGATCAGCATCGGCAAGGCCAGCATGCCGGCCAGCGCCACCAGCGCGCCGCGCAGACCAAAGTAGCGGTCACCAATCATCAGCGACAGGTTGACCACATTGGGGCCGGGCAAAATTTGCGCCACGGCCCAGTCTTCCACAAACTCCTCGTGGGTCAGCCACTGCTTCTTTTCCACCAACTCGCGTTGCACCACGGCGAGCACGCCGCCAAAGCCTTGCAAAGCCAACCACGTAAATGACCAGAACAGGTCACGTAATGATTCGGGGCGGGCGCTATGGGTTGAAGGTGCAGTGGATGGGGGGAGGCTCATGGTTCAACTATCAACGGAGGCTCTTTCCCCGCTCACGCTGTCCCGGCTTCCAGTCCCCGGGATCATGGCCATGACCGAGTCGACACAGTCCAGCCACGCCTGCAAGGCGGCGGGGTAGGTTTCGCCGGGTTTTGCCCGCCAGCGGTGCCAGGTCTGGCGCGCCAGCGTGCGCAGTTGCCAGCCGGCTTCGCGGGTCAAGAGGGTCATCTCCTGCAACAGCTCGTCGCCTAGCGCTTCGCTGCCGAGTTGGGCAAGTTGGTCAGGCGCCGCCCCTACATTGGCCAGTACGCGTTTAATTTGCGATACATGGTTAGCCAGCAGCACAAGTTTCTCACGCTGCGCAGGGGGCAGATCGGGGTTTGCCCCAATTTCTGCAGGCCATTGATTCAGCGCGCCATCAATTTCCAGAAGCAGCTTCACCGGGTCATCGAGGTGCTCAAGGTCAGCCGTCGTGGTGTCGGTGCGGGGCTGCAGTAAGCCTATGACCTGAATGACCAGCGTGCTGTCGTATTTGTGCGGATTCATTCGCAATAGCACAGACAGGCGCAACTCCGGCGCCGCGCGGCCGGGGGCAAACATGGCTGCGACCACGCTGGACAGCGACAACATTTTTCCCAGCGGCCCGATGGCGTCCCCGCTCAGGTTGCGGGGATAGCCGGAGCCATCCAGGCACTCATGGTGCTCGCGAACAGCGCGTACAACTTCCTTGGAGTACTGATGGTGACGTTCTATCAGTGCAGTGGAGACCAGCGGGTGGGCGTAAAGCTGGCGTTGTTGATTTCGGCTGAGCATGTGCTCGGGTTGCCGCAGCAGCGGATCGACATGCAGCATGCCAATGTCGTGAAGCAGGCCGCCCACAGCGGCCATACTCACGTCGAAGCGCGATAAGAGCGGAGTTTTGGTCAGCCAGGCCGCCGTCAGTGCCGTTCGGATGAGATGCCGATAGATGTCTGGATGCACATCGCGCGCGATGGTCAACTGAAAAGCAATCGGGTCAGGCAGGGGCATGGTTTCGATGGCATTGAGCAACAGGTCGCGGGACTTGTTATCGGGGGTCATGCGCTTGAAGAAAGGAATGTCATTCAATACCTCTTCGGCACTGAGCCTCAGGGTCTCCCCGGTCACCGGGTTGCTGCTGCTGACGCAATCTTCAATCGGTGCCGACAACTTGTGCTGCATCAGGCGCTCGTACAGCCTGAGATTGATCGCGACCCCTTTTTCAACTATCTTTACGCCGTTCTCATTGAAGATCGCGCAACTGGCGACAACGGGTTGTTTTTCACCCAACTCGGCTACGTTTCTTGTGAAGTGCTGCTCGTTATCGGTCGACTCGGTCATGGTCCCTCCATGGATAAATATCGCCTGATTGTGCCTTCCTTGCAGCAGGCAAGGATGGCAATCAGGCGCTAGTCGCCGCAGGGCATCCGGCCCTGAATCTCAATAGACGGGTTGGTAGCGCGTGATGCTGGCCTTGACCTCGTCCGTCAGCGCAAAGCCGGCCCCGAACCTGGCGGCCAGTTCATCTGCCTGCTTGATAAAAGTGTCAATGCCCATGCCGTAGATGAACTGCATGGCACCACCGGTCCAGGCCGGAAAGCCAATGCCGAAGATGGAGCCGATGTTGGCGTCATGCACGCTGGTGAGCACGTTTTCGCTCAGGCAGCGCGCAGTCTCCACCGCCTGACGATAGAGCAGGCGGTCTTTCAGGTCATTGATGTCCCATTGGACGTCGGCTTTTTCAAACAGCGGTTTGAGCTGGGGCCAGAGGAATTTTTTGACGCCTTTCTCGGTCGGGTAGTCGTAGAAGCCGGCGCCACCGGCCCGGCCGGGCCGCTTGTGCAGGCGCACCATGTCGGCCACCAGCAGCTCGCCGGGGCTGGCGACATAGGTCTTGCCCGCGGCCTCGAAGTCGGCGCGGGTTTGCTCCATCACATGCAGGCTCAAGGTGAGCGCGGTTTCGTCCAGCACAGCCAGCGGGCCTACCGGCATGCCGCACTGGATGCCGGCATTTTCTATGGCCGCCGCCGGGATACCTTCGCCCAGCATGGCCACACCTTCCATGATGAAGGTGCCAAAGACACGGCTGGTAAAGAAGCCGCGTGAATCGTTCACCACGATCGGCATCTTGCCAATGGCCTGCACGTAGTCAAAAGCGTGGGCCACGGTTTCGTCGCTGGTTTGCTGGCCGCGAATGATCTCCACCAGCTTCATCTTGTCCACCGGGCTGAAGAAGTGGATGCCGATGAATTTTTCGGGCGCGGCACTCGCCTTGGCCAGGCCACCGATGGGCAAGGTGGAGGTGTTCGACGCAAAGAAACCACCCGGTGCCAGCATGGGTTCCGCCTCCTGGGTGACCTTGGCCTTGAGCTCGCGGTTTTCAAACACGGCCTCAATGATCAGGTCGCAACCCGCCAGGTCCGCTACTTGGTCGGTGGCGTGAATGCGCTCCAGAATTTTTTGCTGCTCGTCGGCGCTCATATGGCCCTTGTCCACGCGCGCCTGAGTCAGTTTGGCGCTGTAGGCCTTGCCGGTGTCGGCTTTCTCCTGGCTCACGTCTTTCAGCACGGTCGCGATGCCCTTGCTGGCCTGCGCGAAGGCAATGCCTGCGCCCATCATGCCGGCACCGAGCAAACCCACCTTGGCGGGTTTGAAGCGCGCGGCCGTGCCGGGGCGCGACTGACCGCTCTTGATGGCGTTCAGATTGAAGAAGAAAGTGTTGATCATGGCGCGGGCATTGATGCCGGTCATGAGCTTGGCGAGGTAGCGGCTTTCGATGCGCAGGGCAGTGGGCAGATCGACCTGCAGCCCTTCGACCATGCAGGCCAGGATGGCCTCCGGGGCCGGGTACAGGCCGCGGGTCTGTTTCTTGATCATGGCGGGGGCCACCACCAGCAGGTTGGCCACCTTGGGGTTGGACGGTGTGCCACCGGGCACCTTGTAGTCCTTGTCTTCCCATGGGTGCTGGGCGCTTGGGTTGGCTGCAATCCAGGCCAGCGCCCGGGTGCGGAGTTCAGCGGCAACACTGTCTGACGGTGCAATCAGCTCATGCACCAGTCCCAGGGCTTTCGCCTCCTTCGGCGAGAAGAGCTTGCCCTCGACCAAATAGGGCTGCGCGCCCAGCAGGCCAAGGTGGCGCGTCATCTTGGTGACGCCGCTGGCGCCGGGCAGCAGGCCCAGCGTCACTTCGGGCAGGCCGAACTGGATCTTGCGGTCATCCACCGCGATGCGGTAGTGGCCGATCAGTGCCACTTCCCAGCCGCCGCCCAAGGCCGTACCGTTGAGGCAGCTCACCACCGGTTTGCCCAGGGTTTCAAGGGTGCGGAAGTTTTTCTTGACCAGCTCAATTTCCGTGAAGATCGCGCTGGCGTCGGAGGGTTGCAGGCGCATCGCCGCTTTCAGGTCCGCCCCGGCAAAGAAGGTGGATTTGGCCGACGCCAGGATGAGGCCCTTGATGGCGTCCTTGTCCTGCAAGACTTGAGCCGCCAATGCCGACAGGTCTTGCTGCCATTGCCGGCACATGGTGTTGACGGGGGAATTGGGTTCGTCAAAGGTGATGGTGGCAATGCCGTCTTGGAGTTCGTATTGGATGGTTTTCATTAGATTCTTTCAACAATGGTGGCAATACCCATGCCGCCGCCGACGCACAGCGTGGCCATGCCGTAGCGCAGCTTGCGCCGGTGCAGCTCGTCAATCAGGGTGCTCAGGATCATGGCGCCGGTGGCACCGAGCGGATGGCCCATGGCAATGGCGCCGCCGTTGACGTTGACCTTTTCAAACGGCACTTTCATCTCTTTCATGAAGCGCATTACCACGGCGGCAAAGGCCTCGTTCACCTCAAACAGGTCAATCTGCTCAATCGTCAGCCCGGCCTTGGCCAGCGCCTTGCGGGCGGCCGGCATCGGGCCGGTCAGCATGATGGTGGGGTCGGCACCGCTCAGCGCCGCCGCCACGATGCGGGCGCGTGGCGTGAAGCCGTGGGTCTTGCCGGCGGCCTCGGAGCCAATCAACACCGCCGCCGCGCCATCCACAATGCCGGACGAATTGCCGGCGTGGTGCACATGGTGGATGCGCTCCACCTGCGGGTAGCGGGTGAGGGCGATCTGATCGAAGCCCATGCCGCCCATCTGCTCAAACGCCGGTTTCAGCGAACCCAAGCCCGCCAGCGTGGTTTGCGGCTTGATGAACTCGTCCTGCGCCAGAATGACTTGGCCCAGGAAGTCGGTCACGGGAACGATCGAACGCGAGAAAAAGCCGCTGTCACGGGCATGGGCGGCGCGCTTTTGGCTCTCCAGCGCAAACGCGTCCACGTCCTGGCGCGAAAAGCCTTCCAGTGTGGCAATCAAATCGGCGCCAATGCCTTGCGGAGCAAACCCGGTGGCCGAGCTGGTTTCCGGGTCCATGGCCCAGGCGCCGCCGTCCGAACCAATCGGCACGCGGCTCATGCTCTCCACGCCGCCGGCCACCACCAGGTCTTCCCAGCCGGAGCGTACTTTTTGCGCCGCCAGGTTGACCGCTTCCAGGCCCGAGGCGCAGAAACGGTTGATCTGCACTCCCGAACAGGTGAAGTCCCAGCCGGCCTTGAGTGCCGCCACTTTGGCAATGACTGCGCCCTGTTCGCCCACCGGCGACACCACGCCCATGACCACGTCGTCCACCTGGGCGGTGTCGAAGTCGTTGCGGCGCTGCAGCTCGATCAGCACGCCAGCCAGCAGATTGACGGGTTTCACTTCAAAAAGGCTGCCGTCTTTTTTACCCTTGCCACGCGGGGTGCGGATGGCGTCATACACAAATGCTTCGGTCATGGATTTATCCTGATTAGTTGGGGACAGAGCTTGCTCGCTACGCGTAGCTGCGGACTGTCCCGCAAGGTTTTACATTGAAGAGTCGGGTTCAAAAAATAGTATGCGGCGAAATATCGGAATGCAGTATATTCTTTATGCAAAGCATTTGATTTGTATAAATAGTTTATTGACTGTCAACCAGGTGACACCATGATCCAGAGAACCCTTTTTACGCCCGACCACGAAGCCTTTCGTGATAGTTTTCGCCGTTTCATGGAGAAGGAAATTGCCCCGTTCCATGCCGACTGGGAAGAGCAGGGCTACGTCGACCGCGCCGTCTGGCACAAGGCGGGCGACAACGGCTTTTTGTGCATGACCATGCCGGAAGAATATGGCGGCGCCGGGGCCGATAAATTGTTTTCGGTGGTGCAGATGGAGGAGCTCAGCCGCGCTGGCTTCTCCGGCATCGGCTACTCCTTGCACAGCGAGATCGTGGCGCCGTACATCCTGCATTACGGCACCGAAGAGCAAAAGAAAAAGTACCTGCCACAGCTGGCCAGCGGCGCGATGATTGGCGCCATTGCCATGAGCGAGCCGGCGGCCGGCTCGGATTTGCAGGGCATCAAGGCCACCGCCATCCAGCAGCCGGACGGCAGCTATCTGCTCAACGGCAGCAAAACCTTCATCACCAACGGCTGGCACGCCGATCTGGTGATCGTGGTGGCCAAGACCAACCCGGCCGCCGGCGCCAAAGGCACCAGCCTGCTGCTGGTGGAGCGCGGCATGCCCGGCTTTTCAGTCGGCAAGCGGCTGAAAAAACTGGGCATGAAAGCGCAGGACACGTCGGAGCTCTTTTTTGACAATGTGCGCGTCCCGGCGGCCAACCTGCTGGGCGGCCAGACTCATGAGAACAAAGGCTTCATCTGCCTGATGGAACAGCTGCCGTGGGAGCGCCTGCAAATCGCCATCGGCGCTGTCGCCGCCTCGCAGGCCGCCATCGACTGGACTGTGGCCTATGTCAAGGAGCGCAAAGTGTTTGGCCAGCCGGTGGCTTCGTTTCAGAACACCCGCTTCACCCTGGCCGAACTGCAAACCGAGGTGCAGGTGGCGCGCGTGTTTGTCGATAAATGCACCGAACTGTTGCTGACCAACACCCTCGATACCGCCACCGCCAGCATGGCGAAATATTGGTGCAGCGATTTGCAATGCAAGGTGATGGACGAGTGCGTGCAGCTGTTTGGCGGCTACGGCTACATGTGGGAATACCCCATCACCCGCGCCTACGCCGACGCCCGCGTGCAGCGCATCTACGGCGGCACCAACGAGATCATGAAAGAGGTGATTACCCGGGCGATGGGGCTGGGTGGAAAATAGTTTTATGCCCACACTTCTCAGCATTCAAATCGCGCCAGCGCGCCACGTTCAAATCAACGGCCGTGCCATCCTGACCGGCATTCACAAACTGCCTGTTTCCGGCCCGCTGCCGGTGTTGCCCCTGGGCTTGGACGGCGACGAGCAAGCCGATTTGTCGGTGCACGGCGGCTTGGACAAAGCGGTGTACGCCTACCCGTCTGAGCATTACCCGTTCTGGCGTGAGGCCCGTGCCCAGGCCGGGCTGACGGGCATTGACGATGCGCTGCCGTTTGGCACGGTGGGTGAAAACCTGACGCTGCAGGGCGTGCTGGAAACCGATGTCTGGGTCGGCGATGTGCTCAAGTTCGCCCACTGCGAACTGCGGGTAACGCAGCCGCGCGAGCCCTGTTACAAGTTCAACGCGGCTATGGGATTCAACACCGCCGCCAAAGTGATGGCGCAGCAAGGCTGCTGCGGGTTTTATCTGGCAGTGGACCAGCCGGGACACATCAGCGCCGGTGAGCCGTTTGAACTCATCCCCGGCCCCCGGCGCCTGGGCATTCCCGAGTCGTTCAACGCCAAGATGTTCAAGCACATGCGCTGATGCATGCTACATGCTATTCAATTTATAGCTGACTACGCTTAGTTCACGGGGGCTAGAGGCCAATAGTGCATAAATTTTATGAATCGGTGTTGAGCGACAAGGCAAATTTGAGCCGGTTAGGCGGTGTGGAGTAGGTGCTGTTTTAGGCGCGCCTGGCGACGAGAACGCGCTCCTTCACTTCGACCCAGACGCTTTCGCCGTTCCTGCGCTTCAGTTTGAGGACGGCGTTGCGTGTCAGACCGCTGATGTGACGCGTAACGACGTCCATGACCCAACCATGGGTAACGACGAGCACCCGTCCCCCTCGATGACGGGCGCCGATTTCGGCGAACGCGCTGAACGAGCGATCAGCGAATTCGTCCATCGACTCTCCGCCCACGAATTCGGCAGCCGGGTTGCGCCGCAGTATCTGCTCGAGCAAGGCCGGATTCAGCTCGGCCAGTTCGATCTTCGGAATGCCCTGGACGGCACCGAAGTGCCTCTCCCTGAGACCCTCATGGCAAGACGGCGGTGGCAGTCGCAGCACGGTGGCGACGATTTCGGCCGTTTCGCGCGCCCGTACCAATGGGCTTGTCCACACCGCGGTGAAATCCGTATCGGCGAAAGTTGCCGCCAACTGACGTGCCTGACGACGTCCTTGCGCGTTGATCGGCACGTCGAGCCAGCCTTGCAAAATGCCACTCTTGTTCCAGTCGGTTTCGCCGTGGCGGGCGACACAGATATGAGTGGCGTCCATGCGGCTTAACGAATATCTGCGGGGGCGACAGGCTGAAGGAGTGCCTCAATCTGCGCATCCTTCTCCAGCCACAGCTGCTGCACCCATTTTTGATACGCCTCGCGCACCGCCGGGTCACCGGCGTAATCGCCTTGCACCAGGTGCTGCGGAATGGGTAGCGGGCGCACCCGGACGATGACGCGTTTGAGTTTGCCCTTGAGGAATTTCCAAAAATCCGGCGGGCCGTCCGGGTAAACAATCGTCACATCGAGAATGGCCTGGAATTTGTCGCCCATGGCGTTCAGCGCCAGCGCCATGCCACCGGCCTTTGGTTTGAGCAGATGTTTGTAAGGTGATTGTTGCCGCAGTTGCTTGGCCGGCGTGAAGCGCGTGCCTTCCAGAAAATTCATCACGCTGGTGGGAATCAGCGCAAATTTCTCGCAGGCCTGGCGCGTGGTGGCCTGGTCTTTGCCGCGCATCTCGGGGTGCTTTTTAAGGAACTCTTCGCTGTGGCGGCGCATGAACGGAAAATCCAGCGCCCACCAGGCCAGTCCCATGACGGGCACCCAGATCAGCTGCTGCTTGAGAAAGAATTTGAGCAGCGGAATGCGCCGGTTGAACAGGTGCTGCAGCACCAGGATGTCCACCCAGGACTGGTGATTGCAGTTCACCAGGTACCAGCTGCGGTAGTTCAGGCCTTCAATGCCTTGCACATCCCAGCGGGTGCGCTGGGTCAGCTGCATCCAGCCACTGTTGCCGGCAATCCAGGCTTCGGCGATGCGCAACAGGATCGGATCGATCAACAATCGCATCTTTTTGACCGGAATGATCAGCTTTAGAAAGGCAAAAAGCAGCAGGATCGGCACCCAGAACAGCGCGTTGAGCACCATCAACAGAGTCGCAATCAAGCCCAGCAGGGGCGATGGTAAAAAATTAAGCATCTGAGTTCGTTCCCGAATTCCCGGTTAATCAGTTGCGGGCGTAGGCCAGGTGAAAGCTTTCAACGCCGCTGAATTGGGTCATTTCATGGGCCAGTTCCGACATGGGCTGCATTTTTTGCCGGCTGCGCGCTACCGCTACAAAATTCCATTCCTGCGCACCCTCCTTGAGCGTGATGCTGGTGGAGCCGCCAACGATGTCATAGCCATGAGAATTCGCCATGTCGTGCAGCGCCTGCTCGATGGGGATGAAGTTTTTGTCAAATTTCAAGGTGATGGCCACGGCCTGCCGGGACGGCAGCCAGTCTTCGAGTTTTGAAATCCAGACCATGCAGATGGTGCACAGCAGTGCCATCATCATGGCCGCGGCATAGAACCCGACCCCCACCAGAATGCCGATGACAGACGAAGCCCAGAGCGAGGCGGCGGTGGTCAAGCCGCTGATGTTGAAGCCCTCGCGCATGATGACGCCGGCGCACAAAAAACCGATGCCGGTCACGATGCCCTGAATCACGCGGGTGGGGTCGACTCCGGTGGCCAGCAGGTTGTCACCCCCAAACCAGGACGAGGAATAGCCGCCGATGACGGTTAAGGCGGCGGAGGCCATGCAGACCAGGCCGTAGGTTCGCATGCCGGCGGCCCGCCCATGGTAGGAACGTTCGTAGCCGACCAGCAGGCCGAGCAGCAGGGCGCCCGTCAAATTCAGGAAAACGATGATGTTGACGGTGACGAGCGGACCCGACCAAAAGGCTTGGAGTGTTTCAAATGATGGCATGGGGTGACGATAGCGCATTTTGCGAAGTACCCATTCAGGGGGCGTTGGCAAGCCTAAAACCTTACACTCACCGGTTGCCCCCCATTTGTCTCCCCTATGAACGCCCCCGTTGACGTCTCCTTTTTCGCGCGCGCTGCCAAGCCGCTGACCAGTTACCGCAAGTACTGGGCGGCCCGCTTTGGCACGGCCAAGTTCCTGCCCATGAGCCGCGCCGAGATGGAAAAACTGGGCTGGGACAGTTGCGACGTCATTCTGGTGACTGGCGACGCCTATGTGGACCACCCCAGTTTTGGCATGGCGGTGATTGGCCGCATGTTGGAGGCGCAGGGTTTCCGGGTCGGCATCATCGCCCAGCCCGACTGGCAGAGTGCCGATCCGTTCAAGGTGCTGGGCAAACCGAATCTGTTCTGGGGTGTGACGGCGGGCAACATGGATTCCATGATCAACCGCTACACGGCCGACCGAAAAATTCGCAGCGACGACGCCTACACCCCCGGCGACGTGGGTGGCAAACGGCCGGACCGCGCCGCCATCGTCTACAGCCAGCGTTGCCGCGAGGCCTTCAAGGACGTACCGATTGTGCTGGGCGGCATCGAAGGTTCGCTGCGTCGCATCGCGCACTACGACTACTGGTCCGACAAGGTGCGCCGCTCCATCGTGGTCGATGCCAAGTGCGATTTGCTGCTGTACGGCAATGCCGAACGCGCGATTGTCGAGATCGCGCACCGCCTGGCCGCGCGCGAACCGGTGGAAAAGATCACCGATGTGCGCGGCACGGCCTTTGTGCGGCGCCCGGACGATGAGTCCGGCAAGGACTGGTTCGTGATCGACTCCAGCAGCGTCGACGAGCCGGGCCGGGTGGAAGATCACATCAACCCCTACATGACGACTTCGGAGCAGGCCGCGGAGCAGGGCAGCAGCTGCGCCAAGGAAGATGCCGAGAATGATGCTACTAATATCGTAGCTGCTCACGCAGGTGCTACGGGGGCTACAGGTCTAAATGGCTTAAAACTTGAGGTGAATCCGGCCATCCGGCCGCTCACCTTTGTGCCCAACCCCGCCCTCTACGGCAAGGGCAGCCGCAAGGTGCCGCCGCGCGAGCGCTCGGTGATTCGCCTGCCCAGCTACGAGCAGGTCAAGTCCGACGCCGTGCTGTATGCCCACGCCAACCGCGTGCTGCACCTGGAGACCAACCCCGGCAACGCCCGGGCGCTGGTGCAGGCGCATGGCACGGGAGTCACGGCACGCGATGTCTGGATCACGCCGCCGCCGATTCCGCTGACCACCGCCGAGATGGACCTGGTGTTCGATCTGCCCTACGCGCGCAGCCCGCACCCCAGCTATGCGGACGAGAGCGGCAGCCATGAAGGCGCCACCAAAATCCCCGCGTGGGAGATGATCCGCTTCAGCGTCAACATCATGCGCGGCTGCTTTGGCGGCTGCACCTTCTGCTCGATCACCGAGCACGAGGGCCGCATCATCCAGAGCCGCTCGGAAGACTCGATCATCAAGGAAATTGAAGAGATCCGCGACAAGGTCAAGGGTTTCACCGGCACCATTTCCGACTTGGGCGGCCCCACCGCCAACATGTACCGCCTGGGCTGCCGCAGCCCCGCGATCGAGGCGGCCTGCCGCAAACCGAGTTGCGTCTACCCCGGCATCTGCCAGAACCTGACCACCGACCACGGCCCGCTGATCAAAATCTACCGCCGCGGCCGGGCGCTGAAAGGCATCAAGAAAATCCTGATCGGCTCGGGTGTGCGCTATGACCTGGCGGTGCAAAGCCCGGAGTACGTCAAGGAACTGGTCACCCACCACGTCGGCGGCTACCTCAAGATCGCGCCGGAACACACCGAACAGGGGCCGCTGACCAAGATGATGAAGCCGGGCATCGGCACCTACGACAAGTTCAAAACCTTGTTCGAGAAATTCACCACGGAAGCGGGCAAGAAGCAGTTTTTGATTCCGTATTTCATCGCCGCCCACCCCGGCACCAGCGACGAAGACATGATGAACCTGGCCGTGTGGCTGAAGAAAAATGGTTTTCGCGCCGACCAGGTGCAGACTTTTTACCCGTCGCCCATGGCCACGGCCACGGCGATGTACCACACCAACAAGAACCCGTTGCGCAAAATCACGCGCGACAGCGAAACGGTGGATATCGTGCGTGGCGACAAGCGCCGCCGCCTGCACAAGGCCTTTTTGCGTTACCACGACGCCAACAACTGGCCGCTGCTGCGCGAGGCGCTGAAGGCGATGGGGCGTGCCGACCTGATCGGCAATGGCAAGCACCACCTGATACCGACCTTTCAGCCGCTGCTTGACGGCAACTACAGCAGCGCGCGGCGTAAAAACTCGACGCTGGCACCGGTGAAAGCAGCCGCTCCAGTCAAGGGCCGCATCCTGACCCAGCATACCGGCTTGCCCCCGCGCGATACCGGCTCCGGGCGAGTGGGTGGGAAAGCCGCGCGAAAGCTGCGGTAGATCTGTCGTGCCGGACTTGGGCATTCAGGCTGGCGGAGCGCGCTGCAGTCTGATATTGGCCGCCAGGCCGCCTGAAGATGTATTGCTCAGGACAAAAGTGCCGCCCATGCTCGAAATGGTTTTCTCGACAATCGCCAGGCCCAGCCCGGCACCGTTGGCGGCGGTGCGGGCGGCTTCGCCGCGATAAAACGGCTTGGTCAGGTTGGCCAGTTGTTCATCCGAGACGCCCATGCCGTGGTCGCGCACCCGGATCAGCACCCATTTGTCGCGTGCCTTGGCGGCAATATCAACCACGGCAACGCCGGTGTCAACAGACTTGCCATAACGGCCGGCATTTTCCAGCAGGTTGGTGATGGCACGGCCCAGTTCTACTTCGTCGGCGAGCACCAGCAAGTTGTCGGCCAGGTCCAGTTTGAAACGCATATCGGTGCGATTGCGGAGGCTGAAAAGGCAGGCATCGATGACCCCGCGCAGTGCAATGGGGCTTAAGCTGACGTTGCCGGGTCGCGCGTAATCCAGAAACTTGCCGATGATGGCATCGAGTTGCGCAATATCCGCGGCCATATTGGCACGTGCTTCGGTGTCGGCGACGCTAAGTTCGGTTTCCAGCCGCAAGCGGGCCAGCGGCGTGCGCAGGTCGTGTGAAATTCCCGCCAGCATGATGGCCCGGTCCTGTTCGATTTTTGCCAGCTTCTGGGTCATGCGGTTGAAGCCGATATTGACGGCCCGGATTTCGCTGGTGGCCACGGTTTCGTCCAGCGTGCTGGCGTCGAAATCACCGTCGCGCACCCGGCTCGCTGCAAACGACAGCTGCTTGAGCGGCCGGTTGATCAGGCGCGCAATCAGCGCCGCACCGGCCAGCGACAGCGCGGCCGCCGTCATCAACCAGATCATCCAGGTACTGCCGGCCGTGGGGTTGAAGCGGGCGCGATCGGTGCGCATCCAGTAGTTGTCGCCGTCGATGATGAACCCGACCCACAGCCCTTCGGTCTGGTTGACGCTGTTGGCCACCACGGTGCCGGGCCCGAGTCTGGCGCTGAGTTCCAGCGCGATGCGCTGGCCGAGCGCATCGGTGTCAAAAGGTTCAAACGTGTCGCCCGGTTCACGCGGCACGATGCGCACGCCTTCCTGCTCCGTCATGGTTTTGAGCAGGGACACCCGGTTGATCGCGTCGGAGTGAATCAGTCCGGCGCGGCTCAAATTGACCAGCGACGCGATTTGCTGCGCGGTCTGGATGGCGCGGGGTTCAAACTCCAACGCGCGCAGCGTTTGCAGCCAGGCCAGAATGCTGCCAATCAGCAGCAGGGCCAGCAGAAAAAAAGTGCGCCAGAAAAGACTTAAGGCCACCCACGACCGTTTCTTGATGTCCCCGGGCGTGGCCTCCAGGGGCATCAGGTTACTGACGTCGGGAGGTATGACTTGCGTTTCGGTCAAGGTGCTCAACCCGCACCGTCCGGTACAAAAACGTAGCCAACGCCCCAGACGGTCTGAATGTAGCGGGGGACGGCGGCATCAACTTCAATCAGTTTGCGCAAGCGCGACACCTGCACATCCAGACTGCGGTCAAACGGTTCGAACTCGCGGCCACGCGCCAACTGGGCCAGCTTTTCGCGCGACAAAGGCTGGCTCGGATGCCGTACCAGCGCCTTCAGCATGGCGAACTCGCCGGTCGTCAGCGGCAGGTCTTCGTTGTCTTTGCGCAGCGTGCGCGCGCCCAGGTCAAAGGTAAACGGCCCGAAGCTCACGACATGGTTGTCAGTTGACGGAGAGCCCGGCGCTTCATGGACCGGGCGCCGGCGCAGCACGGCATGAATGCGGGCCAGCAGTTCACGCGGATTAAAGGGCTTGCCCAGGTAGTCGTCCGCACCGACCTCCAGGCCGACGATGCGGTCCACATCCTCGCCTTTGGCGGTCAGCATGATGATGGGGGTGCGGTCGTTGGCGGCGCGCAGGCGCCGGCAAATCGACAGGCCGTCCTCGCCGGGCATCATCAGGTCCAATACGATCAGGTCAACGGTTTCGCGCAGCAGGAGGCGCGTCAGGGCCTTGCCGTCCTCGGCCTGCAGCACGTCAAAGCCCTCCTGCGTCAGGTAACGCCGCAGCAGATCGCGGATGCGGGCGTCGTCGTCGACGATCATAATTTTGTCATTGCGGCTGGGGACTTGGCTCATGAGGTATCACTCAATTTGTAACAAGAGTCATTCTTGCAGGGTTGACGGTGCGAATTCCGTAATTTTCTGCCAACGTTGACATACTGTTACAAATGTTGCCCCGGCACGCAAGTCCATCCAGGAAAAATGTGAACGCCGGCCTGCGATTTGGCGTTATGTTCTCACCATGAAGCATTTTCGGATTTTTCTGTTTATTTCCCTTTTCGCGGTTGGCGCGTGGGCGCAGCCTGCGGTCAGTCGCGACGCTGCGCCTGAGCCGACTGCACCAGAGCAGCGGCGTGCCGAGTTGCGGTCGGCCCTGAAAGCACCGCACGGGCAGGAGGAAGCGGGCAAGGATCAGACGCCGACAAATGTTCCTGCCAAGCGGCATCTGACGGAGCAGGAGCGGGCGGACCTTCGGCAACAGTTACGTCAGCAGCGGCGTGAGGGTAGCCCGAATTTTTGAGGTGCTATTTTGAAAATCGCTACTAAAGTCATAGCTGCTTGTGCCCTGCTGACGGGGGCTAGTGCTATTTTTGCTCAACAAAATCTATATCCACCCTTGCAGAATGTGGTGCAGCTCTCGGCGAATGGTTCCGTGGAGATCAGGCAGGATTTGCTGTCGATTTCCATGAACACGACCCGGGACGGCCCTGACGCCGGGGTCGTGCAAAGCCAGCTCAAGACCGCCATCGATGCAGCGCTGGCAGAAGCCAGAAAAGTGGCGCAACCGGGGCAGCTTGACGTGCGTACCGGTAACTTCAGCCTGTATCCACGCTACGGCCGCGATGGCAAATCCATTGGCTGGCAGGGCTCGGCCGAGCTGATCCTGGAAGGGCGTGATTTCGCACGCATCAGTGGCACCGCCGGCAAGATCCAGACGTTGACCGTTGGCAGCGTCAGTTTTGGCCTGAGTCGCGAGCAGCGCGCCAAGGTGGAAGGCGATGCGCAAGGTATCGCTATTGAGTGCTTCAAGGCGCGGGCGACGGACATCGCCCGCGGTTTCGGCTTTGCTGGCTACACCCTGCGCGAAGTCAATGTCAGCGCCGTTGAGCCGGGTTTCACACCGCGACCGCGCTTGATGGCGTTGGATGCCCGGGCGGCGATGGCTGAGACGCCGGTGCCGGTCGAAGCGGGCAAGACCTCGGTCGTGGTCACGGTATCCGGGTCGGTGCAATTGAAGTAGTGGATGTTGTCGGGGTTTTGCTGGCTTTGAGGTGGTAGAGGCGGGGCGGATGCCAGGCGCTCCGCGTCCTTCGGACTTTTTGATGTCGCGCCCAACATCCGCCCCGCCCCCGCCTTGTGCAATGTCATACTTGCGTTTCGGCCGTAACTTTTTATGCCGCTCACAAGTAAACACTGATTCATGGCCGATTTTTCACCGTTCACCACCCTCAAGAGACTGGCGACCGGCCAGTCTGCGCCGCCAGAACCCGCCATGCTGGGGCGTTTTGAGTTGCGCCGCATCCTGGGTCGGGGTGCCCAGTCGGTCGTGTGGCTGGCGTTTGACCCGCGCCTGGAGCGCGAGGTGGCGATCAAGTTGATGAAGGTGGGCCAAGGCTCCGATGCCTCCGCCATTGCCCAGTGGCTGCAGGAAGCCCGCAGTGTCAGCCGCCTGACGCACCCCAACATCGTGCCGGTGTTCGAGGCCGACGTGCAGGAGCAGCAGCCTTACCTGGTGTTTGAATATGTGCCGGGGCAGACCCTGGCCACCGTTCTGGCTCAACGCGGTGCCTTGCCGCCAGCCGAGGCGGTGACCCTGATGCTGGATGTGCTGGACGCGTTGGTCGTGGCCCATGCCGCCGGCGTGGTTCATCGCGATTTGAAACCCTCCAATGTGATGGTTGACGAAGCGGGCCGGGCGCGGGTGATGGATTTCGGCATTGCTGCGAGCATGAAGGATGCAAGTGGCGCCGGGGGATCTGGCGCGGCCGCGCCTGCTGGCGGCACGCCGGGTTACATGTCGCCCGAAGCCGCTCAGGGAAAGCCCGCCACGCCCTTGGTGGATATTTTTTCAGCCGGTATTGTGTTGGTCGAGATGCTCTCGGGCAAGCCGCTGATTGCAGAAGTCGATGCTGTCCGTGCCATTTACCGGGTTGTCCACGAGCAGCTCATGCTGCCGACCGGCTTGAGTGCCGAGGTGGACGACCGGCTGCGCGCAGTTCTGATACGCGCCCTGGCGCGTGACTCTTCGCAACGACACCCCAGCGCGAAGGTTTTTCGGGACGAACTCGCCAAGTGGTCGGGTGCGGCGTCCAAAGCCGAAACGGGAGATGCGGAAGGGTCTGCAGCCTTGAGTGGTAACGGCAGAGGTAATAGCACGCTTGATTTTTTGTTGCGCCGCATGCGGCATAAAAGCGATTTTCCTGCCATGTCGGACTCGGTGGTTCGCATTCAGGGCATGGCGACTTCCGAAACCGAAAGCGTCGGCAGTGTTACCAATGAAATCCTGAAGGATGTCGCGCTGACCAACAAGCTGTTGCGGCTGGTCAACAGCGTTCACTACGCCCGGGGTGGCAGTATCAGCACCGTGTCGCGGGCGGTCAGCCTGGTGGGTTTTAACGGTATTCGCAACATGGCGCTCAGCCTGGTGCTGCTGGAGCACATGCAGGACAAAGCCCATGCCAATGTGTTGAAAGAAGAGTTTTTGCGTTCCTTGATGGCCGCTTCCATTGCAGGTGAACTGTGTTCGGCGGTGCGGGAAAGTGAGGAAGCCTTTATTGGCGCCATGTTCCACAATCTGGGGCGCCTGCTGGCCGAGTTTTATTTTCCGGAAGAGGCACGCACGGTGCGCAGCCTTGTTGCCTCCACCCGCCAGCCGGTGAGCGAGGCGACCGCCTCTGCCAGTGTGCTGGGTTTGAGTTTTGAGGCAATGGGCATGGGCGTGGCCAAAGCCTGGGGCTTGCCCGAAGGCATCCAGCGCTGCATGCGCAAGCCGATCGGCGAGCCGCCCAACCGCACACCCACGCAGGCCGGTGAACGCCTGCGCTGGATGGCCCTGGCGGCCAACGAGATGGCCGACATCCTGCTGCACACCGATCCCAAGGAGGTGGCTGTGCGGCTGGCGCAGGTGGCCAAACACTATGCCAAAACCCTGGGCGTCAGTCCCGGAGATATGCAGATAGCGACGGTGGTCGCGCGCAAAAAACTCATCGAGATGGCGACGGCCATGGAAATCAAGGTGCTGCCCGACTCCGCGGCATCCAAGCTGTTGCAAGCCCCTGAAGAAGAGGCCGCTGCGCTCCAGGAACACGAGCTGGCGTCGCCTGACATGCTGGCGCCCCTGGAGTTGCACGCGACCCAGGTCATGCCCCCGCAAATTGGCGAAGCCGCCCCGCATGATGGGCAACGTGTGGCGCAGATTCTGGTGGCGGGCATTCAGGACATCACCAATGCCATGGTGGAAGATGTGAAGCTGAGCGACTTGCTGCGCATGATTCTGGAAACCATGTTCCGGGCCATGGACTTTCAACGCATCATCTTCTGTATGCGAGATCCCAAAACGGATGCCCTGACCGGCCGCTTCGGCTTGGGCAAGGACGTTGAGAGCCTGGTCAAAATCTTTAGCGTGACGCTCAAGGCCAGCAGTCCGGATTTATTCACGGCAGTGTGCCTCAAGGGCGCAGACGCCATGATCAGCGACGCCACCGAGGCACACATCATCGGGCGCCTGCCGCTCTGGTATCGCAGGCAGGTCAACGCCCCCACCTTTTTGTTGCTGCCAGTGAACATCAAGGGCAAGCCCTTCGGCTTGATTTACGCGGACAAAGCGGAGAAGGGTGGTCTCGTTCTCGATGAGAAAGAGCTGGCGCTGCTCCAGACCTTGCGCAATCAGGCGGTGATGGCGTTCAAGCAGTCGACTTGATTCTCAAGCATGTTTTAGGCCTCTAGCCCCCGTCATGTATGCGTAGCTAGCTACAGTATTAATAGCGTTACTGCGCTGTCCAGCCGCCATCCATGTTCCACGCCACCCCGCGCACATTGTTGGCCGCCGCTGAGCAGAAGAAGACGGCGAGGGCGCCTAACTCTTCCGGTGTGGTGAACTGCATGGAAGGCTCTTTTTCGGCCAGCAGCTGTTTGGTGGCTTCTTCCACGGTAATGCCCAGTGCCACCGCTTTGGCATCGACCTGCTTTTGCACCAGCGGGGTGAGCACCCAGCCGGGGCAGATCGCGTTGCAGGTAACGCCGCTGGTGGCGTTTTCCAGGGCTGTGACTTTGGTCAGACCAACCACGCCGTGTTTGGCCGCCACGTAAGCTGATTTTTCGGCGGAGCCGACCAGGCCGTGGATCGATGCGACGTTGATGATGCGGCCCCACCCTTTGCCGTTATCTGCGGCCTGCATGGCGGGCAATGCCAGGCGGGTGGCATGGAAGGCGCTGCTCAGGTTGATGGCGATGATGGCGTCCCAGCGCTCAATCGGGAAATTCTCGATCCTGGCTACATGCTGGATGCCCGCGTTGTTCACCAGAATGTCGATACGTCCAAACTGGGCGGCCGCAAACGTCATCATGTCTTCAATCTCTGCCGGTTGACTCATGTCGGCGCCGTGGTAAGCCACTTTCACGCCAAAGGCAGCCACCTCGGCCTTCGGGCCTTCAACATCGCCGAAGCCGTTGAGAACGATATTGGCACCCTGCCTGGCCAGCGCTTTGGCGATGCCAAGGCCAATGCCGCTGGTGGATCCGGTGACGAGGGCTGTTTTACCTTTGAGCATGGTTTTCTCCGTTAATGGGCAGGGGGCACTGCGATTGAATTAGGATGTAATGATTGTGATGGTGAGCCCGCTCACCTGTTTGCACCTTGGCATTATCAAACCATTAAGTTCACCATGTCTGAACCTGCACTGAATTACGTACTGTGTCCTGATGCCGCCAGCGGGCATCGCATGGCCTACTGGCAATGGGGCAATCCCGAAAGCCCCCATGTGGTGGTCTGTGTCCATGGCTTGTCGCGCCAGGGGCGTGACTTTGACATGCTGGCGCGTGCTTTGTGCGCCAAGGCCGGCAACAACATTCGTGTGGTGTGCCCTGACGTGGCCGGTCGCGGCCAAAGCGATTGGCTGAAAGACCCTGCGGCCTACCAGATGCCAAATTACGCCATCGACATGTTGGCCTTGCTGGCGCAGCTCAAACCCAGCCCGCTGGACTGGGTGGGCACCAGCATGGGCGGACTGATCGGCATGCTGGTGTGCGGGCAACTCGCGGCAAATGTGCAAGCGCAAGGGTCGAGCGGCGCCGGGCCGTCCCAAGACGCGAGGGCCCCCTTGGGGGGCAGCGCAGCACACGCAGTGGCAAGCGTGGGGGCGCTGTGTACCGTGCGCCGTCTGGTACTGAACGACGTGGGCCCCAGCATCCAGTGGCAGGCCTTGCAACGCATTGGTGAATACCTGGGCCAGGCCGTGCAGTTTTCCTCAGTGCAGCAGGCGGCCGATGCCCTGTGGAAGAATTCCACCAGCTTCGGGCCGCACACGCCGGCGCAGTGGCTGGCGTTGTCACGGCATATGGTCAAACCGTTGGGGGACGCTACCGGCAGGGTGACGTTGCATTACGACCCGAATATTGCGGTGCCGTATGGCGCCGTGACGCAAGAGTCGGTGGCGCAGGCCGAAGCCATGCTGTGGCAGCTGTATGACAACATCACGGCCTCAACCCTGCTGACACGCGGCGCCCAGTCTGACTTGCTGTCGCGAGAGACAGCGCAGGCCATGATGGCCCGCGGCCCCAAAGCGCGGCTGGTGGAGTTTGAGGGGGTCGGCCATGCGCCCACCTTTATTGCAGACGATCAGGTGCAAACGGTGGCATCCTTTCTGCTTGATTAAAAAAATGGTGAATTCCGGATGAAAAGTCTTCCAGTCGAGCCCCATGGTTTGGCTCCCTTACAACATCAGCAACTGATTGCCGCCACCGCGCAGAGCCTGCCTGAGCAGGACCACGCGCTGGCGCGTGCCCGCGCATTTGCCGAGCCGCTGCTGGTCAGCGAAACGCTGGACACCGGTGAAAACATTCTGGCGCATGCCGATGCGGTGGCTGCCATTCTCAAGACCATTGGCGGCTCCGAAGCGATGCAGGCGGCCAGCTATCTGGTGTATGCCTGCGATCATCTGAACAAGCCGCAGGAGGTGATTGCCAAGGCCTTCGGTGACAACTTTGCCGCGCTGGCGGTAGAAACCACCAAGCTGGTGCGGGTGCAGCGTCAGGCGCGCCAGGCCCAGCTCGCCAATGAGCGGGCATCGACGGCGATACCCATGGCGCAAACGGTCGCCGCTCAGACCGAAAGTGTGCGCAAGATGCTGCTGGCGTTCTCGCGCGACTTGCGCGTCGTGATGCTGCGGCTGGCCTCGCGCCTGCAAACGCTGCGTCATTTTGCCGCCACCAAGCAGCCGGTACCGGCCGGTCTGGCGCGCGAGGCACTGCAGGTGTTTGCGCCGCTGGCCAATCGCCTGGGCATCTGGGAAATCAAGTGGGAGATGGAAGACCTGGCCTTTCGTTTTCTGGAGCCCGACACCTACCGCCAGGTGGCTAAATTGCTGGACGAAAAACGTTCCTCGCGCGAAGCCTCGATGACGCAATTGCGGGCCCGGCTCGAGACCGAACTGAGGGCGCAAGGCATGGTGGCCACGGTGCAGGGGCGACCCAAACACATTTACAGCATTGTCAAGAAGATGCGTGGCAAATCGCTCGGCTTTGACCAGGTGTATGACATCCGGGCGCTGCGCATTGTGGTTGCAGACATCCGCGACTGTTATGCCGCTTTAAGCTGGGTACACAGCCAGTTCACGCCGGTCACGGAGGAGTTTGATGACTACATTGCCAAGCCCAAAGTCAACGGTTATCAGTCCTTGCACACCATCGTGCGTGACCAGGCCGGGCAGCCGATCGAGATTCAGATCCGCACCCAGGCCATGCATGACCATGCCGAACATGGCGTGGCCGCGCATTGGGCCTACAAAGAGGCCGGTGCCAAAGGTTATTCAGGCGTGTCGGCCAGCGGTGCCTACGACGCCAAAATTGCGGTGCTGCGCCAGTTGCTGGCTTGGGAGCGCGATCTCTCGGGCGCGCAGGAGCAGGGCGTCTTTGACGACCGGATTTATGTCTTGACGCCGGAAGCGGCCATTGTCGAACTGCCGCAGGGTGCTACCGCAGTGGACTTTGCCTACAGCGTGCACACCAACCTGGGGCATCGCTGTCGCGGGGCGCGGGTGGACGGCGTCATGGTGCCCCTGAATACGCCGCTTAAAAATGGGCAAACGGTGGAGGTCACCGTTGTCAAAGAAGGAGGGCCGTCGCGCGACTGGCTCAATGTTGAACTGGGTTATCTGGTCAGCCACCGGGCCAGAGCCAAAGTGCGCGCCTGGTTCAACGCGTTGGCGATGAATGAGACCGTGGCAAAAGGCCGCGAGGCGGTCGAAAAGCTGCTGCAACGCCTGGGCAAGACCGCCGTCAAACTGGAGGATCTGGCCTCGCAACTGGGTTTCAACTCGGCCGATGATCTGTTTGAAGTGGTCGGCAAAGACGAGTTTTCGCTGCGCAACATCGAGACCGTACTGCGCCCGCCCGAGCCGGTCCTGCCTGACGACGACTACCTGCCACTCAAAAAGCCGCGCAGCACGGCCAATCCGGCCAAAGGCGGGGTGTTGGTCGTGGGCGTTGATTCGCTCATGACGCAGCTGGCGAAGTGCTGCAAGCCCGCGCCGCCGGACGCGATTTGTGGTTTTGTCACGCGCGGCAAGGGGGTCAGCGTGCACCGCACCGATTGTTCCAATTTGCGTGAGATGGTGGCCAAGAATGGCGAGCGGGTGATCGAGGTGGAATGGGCTCAACGCAAAGCCACTGACTCTGCCGTGTATCCGGTGGATGTGGCGGTCGAAGCCGCTGACCGGCAGGGCCTGCTGCGCGATATTTCCGAAGTCTTTGCCAAGGAGAAAATGAATGTGATCGGGGTCCAGACGCAGTCGATGAAGGGCACGGCGTGGATGACCTTCACGGTCGAGGTCGCCGACTCAGGGCGGCTGGCCAAGGTGTTGGGGATCGTGGCGGAGTTGAACGGCGTGCGGTCGGCGCGGCGGCGGTGATTCCTGTCATGATTTCATCACCCGCCCGCCACACCTTTCTCTGGCACGACTACGAAACCTTTGGCACCCAGGTGCGGCGTGACCGGCCGGCGCAGTTTGCCGCGATCCGAACCGATGCCGAGTTGAACGAAATCGGCGAACCGATCATGTTGTATTGCCAACCGGCGAATGACTTTCTGCCCGATCCGCAGTCGTGCCTGATCACCGGCATCACGCCGCAGCTGTGTCAGGCAAAAGGCGTGCCCGAGCACCAGTTTGCGGCGCAAATCGAGCAAGCGTTCAGCTTGTCCGGCACCATTGGCGTGGGCTACAACACCCTCCGGTTTGACGACGAGATCACGCGCTTCATGTTCTGGCGAAACCTGATCGACCCGTATGCGCGTGAGTGGCAAAACGACTGTGGGCGCTGGGACCTGCTGGACGTGGTGCGCACGGCCTACGCCCTGCGGCCCGAGGGCCTCGTCTGGCCGGTCAAAGCCGAGGGCGGCGCCAGCTTCAAGCTGACTGATTTGACAGCTGCCAATGGCCTGCTGCATGAGGCTGCGCACGATGCGCTGAGCGACGTACGCGCCACCATCGCACTGGCGCGGCTGATCAAGTCCGCGCAGCCGCGGCTATTTGATTTTTGCTTCGCCCTGCACAAGAAAGAGCGGGTGATGGCCGAGCTGGGCCTGCCCACGACGGTGGCCAGCGCCCGGCCGTTTTTACATATCTCGGGCATGTTCCCCACCGAGCGCGGCTGTCTGGCCCTGATGTGGCCGCTGGCGATGCACCCGAACAATAAAAACGAGCTGATCGCCTGGGATCTGGCGCACGATCCGCGCGAGCTGGCCACGCTGAATGCCGACGAGATTCGCTTGCGGCTGTTCAGCAAGCGTGATGAATTGCCCGCGGGCGTGACGCGCTTGCCCATCAAATCGATCCACCTGAACAAGTCGCCGATGGTGATGGGGAATCTCAAAACTCTGTCGCCTGCCATGGCTGAACGCTGGGGTTTGCAGCTGGATGGCCAACTGGAGAACGCAGCGCGGGCTCAAGCCTTGCCCGATATGAGCGGCATCTGGCCGGAAGTATTTCACCGGCCAGGGGGCGCTAGCCCCGACGTGGACGAAGACCTCTACAGTGGCTTCATTGGCAACGCCGATCGCCGCCGGCTCAACCATTTGCGCGAGTTCTCGCCTGCCAAGCTGGCTGCGGCGCGCGATGCGTTTGACGATCCGCGGCTGGAAGAGCTGGTATTTCGCTACCGGGCCCGTAATTTCCCGGCGAGCTTGTCACTGGATGAGGCCGCCCGCTGGGAGGCGCATCGGGTGGCCCGGCTCTTTGACGGCGAGGGCGGCGCCCGCACGGTGGAAGCGCTGTTTGACGAGATTGACCCGCTTTCCGAAACCGCCGATGAGCGTGGCGAGGCGATCCTGGGCGCGCTGTACGACTACGCGGAAATGATTGCCCCGCTGCGGGTATGACGCTGGCCGGAACCGCTGCCGCGTCTTTATGCTACTAAATTAATAGCTGCTTACGCAATAAGCACGGGGGCTAGAGGCCGATTTGGCTTATAAAAACTCACTGGGTGCCGAAAATCCGGTCGCCGGCGTCCCCCAGCCCGGGCAGGATGTAGCCGTGCGCGTTGAGCTGGCGGTCGATCGCCGCCGTGTAGATCGGCACATCCGGGTGGGCCTTTTGCAGGGTGGCAACGCCTTCGGGGCAGGTCAACAGGCAGACAAACTTGATGGATTTGGGTTTCAGCGCCTTGATGCGCTCAATGGCGGCCACGGCTGAATTGCCGGTGGCGAGCATCGGGTCCACCACCACCACGTCACGTTCCGGCATGTCTTTGGGCATCTTGAAGTAGTACTCCACCGGCTGCAGGGTCTTGGGGTCACGGTACAGGCCAATGTGGCCGACGCGCGCGCCCGGCACCACGGTCAGCATGCCGTCCAGAATGCCGTTACCCGCGCGCAGGATCGACACAAACACCAGCTTTTTGCCGTCAATCACCTTGGCGGTCATGGTCTCCAGCGGCGTCTCGATTTCCACCTCCAGCATCGGCATGTCGCGTGTCACCTCAAAAGCCATCAGCATGCTGATTTCATTCAGCAGGTCGCGAAAGCTGTGGGTGTTGGTTTCTTTTTTGCGCATGAGCGTCAGTTTGTGCTGAACCAGTGGGTGGTCCACCAGATGGACATGCGGGGAGCCGGTGTCTGAGGTGCTCATGTCGGTCCTTTCTCAAAAAGTACAATTGACACGATAGCGTAACGAACTTTTGAAGGATCCCCCGTGGCAGGACACAGTAAATGGGCCAATATTCAGCACCGTAAAGGTCGTCAGGACGAAAAACGGGGCAAAGTATGGACCCGCATCATCCGTGAAATCACGGTGGCGGCCCGCGCCGGTGGCGGCGATCTGGCCACCAACCCGCGCCTGCGTCTGGCCGTGGAGCGGGCCAAGGCCGCCAACATGCCGGCGGACCGCGTCAAGTACAACATCGACAAGGCCACCGGCAACCAGGAAGGCGTGACTTACGAAGAAATTCGCTACGAAGGCTACGGCATTGGCGGCGCCGCCATTCTGGTGGACACCATGACCGACAACAAGGTGCGCACCGTGGCCGAAGTGCGCCACGCCTTCTCCAAATACGGCGGCAACATGGGCACGGAAGGCTCGGTGGCGTTCCAGTTCAAGCATTGCGGCCAGTTGATTTTTGCGCCCGGCACGAACGAAGACAAGGTCATGGAAGTGGCGCTGGAAGCGGGGGCCGAAGACGTGATTACGGACGACGACGGTGCCATTGAGGTGTTAACCGCCTATGCCGATTTCGAGGCCGTCAAAAACGCACTGGAAGCTGCTGGTCTGAAGCCTGAAATGGCCGAGGTCATCATGCGCGCCGAAAACCCGATCGAACTCACCGGCGACGATGCCGTGCGCATGCAAAAACTGCTGGATGTGCTGGAAGAGCTGGACGACGTGCAAGAGATTTACCACAACGCAGAAATTGACAGCGAGGCGCTATGAACATCCTTGTGATTGGCGGCGGTGGCCGTGAACATGCCTTGGCCTGGAAGCTGGCGCAGTCGTCCAAGGTGCAAACGATTTATGTCGCGCCGGGTAACGGCGGCACCGCTCTGGACGGACGGCTGGAGAACGTCAATATCACGGGCGTCCAGGAGCTGCGTGAGTGGGCTGTTTCCAAAAAAATAGCGCTCACGGTGGTGGGCCCGGAAGCGCCGCTGGCTGCGGGTGTGGTGGATGAGTTTCGCAAACATGGTCTTCGTGTTTTTGGCCCAACCCAGGCCGCTGCCCAGCTGGAGAGCTCCAAGGCCTTTTCCAAGGCTTTCATGAAGCGTCATGGCATTCCCACGGCGGAATACGAGACCTTCACGGACGCCGTGGCGGCGCACGCTTACCTTGATCAAAAGGGCGCCCCGATTGTGGTCAAGGCCGATGGTCTGGCGGCGGGCAAGGGCGTGGTGGTGGCTATGACGCTGGCCGAGGCGCACGAAGCGGTTGACTTCATGTTGCTGGATAACACCTTGGGTGTGACGCACAACGAAGGCGGCGCCCGGGTGGTGATTGAAGAGTTTTTGCTCGGCGAAGAAGCCAGCTTCATCGTGATGTGTGACGGCAAGAACGTGCTGCCACTGGCCACCAGCCAGGACCACAAGCGTCTGCTGGATGGTGATCTGGGCCCCAACACCGGCGGCATGGGCGCCTATTCGCCGGCACCGGTGGTGACGCCCGATGTGCATGCCCGCGCCATGCGGGAAATCATTTTACCGACGATCCGGGGCATGGAGAAAGACGGCATTCCGTTCACCGGCTTTTTGTACGCCGGACTGATGATCGATGCCGATGGACACCCTAAAACGCTAGAGTTCAACTGCCGCATGGGCGACCCGGAGACCCAGCCGATCATGATGCGGCTCAAAACCGATCTGGTGGACGTGATGCTGGCCGCCACCGAGCCGGGCCCACATGGACGGCTCGATGACATCGAGTTGCAGTGGGATCGCCGCACCGCCTTGGGCGTTGTGATGGCGGCACACGGCTACCCGCTGCATCCGCGCAAGGGTGACGTCATCACCGGGCTGCCCAAGGAAGAAGAGGATGCCGTTGTATTCCATGCCGGCACAGTCATGAAGGACGACGAAATCGTTAGCTCCGGTGGGCGGGTGTTGTGTGTGACGGTGCTCGCCGATAACGTGAAGCAGGCGCAGCAGCGTGCCTACGAAGTGGCTCTCGGTATTCATTTTGACGGCATGCAGTACCGCACTGACATTGGTCATCGCGCCGCCAAAAACTAAAGCGACATGACTGCGCCAGATTTGACTCCGCCGCGAACGGACGCCGTGCGCTGCTATCTGCAGGGCTTGCAGGCACGAATCACCTCGACGATTGCCGAGCTGGATGGCACGGTATTTTTGACGGATGCCTGGCAAAAGGCGGCCGGCGAGACACTGCAGGGCAGCGGTATCACCCAGATTCTGGAGGGCGGCTCGGTTTTTGAGCGGGCCGGCTGTGGTTTTTCCCATGTGCGCGGTCCCTGTTTGCCGCCGTCGGCCACGCAACACCGCCCCGAACTGGCTGGTGCGCCGTTCGAAGCCATGGGCGTGTCGCTGGTGTTTCATCCGCGTAACCCTTATGTACCGACGGTTCACATGAATGTGCGCATGCTGGCCGCTATGGGGCGCGACGGTCAGGAGGTGTGCTGGTTTGGTGGCGGCATGGATTTGACGCCTTATTACGGTTTTGAGGAGGACGCGGTGCATTTCCACGCCACCTGCAAAGCCGCGCTGGCGCCTTACGGCAGTGATAAATATCCGCGCTTCAAAACTTGGTGCGATGAGTACTTTTATTTGAAGCACCGCTCGGAGCAGCGCGGCGTCGGCGGCATCTTTTTTGATGACTTTTCCGAGCTGGGCTTTCAAGACAGTCTGGCCATGATGAACAGTGTGGGTGATTCATTTTTGACCGCCTATTTGCCGATTGTTGAGCGCCGCAAGGATATGGTTTATGGCGAGCGGGAACGCGCATTTCAGCTCTACCGGCGTGGCCGTTATGTCGAATTCAATCTGGTGTGGGATCGCGGCACACACTTTGGTTTGCAGTCCGGGGGGCGCACTGAATCCATTCTGTTGTCCATGCCACCGCTGGTGAGCTGGTCTTATCAAAACGTGCCTGAAGCAGGCAGTCCAGAAGCTGATTTGTACACCCAGTTTCTGGTGCGCAAGGAATGGGTGTGAAGTGGGCGTGAGTCCCGCGCAGACGGTGGCGAAGCGAATTGGTGTATTCGGGGGCGCATTTGACCCACCCCACGCCGCACATGTGGCGCTGGTGCAGGCGGCTGTTGCAAATTTGCAACTCGATGAGCTCCGCATTGTTCCCACCGGGCAGGCCTGGCACAAGGCCCGGGACTTGAGTCCCGCCCATCACCGTCTGGTCATGGCGCAGTTGGCGTTTTCTCAGCTGCCCCGAGTAGTTGTTGACCCCCGGGAAACCCAGCGCTCCGGCCCGAGTTACACGGTAGATACTTTGCGTGAGCTGAAGGCGCAGTGGCCTGATTCCGAGTTGTTTTTGATCATGGGTGAGGACCAGGCCCGTGCGCTATCAACCTGGCACGAATGGCAGGAGGTTTTGCGACTCGCTATAATTTGTGTAGCTGAGCGCGAAGAATTGACGGGGGCCAGACCCCGATTTATTGCTCCAAAGTCGCATGAATCGCGTTTCAGGCGGCTGCAAATGCCAGCCATGCCTGTCAGTGCAACCGATATCCGGACCCGAATTGCAGCGCATCAATGCGTTGCCCCACTGGTTTTTGAGCCAGTTGCGCGTTATATTGACGACCACCACCTTTACCAGACTACTTGATGACTAACACTACCGTTGCAAAAAAAGACATTCAAAAACTTCAGCGTGCCATCGTCGATGGTCTGGAAGACGTCAAAGCGCAGGACATTCAGGTGTTCGACACTGAACATCTGTCTGCCTTATTCGAGCGGGTGATCATTGCATCAGGTACGTCCAACCGTCAGACCAAGGCGCTGGCGGCCAGCGTGCGCGATGCGGTCCGTGATGCTGGGTTTCCAAAACCACGGGTTGAGGGCGAGACGAACGGCGAGTGGATTATTGTGGATTGCGGACAAGCCGTGGTCCACGTCATGCAGCCCAATTTCCGGCAGTACTACAACCTGGAAGAACTCTGGGGCGAAAAACCGGTGCGCCTCAAATTTGGTGCTGTCAAGCCGACTGAAAAAGAGCTTGTTGCACCGGTAAAAGCTGCGAAAAAGGTTGTTGAACTGGAGGGTAGCCTCAAGCGTTCCAATGCCGCTAAAAAGGGTGTGGCAGAAGCCTTCCCGTCCAAAGCGCAGGTGAAGAAGACGTTGGCAGCCAAGTCTGCGGCTGCGAAAGCACCGGCAAAAAGGACTGCTGTCAAGAAAGCACCGGCCAGGACCACCGCCGTGGTTGCTGAGCAGAAGGCCGTGGTCAAAGTTGCCTTGAAGAAAGTTATCGTCAACGCCCCGGTCAAGTCTGCCGCCAAGAAAACAGAGGCCAAGGCGCCGGCAAAGGTTGCCGCAAAGAAAACACCCGCCAAAAAGACGGCCGTGCGCAAAGCCTGAGCGGGTCTTTTTTGTGAGGCTGGTGATTGTTGCGGTGGGCCAGCGGGTACCTGACTGGGCGCAAACGGCCTGGGACGACTACGCCAAGCGCTTTCCGTACGAACTCAAAGTAGAACTCAAAACCGTCAAGACGGAGCCGCGCGGCTCCAAGACGGTTGAAACCTTGTATGCAGCTGAGCGAGCCCGTATCGAAGCCGCCCTGCCTAAAGGTTGCCGCATCGTGGCTCTGGACGAGCGGGGCACCACGCTGACCACAGCCGCTCTGGCTGCGAAGCTTCAGCACTGGCAGTTGGAGAGTGACGACGTGGCCCTGGTCATCGGCGGGCCCGATGGGCTCGACCCGGCGTTCAAACAAGCGGCGCATGAGCGCATCCGCTTGTCGGATTTGACCCTGCCCCATGCCATGGTCCGGGTGTTGCTGATTGAACAGCTTTACCGTGCCTGGTCCATCAATGCCAATCACCCCTACCATCGTGAATAAGTTCATTTACCTTGCCTCGCAAAGCCCGCGGCGTAGCCAGTTGCTGGAACAGTTGGGCGTGCGTCATGAATTGCTGCTGCCCGGGGCTGATGAAGATGCCGAAGCGCTGGAAGTGGTGTTGCACAACGAGGCCCCGGCCGCGTATGTCAAAAGGGTCACGCAGCTCAAACTTGAAGCGGCATTGAAGCGGCTAAAACAGCGGGGTTTGCCGATGGCTCCCGTGCTCTGCTCGGACACCACCGTCGCCTTCGGCCGGACGATTTATGGCAAACCAGCCGATGCGGCTGATGCGGCCCGCATACTGACAGAACTCTCATGCAAGACGCACCGTGTCCTGACTGCTGTGGCGCTGGGCACCGTGCGCAAACGTGAGCAGGCCTTGTGTGAATCGCGCGTGACCTTTGCTGCCATGAGCCCGCGCCAGATTCAAACCTACGTCGCCTCAAATGAGCCCATGGGCAAGGCCGGTGCCTACGGCGTGCAGGGCAGGGCGGCAGCGTTTATTTCGCACATGAGTGGTAGCTACTCTGGCATCATGGGCTTGCCCATGTTCGAGACTGCGCAGTTGCTGCGGTCTTTCGGTTTCAAGGTTTAATCAGGCCTCCCATGCAAGAAGACATTTTGATCAACTGGTCGCCGCAGGAAACCCGAGTCGCCATTGTCGAAAATGGTGTACTGCAGGAGTTGCACGTCGAGCGCACGCTGGAGCGCGGCCTGGTTGGCAATGTTTATTTGGGCAAGGTGGCCCGAGTGCTGCCGGGCATGCAGTCCGCGTTCATTGACATCGGGCTTGAGCGTGCCGCGTTTTTACATGTGGCCGATGTCTGGCACCGCCAGCCAGAGGGCGAGCCGCCGAGCATGGTGCGCAACACGCAGCCACAGACACCGATTGAAAAGCAGGTGTTTGAAGGCCAGGCGCTGATGGTGCAGGTCATCAAGGACCCTATCGGGACCAAAGGGGCGCGGCTGTCCACTCAGATCAGCATTGCGGGTCGCATGCTGGTGTTTTTGCCGCAGGATGACCATGTCGGGGTGTCACAAAAAATACCGCAGCACCAGCGCGACGAGCTTCGTGCGCGTCTGCAGCGCCTGGCTGGCACCGAGGGTGGGGGCTTCATCCTGCGAACCAATGGGGAGGATGCCTCTGATCTGGAGTTGTCGGAAGACATCGGGTATCTGCGAAAAGCCTGGGCCCGCATCAAGAACGCCTCGGTGCGCCTGCCGCTCTTGTCGCTTTTGCACCAGGATCTGAACCTGTTACAGCGCGTTTTGCGTGATCTGGTCGGCGAAAGTACGCAAACCATCCGGGTGGATTCGCGGGAACAGTTTGAAGCCCTCAAGACCTTTGGCCTCGAATTCATGCCGGCAGCCTCCGCGAAGCTGCAGCATTACAAGGGCGAGCGCCCCATTTTTGACCTGCACGCCATTGATGAAGAAATCGCCAAGGCACTGGGACGCCGGGTTGACCTGAAGTCAGGTGGCTACCTGATCGTGGACCAGACCGAAGCCTTGACCACGGTCGATGTGAATACCGGTGGTTTTGTCGGGGCCCGAAATTTTGACGACACCATTTTCAAGACCAACCTGGAAGCTGCTCAGGCGATTGCGCGGCAACTGCGTCTTCGCAATCTCGGTGGCATCATCATTGTGGATTTCATCGACATGGTGCGGGATGATCACCGTGAATCGGTTTTGGCAGAATTCAGAAAACAGCTGGTGCGGGACCGCGTTAAAACGACGGCGGGCGGATTTTCGCAGCTCGGTCTGGTCGAGATGACCCGCAAGCGCACCCGTGAGTCGCTGGCGCATATGTTGTGTGAACCCTGCCCAACCTGCGAAGGCAAGGGTATTGTCAAGACAGCGCGCAGTGTGGCTTACGACATTTGTCGCGAGATACTGCGCGAGGCACGCCAGTTCAACCCGCGGGAGTTTCGCGTGATCGCATCGCCCAAGGTGATCGAACTGTTTCTGGATGAAGAAAGTCAGCACCTGGCGGGCTTGAGCGAGTTCATCGGCAAGCCGGTGTCATTGCAGAGCGAAAGTGCCATGGGGCAAGAACAATACGATATTGTGTTGCTGTAGGTTGCGTGGTCTTATTGATTTATGCCAAGTCTTCGCACCGCCAATCCGTCGCCGATTCCCATTCTGATGTACCACCAGATTGAGGCCGCGCCACCCAAAGGTGCGGGTTTTCGAAGTCTGTATGTCGCACCCGGCGTTTTTGCCCGCCAGATGGCTTTTTTGAAGCTATTGGGCTACCGCGGACTCTCAATGTCGGCATTGATGCCTTATTTGAAAGGCGAGCGGACTGGCAAAGTAGTGGGAATCACGTTTGATGACGGCTACCTGAACAATTTGACGAACGCCTTGCCGGTTCTGAGTCGGCATGGTTTTTCATCGACCTGTTACGCCGTGAGCCAGCAACTCGGCAAGACCAACGAGTGGGACTTTGAGGCGGGCATCGCGCAAACACCGCTCATGAATGCATCGCATCTACGGCAGTGGCTGGCGGGTGGGCAGGAGGTGGGGGCGCACACCCGGCATCATGTGCGACTGACGCAAGCGGACGTATCAACGTGCATGGACGAAATTTCCTTGTGCAAGTCAGAACTGGAAGGTATGACGGATTCTCCAGTGCAGCATTTTTGCTACCCCTACGGCGACTACACGGCGGATCATGTGGCGCTGGCGCGAGCGGCGGGGTTTGAGTCGGTAACCACCACCCAGCGTAGCCGCTGCCAGGCACAGGAGGACATGATGCAACTGCCGCGTGTGCCGGTAGTTCGGTCGACCAGTTTGCCCTTGCTGTGGCTCAAGGTGGCCACACGCTATGAAGATCGGCGGCGCGCGTGACGTCCGCAGTCAAAAAACGCCTGCGCATTGCCGTGCTGAACCGGGTGTTTTCACCCACAGGAGGCGGGGCAGAGCGTTACTCCATCGCCTTGGTGGAGCAATTGGCGCAGCGTCACGAAATCCATGTCTTTGCCCAGAAAATTAATCATCATTGGCCCGGCGTTACCTATCACCGGGTGTCTGCGCCACTGGTAAAACCGCGTTGGATCAATCAGCTTTGGTACGCCACAGCCACGTGGTGGGCCACGCGTCGGGGTTTTGATGTCGTGCACTCGCATGAGAACACGTGGCACGGGCAGGTTCAGACGGTGCATGTGCTGCCCGTGAAGTACAACTTGTTTCACGGGCTAACAGGCTGGCGTTTGACGCTGCGTTGCCTGAAGGTGGCCACCAGCCCGCGTCTGCTGGCCTATCTCTGGCTGGAACACCTTCGTTTTGCAGGCCGCCATGGTCGCTGCATCGTGGTCACGTCTGACAGTCTGATGAAACAAATGGCCAGCACATACCCAGCCACTGCGCCCGCGCTGCGGGTTGTGACGCCAGGTGTCACGATGGCCGTCGATGTTGCGACACCTGAAGCGCAGCGAGCTGCGCGCCAACGATTGGGATTGCCCGAGGCCGGTTACGGCATTCTATTTGTGGGTAATGATTATCGGAAGAAGGGCTTGGAGACTCTGATCCGGGCATTACGACAGCTGTCCGACAACATCTGGCTAGCCGTTGTGGGTAATGCATCGCAGATTCCTGAATTTCAGGCTCAGGCGAAGTCGGCGGGTACCCTGAATCGGGTTATTTTTCTTGGTGCGTTGAATGATGTCAACGATGCCTATGTTGCGTCGGATTGCCTGGCACATCCGACGCTGGAAGACACCTTTGCCATGGTCGTGCTCGAAGCCATGGCGCACGGATTGCCTGTGGTAGTCAGTAGCGAGCGGTACTGTGGAATCTCAGGCTTGCTGACCCATGAAAGCAATGCCCTGATTCTTGCGGATCCGCGTGATTCAATTGCGCTGGCAAAGGCCTTGCTCCGGCTGTTTCAGGAGCCATCGCTACGCCATGGGCTGCGTGAAGCGGCGCTGGCATTTGCCAGTTTGCACCAATGGTCAACCATTGCCTTGCAACAGGAAGCAATTTATTTTTCGGTACTGGAGACTAAGGATTAACCCGTTGGAGACAACTTCACGGGATTGATGTTGCGCAGACGGTTTATGAGTTTATTGCGCCGTCATGCAAACCAAGTCGGTAAAGTCGGGCGTACTGGCCATCGCGCTGTATCAACTCGGTATGACTGCCTGTTTCAACGATCTGACCAGCTTCCATAACCACAATCCGGTTGGCATGGTGCACCGTTGAAAGTCGGTGGGCGATGACCAGGGTAGTTCGATTTTGCATGAGGCGTTCCAGCGCATCCTGGACGGCGCGTTCAGACTCGGTGTCCAATGCTGAGGTGGCCTCATCGAGAATCAAAATGGGTGCATCCTTATATAAAGCCCTTGCAATCGCCAGACGCTGCCTTTGGCCACCGGAAAGTTGCGTTGCGTTATGTCCGACCAGCGTGTCGATGCCCTTTGGCAACTCTTCAATCAGCCGAGCCAGATTGGCTGCGTGAAGACAGTGAATGACTTTGCTGCGGTCGATCTCCAAGCCAAGGGCCACGTTGGCCGCGATACTGTCGTTAACCATTACCACATGCTGGCTCACAAACGCAAACTGGGCCCGCAATGACTGGAGGGACCATTCCCGTACATCATGGCCGTCAAGGAAAACATGGCCAGAACTGATGTCAACAAAACGGGAGAGGAGATTTACCAATGTGGTCTTGCCTGATCCGGATGCGCCGACCAGCGCAACAGTCTCACCTGACTTCACTGACAAATCTACGGCCTTGAGCGCAGGCGCCGAGTCGGGAGAGTAAATTACGCTGACTTGTGAGAACTGAATATCACCGGATGCCCGTAGTTTGGAGAAATTGCCCTCGGTTTCGCTGGGCGTTGACTCAATCAAGGTCAGCCCCCGCTCTAGCGCGACGAGTCCACGGGTGATGGGGCTGGACACTTCAGACAACTGGCGGATCGGCGCGATGATCATCAACATCGCCGTAACGAACGCTACAAATCCGCCAACCGATGTGCCGCTGCTCGCGCTTTGAACCAGCGCGACCGAGATGACCGCTGAAAGGGCCACCGCTGCCAGCATTTGGGTCATGGGCGTCATGGCGGCTCCCGCAACGGTTGACTTCATGGCCAAGTGTCGCAGTGACTCACTAAGTCGATTAAAACGCTCGGCTTGTGATTGCTGTGCCGCGTACAAGCGTATGTCCCGATGGGCTAATACATTCTCTTCTACAACATAGGCCAATCTGTCAGTTGCCTCCTGGTTGGCTTTTGTGAGTTGGTGCAGTCGGCGGGTTAATACCCTCATGACCAGTGCAACAGCAGGGAAAACGGCCGCTACGATCAGCGTCAGCTGCCAGTTGAGATAAAAGAGGTAGCCTGTCAGTGCCAGCAAGGTCAGGCCGTTTCGCGTCAGGCTCAGCAGGGAGTTGACCAGCATGACGGATCCATTTTGAACCTCGTACACCACTGTATTGGAGAGTGCGCTTGAGTTCTGATCGGCAAACAATTTCAGGTGGGCAACAAGAATTTTGTTGAACATGGCCCGGCGCATGGCCAATAAGCCGTGGTTGGTGATTTTGGTCAAGCCTAGTTGGGACACGTAACCAGCCAAACTGCGTACGCCAAATAACAGCAAGAGCGCGACGGGAACAGTCCAGATTTCCAGTGAGCCTTGCTGGAATCCTCGGTCCAGGAGCGGTTTGAGCAGCGCTGGAATCAAGGGTTCGGTGGCTGCGCCAACGAGAGCACCTGCCGCCACGAGAGCCCAAATGCCAGGGAGATTGCCAAAATAGGGCAGTAATCGCCGAAGGCGCTGCAGCAGGCTGCCTGAGAGGCTGTTTCCGCTTGAATTTTCAATGCTGGATTGGTCAGGGGTCACGAGGTGGCTTTCAAACTCTCCAAGTCCGGCGCTGACATGGTCTGGCCTGATGAAGTTGGCGCGGTTCTGATACCTAGCGCAATCAGTAGTCCCAGTGCAATGCAGAAGTAGTCACCAATCAAAGCGTCGTACAGGGTTGAATTGAACATGCAGGCTACGGCCATGGCTGCCGCAACAGAAATAATTGCCCGCGTAATGGAAGTCTTGAACCGCAGGGCATCCCGCACAATACAGGCCATAAGCGCGATCAATAGCAGTGTGCCAGCAAGGCCCAGTTCGACGCCCCACAAAAGGTACTCCTGATGGGGGTTGCTAGCTCTACCTTCACCAAAAATTTCCGTGGCAGCGCTGCCCTCCAGTCGTTTGACCGTCATTGTCCAGCTCCCTACGCCGTGGCCCAGCCAGGGGCTCTCTTTCATCGCTTGTATTGAGCGATGCCAGGCATTCAGACGCCAACCCGACGAACCTTCGCTGCCACCTTGATTTGCATAGTTTTGGCTTTCATGAACAACTTTAGACAGGCGATCTTGTACTTGTGCTGAACCAAGGTACAAGCCGAAAATCACAATGACTGGTGTAGCCAGCAGTGTGGCCAGACGCAAGCGTTTGGGCATTGCCCACATGACTGCGAGAGAGAGCACGGTCAATGCAACCGCGTAACCTGTGCGCCCCTCCAGCAGCAGCAATGCGTTGATCAGAGCCGCTGCGGCGAGCAGGGCGGCAAGCCAACGCGGCCATAGATGCTCGGACCGAAGGTGCCAAAATACAGCTGCTGTTGTGGCGAAAATGATGGATTGATCGAGGTAGGTTGAAAAAACCACGTACTTGAAACCAGAACTTGTCGCCCATGGAATGGGTACGCCAACTGCCATCAACCATGAACTTAGCAAAAGTAAAGCTTGGCCTGCCGCGAATGCTGTCATGGCGAGACGTGCTTCATGCGCGCTACGAATCAAGCTGATCAGCAACAATATCTCCAGAAGTTTGCTGTGTTTGACTAGCGCCAACAGTGCAATTTCCCGGTCAGCGACGGACCACAGGAGGCTCAAGGAAAACACACACAGAATACCCAGGATGATTCGCGGACTCCAAAGCTTCTCGAAAGCAGAGTCTACGCGTTTGTTGAAATGAGCGGCGATCAGATATACCAGCCCAAAGACAAACAAAAGCATTTTTGCCAAGCTGATCCAAGCCATTGGCAGGCTCACGGATACTGCGGCCAGGCAAACCAGAATCAGGCGAAAACTCCAGACAGAGTGAGGGTGAGTTACGTGGGGTGACATGAGGAGGCGGTGATCCTGCGTGATGCAGTCGTGATAGTTCTAATTGATGGGTTGTGAATTATCTATCGGCAACGGGAGGAGTTGGCAAACGTGTCCGGGCGCATATCCGTGACTAAACGGCTTGAAATCCATATCATCCAACAGATACTTCATGATGGCTGGAAACACCGCTTCTGATGCTGCTATTCCTAGCGTTCCAACGACAGCAAGCGAAAAATAGCTCTCGTAGGGCAGGCCTGACATAAGACAGCAGTCGTGCGTACAGTTCTCGATTACTGGGGGAAATGGATTTTGTCATCTGAGATTGGTTTTCGAGGCTTTTGCTTTTGCCAAAGGTGAACTGGGGCGGCCCGTAAGGCCAAGCACGCAAGTATTATGACGGCAACTTGCTACACTCTCACACATCCTATGCGTCTTTCAGTCATCGTTATTACTCGCAATGAGAGTGCCAATATCTCCGATTGTCTTCTGAGTCTTGACTTTGCAGATGAAGTGCTTGTTCTGGACAATGCAAGTACGGATGGAACGGCTGAGATTGCGCGTCGATTGGGGGCCCAGGTTTCGGTCACACAAGACTGGCCGGGGTTCGGGCCCCAGAAAAACAGGGTGCTTGGTCTTGCGGGCGGTGAGTGGGTCCTGTCGATCGATGCCGATGAGCGGGTCACGCCCGAACTTCGCGAAGAAATCCTGGCGTCCATCTTGCACCCGGGCGTTGTCACTTGCTTTTCCATTCCGAGGTCGTCTTGGTTTTGCGGCAGATTCATGCAGCATTCCGGGTGGTCGCCGGACTACGTGGATCGTCTTTTCAGAAAAGGTTCTGCCCGTTTCTCGGATGATCTGGTGCACGAGCGTCTGGTGCACGAAGGATCGAGCCAGCGGCTCAATCACCCCTTGCTGCACTACAGCTTCAGGGATTTCTCTGATGTGCTGCAAAAGGTGGATCGTTACTCTACCGCTTCGGCTGCACAGGCGTTTGTCAGCGGTAAGCGTGCCTCAGTCTTTACTGCAGTTGGGCACGGCTTATGGGCATTTGTAAGGACCTATATTCTGAAGGTTGGATTTTTGGATGGGTCCCACGGTTTGGCTCTCGCCATCTCAACTGCAGAGGGCAGCTATTACCGCTATCTCAAACTCTGGTTGATGCAAGAGAAAATAAAATATGGGTCAGGAAGTAGATGATTCTTCACATCGTTGAGCCGACCTTGACCAGTTACGCCGGACATTGCCACAGCTTGGTGGACGCACTTGTCCAAGCCGCTCCAGTGGAGCAGGTGCGAATTTGGGCTGGTAAGGGAAGCGAAAAATTTTGGAAAGGTCGAGGCCAGCTGGAGCCCTATTTTCTTAGACCTTTGCGTAAATTCCAAGCGTTCCTTCTTTATCAACGACTGTTGCGTCAGTCTGGAAAAGTGTTAGTGTCGACCGCGGGAACGAGTGATTTGATTGCATTAGACTGGATCGCTAAAGGCGTGATCCCCGAATCTAAGATGTACTTGTACATTCACTGGTTGGGAGCAAAACCATCGAAGGCGGCTAGACTGGCTGCAATCGCAAAGCGTCAGCCTAATTTAGAAATTTTGTGTACTACGCCAAATGGTACGGCCTTCTTTAGTGAGTTGGGATTTCGAGCGCGAACTGTGCCGTATCCTCGAAACGCTATTTCGACGCAAGACCGTGAGGCAAGACCTTTCAGTCATTTGGTCGTTGCGGGTGCCGCTCGCAGTGATAAGGGGTTTGACAAAATTGTGGACCTTGTTGAAGAGTTTGCGAGGTCTAAGGCCGCGTGGCCTCTGCTGGTTCAGGCCTCAGCCACTCACCATGACAAACACTCACCCGAAATTCGTCGCCAGATCGATCGCCTAACCCGAGCAGGATATGCACATTTGATTTTGCAAAAAACGACCTTGACGCCGACGGATTATCAGGCGATTTTCCCCGGTGGTATCAGCGTTCAACCGTATTCTGAAAGCGTCTTTCAGGATCGTATCAGTGGAGTGACTCTAGACGCTCTTTCAGCCGGTTGCCCCGTTATTGTTACAGCTAACACTTGGCTTGCACGCACTATTTCTCAGTATCAAGCTGGCGTGGCGACGAGTGACCTTTCTCCGGCAGGATTGCGACTTGCCATTGAGCAGGTTCTCGCTGATTATGGTGGCTATGCGCAACGCGCAGTTAAGGCAGGCCGGGAGCTGCATTCGCAATATTCGGCGAGTGCGATGATGGAGGCGATTTTCGGAACTAGTCGCTCAGTAGGTTCTGCAGAAATCTCCCATGCCTGAGTCACTGAATAAATAGTCACAAGATGAAACCAATAATTTATACAGCCCTATTTCTGAATAAGATTTGCGCTCAGTTGCGCGTGCCTCAGGTCTGTACGCGGCCGCCGATTGAAACGGAGCTTGCGAGAGGTTCGCTTCTGGTAGGCGCGTCACCAAGCGATGTCGAATCAATCCAACGAGAAAGCATTTTCTGGATTCCGTACTGCTATATCATTTGCTCGATGTTTTTTCGTCCATTCTTGTCCATGCGTTTGTTCAAAAATATTCGGTCTGATCTTCGTGCTCTGTTACTTGCAATGCTGACGGTGTTTTTTGTTTCACCGTCCTCAGCCCAATTTCGCGTCGAAGTTTCCGGTGTGGGGCTGACCCAGTTGCCGATCGCCGTTTCAGCCTTCCGCGGAGAGGATGGCGCGTCGCAAAAGATCGCTGCCATCGTGCAGGCAGACCTTGAGCGCAGCGGGCAATTTCGCGGCGTTGACACTGCTGGTGCTGCACTTGACGAGGTCACCCGGCCTGACATGGCCGTGTGGCGGCAAAGGGGTGCTGACTCTCTGGCGTTGGGCAGTGTCACCCGTTTGGTTGACGGCCGGTATGACGTACGCTTTCGATTATGGGATGTTGTGCGGGGGCAGGATCTGGGCGGTCAGAGCTATGCGGTGATCCAGGCAGACTTGCGCTTGGCCGCGCATCGCATTGCCGATTTCATTTATGAAAAACTGACGGGCGACAAAGGGGCTTTTTCAACACGTATTGCCTATGTCACCAAGGTGGCTCAGCGTTACCAGTTGTGGGTCGCGGATGCTGACGGTGAAAACGCCCAGTCGGCGTTCACAAGCCCCGAGCCCATCATTTCACCCGCCTGGTCGCCCAACGGCAGTCAGCTGGCTTATGTTTCGTTTGAGTCTCGTAAACCTGTTGTCTATACCCACGACGTTGCCACCGGCAAACGTCGCTTGATTGCAAATTTCAGGGGCTCCAACAGTGCACCAGCCTGGTCTCCCGACGGACGCACGCTGGCCGTGACGCTTAGTCGTGACGGAGGCTCCCAGCTGTATGCCATCGACGCGGGCGGTGGGGAGCCGCGCAGGCTGGCCCAATCCAGCAGTATTGATACTGAACCCGTCTACACACCGGATGGAAAAAGCATTTATTTTGTCAGTGATCGTGGTGGAGCGCCTCAGATCTACAAAATGCCCTCAATGGGGGGCAATGTGGAGCGGGTGACGTTTGCCGGTAGTTACAACATTTCTCCTGCCATAAGCCCTGATGGTCGCTGGCTGGCTTATATTTCCCGTGTAAGTGGTGCGTTCAAACTGCATATTATGGAACTTGCGAGCGGCGCCGTGAATGCAATTACTGATACTTCGGCGGACGAAAGTCCCAGCTTTGCTCCGAATAGCCGTTTGATTGTTTACGCAACACAGCAGCAAGGGCGGGAGGCGCTAATGACGACGACACTCGACGGTAAACTCAAAGCACGTTTGGCGGGTCAAAATGGCAATATTCGTGAGCCGGACTGGGCTCCCTTCCAGAAACAATGAACTTTTTAAGGAATTATTCAATGAAACATCTTTTGCTCGCTATTGGTGCGGCTGTCCTGATGGCGGGGTGCTCCTCGGCTGTGAAGCTTGACAGTGTGCCCGTTGAGGACAAAGCCGGAACGACTATTTCGCAGGAAGGCGCTGAAGGTCTTGGCCGTGCTGTTGGCAAAGGTGGCGTCTCCTCCGTCGATCTAGATAAATCCGCTCAACAAGCGGCTATTCTTGCGGGACCACGGATTGTTTATTTTGACTATGACAGTTTTGTTATCAAGCATGAGTTTCAGTCCATCATTGAGACTCATGCACGCTACATCAAGGCGGATAAGGGACGCAAAGTTGCGATTGAGGGGCACACCGATGAACGCGGTGGTCGGGAGTACAACCTTGCACTGGGTCAAAAACGGGCGGAAGCTGTACGCAGTGCGCTGGGCCTTCTCGGTGTAGTCGATAGCCAGGTGGAGGCGGTCAGTTTTGGCAAGGAAAAGCCGGCTGCGCAGGGGACTGATGAGGATGCAATGGCCAAAAACCGTCGGGCTGAAATTAGCTATCGCTAATTGATGTGGAAGTTGCTGTTGTGAAAATTTTTCGCCCGGCTGTTGTGTCAGCCATGCTTTGTTTGGTGGCGACGACGGCCGGTGCCGGACTGTTCGATGACGAGGAAGCGCGCAAGGCAATACTCGACCTTCGTCAGCGTGTCGACGCCGTCCGGCTGGAATCGGAGCAAGCAGTAACTCGTTCCAGTGAAGACAGTGCTTTGTTACGCCGGAGCTTGCTTGAACTGCAAAACCAGATTGAGACTTTGCGTTCGGAGGTTGCAAAGCTCAGAGGCTTGAATGAACAATTGTCGCGTGACGTTGCGGATATGCAGCGGCGACAGAAAGACAGTGCCCAAGGCGTGGATGATCGTCTTCGCCAGTTTGAACCCGGAAAAGTTGCGGTTGACGGTCGCGAGTTTATGGCCGAACCTGCTGAAAAACGGGACTACGAAGCGGCATTGGCAGTTTTCAGAGCAGGTAATTTTTCTGCATCGCAAACTGTTTTTTTGGATTTTCTAAAGCATTATCCACAGAGCGGGTATGGTCCGTCAGCGCTGTTTTGGCTTGCCAATGCCCAATATGCTACGCGCGACTACAAAGAGGCCATGATCAATTTTCGAGCCCTGATTGCGAGGGTGCCGGAGCATTTGCGTGCTCCCGAGGCGGTGTTGTCCATCGCCAATTGCCAGATTGAACTCAAGGATACACGCGGTGCCCGAAAAACACTCGACGATCTGATCAAGGCTTATCCTCAATCAGAGGCCGCAGTAGCTGCAAAAGAGAGATTGGCTCGGCTCAAATAGTGTCCAACGACAGTAATAATTCGGCAATGCGAGCACTTGAATCGTCAAGGCCCAAATCAGACGTGGCGGTTGACTCGTCTGGCATGAATATAGATCGACGATTTGGTGGATTGGCTCGTCTGTATGGTGTTTTGGGGGCGCAGCGCATAGGTGCCGCACATGTGGCCGTCATTGGTATTGGGGGCGTGGGGTCCTGGGCTGTTGAGGCTCTGGCGCGCAGCGGGGTGGGGCATCTGACACTGGTTGATCTCGACCACGTGGCCGAGTCCAATATCAATCGGCAAATTCACGCGGTAGAGGCTACTCTGGGGCAGGCGAAGGTATTAGCCATGCGGGATCGCATCCTTTCGTTCAATCCTGCGTGTGACGTGACATGCATCGAAGAATTTGTGGAGTCGGCCAACTGGCCCACTCTATTGCCAGAGGGGGTAGATGCAGTCATCGACGCCTGCGATCAGGTAAAAGCGAAGACAGCGATGGCGGCCTGGGCGCGAGACAATGGGGCCCTCTTCATTTCAGTCGGTGCTGCTGGTGGCAAGCGCCATGCTCACTTGGTTGACATCGATGATCTCGCACTCACAACCCACGATCCCTTGCTGGCTCAGTTGCGCTACCGCCTGCGCAAGGAGCACGCTGCACCGCGTGAAGGCAAGAAAATCGGGGTGGCTTGTGTTTTCAGCCGTGAGGCGGTTAAACCGCCCGATGCGTCTTGCGCCATTGAAGGAGACGGAACGCTCAATTGTCATGGCTACGGTTCAGTGGTTAGCGTGACCGCCACGTTTGGTCAATGTGCTGCAGGCTGGATTCTTGATCGAATTTCTACTGGACTTCGAAAACCTTGAAAATAACGTTATAATTTGAGGCTGCGTAGAACAATGAAAATTGCTCTACGCAGCCCTGATGGGATGTTAGCTCAGTTGGTAGAGCAGCGGACTTTTAATCCGTTTGTCGTGGGTTCGACCCCCGCACATCCCACCAAATACGCCTTATGGGCATTGAAGAGCCTGCTACTGTAAAGATAGCAGGCTTTTTTGTTTGCGGTTAGGTTACTCAAAGGCCGTAAAACGTTCGAATGACCTCCCATGCTGCCAGGGGATCGTCCACATAGGTAAAGAGGTCCAGGTCCTGTGGTGATATCACGCCTTCTTCCAGCATCACATCCGTATTGAACAGACGGTTCCAGTAGTCGGTGCCAAAAAGAACAATCGGCACGGGCTTGGATTTGCGGGTCTGCACCAGGGTGATGATTTCAAACAATTCATCAAGCGTGCCAAACCCTCCGGGGAAGGCCACCAGTGCTTTGGCACGCATCATGAAGTGCATCTTGCGCAGTGCAAAGTAGTGAAACTTGAAGCTTAAATTGGGTGTGATATAGGGGTTGGGGTGCTGTTCGTGGGGCAGAGCAATGTTCAGGCCCACGCTCAAGGCGCCCATTTCGTGCGCACCGCGGTTGGCGGCTTCCATGATGCCGGGGCCGCCACCCGTTGCGATGAACAGGCGTTCTTCACGCCGCCGGTGCGCACTGTAGCCTGCCACGAGTCGGGCAAACAGGCGTGCCTGGTCGTAAAAATGGGCGTTTCGTACCTGCCGCTGGGCCACAGACAGCGCGTTGGCGTCGCCGCTCAGCTGCGCTTGCTGCAGACAGGTTTGTGCGTCCTCGGGTGAGGAAAAACGGGCGCTGCCAAAAACGACAATTGTGTTATCGATGCCCTGTTCGGTCTGGTCAAGATCGGGCTTGAGCATTTCCAACTGAAACCGGATGCCGCGAGTTTCACGTCGCAATAAGAACTCGGGGTCGGAAAATGCCAGGCGGTAGGCATCAGCCTCCAGTGCGTTGCCTTGGTCAGAGTGGTTTTGTAGTTCTGCCCAGGCATCGGCCAGTCGGCGTTCGGTAAGGTGCTGAGTTTTATCCATGGGTGTCATTGTGTGCGAAAAATATCACACATCCACCCGCCCTGCATGGGTAGCTCAATTTAGGGCGATAGCCGTTGCAAGGGCAGTTTGGCTATCCAGTTTTGCGCCCGTTTGAACGTTCTCCATGCCCACCATAAACGGCCACCCCAAATAATGGCGCGTCGCGGCCGAAGGACGACCAGAACCAACAAGGCACCCAGCGGCCACTGCGGGTTGCGGTAAAGCCATTGCAGTCTAGCCTGCGTTTGGTCGGCCACAGCCAGAGGTCTTTTGAAGACCTGCACCTGGTCTGTCAGGTTGAGGCGCAATTCCGCACTACGCAGCAGCAAGCGCTGCTGGCGCAATGCAAGTTCATCGTTGTTCATGTTGACCTGATGCCTGGAGTCCGGCTCGATCCCGTTTCAACTCAGCTACGCTGGCGTTAAACAGGCCAGTCGGGTTGCGCAGACGTTGTCGCGCATGAAGCATCAACAAAACGCCCCCAACAAGGAACAGCAGCGCCATCACGCCCACCGCCGCTAGGCGATAACCGTCCCAAAACAGCAGGATGATGAAGCCGCATAACAACTCAAGGCCGACACCCAAAATCAACAGGGCGACCACCCCCCAGAGCAGTCCGCCAAAAAGCCGTTGTTTTTCAAGCTCGACCTCAACGCCCAGAAGGTCCAGTCGTACCTTAGCCATTTCAAGCGCTGTGCCCAGCAAACGGCGCAACGAGGCGAAGAGGCCACTCTCATAGACAGGAGCGCTCATGATCTGTGGCGGGCTAGCGACGGCTAACCAGCATGCCCATCACCAGCCCGATACCTGCAGCGATACCTATTGATTTCCATGGGTTTTCATGGACGAACTCATCGGTTGCATGGCCAGCCGCTTTGGCCTTGGCAACGGCAGCTTCCTGCAAATACACCAAATCGGCCTTGGCCTGATTCATTCTCGCCTCTATCCGGCTGCGTATATCGGCTGCACCTGCGCCCGATTGGTCGGCGGTCATACGCAACAACTCTTCAGCATCGGCGATAGCCACCCGCAGGTCGTCCATCAATTTGTCTTTATGAACCGCACTCATGTCAGTCATGGTAACCCTCCATTTTGTTGAAAACCTAGTTTAATGATAGTGGGTGTCGTGCTCCATATCTTGACAAAAATCACGAGATGGTGGATGAATTTCAGTCGCCTACCTTGGGTATTCCCGGTGCGAGGCGTTCTTTTTTTCGATGGCTGGCCAATGATTTCAGTTTTCGATTCGCTAGGTTTGGCCGCCAAGCGCCTTGACGCGTCTCGCTGACGTTTATCTGACGACCGTTACGCCGCGACCTGTATCAAAGTCAAAGCCTCTGCGATGGGTGCGGCCATGCTGACCGAATTGCTTGGATGCTTGATGCAGTCGGTACTCCACACTTCGCCGACGCCTGCGTCGAGAATCACCTGCAGGGCGTCGCCTGCGAAAAGTGCGTGGGTCACCGCTACATCGACTGAAGCTGCACCCGCGGCCAGCAGTAGGCTCGCCGCTTGGGCGACGGTGTGGCCGGTGCTGGCCACATCATCCAGCAAAACCACTTGACGGCCTGCCACTGTAACGTCGGGAAGTGCAACCTCCACCGCCCGGTCGCCATGACGGACTTTGCGGCATACGGCGTGTTCAAAACCATGGCGTGACGCTGCCAGTGCGACCCACTGCGCCGACTCTTCGTCGGGGCCTACCAACAACGGATTCTGTCGACGCGCAGCAATTAGATCAGCCAGCAGGGGTGCACCGCTGAGTACAACGGCGTTGGCTACGGGCACTGCTTCCTGCAGCGTGGCTACCCGGTGCAAATGCGGGTCGACTGTGATCACAGCATTAAAAATGTCCGCTAGAAAACGCCCGACAATGCGCTGGCTGATCGCCTCACCTGGATGAAAGGCAATATCCTGGCGCATGTAAGCGAGATAGGGCGCCACCAGCGTCAGATGCCTGGCGCCCAGGTTGCGAGCAGTTTGGGCTGCCAGCAACAGTTCGATCAACTTTTCGTTGGGGGCGTTCAGCGTGCGCAGAATAACAACTTGCTCAGGTAAAGCATCGGGCAGGCGTAGTTTGATTTCGCCATCTGGAAAATGGTGGCATTCGATTTTGGCGAGATTAAGATTGCCGGCATGAGCGATGCGTGCACCACTTTCCTGCTCATCGTCAAAGTACAGCAACACAGGTTTTGATTTCATCAGAATTCCACAAATACATGGGGCACGTTATCGGCTTGGCCAATGGTGTAGCCGGTCGACTTGGCGCAGGCTTGGCGCGCAAAGTCGAGATCACTCTGAAACCCGGCGTGAACGCGGTACAAGACGTCCCCGATCGACACCGCGTCACCCAGCTTGCGGAACAGGTCAACGCCAGCACCAATGACCTTGGGCGCACCGGCCACACGGGCGACACGCGCCACCTGGAGGTTGTCGATGCCGATCACCACACCTGACTCGGTCGCGTGAATTTCAAACGTCAACGCGCCGAGTTGGGGATTGTTGTGATCAAAGGGTTTTTGGCCTTGTGCTGCAATGATGGCATTCATTTTGGTCAGTGCACGCCCTGAGTCCAGAATGTCCCGCGCAATCGCGAACCCATCGCCACCCCGCACGTCCGGATTGCATTCAATCAACCGGCCCGCCAGCCGCAAAGACTTCTGCCGCAAGTCGTTGGGGGCGCGCGGGTCGTTTTCCAGCACCCGCATCACATCGCGGGCTTCGAGTACCGGGCCAATGCCGTTGCCGACCGGTTGGCGACCATCCGTTATGACCACATCCAATGACAGATGAATGCGTCCGGCGACATACTCGAACAGTCGGCGCAGGCGTTGCGCTTCCGGCATGGAGCGCACTTTGGCGGTGGGGCCGATGGGGATGTCGAGTACCAGATGGGTTGATCCGGCTGCAATTTTCTTGGAGAGAATGGAGGCCACCATCTGCCCCGGAGAATCGACCGCCAGGGGGCGCTCCACTGAAATCAGCACATCGTCCGCCGGTGACAGATTGGCCGCACCCCCCCAAGCCAGGCAGCCCCGGTGGTCGCGCACAATGTCCGCCAGCAGTTCAAAGGGAAGCTCTACATTGGCCAGTACTTCCATGGTGTCGGCTGTACCTGCGGGTGAAGTGATGGCGCGTGAGGAAGTTTTGGGGCAGAGCATGCCGTGCGCCGCCACAATCGGCACCACCAGCATGGAGGTGCGGTTGCCGGGTATGCCTCCAATACAGTGTTTGTCAACCACCAGGCGCTCGTGCCAGTCGAGTGTTCGGCCACTGGCCACCATCGCCTCGGTCAGGAAATACACCTCTTCCCGGTCCAGTTCATCCCGATTGATTGCCACTACAAAGGCAGTCAGTTCGATCTTGGAATAGCGCAACTCGGCAATGTCGCGCACGATGCCCCGGAAATCTTCAAGGTCCAGCCGCTCACCGGCAATTTTTCGGTGAAGTGCTTCAATGGATTCAGGCGGCTCGGCCTGAGACACCGAGGCCGTGTGACCATCGTTCACACCCAACTGCAAAAAAGCGTCTTCTGACAGTCCAAGCTCATTGCAACCCACGATGGCCTGGTCATCGACCACGTTCAGGGTGGCCAGAATGCGCCGGCCGTTGGCTCGAATCTCGACTTTGGACAGGGCCTGAAACCCCTCAGCCCGGTAAACAGCGCAATCCCGGTGCAGATAGACCACATTTTCGCGGTAAGTGTCGATCGCAACCCGGCGCAGTGCCAGGTTGGATGTGACCAAATTATTGCCTTGCAGCCCATCGGGGGCCAATGGTTTATCAGGGGAATTGCTCATGACGGTAGCCTACACCGGTTTTGTGGGCTGGTTCCATGCAGATCGCCCAATGAGTGCCGTGAAAACCCCAATAAAAAAGGCTTCCTGAGAAGCCTTTTTTGTTGTCGCGAACCAGGGTCAGACGCGTTTTCTGTATTCGCCAGTGCGGGTGTCGATTTCGACCTTGTCGCCCTGAGCCACAAAAATTGGCACACCAAGGTCAAACCCGGTGGAAATCTTGGCGGGCTTGAGTACTTTGCCGGACGTGTCGCCCTTGACGGCGGGTTCAGTCCAGGTGATCTCGCGCACGACGCTGGTGGGCATTTCAACCGAGATGGCCTTGTCGTCATAGAACACGACTTCGAGTGCCATGCCGTCTTCGAGGTAGTTGAGCGAGTCGCCCATGTTTTCGGCTTCGACTTCGTACTGATTGAAGTCTTCGTCCATGCAGATGTACATCGGTTCGGCAAAGTAGGAGTAGGTACACTCTTTCTTGTCCAGAACAACTTGATCCATCTTGTCATCGGCCTTGAACACGACTTCAGTACCGAAGTTGGCAATCAGGCTTTTGAGTTTCATACGGACGGTGGCGGAGTTACGGCCACCGCGGCTGTATTCAGCCTTGAGCACGACCATCGGGTCTTTGCCGTGCATGATGACGTTGCCGGCGCGAATTTCTTGAGCGGTTTTCATAGCGATTGTGTGAAGGTTGGCCGCTTGCTTAGCGGCGAGGGCGGCATGGACTGGACGCAAATCCAGTCAAATTTCGCAAAGTCTTCGATTTTAATGGTTTTTTACGCAAACCGCATGATCTGGGTCACAAGATCATCGCGCTGCAGTTGCTGGGCCCGCGCGGCGGTAACAGTTTGCTGCCATTGGACGAGTGAAAGTGCCGGCAAAGCCGCCTGGCTCACACCATTCCAGACATGATGAAAAGCCCGTAATGAGGGCGTGGCGTGCAGCATGTCCAGAAAAGCGTCAAGCTTGCTGTGGTGGGCGTCGTCATGCTGCAAGTAAATTTGCCAGACAAAAGGTTTGCCGGCCCACAAGGCCCGGACCAGGGAGTCTTCTCCCCGTACAAAATTCAGGTCGCAGGCCCACAGCAGATGGTCAAAATCGCGCTGGGTAAGTGCTGGTAGGTAAGAAAATGATAGCGCATTGCGCTCGTTCCATGCGGGCTGGGAGCTGTTTTTACTCTCAATACAGGCCATGACGGCCGTCGTTGCCCGTCCGGCGGTGATCAGAAGCCGGGTGGGAAGTGGGTCGGCGGTGAGTCTGTCCAGCAACTCGCCCAGTGCGGGCGGTTCATAGCAAAACAGTGAAATCAGGCGTTCACCCTGGAACTTAATGCCCAACTGCTGCAGCCAGGCCGAGCGGTCAAATCGGGCCTGGCGTTCTGTCAGATCGGGTTCGCGTAGCAGCCCTCCGGTCCTTGCTGTGAAGCCGGGGTAGAAAAAATGTTTGGTCAAGCCGGCACCCGGCCCCGTCATCACCGGTGACGGCAGGCCATGGCTGCGTTCGGCAAACCCCTCGGCGCTCAGGTACTCCAGGTTGATCCATATAGCTTTTTGGCCTATAGCCCCCGTGCTACCTGCGTAAGCTGCTATAAATTCAGGAGCAATTTCGCAGCCGAAGGCCTCGACCAAAATATCACCGATCACCAAATCATCGGTTCGGATAGGCTGGGTCCAGGGCCGGACCTCGACACCCGGGGCGCCCTCCGGGGCCATCCAGCCCAAGGCGCTGGCATCGTCCACCCACAAACGCACCCGCTCGCCACGCGCGGCCAGGCCGACGGCGAGGCGCCAGCACACACCGATGTCACCGTAGTTGTCGATGACCCTGCAAAAAATGTCCCAAAGCTTTGAGTTTCCTGTGTTCACGCCAGACATTGTCCACAATACGTACCTATGCCCGTTTTGCCTGATTCCAATCCGCCTGCGCTTTCTGTGTCCGCTGAGCCAGCTTCACCGCCAACGCACCCCGAACAGCTACTGAGCGACGTGGCCAGCCTGCCCCCGCTACCCGGCGTGTACCGCTATTTCGATGTTGAGGGCGTTGTGCTCTATGTGGGCAAGGCCATCAACCTCAAAAAGCGGGTGTCCAGCTATTTCCAGAAAAATCTTGGCGGTACGCGCATCGGGCACATGGTGAGCAAAATTGCGCGCCTGGAAACCACGGTGGTGCGCTCGGAGGCAGAAGCGCTCCTGCTGGAAAACAACCTCATCAAGACGCTTAATCCCAGATACAACATCCTGTTCAGGGATGACAAGAGCTATCCGTACCTGAAGATCACGGGTGTCGGCCCGTCGGTGAATCCGGGTTCGAGTTTTGCCAGGGTGTCGTATTACCGGGGTGCGGTAGAAAAGAAGCATCACTATTTCGGGCCCTATCCGAGTGCGTGGGCGGTGAAAGAAGCCATTTTGCTGATGCAGAAGGTTTTTCGCCTGCGAACCTGTGAAGACCCGGTCTTCAATAACCGCACGCGGCCTTGTCTGCTGTACCAGATCAAGCGTTGCTCTGCACCGTGCGTGAGGCATATTTCTGCGTCGGACTATGCGCAGGATGTTGCCAATGCCGAGCGGTTTTTGCGCGGCGATGCCCGCCAGGTGATGGACGCGCTGGAGGCCCGCATGATGGCGCACGCCGAGCGCCTGGAGTTTGAGCAGGCGGCCGAGTTGCGCAACCAGGTAGCAGCGCTGTCCAATGTGCTGCACCAGCAGTCGGTCGATAACGTGTCGGACCGCGATGTGGATATTCTGGCAGTGAAGGTGCAGGGCGGTCGTGCTTGTGTCAATCTGGCCATGGTGCGCGGCGGGCGTCACTTGGGTGACCGGCCCTATTTCCCAGTGCATGTGGAAGATGCGGCGGGGGTCTACTGCGACGATGGTGATAGTGATGGCGACGAGGTGGTGGCAGCGGCGCCGTCTGTTGAGGCCCAGGTGTTGGAGGCTTTTGTGGCGCAGCATTACCTGAATGTGCCGGTGCCGCCCTCGCTGGTTGTCAGTGAGCCGGTGAATAAAAATCTGATCAAAGCGCTGTCAATCCAGTCCGGCGTCAAGGTGACTGCCGTGCACCAGCCGCGCGAACAGCGACGCCAATGGCTGGAAATGGCACAAACCAATGCCAGTCTGCAACTGGCCCGTTTGCTGTCGGAAGAAGGCTCCCAGCAGGCGCGTACTCGGGCACTGGCCGATGCGCTGGATCTGGCGCTGGACAATCTGGACGAACTTCGGGTCGAGTGTTTTGACATCTCCCACACCTCAGGCGAGGCCACCCAAGCCTCGTGTGTGGTGTTTCATCATCACAAGATGCAAAACGCCGAGTACCGCCGCTATGGCATCGACGGCATCACGCCGGGTGACGACTATGCGGCCATGCGCCAGGTGCTGCTGCGGCGCTACGGCAAACTGGCCGAGACCTTGCGAGAAGCGCAAAAGACGGGGCAAACGCCCGCCGGCACCGGTCGGCTGCCTGATCTGGTACTGGTGGATGGCGGCAAAGGCCAGGTGTCGATGGCACGCGAGGTGTTTGAGCAGCTGGGGCTGGACCTGTCGCTGATCGTGGGGGTCGAGAAAGGAGAAGGGCGCAAAGTCGGGCTGGAAGAGTTGGTGTTTGCCGACGGCCGGGAGAAGGTCTATCTCGGCAAAGACTCGGCGGCGTTGATGCTGGTGGCGCAGATTCGCGACGAGGCACACCGTTTTGCCATCACCGGCATGCGCGCCAAAAGGGCGAAGGTGCGCGTGGATGGCGGCAAACTGGAGGAAATCCCCGGTATCGGGCCGAAGCGGCGCGCCAAGTTGTTGCAGCGCTTCGGCGGTGTCCGTGGCGTGGGTCTGGCAGGTGTCGAAGATATTGCGACCGTCGAGGGTATCTCCCGGGAGCTGGCCGAAGAAATATACCGCGCCCTGCACTGATCCGGGTCAGTCGCAACGTCGTCAAGCCGTGCCACAATCACATTATGTTTTTCACCATTCCGACCATCATGACCTGGGCTCGCATCGCTGCGATCCCCTTGATCGTTGGGGTGTTTTATCTTCCGATTGACCCTGCCAGCCGAAATTTGGTTGCCACGGTCCTGTTTGTGGTGTCTGCGGCCACGGACTGGCTGGATGGTTATCTGGCGCGCAAGCTCAACCAGGTATCTTCCTTTGGTGCGTTTCTGGACCCGGTGGCCGACAAGATTCTGGTGTGTGCCAGCGTACTGGTTCTGGTGCACCTCGGCCGTGCCGACGTCTTTGTCGCGCTCATCATTATTGGTCGGGAGATTGCAATTTCCGCCTTGCGTGAATGGATGGCTCAGATCGGTGCCTCCAAGAGCGTGGCGGTCCACATGATCGGCAAGCTGAAAACTGTAGTCCAAATGGTGGCGATTCCATTTTTGCTGTTTGACGGCATATTGCTGGGTGTCATCGATACCCATCTATGGGGTGTCTGGCTGATCTGGATTGCCGCCGTCATGACGGTCTGGTCCATGGTGTACTACCTGCAGAAGGCCCTGCCTGAAATCCGGGCACGGGTGAAGTGACTGCGCGCGACGATCGCGCCTTCATCAAGGCCATGCCAGTACTGTTTGTGTTGATCTGGAGTACCGGTTTCATCGTGGCCCGGTACGGCATGCCCTACGCACCTCCCCTGAAGTTTCTGGTAGTGCGCTACGCACTCTCGCTGGCTTGTTTTCTACCCTGGATCGTGCTGGCACGGGTCAAATGGCCTGTCAACCGCACGCAGTGGGCGCATCTTGCCATTACTGGTATCTTCATGCATGCGGGTTATCTGGGCGGTGTCTGGTCGGCCGTGAAGGCGGGCATGGGGTCGGGGCTCTCGGCTTTGATTGTGGGCTTGCAGCCTGTGTTGACCGCCTTGTGGTTGTCGGCCACCGGCCGGAGAATTACTGTGCTGCAATGGGTTGGACTGGTGCTTGGTTTTGTCGGGCTAGTGCTGGTGGTATCGCGCAAGTTCGGGCAGGGCGGTGAGGCCGACTGGCTGAACATGTCATTTGCTGTTGGCGCACTGTTCAGCATCACCATTGGGACCCTGTACCAAAAACGCTTCGTGGTTCCTTGTGATGTTCGGTCTGCCAACGCTATCCAGCTGGGTGCAGCCCTGCTCGTGACTTTGCCTTTCATGTTTCTTGAAACCGAGTTCATGCGCTGGAACGCTGAACTGGCTGGCGCCATGGCTTGGTCTGTGTTGGTGACGCTGGGTGGCAGTTCGCTGTTGTATCTATTGATTCAGCGTGGCGCCGCCGCTTCTGTGGCCAGTCTGATGTACCTGGTGCCACCGTCTACTGCGCTGCTGGCGTGGCTGCTGTTTGCCGAGCCCATCACGATGCTCACCATCGCAGGCACAGCGCTCACCGCTACTGGTGTCGCGCTGGTGGTTCGTCAGCCCAGGGTGGCGTAGCTTAATGGCGTATCCCTATCGGATATATTTTGGCTACCGACTCAAGAGGAACGATCCATGGGTAAAAAAAGAATCGCAGTCATCGCGGGCGACGGTGTTGGCAAGGAAGTGATGCCTGAAGGCATCCGGGTGATGGAAGCGGCGGCGGGCAAGTTTGGTATTGACCTGCAGTTCGACCACTTTGATTTTTCCAGTTGGGACTATTTCGAGAAGCACGGCAAGATGCTGCCCGACAACTGGAAAGACCAGATTGGTGGCCACGACGCTATTTACTTTGGTGCGGTGGGCTGGCCTGAGAAAATCCTGGACCATGTGTCACTGTGGGGCTCGCTGCTGCTGTTTCGTCGCGAGTTTGACCAGTACGTGAATCTGCGTCCCGCGCGTCTGATGCCTGGCATTATTGCGCCGGTGGTGCGGCGTGATGGCAGTCGGCGCGAGCCGGGCGAAATCGACATGTACATCGTGCGCGAAAACACGGAAGGCGAGTACTCCAGCATTGGCGGGCGCATGTACCAAGGCACCGAGCGCGAAATTGTGATGCAGGAAACCGTGATGTCCCGCATTGGTGTGGACCGTGTTTTGAAGTTCGCGTTCGAGTTGGCCCAGTCGCGCCCCAAAAAGCATTTGACGAGCGCCACCAAATCCAATGGCATTGCCATCACGATGCCGTACTGGGACGAGCGCGTGGCTGAAATGGCGAAGAGCTATCCTGGCATAACGCTTGATAAATTCCACATCGACATCCTGACCGCCCACTTTGTACAGCGCCCTGATTTTTTTGATGTGGTGGTGGCGAGCAATCTCTTTGGCGACATCCTGAGTGACCTAGGGCCTGCCTGCACCGGTACCATTGGTATTGCACCCAGTGCCAATTTGAACCCCGAGCGCAAATTTCCTTCACTCTTTGAACCCGTTCATGGATCAGCCCCCGATATTGCCGGCAAAGGCATTGCCAACCCTATTGGTCAGATCTGGTGCGGTGCCATGATGCTGGATTTTTTGGGGCACAGACAAGCGCATGATGCTGTTTTGGCGGCGATTGAAAAAGTGCTTGATCCCCAAAGCGGTGCGCCTCGTACACCGGATATGGGGGGTACGGCGAGTACAAAGGACGTCGGGCTTGCCATTGAGGGTGCGCTTTGATCATCCCGAATTTGTGAGGGGCTGTTTTTATCAGTTGATTGGGAAAAATCAGCTTGCAATGAACAGGCTTGCACGTGAAAACCGACTAGAATTTGCCACCGCACTGTTGTAAAGCTGCATGTCGTGTTGACACGGTAAGGATCCGTGGCTTTAATTACATGCAGCAGGGCAGCTGCAAGATTTTTTAAAGAGATAATTCGATTAACTCTGTTTCCATACTAGGGGTTCTTTGTGAATAAAACCGAACTGATTGAGCACATTGCAATACATGCAGATATCTCCAAGGCAGCAGCTGCCCGAGCACTGGAATCAACCATCGGTGCTGTCAAGACCACACTGAAAAAAGGCGGCTCTGTGTCGCTGGTCGGTTTTGGTACATTTGCTGTCGGCAAACGTGCTGCACGTGTGGGTCGTAACCCCCGCACTGGCGCTGCGATTAAAATCAAGGCTGCCAAGGTGCCAAAATTCCGTCCAGGCAAAGCGTTGAAGGATGCTTTGAACTGATAACTGATTAAGGTGGGGTGATTAGCTCAGTTGGTAGAGCGTCTGCCTTACACGCAGAATGTCGGCGGTTCGAGCCCGTCATCACCCACCACTTCCACCCAAGTAAAGGCGAACATCTTGTTCGCCTTTTTTGTTTTTCTACTGGAGAGTTCGCGCATGTTTGATTTTGTCCGCAAGCACACGAAGATCATGATGTTTGTGATGTTTTTGTTGATCATCCCTTCATTTGTGCTGTTCGGCATTGATGGCTACAACCGCTTTCGCGAAAAGGGCGAGGCTGTTGCCCGCGTAGGCGGTCATGACATTACCCAGGGCGAATGGGATGCGGCGCACAAATCAGAATCGGATCGCCTGCGCGCATCAATGCCCAACCTGGATGCCAAGCTGCTGGATTCTCCAGAGGCCCGTTATGCGACTCTGGAACGACTGGTTCGTGAGCGGGTGCTGGCTCAGGCAGCTGATAAATTCAAGCTAACGACCAGTGACGCAAGGCTCGCGCGCGACTTGCAGGAGAACCCCACCATCGCTGCCCTGCGCCTGCCGGATGGCAAGCTGGACATGGAACGCTATCGACAACTGGCCGCCAGCCAGGGCTTGACACCCGAAGGGTTTGAAGCCAGTGTGCGGCAAGACTTGTCTGTTCGGCAGGTGGAAGCCGGCGTGATCCGCACCGGTTTTTCAGCGGCGGGCGTCGCCGACGTGTCATTGAATGCATTTTTCGAGAAGCGTGAAGTGCAAATCGCCAGTTTCGCTCCTGCCGAATTCGCATCAAAGGTCAGTCCAACCGAAGCCGAGCTGGATGCGTTTTACAAAGCCAATCAGGCCATGTTCCAAGCGCCCGAGCAGGCCAGTATCGAATACGTGGTGCTGGACCTGGAGTCGGTTAAAAAGAACATCGTCATCAATGAGGCTGACCTCAAATCGTATTACGACCAAAATGCGGCCCGTCTCAGTGGCAGCGAGGAGCGGCGTGCGAGCCACATCCTGATCAATGCGGCCAAGGGTGCCCCCGCAGCTGATCGCCAGAAAGCCCGAGCACGTGCTGACGAGCTGTTGCAGACGGTGCGTAAAGCGCCCGATAGTTTTGCGGAAATCGCGAAAAAGAACTCGCAGGATGCCGGATCCGCTGCCAACGGTGGCGATCTTGACTTCTTTGCGCGTGGAGCGATGGTAAAACCGTTTGAAAATGCAGCGTTTGCCATGAAAAAAGGTGATATCAGTGAGGTGGTGGAGTCTGATTTTGGTTACCACATCATCAAGCTCACCGATGTAAAAACACCCAAGCAACGCAGTTTTGAAGAGTTGCGTGCTGGTATCGAGGCTGACTTGAAGGCACAGCAAGCTCAAGCCAAGTTCGCTGAAACTGCCGAAGCTTTTACCAATGGCGTGTATGAGCAGGCTGATAGCCTCAAGCCGGTTGCAGACAAGCTCAAGCTTGAGATCAAGACGGCTGCCAATTTGATGCGCAAACCTGCGCCTGGCGCGACAGGTGCGTTGGCCAATGAAAAATTCCTGACTGCGATTTTCGGGCCTGATGCAATCGAAAAAAAGCGCAATACTGAAGCGATTGAAACAGCGCCCAACCAGTTGACAGCAGGGCGCATCACGCAATACACCCCGGCCCGGACCCTCCCGTTTGCTGATGTGCGCAGTGTTGTACATGACCGTGTCGTAGCTGCGCTCGCTGCCGAACTGGCGAAGAAAGAGGGTATGGAAAAATTGGCAACCTGGAAGGCGGCACCTGCCTCTGCGGCTATGCCGGCGGTGCTGGTTGTGTCACGCGACCAATCCCAAAATATTCCGCAGCAGGTTTTGAGTGCCGCGTTGCGCGCCGACGCGTCAGCCTTGCCGGTTTTCGTGGGTATTGATTTGGGTGCCCAAGGCTATGCCGTCGTCCGGATCAACAAGATCGTGCCGCGCCCGACGCCTGCAGAGGCAGCCGCCAAGCAGGACCGTGCCCAATACGCTCAGTGGTGGACCGGGGCCGAGAACCAAGCTTATTATGGTCTTCTCAAAGAACGTTTCAAGGTCGAGATCATGGCGGCACGTCCGGTGCGGACTTCAACAGATTTATCCGTGACCGCTTCAAAGTAAACGCCAGCGGTTATAATAAAACCTTACGGTGGCTGTAGCTCAGTTGGTAGAGTCCAGGATTGTGATTCCTGTTGTCGTGGGTTCGAGCCCCATCAGCCACCCCAAAATTAGCCTTACGGCACATCGAAAGCCTGCTACTTAATTGCTAGCAGGCTTTTTTGTTTTGGGCTTGAGAATAAATCTGTAGGCAACTATTCCTGGGTGCTACCGTTGCATCGCAATCAACGCCCCGCATGAACCCGTTCCGCCACGAGCGCCCCGTTCAGCAGATGCGCGGTAACGGTTCCCCGCTTAACCAGTCGACAACCCGGCGCCCGCCGAAGGCGGTGGTCATCTGCACGAAGCGGTTCGCGTCTTCGCTCACCTGCCCGATCTGAGCAGCCCGCAGACCCAGGGGGTGGGTGCGCATGGCGGCCAGCACTGCGCTGGCCGCTTCGGGCGCAACGATCGCCACCAGCTTGCCTTCGTTGGCGATGTACAGCGGGTCCAGGCCGAGCAGCTCGCAGGCGGCGGCTACCTGTGGCAGCACGGGTATGGCAGCCTCCTGCAAGAGCATGCCTACGCCTGATTGCTGCGCGATTTCGTTCAGTGTGGTCGCCAGTCCACCACGCGTGGGGTCGCGCAGCACGTGCACCGCGCCTTCGGGGGCGGCGGCCAACATGGCCGCCACCAGCGTGTGCAGCGCCGCGCTGTCGGACAGGATAGCGGTCTCGAACTGCAGCGACTCGCGCTGCGATAGCACCGCCACGCCATGTTCGCCGATGCTGCCCGACAGCAGCACCGCGTCGCCCGGCTGCGCATTGGCTCCACCGATGTCGCGCCCCTCGGGCACCACGCCCAGGCCGGTGGTACTGATGAAGACGCCATCGCCCTTGCCTTTTTCGACCACCTTGGTGTCGCCCGTGACGACGGGCACGCCGCAGGCCCGCGAAGCCGCTGCCATTGACTCGACGATGCGCTTGAGCTGCGCCAGCGGAAAGCCTTCTTCGAGGATGAAGCTCGCACTCAGGTACAGCGGCGTGGCGCCCAGCATGGCCACGTCGTTGACGGTGCCGTGCACCGCCAGGCTGCCGATGTCGCCACCAGGAAAGAACAAGGGCGAGATCACATGCGCGTCGGTCGCCATCACCAGCCGCTGCCCAGCCGGCACACTAAGCAGCGCGCCGTCGTTGCCCTGGCGCAGGTACGGATTGTTGAAGGCGCGGGCGAACAGCTCGTCAACCAACTGCGCGCCCACCCGCCCGCCAGCGCCATGGTTCATGTCGATGCGGCCATGCTTCAGGTCGAGCGGTCGCAGGTAGCCGTTTTTCTTTGTGATCATGTTGTCAGCACCGGAATATCGCGGAAACGCCCATAGGTGTAGTGCGCTGCGCAAGAACCTTCGCTCGACACCATGCACGAACCCATCGGGTTCTCGGGCGTGCATACCGTGCCGAACAGCTTGCACTCGGTCGGCCGCTTGACGCCGCGCAGGATCGCGCCGCACTCGCACTGCTGGTGGTCGGGCACGGCTTGGTAGATCAGCTCGAAGCGGCACTCGGCGTCGAAGGGAGCGAACTCGGGGCGGATTTTCAGCGCGCTGAACGGCACCTCGCCGAGGCCACGCCACTCGAAACTGTCGCGCAGCTCGAACACCTCGGTGGTGACTGCTTGTGCCGCACGGTTGCCCGCGCGGTTCACAGCGCGGGTGAACTGGTTCTCGACCTCGGCGCGGCCTTGGTTGACCTGGCGCACCAGCATCAGAATGGACTGCATCACGTCCAGTGGCTCGAAGCCGGAGATCACCACCGGCTTGCGGTAGGTACTGGCGAAGGGCTCGTACACGGCCGAGCCGATCACGATGCTCACATGCGCCGGGCCGACGAAGCCGTCCAGCGCCAGCGTGCCGTATTGCGCGACCTCGGGTGACTGCAGGATGTGCGTGATGGCGCTCGGCGTCAGCACATGGCAGCACAGCACGCTGAAGTTCTTGATGCCTTCGCGCGCAGCCTGGCGGATCACCAGTGCCGAGGGTGGCGTGGTGGTTTCGAAGCCGATCGCCAGAAACACCACCTCGCGCCCCGGATGGTTGCGCGCTAGTTGCAGGGCGTCGGCCGGAGAATAGACCATGCGGATGTCGCCGCCGCGGGCCTTGGCGCGCAGCAGTGACAGGCCATCGGAGGCAGGCACACGCATCACGTCACCGTAGGTGCACAGCATTGCGCCGCGCTCCAGCGCCAGTTGGATACCCATGTCAATGCGGCCAATGGGGAGTACGCACACTGGGCAGCCAGGGCCGTGGATCATGCGCACATTGCCCGGCAGCAAGTCAACCACGCCGTAGCGCGCCAGCGCATGGGTGTGGCCGCCGCAGAACTCCATGAAGCTGTAGTGGCGCGCTGGGTCGACCTCGGCTTGCAGACTTGCGGCAAGGTTGCGCGCCAGCGTACCGTCGCGGAACTCATCCACGTATTTCATGCCTCGCTCCTTGCCAATTCAGCGAACAGCGCCAGCGTGGCCTGTGCCTCCGCCTCGTCGAGTATGCCGATGGCGTGGCCCACATGCACGATCACGTAGTCGTCCACTTGCGCCTCGGGTACCAGGGCGATGGAGATCTGCTTGCGTACGCCGCCGAGGTCGACGATGGCAGTCTCGGCATCGAGCAGCTCGACGATGAGGGCGGGAAGAGCCAGGCACATGGTCAGGTCGCCGGTGTGAGTTGGGGGTTGATCGACATGGCTAGGTTGACATGCGGCGTGCCGCCAGCGATCCAGGCCTGGCCCAGGGCCAGCCCGGCATCACCACAGCCAGCAGCCTGCGGCTCAAGCACGGTGAGCCCGGCACAGTTCAGATCGGCACGCAGCCGCTGGCCCAGTACGCGGTTGAGCAGGCAGCCGCCGGCCAACACCACCTGATGGGTGCCGTGGGCGACGGCCTCGTCGATCGCGCGCTGTGCCAAGCCACCGGCCAGTGCCAGATGGAACTGCGCCGCGCCGCGTGCGCGGGCTTCAATGCCTTGGGTCTGCAGCGCAAAAAGCTCGGCCACGATTGGGTACAAGTCCAGCGAGCTCCAGTTGAATTCGAAGTCGGGATGGTCGACGAGCCAGTCACGGGCCAGCTGCTCCAGCGCGATGGCGGCTTCGGCCTCGAAGGACTGCCGAACGCTCAGGTCCAGCGCGCCCGCAGCAGCGTCGAACCAGCGTCCGGCGCTGCTGCTGCGCGGACAGTTCGGATCGCGTTGCAGCATGACGTGCAGCAGCCGCGCGGTAGCTGCACCGACGTGAGGTGAAAAACGCGGCTCGATCTCGCTGCCGCGGCCCAGCGCAAACAACACGGCCGCCGCCAGACGCCAGGGTTCACGCGCCGCCGCGTCGCCGCCGGGCAGGGCCAGGGCGGTGAGGTGGTCCAAACGCCGCCATTGCTGCGCCTGCGCGCTGCCGCCGACCCAAAGCACCTCACCGCCCCAGGCGCCACCGTCACTGCCCAGTCCCATTCCGTCGAGCGCCAGGCCGATCACCGGGCCGCTGACGGACTGCTCCGCCAGCAGCACACCGATGTGCGCGTGGTGGTGCTGCACGCCGATCGCCGGTACGCCCAAGCGTTGTGCCATCGCGATGGCCAGGTGGGTGCTGTAAAAGTCTGGGTGCAGGTCGTGTGCCACCGCGTGCAGCGGGCCAGTCCCGCGCGCGCGCAGCATGTCGAGCGACTGCGCCAGCGCATCGCGGCTCGACGCCTCGCCCAAATCGCCATGCAGTGCCGACCAGTGCGCCTGGTCGCCGTCGATCAGGCAGGCCCGGTTCTTCAGAAAAGCGCCGCAGGCCAGCACGCGCGCGGGTGCAGCGTGCGGCAGGCGGGTCGTATGAGCAAGCTCGTTCATGAACGAGCTTGCTGCGCGGCTTCTTTGCGCAGCAGCCAGTCCAGCCAGGCCTGCATGCCCTCGCCGCGCGTGGCCGAGAGTTGCAATACCGCGATGCCGGGGTTGACCCGGCGCGCGTCATCGATGCAGCGCGCTACATCGAAATTGACATACGGGAGCAGGTCGATCTTGTTGATGAGCATCAGCGTGGCGGCGGCGAACATGTCGGGGTATTTCAGGGGTTTGTCGTCGCCTTCCGTGACCGACAGGATCACCACCTTGGCGGCTTCGCCCAGATCCCATAGCGCTGGGCAGACCAGGTTGCCGACGTTTTCGATGAACAGCAGCGCCTCGGGGCTGTTGTGATCGTGGGTGTGCTCGTGTGCATGTTCGTGCCGGTGCCCATGATGGTGGGCCTGGGCATGCAGATCAAGGCGGGCAAAGGCGTCGCCCACCATCTGTGCATCGAGGTGGCAGCCACGCCCGGTGTTGACCTGGATGGCCGGGGCGCCAGCCGCGCGGATGCGCTCGGCGTCCAGGCGGGTCTGCTGGTCGCCTTCGATCACCGCCAGCGGCAGGTCCGGTGTGCGGCGCCGCAGCGCCTCAATCGTGGCGCACAGCAGCGTGGTCTTGCCCGCGCCGGGACTGGACATGAGGTTGTAGGCGGTGACGCCATGCGCCGTGAAATGCGCGCGGTTGCGGTTGGCCAGGCGCTGGTTGGCGCTCAACACATCGGCTTCAAGCTTGACCGTGCGCGTCTGGCTCAACCCAGGCACCGACGCCCGCGCGGTGCCGGTGCCGTAGTGCAGGTCGCCGGCTGACGGGTCCAGCACCACTGGCGCGGCAGGTTCATGCGCGCCATGATCCTCAGGGTTATTGCATCCGCAGACGATACACATCGGTGACTCCTTCAATCATTCAGTACGACCAGGTCGAGTACGCGCAATTCGCTGCCACCGGTAACTTGCACAGGATAGCCGTCGCAGAGCGGGCAGGGGTCGGCACGGCTGGTGATCGTCACTTCGGCCCCGCAACGGACGCACCAGGCGCGTCCGGGCGGCTGATCGATGTAAATCTGCGCCCCCTCCAGGCAGGTGCCGGGCACGATGGCGTTGAGGGCAAAGCGCAGCGCCGGCACTTCCACGCCCGCCAGCGCACCGGCCTCCAGACGCAGCGTGGCCACACGCTTGAAATGTTCGCGAACGGCGGCGGCCTCGACCATGCGCACGATCTCGTCAGCCAGGCTTAGCTCATGCATGGGCGACCTGCGGCACCGGCGTGGCCAGCCAGGCTTCGGCCCATTGCAGTGCTGCGGCCAGGTGATCCAGCGCACCGACGCTGGGCGGCTCGCCGAGCTCGAAACATTCGCCGCGAATCGCCAGCAGCGTGCAAGGCGGCGGCTCTTCGCCCCGCAGGTCGCGAAACACTTGCATCAGCGCCTGCGGTGACATGGCATGTGTGGTGAAGCTCGCGTCCTGCACGGCTCGCAACGGCGTCACCTCGAACGGCGCGCGGCAACTCAGGCTGGCATCGACAAACAGCACGCGCTGTCGGCCCACCAGGTCGAGCGCATGTTCAATCTGCAACTGGTAATCGTCGAGGTATTCCACACGCGCGGCAGGCATCCGCAGGTCGCGCAAGTGTTCAATGCACAAGGGCCCCAGCGCATCGTCGCCGCGGCTCAGATTGCCCCACCCGAACACCAGCAGCGGCGCCACCGACGCAGGCTGCGCCGTCATGTCGGCAACCCCACTGGCGAACCCAGGTCATGCAGGAAGACACCGTCGTGCGACTTCACGACACGGTCGATCAGTTCGCCTTCCGGTCCGACCAGTGCCACATCCAGTGGCATCTGCCCGAGCGCATGGGTGGCGCACGACAGACAGGGGTCGTAGGCTCGGATCGCCACCTCGATATGGTTCAGCAGGCCTTCGGTCAACTCGCGCCCGTCGAGGTACTGGCGCGCCACCGAGCGCACCGCCTCGTTCATCGCCTGGTTGTTGTGGGTGGTCGCGACGATCAGGTTGCACATCGTCACCAGGTCGTCGTCGCCGACCTCGTAATGGTGGATCAGCGTGCCGCGCGGCGCCTCGATCACCCCCACGCCGGCGCGCTGGCGCGGACCCAAGGCCATCAGCTCGCCAGACAGGATGTCGGGGTCATCAAGCAACTCTTTGATGACCTCAATGCAATGCAGTACCTCGATCATGCGCGCCCAGTGGTAGGCCAGCGTCGCATGAATGGGTTCGCCTTTGCCCCAGTCCAGAAACAAGCGGCGCTGCGCTTCGGCCAGCGGGCTGGGGATGAAGTCGCAGTTTTGCAGCCGCGCCAGCGGCCCCACCCGATACCAGCCCAGATCGGCCCCCAGGCTCTTGAGGAAGGGGAACTTCATGTAGGTCCAGGGTTTCACCTCCTCTTCGATCAGGTCGAGGTAGCTCTGGTCGCTGGCGCCGTCGCAGATGATCTTGCCCGCAGCATCACGCGCCCGGATGACGCCGTCGTACAAGTCCAGCGCCCCATCGGCGCGTACCAGCGACAGCATGTTGGAGCGGACGCTGCCGAAGCTGTCGTACAGCGCCGGATTCTGTGCATGCAGTTGTTTGGCGATGTCCACGGCGTCTTGCGCCCAGGCGATCATCTGCGCCACATCGCGCTGCAGTAGCGCGCGGTCCTCGAGACTGACATGCTTGTTGACTCCGCCCGGCACCGAGCCGGTGCCATGCACCCGCTTGCCCGCAGTGGCGCGGATCACCTCCTGGCCGAACTTGCGCAGCAATATGCCCTTCCTGGCGATGTCGGGGTGCGCTTGCGCCACGCCGACGATGTTGCGCCGGTTCACTTCGGAGTCAAAGCCGAACAGCAGGTCGGGCGCTGAGAGGTAAAAGAAGTGCAAGGCGTGCGACTGCATCACTTGTCCGTAGTGCATCAGCCGGCGGATCTTGTCGGCCGAGGGCGTTACGGGAACGGCGCCCACCACCCGGTCGAACGCTTTCGATGCCGCCAGGTGGTGCGACACCGGGCAGATGCCGCACAGGCGCTGCACCATCACCGGTACTTCCCAGTAGGGTCGGCCTTCAATGAATTTCTCGAAACCACGGAACTCGACGATGTGCAGCCGTACTTGCTGCACGCGGTTCTGGGCGTCGAGCAGGATCGTGACCTTGCCATGTCCTTCGACCCGCGAGACAGGGTCGATGGCGACTCGGCGCAGGCCTTGTGATACGACTGCAGGGTCGGCGGTTTCAAGCGATGGGGTCATGGTCAGTCATAGTGGATCAAATCATGCGCCAAGTGCGGTATGCGCCCGGCCATCAGGTCGCTCAGGAAGTTCCAGAATGAGTCAGCAGAGGGCGGGCAGCCGGGCAGGAAGTAGTCCACATGCACCACCTCATGGATCGGGTGCACCTGGTTCAGCAGCAGCGGCAACTCGGGGTCGTTGGGAATGGCACTGTCCGAACTCAGACCGGGCCGGCTGCGGTACACGTCAGTCAGCAGTGCGCCCAGGTCAAGATGGTTGCGCTGCGCCGGCAGGCCACCGTTGATGGCGCAGGCGCCTACCGCCACCAGCGTTTTGCAGTGAGTACGGAACTCGCGCAGCAGTATCACGTTCTCGGCATTGCACAGGCCGCCTTCGATCAGACCGATGTCGCAATGGCCCACTTGTTTGATGTCGGTCAGCGGCGAGCGGTCGAACTCGATGTGCTCGATAAGTTCGAACAGCCGCTCGTCGATGTCGAGGAAAGACATGTGGCAGCCGAAGCAGCCGGCCAGCGAGACGGTGGCGACTCTGAGCTTGCGCGTTCCATGGCGCATTTTCGGCGAGGTCATGTCGTCTTGCCCTCCACCTGCTCCGACACCGACTTCGCGTCAAAACGCCGTTGCCCGATCGGGATCACGAAGCCGCGTCGCTTGGGCAGGATCACGCCCACCGGGCAAATGTTGGCGGCGCGGTCGCCCAACGTCATCGTGGTGTCGGCCAGGCGCCCACTGGCGCTGTTCACCAGCAGGTGGGTGTCGATGCCATGGCCGCCGATGGCAAAGATGTTCTTGCCATCGACATCGCGGCTGGCCTTCACGCACAGCTCGCACAGGATGCAGCGGTTGAAGTCGAGCAGGATGTCGGGGTGGCTGGCGTCGACCGGTCGGTCCGGGTAAAACTCCTCGAAATGCGGGCCTTCCATGCCCATCTCGTAGGCCGTGGCTTGCAACAGGCAGTTGCCGCTTTTCTCGCAACTTGGACAGAAGTGGTTGCCTTCGACAAACAGCATTTGCAATAGCGTCTTGCGCTGGCCGTTCAGTTCTTCGGTGTTGCTTTCGACCTCCAGCCCGGTGCTGGCGCGCACGGTGCAGGCGGCGCCAGGGTGGCCATTCACCTTCACGCTGCACAGCCGGCATGAACCATGCGCCGGGAAGTCGGGGTGCCAGCACAGGTGCGGGATGTAGCGCTGGGCACGCGTGGCGGCCTGCAGGATGGTGTCGCCGGGTTTGAATGGCAGGTCTTGGCCATCGAGCAAAAAGCTCTGGCCGGGATTCACTTCAGTCGTCAAGTGATCCGTCAAGAGAGGTTCTCCAGGTGAGCGCCGGCGTCGTCGCGGCCAGTCATGCGGCGCGCAATCGACAACTCGGCGTCGAGGTCGAAGTCCGGCTCGAAATGCAGTGACTTCAGGTGCTGCTCGTAGGCAGGGCGGAACTTCAGGATAGTGTCGCGCAGTGAGTTGCAGGCCGAGGCACCCAGGCCGCAATGGCTGGCAGTGTGCATCAGCCGGTCGAGTTCGAACAGCACGTCGATGTCGTCCCGCGAGCCATGGCCTTCGGCCAGTTTATCCATGCGCTTGACCACCAGCGCCGTGCCGACCCGGCAGGGCGTGCAGAAGCCGCAACTTTCGTGCGCGAAGAAGTGCGCGAAGCCGCGCGCCACCTCGAACATGTCGCGGCGACGGTCGAATACCATGAAGGCACCCGCCGTCGGCACGTCTTCGAAGGCGATGCGCCGGCCGAACTCGGAGGCCGACAGGCATACGCCTGAAGGACCGCCCACCTGCACCGCCTGTGTGTTGTGCGCGCCGCAGTCTTCCAGGATGCGGTCGATACGGGTGCCGAATGGATATTCATACAGGCCCGGACGTTCGCAGTCGCCCGACACCGAGTGGATCTTGGTGCCGCTAGATTGGGGCGTGCCGATGCCGGCCCACCAGGCACCGTCCTGCAGTGCAATGTGGCTGACCGCGCAGAAGGTCTCAACGTTGTTGACGATGGTCGGATGGCCGAGATAGCCGTGCGTCACCGGGAACGGCGGTCGGATACGCGGCGTACCGCGTTTGCCTTCCAGCGACTCGATCAGCGCTGACTCTTCGCCGCATACATAGGCGCCGGCACCAACGTGGATGGCGATGTCGAAATCCAAATCCTCGTGTCCGAGGATGCTGGTGCCGAGCAGATGCGCTTCGCGCCGGCGCTGTAGCACTTCGAGCAGCGGCTCCAGTATGTAGCGGTACTCGCCGCGCAGGTAGACCAGGCCGCGGCGAGCCCCGATGACATGGGCCGCGATCGTCATGCCCTCGAACATGGCGTCGGCCCGGCGGCTCAACAGCACCCGGTCCTTGAACGTACCGGGCTCGCCTTCGTCGGCGTTGCACACCACCACGTGTTCGGCGCCGGGGGCCTGGCGGCACAACTCCCATTTGAGTCCGGTCGCAAAGCCTGCGCCACCGCGACCGCGCAGCTTGGAAAGCTTGATCTCGGCCAGCATCGCGTCAGGTCCGCGTGCCAGCGCGGTCGCCAGTGCGGCGCCCGGCGCAGCGGCCTCGCCGAGCAGCACATCGGCGCGGCGGATGTTGTCTTGCACCTCGAACCACTCGGCCGGCCATTGCGGCACCGGCACGCGGCTGTGGATCAGGTCGGCCATCTCTGCCATCCTGGCGGCGTCGAGCCGGGTCACGACCTGGTGGTGATTAATCAGCAGCGCGGGGCCTTGATCGCACAGGCCGGTGCAGGAGGTTTTATCCACGCTCACGAGGCCGTCGTTGCCGAGCTGTCCGGGCGTCAGACCCAGGCGCCGACAGAGGTCGGCCATCAGCGCCTCGCTGCCAAGCAGGCGGTCAGTGACGTTGTCGCTGAACAGCACACGGTAGGCACCCACCGGCCGGGTGTGGAAGAAGCGGTAGAAGCCTGCCACACCCTCCACCTGCGCCAGCGTCAAGCCGAGCGCTGTGGCGACCTGACTCAAGGCTTCGCGCGGCAGCCACCCCTGCAGCGCCTGCAACTCGCGCAGGATCTGCACTAACGCATGCCGGTCTGCGCGGTGGCGCGTCAGCAAGGACCGCAGAACCGACGCCGAAGCCGTCGGTGGTTGGCTGTTCGGGTGCATAGGATTGAGTTGAGCCAGTCAGAATCTGATCTTAGCATCGGCCCTTTTCCTGATCCTCATAGGGTCAATAGCATGGCGCAAACCGCTACGGCCATCATCAGCGTCGCTAACCAGCCCATTACCTTCAGGCTTTTTGTAATGACGAACTGCCCCATAATTTCAGGACGGACCGCCATCAACATCATCACGACCATGATAGGGACGGAAATGACGCCGTTGATGACCGCACTCCAGTAAAGCGCCTTGATCGGATCAATTGGCGTAAAACCCAGCGCAATGCCGATCAACGTCGAGATGGCGATGATGCCGTAGAACTGCTTTGCCCTCATAGGCTTGCGTTCAAGGCTGTTTTTCCATTTAAATGCACCCGCCATGGCGTAGGCGGAAGACCCAGCCAAGACCGGAATCGCAAGCAATCCGGTGCCAATGATGCCCGCGCTAAACAGCATAAACGCAAACTCGCCGGCAATCGGACGAAGCGCCATTGCCGCTTGCGCCGACGTTTGAATATCGGTAATGCCATGCAGGTTGAGGGTGACCGCCGTCGTCAAAATAATGAAGAAGGCAACCAAATTCGAAAATCCCATGCCAACAATCGTGTCAATCTTGATGCGTCTCAAGTTTGCCTTCGCATGGTGAGACGACCTTATCAAGGGTTGAGCGTGAGGATCTGCCAGTTGGTCCTCGACTTCCTGCGACGCTTGCCAGAAGAACAGGTAGGGGCTGATCGTCGTGCCGAATACGGCCACGACTGTCGTGATGTACTCTGGCTTCCACGATAAATGCGGCGCCAGGGCGCTTACCAGTACCTGTGACCAGGGAATGTGCACCACAAACGCCGTGGCCACATACGCCAGCAAAGCGAGCGTGAGCCATTTCAGGATGCGAACATAGCGCCTGTAAGGAATGAATACTTGCAGCAGCAACGATAAGATGCCGAATGCCACTGCGTATATTTGCGCGGGACCGCCGACAATCAATTTCAATGCTTCGCCCATGGCGGAGACATCGGCCGCAATATTGATCGTATTCGCAATCAGCAAAAGTCCGACCACGCTGTACAAGAGCCACGCCGGGTAGTGCTTGCGAATGTTGGTGGCGAGTCCATGGCCGCTCACCCTCCCGATTCTGGCACTGACCACTTGAATGCCGACCATAAGGGGGTAAGTGAACAGAACCGTCCACAGCATATTGAAGCCGAACTGAGCGCCAGCTTGCGAATAGGTAGCAATCCCGCTGGGATCGTCGTCAGCCGCGCCTGTGATAAGCCCCGGACCGAGCTTTTTGAGCCATGATTTCCCCTGGCCTTGGGAGACAGCTTCCACGTTGAGCATCGTTTTTTCCAGTAGCTTGATCTGGCCCTAACATAGCATATACAAGTGAAACGAGGCGTCTACCGGGGTGTTTGCGGTTGTTTTTTGCAGGGGCACAGCAAGGGCATTTAAAAACAAAAAAGCCCACATGATGCGGGCTTTTTTGTCTGGTCTGTATAGCTGACCCGGTCAGTTCACCATGACCAGCTTTCCCTTGACGCCTCTGGAGCCCATGCGGGCATAGGCGGCCTTGAGTTCAGCCATGGGCATGGTGCGGTCGATCACGGGTTTAATTTTGCCCTGGCCATACCATTGGGCCAACTCCATCATCATGGCTGCGTTGGCTTTGGGTTCACGCTTGGCGAAATCGCCCCAGAATACGCCAACAATCGAGGCACCTTTGAGTAGTGCCAGATTGAGTGGTAATGACGGTATGGGCCCTGAAGCAAAACCCACCACCAGATAGCGCCCGCGCCAGGCAATGGAACGGAAGGCCGGCTCAGTGAAGTCGCCGCCCACCGGGTCATAGATGACATCGGGGCCTTTGCCGTCGGTGAGTGTCTTGACCGCCTCGCGCAGATTTTCGCTGGTGTAGTTGATGGTGGCGTCGGCCCCGATTGATTTGCACAGCGCGCATTTTTCATCGGTCGAGGCCGCTGCGATAACCCTGGCCCCACAAGCTTTGGCGATCTGTATGGCTGAAGTACCCACGCCGCCAGCCGCGCCCAGAATCAGCACGGTTTCACCTGCCTTGAGTTGGGCCCGGTCCACCAGTGCGTGGTACGAGGTGGCATAGATCATGATGAAGGCGGCGGCATCGACAAAGGAGAAGCCGGATGGCAGCGGCATGCACAGTGCCGCCGGCGCCAAGGTGTGTGTGCCAAAGCCGCCAGTGCCCGACAGGCAGGCCACGTGCTGGCCCACTTTCAGGTGGGTGACGCCGTCGCCTACCGCCTGAACGATGCCCGCATACTCGGAGCCTGGGACAAAGGGCAGTGGGGGCTTCATCTGGTACTTGTTCTGCACGATCAGCAGATCAGGAAAATTCAGGCTGGCAGCCTTGATCTCAATCAGCACTTCGCCCGCCTTCGGCTGCGGCGTGGGGATTTCTTTCCAGGTCAGGGCGTCAACGCCCACAGGGTTTTCACAAAGCCAGGCATGCATGGGGGAATCTCCAAAGAAGTTGCGCGAATGATAGGGGCAAGCGGCTGTGGAAAATGTCTCACGCGTGACCCTATCTGGCAAGAGCGGTCCGCCCCCTACAATGAATGTCAACTCTGTTTGAATATGAAAATTCTTATTTCCAATGACGACGGTTACCAGGCGCCGGGCATCGTGGCGCTGTATGAAGCGCTGAAAGACGTGGCGGATGTGGAGGTGATCGCACCGGAACAAAACAACAGCGCCAAATCGAACGCCTTGACCCTGCATTCCCCGCTGTATGTCACCCGTGCCAGCAATGGTTTTCGCTACATCAATGGCACGCCGGCGGACTGTGTGCATATTGCGCTGACCGGATTGCTGGGGTATCGGCCTGACCTGGTGGTCTCGGGCATCAACAACGGTGCCAATATGGGCGACGATACGATTTACTCGGGCACTGTCGGCGCAGCCATGGAGGGTTTCCTGTTTGGCATACCGGCCATTGCATTTTCCCAGGTTGAGAAAAATTGGGGGCATCTGGCGTCGGCCGCTCGCAAGGCTCGTGATCTGGTCTTGCAGATGTCCCGTCAAAACCTGATTGCTAGCAGCCCCTGGCTGCTCAATGTCAACATTCCCAATTTACCCTTCGATGAAATGGGTCATGTGAAGCTGTGTCGGCTCGGGCGGCGTCATGCGGCCGAGGCTGTGATTACCCAGATCAGTCCGCGCGGCGACACCATGTACTGGATTGGTGCGGCAGGACCGGTCAAGGACGAGGCTGACGGTACCGACTTTCACGCCACCACCCAGGGCCATATCTCGATTACGCCGCTGAAGGTGGATTTGACCGACCATGATCACCTGGGTTATTGGGCCCAGACCGCCGCCAGGCTGGCAGGCTCTATGCATCAGACCACTCATCCGACTGAACCTTCAACCGCGCATCCGATCACCCCTACTTGACCCCCGCATGAAAGAACGCCCCACTTTTCCCGCCCGACTGGATTTCGCGGTCGGCAATCCCAAAGGCAGCCGGCCGGCACCGGGGCACGCTCACAGTGCGCTGAGCCTGGGCGCCAGGCCGTCGGGCGGCGTGTTATCACAAGGGCTTGGGCTGGACTCCAGTGCGGTGCGCATGAATATGGTGCGCAAGCTCTCTCATCAAGGTCTTACCGACCCGTTGGTGTTGTCGGCCATGGGGTCCATCGAGCGTCACCGGTTTGTAGACAGCGCCTTGGTCAATCAGGCCTATGAGGACACGAGTCTGCCGATCGGCTTGGGCCAGACCATTTCCAAACCCGGTGTGGTGTCCCGAATGCTTGAACTCCTGCGCAACGGTGCTCCTGGCAGATTGGGGCGCGTGCTGGAGATCGGGACCGGGTGCGGGTATCAGGCAGCCGTGTTGAGTCTGCTGGCGCACGAGGTCTACAGCATCGAGCGCCTTCGCGGCTTGCATGACAAGGCGCGTGACAATCTGCGGTATTTGCGTCTGGCCAACCTGCATCTTTTGTTTGGGGATGGCATGGCGGGCTATGCCAAGGGCGCGCCCTATGCGGCCATCATTGCGGCAGCCGGTGGTGAGGCTGTGCCCCAGGCTTGGGTCGATCAACTGGCCGTTGGTGGACGACTGGTGGCGCCTGTTTCTGCTGGCTCGGCCTCTGCGGGGCAGCAAGCCCTGTTGGTGATCGATAAAACCCCGCAGGGTTTGCGGCAAACTGTTCTTGAGGCGGTTCACTTTGTCCCTTTAAAATCGGGTGTCGCATGAAGGGATGTCATATGTTTGGTTTGAGTGCACGCCTGGGTTCAGCTTTGGCGGTAGTGGCTGTTGGTTTGTTGCTGGGCGGGTGCGGCTCCAAAGTGCCCAATCGGGCGCCGGTGGAAGATCGCGGGGCTGGCGCCGGTAAACATGGGGCCGTGGTGATGGACCCGAACACACAGGCAGTCAAGCAGCTACCTGGTTTTGAGAATGCGGGCAAGCCCGGTTATTACACGGTCAAACCCGGTGACACGCTGATCCGGATTGGTCTGGACCACGGGCAAGCTTCCAGGGACATTGCACGCTGGAGTAGCCTGGACAATCCCAATCGTATCGAAGTCGGTCAGGTGTTGCGGGTGGTGCCGCCGACCACGGCCAGTGAGACCAGTGGTGCTGCAACCAAGCCGGTGACCTTGGCCAGTGTCACGCCGGTCGCGTCCGCTCCGGCTGCCAGTGCGGCCAAGCAAGCGGCACCCGCACCTAGCTCCGCCAGTTCGACGCCTGCGCCCGCGCCTGCCGCGACAGCGGAAGATGAGATCGCCTGGATATGGCCAACCAACGGCACTGTGTTGGCCGGGTTTGATGAGGTCAAGAACAAGGGTCTGGATATTGGCGGCACGGTGGGCGATCCCGTGCTGGCGGCCGCAGACGGCCGCGTTGTTTACGTCGGGGCCGGTTTGCGCGGCTATGGCAACCTGATTATCTTGAAGCACAATAATACCTACCTGACGGCCTATGCCCACAATCAGACCTTGCTGATTAAAGAGGACCAGTCGGTGCGCAAGGGTCAGAAGATTGCCGAGATGGGCAGCAGCGATGCGGACCGCGTGAAGCTGCATTTTGAAGTTCGCCGACAAGGCAAACCGGTTGATCCGGCCAAGTACCTGCCAGCCAGGTGATGGGAACATGCCGTGAAAAAACGCCCGGTGAATGGCAATGGCCTATCAGCCAGACCCCAGACACGCGGCGCGTCAGGTAATTCGTCAAATTCGCCTCTAGCCCCCGTCGATAGTGCACAAGTAGCTATTGATTTTGGAGCGGATAAACCCTTTTCAGAGCTTGTAATGTCGGCGGACGTGACGGGCGAGTCGGTTGACGCACTGACCGTTTACCTGCGCAACGTGCGTCGCACCGAGCTGTTCACGGCACAAGAAGAGTTCGAGTTCGCAACCAAGGCCCGCGCTGGCGACTTTGCCGCCCGCCAAAGCATGATTGAGCACAATTTGCGGCTGGTGGTGAGTATCGCCAAGGCGTATCTGGGGCGCGGCGTGCCCTTGTCTGACCTGATCGAGGAAGGCAACCTGGGGCTGATGCATGCCATTGACAAGTTTGAACCCGAGCGGGGATTCCGATTTTCCACCTACGCCACCTGGTGGATTCGCCAATCGGTCGATCGTGCCTTGATGTACCAGGGGCGGGCGGTACGTCTGCCCGTGAACGTGGTCAGGGAATTGCAGCAGGTGCTGCGTGCGCGCCGGGCGCTGGAGAACGATGCAACGTTTGTAGTAAACCGGCCCGATGGCGTTCATGTCGAAGATATTGCTGCCTTGCTGGGCCGCGATTCGGCAGACGTTGCCGACTTGCTGGCCCTGGCTGAAGCACCCAGGTCGCTGGACGCCTCAATGGACCGCTCGGGCGAGGATCAGACCCTGGGGGATTCGCTGGTGGATGAACTCACACTGGATCCTTCGGGCGTGATACAGGCCCATGAGGTGGAGCGCTTGCTGGAGGACTGGATTGGCACCTTGTCTGAGCGCGAAAAAGAGGTTCTGGAAGGGCGATTTGGTTTACATGACCGCGAACCCGAGACGCTGGATGTGCTCAGCATGCGCCTGGGGCTGACCCGTGAGCGCGTGCGACAGGTCCAGAACGAGGCGCTGTGCAAGCTCAAGCGCTATCTGGCGCGAAGCGGTATCACACGGCAAGCCCTGCTGTGAGGGTCAGCCGATGAATATCTGAAGGCGTGGGCCTGAGACAATAGCACCATGACTGACGAAATCAAAAAAACTGACAATTTACCGCCCGACTGGCTTTTGGTCGAGTCGCTGGACCTGGAAGCACAAGGTGTGGCACACCGGGCCGATGGCAAGGTGGTGTTCATCAAGGGCGCGTTGCCGTTTGAGTTGGTGAGCGCCAATGTACACCGCAAGAAAAACAACTGGGAGCAGGGCGTGGTGACCGCGATTCACCGCGAGTCCTCGCAGCGCGTCAAACCCGGTTGCCCGCATTTTGGTTTGCATGAAGGTGCGTGTGGTGGCTGCAAGATGCAGCATCTGCACGTGGGGGCTCAGGTGGCCGTGAAGCAGCGGGTGCTGGAGGACAACCTGTGGCATCTGGGCAAGGTCAAGGCCGACAATATTTTGCGACCGATTGAAGGCCCCGCCTGGGGCTACCGTTACCGGGCGCGGATTTCGGTGCGCCATGTCCGCAAGAAGGGCACGGTGCTGGTGGGTTTTCATGAGCGCAAAAGCGGCTATGTCGCCGATATGAAGGAGTGCCACGTGTTGCCGCCGCATGTGAGTGCTTTATTGCTGCCACTGCGGGCACTGATTACGGCGATGGAGGCGATTGAAACCTGTCCACAGATCGAACTGGCGTGTGGTGACACGGTGATTGCGCTGGTGCTGCGTCACATGGAGCCTTTGAGTGAGGGTGATCTCGCCAAGCTGCGCGTATTTGCTGAACGTCATGCCGGGGTGCAGTGGTGGTTGCAGCCCAAGGGCCCGGAGACGGTGCACCTGCTGGATGAAGGCGGTGAGGAACTGAGTTACGACCTGCCGGAGTTCGGCATCCACATGCCGTTCAAGCCGACCGACTTCACGCAGGTCAATCCGCATATCAACCGGGTCCTGGTGTCACGCTCCTTGCGACTGCTGGACGCCCAAAAAGACGAACGGGTGATCGACTGGTTTTGTGGCTTGGGTAATTTCACGCTGCCCATTGCGACGCAGGCGCGGGAGGTCCTGGGTGTTGAGGGCAGTGAGGCGCTGGTGGCGCGGTCTCGCGAAAATTATATGAAGAATCAGGCGCTAGCCCCCGTCAATCAAGCGCTGGCAGCTACTAACTTTGTAGCAAGAAACTTGTTTGAGATGACACCGGCGTTGCTGATTCAAGACGGCGTAGCTGACAAATGGTTGATTGACCCGCCGCGCGAGGGCGCGGTTGCCCTGGTCCAGGCGCTGGCTGACTTGCATCAGCAAAAGCTGGACCCCATCAATCATCCACCGACGCCGGGTGCCGAGGCCTGGACACCGCCCAAACGGATTGTCTATGTGAGTTGCAACCCGTCTACGCTGGCGCGCGATGCCGATTTGCTGGTGCATCAGGCGGGTTATCGATGTTCCGCTGCCGGTGTGGTGAACATGTTCCCGCACACGGCCCATGTCGAGAGCATGGCAGTGTTTGACTTGGAGGTTTGACCGCGCAACTGCCGTGCGGGAGAAGATTCAGGGCGCGGCGGCCTTTTTTGCGGGCTTGGCGGTTGATTTGTCGCCCGCCTTGTCAGTGCTCTTGGGTTCGGTTTCGGACGTCTTTTCTTTGCTGTCGGCCTTTGACCTGTTGTTTTCTAAAACGGCTTCGACCGGCTCAGTTTGGTCGGCCGTGGCGCGAATTCCCTCAATCTTGTTCTCGCGCATGTATTGGTCCATGTCTTTCCAGCCGGTGAAGATGTCGGCTTTGGAGGCGGCCTCGTAGAGGGTGAAGCAGTCCTCAATACTGCGCAACCCATGCCGGCAGGCACTGCCAATGGCTTTGGCATCGGCTTCGCGCTGGGCAATTCTCGGGTCCGGCCCCATACCGGGGATGTCGCAGCCTGCCAGCAGCAAGGCGAAAGCAGTGATAAGCAGGCGTAAGTTCATAGGATAGGGCGGAGGAATAATCTCTTTATCGGCAATTTTTCCGCCAAATTGAACACAGTCATCTTTTGTAAAACAAAAAAAGACCCCGAGGGGCCTTTTTTCAGCAGGCGCGAAGGTGATTTCAATCGCGCTCGCCGCCAGCAATGCCCAGCAGAGCCAGCAGGGCCTGGAACACATTGATGATGTCCAGGTACAAAGCCAATGTGGCGCTGATGTAATTGGTTTCGCCACCGTCCACAATGCGCTTCAGGTCATACAGCATATAGGCGCTGAAAATAGCAATAACAGCTACCGAGATAGCCATCATGGCAGCCGTTGAGCCGACGAAGATGTTAATGATTCCGCCGATCATCACCGCCATAGCGCCCACAAACAGCCACTTGCCCATGCCGGAGAGGTCGCGTTTGATGACGCTGGACAGGCTGGCCATCACAAAAAACACGCCGGCCGTGCCACCAAAGGCGGTCATGATCAAATCAGGGCCGTTTTTGAAGCCCAGTACCATGGCAATCATGCGCGACAGCATCAAGCCCATGAAGAACGTGAATCCCAGCAACACGGGCACCCCCGTGGCTGAATTCTTGGTTTTCTCAATGGCGTACATGAAGCCGAAAGCACCACCCAAGAACACAATCATGCCCAAACCACCACTTAGGGAGCGGGTAATGCCGGTGGCCACGCCCAGCCATGCACCCAGCACGGTCGGCACCAGGCTCAAAGCCAGCAGCCAGTAAGTATTGCGCAGCACTTTATTGCGCTGCTCGGCGGATGCTACATAGCCGTAGCCGCGGTCAATTGATTGAACATTGTCAGTCATAGTCTCAAACTCCTAAATCAGGTGAGGACAGAGCTTGTCGCCAAGCGACTGCGGACTGTCCCGCAAAGTCTCACGGTCTGCACGCTGCAGATGGGGTGGATTCTAGGGCGAATCAAGGGTAGCCATGAAAATCGTTCACGCCGGGCTTCTATTTTTGTAAGGATACTTTCACCCACAATGCTGCCAAAGGGGCGCCCGCTAGCCGTTATCCTCGGTTCTTCTTCAAAACAAGGGCTTACCCCATGAACAACAAATTCACTCTCGAACTGTCTGATGTCAAAGCCATGGCGGCGGCAGCCGAAGCCGAAGCTCTTAAAAATAATTGGGCGGTTACCATCGCCATCGTCGACGATGGGGGTCATTTGCTGTGGTTGCAGCGCCTGGACGGTGCCGCAGCGATTTCTGCCCATATCGCACCCGCCAAGGCCCATACGGCAGCGCTGGGCCGACGCGAAAGCAAGGTGTACGAAGATGTCATCAACGGCGGACGCACCTCGTTTTTGAGCGCACCCGATATCAAGGGTCTGCTTGAGGGCGGTGTTCCGATCATGAAGGATGGCCAGTGCCTGGGCGCCGTCGGTGTTAGCGGCGTGAAGTCTAGTGAAGATGCACAGATCGCCAAGGCGGGCATTGCTGCGATTGGCCTTTGAGATTGACTTTGGTTTAGGCAAGCCCTATTTAGTCAGTTCACCGGTTCGGTAATGAACCCGATTTTCCTGATCCCGGCCCGCTGTGCGGCGGCCATGGCTTGCGCCACCCGCTCGTAACGCACCGCTTTGTCACCGCGGATGTGTAATTCGGGCTGCGGATTTTTCGCCGCCTCGGCCTGCAACAGCGCTGGGAGGCTGGCGTCTTCTACTTTGACATCATTCCAGTAGTAGCTGCCCTGCGCATCCACACTCAGGCGGATGGTCTGCGGTTTTGCATCCTGGGCCTGGTTGGTGGCGCGCGGCAAATCCACGTTGACCGCGTGTTTCATCACCGGCACGGTGATGATGAAGATGATGAGCAGCACCAGCATGACATCCACCAAGGGCGTCATGTTGATTTCATTCATCACCTCATCGGGTTCGTTCTGTGTCCCAAAAGCCATGGCGTACCCCTTAATATTTTTTCATTGGCACCACTTTGCCGTCACCGCTGCCGACGCGGGCCCCGGTGACAAAGTAAGCATGCAAATCATGGGCGAAACGATTGAGTTTGGTCAGGATGGCCTTGTTGCCCCGCACCAGTGCGTTGTAGCCCAGGACCGCCGGAATCGCCACCGCCAGGCCCAGCGCCGTCATGATGAGCGCTTCGCCAATGGGGCCGGCCACCTTGTCAATGGTGGCCTGTCCTGCCGCGCCAATGCCCAAGAGCGCGTGGTAAATGCCCCAGACCGTGCCAAACAAGCCCACAAACGGGGCGGTTGAGCCCACCGAAGCCAATACTGCCAGACCCGATTGCAGGCGAGCTGTGCTGTCGTCAATCGAGTTGCGCAGGCTGCGCGTGATCCAGTCACTCGCGTTCAGTGTGTCATGCAACTGCATTTTGGTGTTGCGGTGGTGCGTCGTGGCTTGGCGTCCGGCCAGCGCCAGTTGGCAAAACGGGTTGCTGTCGTCACCTCCGAGTCGGGCCAGGCCCGCGGCAAAATCTTCGCTGTGCCAGAAGTCTTCGGCCTTTTCCGCCAGTTTTTTGTATTTCAGGATGTCAAGTATTTTGAGAATGATGACCATCCACGAAGCCAGTGACATGGTGAGCAATACCAAGGCCACGGTTTTGGTGACCCAGTCACCTTGGGTCCAGACGTTGATCAGGCCAAGTTGCGAATTCATAAATTTCCCAGAGAAAAGACAGACAAATTATTTGAGGACGAAATTGATGGGCACGTTGAACCACATGGCCTCAGGCACGCCAGCACGCTTGCCCGGCACGTAGCGCCAACGTAGCACGGTGCTCAGCGCAGCTTGATCCAGTCGGTCAAAGCCACTGGACTGTTTGATTTCAGCTTTTTGCGCATTGCCGTCCACCCCGATGAGAACACGTACCACGACCTTGCCCTGCTCGCCCAGCCGTTTGCTTAACGCGGGGTAGGGCGGCTTGGTGTTTTCCAGGTAGTCGGCATCGCTGGAGGGCTGCTCCACGCGGGCAGACACGGGTGGCGTTGCAGCCACAGGGGCCGTACCCGTCGTTGCGCCGGGCGCAGGGGTGGTGACGCCGATGGGGGCGTTGGGTGACGGTGCGGAGTCTGCAATGGCCAGTGGTTGAGGTGTCGCGGTCTGGATGCGCGCCGGTGCTTTGGCGACCGACTGCTTGACGGGTGCGGGCCTGGATGGTAGGGGCGGTGCTGGCACGCTTTTGGGTGCTGGTGACACAATGAATTTACTCAGGATTTCAATTGGTACGATAACCTCGTCCGTGCGACGCAGTAAACCGGTTTGCAGAGCCCATAGCGCGGTGATGTGAAAGGCGACAACGCTGATGGCGATGATGACGTTGCGCTTCATGTTGCGGTGAGAAGTGTCCTTGTTCATGCGGTAGGCGTCCACTGCGAATTATGGCGCGGTGATGCCCTGAACCTGTCGCCGAGAGCTGTTTAAAGCTTACGCGGGTGCCACTTCACGGTTTTTGTGGTGGCCGACCCAGAGGAGCAAGCGCCGCAGTTCGAGCTGCAAGTGCCTGTCGCCGTGGTCTGCTGTAGCCATGAGGCTATAAAAGCGGGTAGCGGACAACCCAGTAAAGCCCGTTTCAGCGGTCGCTTGAGTACGTTCGGTGCAAGCGTGAGAAGACAGTATGCGGCACAGCCTGCTATCACCACAGAGACCGTCAAAAACTGGAAAATTTCATACAGGAAATGGGTGTCCATGGTCATCAATTCAGGGTGAGTGCACTGACAACACGAAACGTGATGAACGACGCAATGTAGGCCAGGGCGAACAAATAACCCGCCATCAAGGCAGGGTAGCGCCAGGAATTGGTTTCGCGTTTGACCACCACCAGGGTCGAGATGCATTGTGGTGCAAAAACGTACCAGGCCAGCAGGGAGTAGGCTGTGGCAATCGACCAGCCTTGGGCAATGATCGGGCTGAGTGCCTGGGCGGTTTCTTCACCTGCGGCTGACAATGAGTAGACAGTACCCAGTGCCCCCACCGCCACTTCGCGTGCGGCCATGCCCGGTACCAAGGCAATGGAAATTTGCCAATTGAAACCAATCGGTGCAAAAACGACTTCCAGCGCATGGCCCAGCATGCCCGCAAAACTGTACTGAATGGCGGCACCGGTTGCCCCATCAGGTGGAGCAGGAAAGGTGGCCAGGAACCACAGCAGCACCATCACGGCAAAAATGATGGTACCGACACGTTGCATGAAGATGACCGCTCTTTGCCACAGTCCCAGCAACAAGTTGCGCAGATTTGGCATACGGTAAGGAGGCAACTCCAGCATCAACGGCTGATAACTGCTTTTCATCCAGGTCCGTTTGAAAACCCAGGCAACCGCCATGGCCGACAGAATGCCGGCGGCGTACAAGCCAAACAGGGTCAGGCCCTGCAGGTTGAATGCGCCTACATCACGCTGCGGAATGAACGCCCCGATAAGCAAGGCATAAAGGGGCAGCCGGGCCGAACAGGTCATCAGAGGCGCGACCATGATGGTCGCCAGCCGGTCTCGCCAGTTCGGGATGGTGCGGGTGGCCATGATGCCCGGAATGGCACAGGCAAAGCTGGACAAAAGGGGAATAAATGCCCGGCCAGACAAGCCGACCTTGCCCATCACGTTGTCCAGCAAGAACGCGGCGCGTGGCAGATAACCCGAATCCTCCAGCAGCAGGATGAAGAAAAACAAAATCAGGATTTGCGGCAGAAACACCACCACACTGCCCACCCCCGCTACCACGCCGTCTACCAGCAGGCTTCGCAGCATGCCTTGCGGCATATGGGCCCTGATAAAGTCACCAACCGCTGCCATCACTTCCTTGATGGCGTCCATAGGTATGTTGGCCCACGAAAAAACAGCCTGAAAAACCATTAGTAACAGAGCTGCCAGTAGTACCAGGCCCCAGACCGGGTGCATCACCACAGCATCAATATGGTGATTGAACCGTTTAATTCTTGGCGCCAGAGGCGTCACAAGGGATAGGATGTGATTGATTTGCTTTTGCAAAGTCAATTGATCTGGCGGCGTCTGGTGTAGATGCGAAATATACCCAGTGCGTAATGCTTGGTTCTCAAGTGCCTGTCCGGCGGCATGAAGCAAGGCTTCACGTCCATTTTCCATCGAGCGTCCCCACCAGTGCGACAGCCAATTGCCAAACAGGCTGTTGTCAATTGCCACGGTTTCAACCACAGGCACACCCAGTTCGGCGGCGAGTTTTTGCACATCGATTTGCAGGCCGTGCGTTCGCGCCACGTCCATCATGTTCAAGGCCACTACCATGGGCTTGCCTAGTGCGCGCAACTGCAGCACCAGTCGCAAATTCATGCGTAGATTGGTGGCATCCACTACCGCCACGATGGCGTCGGGAGGTATCTCGCCAGGACGAAGCCCCATCAGAACATCATGCGTCACCGTCTCGTCGGCTGTGCTGGGATTCAGGCTGTAGGTTCCCGGCAAGTCGATGATCGACAAGGTGCTTCCATTGGCAATTTTGGCACTACCCTGCTTACGTTCTACCGTGACCCCGGCATAGTTGGCAACCTTCTGGCGCCCTCCTGTGAGCAGGTTGAACAGTGCTGTTTTGCCGCAGTTGGGGTTGCCAACCAGCGCAACGTAAGGCTGCCTTGAAGTCGTGGACATAGTGACCGTGTTCATGCTTGCCTCGCCATGACGCCATCATCGACCTCAATGCACGAGGCCTCAATGCTTCGAAGTGCGAAAACGGTTTCTCCAATCTGCACTGCGATAGGTTCACGCCCGCCCGGTCCACGTCGCAAGACGGTTACGTTCTCTCCAGGCAAAAAACCCAGTTCACTCAGACGCTGTAATAAACCAGATCTACCAACCACACCCTCAGGCTCGATCAAGCCGAGAATGGTTGCGCTGTTGTTGGCAGCCATTTGATCAACGGAATGATGGATTGTGGGGGTTATGCCTATATTCAGTGATGTCGATAGCATGGGCGTTGGATTTTGGATGGGACACGGCGCTGTGGAAAAAATTGCTGACGGGCCAGCGAACCGATGTCAGTATACGCAAAATCCATGCAAATGACAATGATTCGCAATAAGGTGTGAATTTTTACCCAGAAAATCTGCTTGATGCAGATCAGTAAGCCAGCCGTTCCGGTCTGATTTCCTGCAGGATGGTCGTCGCGATCTCTTCGATGGACTTGGTCGTGGTTGACAGCCAGCGGATACCGGAGCGACGCATCATGGCCTCGGCTTCAGTCACCTCCATGCGGCAGTTTTCCAGTGATGCGTACTTGGAGTTGGGTCGGCGCTCGTTGCGGATTTCGCTCAAGCGTTCAGGCTGGATCGTCAGACCAAACAGTTTGTTTTGGTGCGCTTTAAGCGAAGGTGGTAAATGCCGACGCTCAAAATCCTCTGGAATCAGCGGGTAGTTGGAGGCTTTGAGACCGTATTGCATTGCCAGATAGAGTGAAGTCGGTGTCTTTCCGCTTCGACTGACGCCCACCAAAATGACATCCGAATGCTCAAGGTCGCGGTGGGACTGACCGTCGTCATGGGCCAGCGAGAAGTTGATGGCTTCTATGCGCGACTGGTATTCCTTGCTCTTGCTGGCATCGCTGAAGCGGCCAATGCGGTGGTGAGACTTGAGCTGGAGTTCGGTTTCAAGAGGATGCACAAAGGTGCCAAACATGTCCAGCAACATGCCATGGCAGCCGTCCGTGATGACTTTAAGCACCTCCATATTGACCAATGTTGTAAAAACAATGGGCCTTTTTCCGTCCACAATCCCCGCGTGGTTGATCTGGCGCACGGCCTGATGGGCCTTGTCAATGGAGTCAACGAATGGCAGTCTTACATGATGAGATTTGGTCTCAAATTGAGCAAGGATGGCGTTTCCAAAGGTTTCTGCGGTGATGCCGGTGCCGTCGGAAATAAAAAACACAGTTCGGTTGGACATGATGGGTAAGGGGTAAGAGTTCGGTTGGCTTTCAGCCTTCTGCAAGGACGACCTGCATTGTGATCTGGTTCGCGGCCTACAATAATGTCAATCTAACCCAATTTTTCCATGCACTGCACTGACCGACTAGAACAACGACAAAGTCAGCCTGCATGCATGGGCATTGCCAGCGCGCCAGAACGCTTGGTTTCATGCATCGACCCGCTTTTAACTTCTGGAGCTTCCCCATGTCTGCACTTTTCGATCCGACCGCCTTGGTCGTACCGTTTGAAAACCTGAGAATGACCGACGTCGAGGCGGTTGGCGGCAAAAACGCCAGCCTCGGCGAAATGATTTCGAATTTGCCGTCAGGCGTCAAAGTACCTACTGGTTTTGCGACAACAGCGCATGCCTTCCGCGATTTTCTGGCCTATGAGGACCTTGGTGGCCGGATCAATGCCCTCTTGAGCACTTTGGATACCGAAGACGTGAGGGCGCTGGCACAGGTCGGGGCCGAGATTCGAGCCATGGTTGAGAAACAACCGTTTCCAGCTGATCTGGAACAGGCGATTCGTGACTCTTTTATTACCCTGAGTTCAGGTAACCCGCAGGCTTCATTTGCGGTACGCTCGTCCGCCACCGCCGAAGATTTGCCAGATGCTTCATTTGCAGGGCAACAGGAAACCTTTTTGAACGTGATCGGTATCGACGAGATACTTCACAAAATCAGGGAAGTTTTCGCCTCTCTGTACAACGACCGGGCCATCAGTTACCGTGTGCACAAAGGTTTTGCGCACGAGCACGTGGCCTTGAGTGCGGGCATTCAGCGCATGGTGCGTTCTGACTTGGGCGCGGCAGGCGTCATGTTTACCATCGATACCGAGTCCGGTTTCCAAGACGTAGTGTTTATCACCTCCAGCTATGGACTGGGCGAAACCGTGGTGCAGGGCGCTGTCAATCCCGACGAGTTCTACGTGCACAAACCGATGCTCAAGGCGGGCAAGCGCGCCGTGATCCGTCGGAGTCTGGGATCCAAATTGATCCAGATGCAGTTCACAACGCCTGAGGAAAAAGCCGCCAGCGGCAAGCTGGTCAAAACCACGGATGTGCCCACCGAACTGCGCAACCGCTATTCGCTAACTGATTCCGATGTGGAAAAACTGGCGGCTTATGCGTTGGTGATTGAGCAGCACTATGGCCGAGCCATGGATATTGAATGGGGCAAGGACGGGTTGGATGGTGAACTCTACATTTTGCAAGCCCGTCCGGAGACGGTGAAGAGCCAGGCGGCAGGCAAGGCTGAGTATCGTTACAAACTCAAAGGCAAAAGTGCTGTGATCGTCGAAGGGCGGGCCATTGGCCAGAAGATTGGTACCGGCCCGGTTCGCATCGTGCACAACATTAGCGAGATGGACAAGGTGCAGCCCGGCGACGTGTTGGTGACGGACATGACCGATCCCAACTGGGAGCCGGTGATGAAGCGGGCCTCTGCCATTGTGACTAACCGTGGCGGACGTACCTGTCACGCCGCCATCATCGCGCGCGAACTGGGTATTCCTGCCGTTGTGGGTTGTGGCCATGCGAGCGAGGTGCTTAAGGATGGCATGTTGGTGACGGTCAGCTGTGCCGAGGGCGACACTGGCTTTATTTATGACGGTTTGCTGGAAACCGAAGTTACCGAAGTTCAGCGCGGCGAAATGCCCAAAATCGCGGTGAAGATCATGATGAATGTCGGCAATCCGCAGCTTGCGTTTGACTTTTGCCAGTTGCCCAATGAAGGCGTCGGTTTGGCTCGCCTTGAGTTCATCATCAACAACAACATCGGCGTGCATCCCAAGGCGATTTTGGACTATCCGAATATAGATGCAGATCTGAAAAAAGCGGTTGAGTCCGTCGCCCGTGGCCATGCTTCGCCGCGTGCTTTTTATGTGGACCGGGTAGCGGAAGGCGTTGCCACGATCGGCGCAGCATTTTGGCCAAAACCAGTGATCGTGCGCCTGTCGGATTTCAAGAGCAATGAATACCGCAAACTGATTGGTGGCAGTCGTTACGAGCCAGAGGAAGAGAACCCAATGCTCGGTTTCCGCGGCGCAGCGCGTTATCTCAGTGTCGATTTTAATGAGGCATTCGCGATGGAGTGCGAGGCGCTTAGGCGGGTGCGCCTGGATATGGGGCTGAGCAACGTCCAGGTGATGGTGCCTTTTGTCCGAACACTTGGGCAAGCCAAAAAAGTGACTGAACTGTTGGCGGCTCACGGCCTCAAACGGGGTGAAAATGGTCTGAAAATCATCATGATGTGTGAGATTCCAAGCAACGCAATTTTGGCGAATGAGTTCCTGCAATACTTTGATGGTTTCTCGATTGGGTCCAATGACTTGACGCAGCTCACCTTGGGACTTGATCGTGATTCCGGCCTGGAACTTCTCGCAGCAGACTTTGACGAACGCGACCCCGCCGTGACAGCACTGATCAGCCTCGCTATCAGTGCTTGCAAGGCGCAGGGTAAGTACATTGGCATTTGCGGACAGGGCCCCAGTGACCACCCTGATTTTGCTGAATGGTTGACAAAGGAAGGTATTTCATCGATTTCCCTGAATCCGGATTCCGTGATTGCCACCTGGAAGCGGCTGGCTGGGCAATAGCAAACACCTATGGCCAGTGGCATCACAGGATGTCATGATGAAGCGATGATGAACCCGGCGGTGGAGGCGAGAGAATTCAAACCTGTTGCAGGCGGTTTTCGCCTGCACGGATGGCTTCTTGCGATTTGGTTTGTGGCGTCGTTCGGCGTCGTGTTCTTCGCGCGCGATCTGCAGATGATTGTCGGTAGTTGGCCTTTGGGCTACTGGTTTGCTGCGCAGGGTAGCGTATTCGTTTTTATCGCCATCGTTACTGTGTTTGCCTGGGTTGCCAACAGGCGGGACGGAGAAGTTTCTACAGGCGACGTTGCATATATCGCCTACAAGCGCCGACTTCATCGCAAATTCGCCACTTACGTCGTGTGCTTGCTGTTGTTCTTGTTGGCCCTCGCCTTAGCTGAGAAGTGGGGGCTGAAAAAATCGTGGGTTGGCGCCATTTTTCTGTTCGCCACGGTCGGCCTGTACGCTGTGATTGGCATTTATGGCCGCACTTCCGATGCCTCCGAATACTACGTTGCCGGGCGCAGCATCCCTGCTGTGTATAACGGCATGGCGACGGCCGCAGACTGGATGAGTGCGGCATCGTTTATCAGCATGGCGGGCGGGCTTTATCTCCAGGGCTTTTCTGGCACGGAGTCTCAGCCCGGAGGGCTGGTCTATGTGCTTGGTTGGACGGGGGGCTTCTGTCTGGTAGGACTTCTGGTCGCGCCCTACCTGAGGAAGCTGGATCTGTACACAATTCCGGATTATTTTGGGGTTCGGTTTGGTGGTCGCTGGCCACGGATGATTGCGGCTTTTTCAGCGGTGCTGTGTTCTTTTACTTATGTTGTGGCACAGATTTATGGCGTAGGGCTGATTACGTCCCGTTTGACGGGTGTCCAGTTTGAAATCGGCATTCTGCTGGGGTTGGGCGGCGTTCTGGTGTGTTCATTTTTGGGGGGGATGCGGGCGGTGACTTGGACGCAGGTGACCCAGTATGTCGTTCTGATTCTGGCTTTCCTGATTCCTGTTTCATGGCTGGCCTACAAGCAGCTTGGCAATCCATTGGCACCGTTCGTTTACGGTCAGCAATTACAAAAAATTACTGAACTGGAGCAGCAACTCATCCATTCGCCTGCGGAGTTGCAGGTGATCAATGAATACGCCCGTCGTGCACGGGATTATGAGTTGAAGTTGCAAAACGTGGATGCGTCACTGGAGAGTGAACGCAATGCCATGAGGGAGAGAATTCGTTTTTTGAACGAACGACGCGCTGATGAATCGATTGTCGTTGCCGCAAGACGAGAGCTTGCGGCCCTGCCCAGGGATGCAATATCTGCCCGCGAGCGCTGGACGCGAGCCATGCAGGACAACCTCGATCGAGCGAAACCCTTGGGTGGCATGCCGCTGCACGCCAAACCCTTTGCAGGCGACCCGCAGGGGAGCGTTGATGAACAGCAGGCATTTGACGTTTCCCGGCGCAACTTTCTGGCACTGATGTTTTGTTTGATGGTGGGTACGGCTGGTTTGCCCCACCTGTTGACCCGTTTTTACACGACCCGGACTGTGGCTGAGGCGCGAACTTCTGTGGCCTGGTCGCTGTTCTTTATTGCGCTGTTGTACTTGGCTGCTCCGGCTTTGGCTGTCCTGGTGAAATTTGAGGTCATGAGTCATCTAGTCGGGCAGAATTTTGATTCCTTGCCCGCATGGATCGCACAGTGGGCAAAGGTTGACCCGACGTTGATTTCGGTTAGTGATGTCAATGGTGACCACATCCTCCAGTTCGCGGAGCTCAAACTGGGGGCCGATATTGTGATGCTGGCGACGCCTGAGCTTGGAGGTATGCCCTACGTCGTGTCTGGTCTTGTGGCCGCGGGTGGCCTGGCGGCAGCGCTCTCAACGGCGGATGGCCTGTTGTTGACTATTGGTAATGCACTGGCGCACGATTTTTTCTTTCAAGGAGAAAGTGACCAGGCGGGTGCAGTGCGAAGGGTGATGTTGTCAAAGTTTGCGTTGCTGGTGGTAGCCCTTGCCGCTGCCTACGTGGCAGCTCAGCGCCCAGCCGACATTCTTTATCTTGTGTCTGCTTCATTTTCTCTGGCCGGGGCGGCATTTGTGCCCGCGATGGTGCTGGGGATATTTTGGTCCAGGACCACAAGAAAGGCGGCTGTCGGAGGAATGGTGGTGGGTCTCGGGTTGACGATCTACTACATGGCGGTCAATGCCGCACCCGTCAGATCTGTTTTGGGCTTGAGCGGCACAGGTTTGTGGTTTGGCATCCAGCCTGTTTCTGCCGGTGTATTTGGTGTTTTTGCGGGCGTCGTGGTCACCGTGCTGGTCAGCCTTCTGTCCCCCCCTCAAGCCTTGTCGACTGATTGAGTTCATCGCTCTGCTCACGATGGCATATAATCTTGGGCTTCACCTTGCCACACCTCAATTAGACGCTGAGGGTGGTTTTTTCCGCCCAAACCCGGGCCATCCACAAGGAGTATCAATGCGTCATTACGAAATCATTCTCATGATCCATCCGGATCAGAGCGAGCAAGTTCCCGCCATGCTGGAACGTTATAAAGGCATGATCACTGCCGGCGGCGGCAAAGTGCATCGTGTTGAAGACTGGGGTCGTCGCCAGTTGATCTATATGATTAACAAGCTTGCCAAAGCCCACTATCTGTGTGTCAACATCGAGGCCGATCAGGCGGTGATGGCGGAGTTGGAGCACGCGTTCAAGTTCAATGATGCCGTGTTACGCCATCTGACAGTTTTGAAGAAAAAGGCCGACACCGGTCCTTCTTCGATGATGAAAACTGTTGAGCGTGAAGACGCCCGCAAGAATCAACAGGCTGAGTACCAAGCTTAACGGCATTTTTGCCAGCGAGGAATGTGAGCCACGTTGCCAATCAGCTTATTCTGGCTGCCTGTATCACCGAGCTTGATGCCCTGCGTTACACCCCAGCTGGATTGCCAGCGCTGAATATGAGACTTGAGCATGAGTCTGACATTCAGGAAGCAGGGCAGACAAGGCAGGTCAAGGCCGCAGTGAAGGCGGTAGCTTTTGGTGCAATGGCTGAGCGGCTTGTCAAACAAGCTATAGGCAGTGCTTGGAAATTCAGCGGTTTTCTGGCGACACCTCGTAACGGCAAGCATGTCGTGTTTCATATTCAAGAATTTCAGCAAGATTAGCTAATTCGTAAAAATTTAAGGAGTCCATCATGGCCGGACCAAAACGTTTCAATAACAAAGACAAGCGCCCCAAGCGCCCAGCCCAGAATCTGCTGTTCAAGCGCAAGCGCTTTTGCCGCTTTACCGTGACTGGCGTTGAAGAGATCGATTACAAAGACATCGACACACTTCGTGATTTCATTGCCGAAAATGGCAAGATCATTCCTGCTCGCCTGACTGGCACTCGTGCCATTTTCCAGCGCCAGCTCAATACCGCTATCAAGCGCGCGCGTTTTCTCGCGATGCTGCCGTACAGCGACCAGCACAAGATCTAAGGAATACGACCATGCAAATCATTCTGCTCGACAAGGTCGTGAACCTTGGCAATCTCGGTGAGATCGTTCGTGTTAAAGACGGGTATGCCCGCAACTTCCTGATCCCTTCTGGTCGTGCCCGTCGCGCCACGGAGGCCGCCAAGCAACAGTTCGAAGTCAAGCGCGCCGAACTCGAAAAGGCCGCTGCAGTCAAGTTGGCTGAATCGCAAGCTTTGGGTGAGAAACTGGCAGGCACAATCTGCAAGTTGACACAAAAAGCCGGCGTCGATGGTCGTCTGTTTGGTTCCGTGACCAATGCGGATATTGCTGAAGAGTTGACCAAAGGCGGCTACAAAGTTACCAAGGCTCAGATTCGTATGCCTAATGGTCCGATCAAGATCGTTAGCGACAGCACAGTCAGTGTGGCATTGCACACAGACGTGGTTGTTGATATCACCGTCTCAGTGTACGGCGAAACAGCTTAAATAGCTGCGCACCTCTCAGAAGCCGCCGGGGTGCAAGCCCAGGCGGCTTTTTGTTATTTGTAACGCGCTTGTCCCGCAATTTCCACAGTTTGTGCACAGCTTTTAAAAGGCTTGTGCCCAGCATTTCACTCGACGCCAAACAAGCGCTGGCGTAGTATCAAAGACTCAAAGGAAACCTTCATGTCTGCTGTACTTTCTGCTGGGGGTGACGACTACGGTCAAGACCGACAAGTAGCGCAATTGCGCATACCACCGCATTCCATCGAGGCCGAGTCCAGCGTGCTGGGTGGGCTGCTTCTTGACAACGGTGCGTGGGACCGTGTAAGTGACTTGTTGGCGGATGGCGATTTCTACCGGTACGAACACCGAATGGTTTTTGGTGCCATTGGCGCCCTGATCAATACATCCAAACCGGCCGACGTGATCACAGTGTTTGAGCAACTCCAAAATCAGGGCAAGGCAGAGGAAATCGGCGGTCTGGTTTACCTCAACTCACTGGCCCAGTATGTGCCCAGTGCGGGCAATATTCGGCGCTACGCCGAGATCGTTCGTGAGCGTTCGATTCTGCGCAAGCTGGTGAGTGCCAGTGATGAAATATCCACCAACGCCTTCAATCCAAAAGGGCGACCTGTAGCCGCCATTCTGGACGAGGCTGAGCAAAAAATCTTCAACATCGGGGAAGAGGGCGCTCGCACAAAACAGGGTTTCCAGGCCATGGACTCGCTGGTGGTGGCGCTGCTTGACCGGGTTCAGGAAATGGCTGACAACCCCAATGATGTGACCGGCGTGCCCACCGGCTTTTACGACCTTGACCGCATGACGGCCGGTTTTCAGGCAGGAGACCTGATCGTGCTGGCGGCCCGTCCGTCCATGGGGAAAACGGCGCTGGCCATCAATATTGCCGAGCATGTAGCACTGAATGAAGGTTTGCCGGTTGCCGTGTTTTCGATGGAAATGGGTGCCGCGCAACTCGCCGTGCGTATTGTGGGTTCGATCGGGCGTATTGACCAGGGCCACTTGCGTACCGGTAAACTGACCGATGAAGAGTGGCCGCGTTTGTCCGAAGCGATTGAAAAATTGCGCACCATTTCCTTGCACATTGATGAAACTGCAGGCTTGACCTCCAGTGAACTGCGCGCTAACGCCAGACGCTTGTCACGCCAGTGCGGCAAGTTGGGCTTGATTGTTGTGGATTATTTGCAGCTCATGAGTGGTTCTTCCAGCGATGGGGAAAACCGTGCTACCGAGCTGGGCGAAATTTCGCGCGGCCTGAAAATGCTGGCCAAAGAGTTGCAGTGTCCGGTGATAGCCCTGTCGCAGCTCAACCGAAGTGTCGAAACGCGCCCGGACAAACGTCCCATGATGAGTGATTTACGCGAGTCTGGCGCCATTGAGCAGGATGCGGACATCATCATGTTCATCTACCGCGACGAGTACTACACCAAGGACGCCTGCAAAGAGCCCGGCGTGGCTGAAGTCATCATCGCCAAACAGCGTAACGGCCCAACCGGGATGGTTAAGCTTGCCTTTCTGCGGAACATTACCAAGTTTGAGTCTCTGGCCTCAGGTGGTGGTGGAGATTATTGAAGCTCTGTCCCCAACTGATTAGAGTTACAAAACTTCACTGGCAAAGTCTGCCAGTCGTGAGCGTTCGCCCCGCGCCAGGGTGATGTGTCCCCCGTGCGGCCAGCCCTTGAATTTATCAACGGCAAAGGTCAAGCCGGAAGAGCCCTCGGTCAGGTAAGGGGTGTCGATCTGGGCGATGTTACCCATGCAAATGATTTTGGTACCAGGACCTGCGCGGGTGATCAGAGTCTTCATCTGCTTGGGTGTCAAATTCTGCGCTTCATCGATGATGACGTACTTGTTCAGGAAGGTGCGCCCCCGCATGAAGTTCATGCTCTTGATCTTGATCCGACTGCGGATAAGTTCACTGGTGGCGGCGCGCCCCCATTCGCCGGCACTGGTATCCGTTTTGCCCAGTACTTCAAGGTTGTCATCCAGCGCGCCCATCCAGGGCCCCATTTTTTCTTCTTCAGTGCCAGGCAGAAAGCCGATGTCTTCGCCGACGCTTACCGTGGCACGCGTCACGATGATCTCGGTATAGCGCCGATCATCCAGTACCTGAGTCAGACCGGAGGCCAGCGCCATCAAGGTTTTTCCGGTGCCGGCCGTCCCTGTCAACGTAACAAAGTCAATTTCGGGATCCATCAGAAGGTTCATGGCAAAGTTTTGCTCACGGTTTCGCGTGGTGATGCCCCACACCGAGTTCTTGAGGTGGGTGTAGTCCTTGAGTGTTTTGAAGACGGCCGTCTTGCCACGAATTTCAGTGACACGGGCGTACAGGCTGGGTTCGCCGGGGGACTCGAAGTAGACGAACTGGTTGATCAGCAGGTTGGGGACGATGGGGCCTGTGATGCGATAAAACGTGTGTGCGCCCTGTTGCCAACTCTCCACTGTTTTGCCATGTGTGCTCCAAAAATTGGCGGGTAGTGCGATGGCGCCGGCGTACAGCAAGTCACCGTCTTCCAGTGTTTTGTCATTCTGGTAATCGTCGGTGGCCAAGCCCAGCGCACGCGATTTGACGCGCATGTTGATGTCTTTGGACACCAGTACTACTTCACGCGGGGCATGTTGCTGGCGTAGCGCCTCCACGACGCCCAGAATCTGGTTATCCGCCTTGCCTTGGGGCAGGCTGGTGGGCAGCGTGTAGTTCAGGAGCTGGGTCTGGAAGAACAACTTGCCGCCCGCTTCCCGATGGCCTGTGGTGTTCAGTGGCAAGCCAGTGGTGATGTCAGCACCTTGATGGCCGGCCAATGCGTCCAACGTACGGCTGGTTTGTCGGGCATTGCGGGCAACCTCGGTCATGCCTTTTTTGTGGGCATCCAGTTCTTCCAGAACGATCATGGGAAGAAAGATGTCATGTTCCTCAAAGCGAAAGAGGCACATGGGGTCGTGCAGCAGCACGTTGGTGTCGAGCACAAACAGTTTGGTCGGGCCGGTGTGCTTTGTCTTCTTGGGTCTGACTTCGACCGGTGTTTCAGGTTTGGCTGCTGCTTTAACTTCGGAGCGATTTTTGCGGGCTAAGGCGTCCGACCGGGGCGTTTTGGCGCGGCTTTCAGGCGCACTTTTCTCCATGAACGCGACTGCTGGTCCGGTAATGTCCGTGAGTTGAGTCGTCTCCCGTGCCTGAGGTTTTTCTGTCATAGGACGCTCGGTCAATGAAGATTCAGTCTTGCGTGTTTTGGGCTGAGTTCTTGCCGGCACATCGTAGTCTTGCTCGGACAGCAGCGCGGCGCGTTTGGCGGGGGCGGTTGGCAATGGCATGGGGAGGTTTACTCGCAAAAAGTGGAATGAATTCAGGCTTTAGAAGCGAAAAAGCCGCCTTGAGACCAAGGCGGCTTTGTATGGGACACGGTTGTGAATTTCAACGGCATGTGCCCATTATGCATAATCTTTGCATACGTCAACGCATGCGTGCCAGACACGCTCCATTCATCGTCAGACGAGTGCGGCGGTTTTATTGAGTGCCTTAACGGCTTTCAGTACATCATCCACATGGCCTGGCACCTTGAGACCGCGCCATTCTTCCTTGACAAGGCCATCAGCGCCAATCAGGAAAGTGCTGCGCTCAATGCCCTTGACCTTCTTGCCGTACATGATCTTGTTTTTGACGACGCCGAACATGTGACACATTTTTTCTTCAGTGTCGGCGATCAATTCAAAGGGGAGTTCCAGTTTTGTTTTGAACTCATCGTGGGATTTCATGTTGTCACGCGACACACCAAACACGGTAGCGCCAGCTTTCACAAAGTCTTTGTATTTATCCCGGAACTGCATGGCTTCTGTAGTACAGCCTGGCGTATTATCTTTCGGGTAGAAGTACAGAATGACGACTTTTCCGAGGTGGGAGGTGTTGGAGACTCTGATGCCACCAGTGGCATTCGATTCAAATTCGGGGATGGGTTTATTGACAACAATCGCCATAGTTCTTAAATCTCGTGTGACAGGATGCGTCATTCGCTCAAGTCGTGGGCACTATCCTGTGACAGCTCTCCGGCGCCCCCAACTGCAACCTGCTATTTTACCCCGAAAACCACCCACGAGCCTTTGGGCCGGCGTCAGTGTTATCCCGAGGTGGTTTCCAGCAGCAGTGCAACGGCGACGCTTCGTCCTTCGCCGGCCAGAATGTTGTAGGTACGGCAGGCCGCCTGGGTGTCCATGGTTTCAATGCCGGTCTGTTTGTCAATCAGGGGCCTGATCCACGCTGCTTGGGGGAAGCGGATGCGGTTGCCGCTGCCAAAAATGATCAGTTCGGTGTTCATGGCCGCCAGTTGAACAAAGTGTTCAGCGGTCAGATCCTCGAAGCTCTTGCAATCCCAGTTGAAGCGTTCACCGCGCGATCCAATGACCACACTGGTGCTGATTTTCTCGTTCCCAACGCCAATCCAGCCGGGGCCGTAACCGCTGATGGATTGCACGCTGATGATGTCGGGCTGGATTTTCATGTTCGAAAAGGTGGAATCTGTGTGCTGCAGTGCATCCATAAGCAGAGGCGCTGCACGGAAATGTGGTCAAATTATAGGTTTCGCCTTACGTCACCCACGTCCGGAGGGACTTTGAAAACTATTCGAAAATCAGCCAAACTGGCCAACGTCTGCTACGACATTCGTGGCCCCATCATGGATGCGGCTCGCCAAATGGAGGAAGAGGGTCACAAGATCATCAAGCTCAATATTGGCAATCTGGCCGTGTTTGGCTTTGATGCGCCGGAGGAAATCCAGCAGGACATGATCCGCAACCTGCCCAATTCGGCCGGTTACTCGGATAGCAAGGGCATTTTTGCCGCGCGCAAAGCCGTCATGCACTACACCCAGCAGCAAGGCATCAAGGGTGTGACGCTGGACGACATTTACCTGGGCAACGGCGCCAGCGAGCTGATCGTGATGGCGACCAATGCCCTGCTCGATAACGGCGACGAGTTGCTGCTGCCGTCACCTGACTACCCGCTGTGGACGGCGGCGGCCAGCCTCTCGGGCGGTACGCCGGTGCACTACCTGTGCGACGAAGCCAACGGCTGGATGCCCGACCTGAACGACATTCGCGCCAAGATCACGCCGCGTACCAAAGGCATTGTGGTCATCAACCCCAACAATCCGACGGGTGCGCTTTATTCCGATGAGTTGCTCAAGGCCATCGTGCTGATCGCTCGTGAGCACGGCTTGGTGATCTTTGCCGACGAGGTGTACGACAAGGTGCTGTACGACGACGCCCGCCACACAGCTATCGGCAGTCTCTCCCAGGATGTGCTGACGCTCACGTTCAACTCGCTGTCCAAGAGTTACCGCTCCTGCGGCTACCGGGCGGGCTGGATGGTGGTGTCGGGCGACAAGAAACCGGCAAAGGATTACATCGAGGGGCTGAACATGCTCTCGAACATGCGTCTGTGCTCCAACGTGCCCGGCCAGTGGGCGATCCAGACGGCCCTGGGGGGCCACCAGAGCATCAATGAACTGGTGGGTGAGGGCGGTCGGCTGCGCCGCCAGCGCGACTTGGCTTACGAGTTGATCACCGCGATCCCGGGCGTCACTTGCGTCAAGCCGTCGGCGGCGCTCTACATGTTTCCGCGCCTGGACCCGACGATGTACCCGATCGCGAATGACCAGCAGTTCTTTCTGGAGCTGCTGCAGGAAACCAAGGTGATGCTGGTGCAGGGCACGGGCTTCAACTGGCCGGCACCCGACCATTTCCGCATTGTCTTTTTGCCGCACGAGAATGACTTGCGCGAAGCGATTGGCCGTGTCGCCAAGTTTCTTGAAAGCTACCGCAAGCGGCACAGCAACTGATTTGCTATTTATTTAATAGCTGCTCGCGCTTATTGCACGGGGGCTACAGGCTGATTTAACTAAAAAACTTTATGAAACCGATTCAAGTAGGCCTGCTGGGCATGGGTGTTGTGGGCTCGGGCACGTTCAATGTGCTGCGTCGCAATCAGGAAGAAATCAAGCGGCGCGCGGGCCGTGGGATTGAGATCACGATGGTGGCGGATCTTGATGTGGCGCGGGCCCAAAGCCTGGTGGGTGCTGGCGTCCAGGTGGTGAACGACGCACGGGCCGTGATCGCCAATCCGGACATTGACATCGTGATTGAACTGATTGGCGGCTACGGCATTGCCAAGACGCTGGTGCTGGAAGCGATTGCTGCGGGTAAACACGTGGTGACGGCCAACAAGGCCTTGCTGGCGGTACACGGCACCGAGATTTTTGCCGCCGCTTCCGCCAAGGGCGTGATGGTGGCGTTTGAAGCGGCCGTGGCCGGTGGCATTCCGATCATCAAGGCGCTGCGCGAGGGCCTGACAGCCAACAGCATCCAGTGGATTGCCGGCATCATCAACGGCACCACCAATTTCATCCTGTCCGAGATGCGCGACAAGGGCCTCGATTTCGATGTGGCACTCAAAGATGCGCAGCGTCTGGGCTACGCCGAAGCCGACCCCACTTTCGACATCGAGGGCGTGGACGCCGCACACAAAGCCACTATCATGTCGGCCATCGCGTTCGGCATTCCGGTGCAATTCGACAAGGCCTATGTCGAAGGCATCACCAAGCTCGGCGCAGCCGACATCAAATACGCCGAGCAACTGGGCTACCGCATCAAGTTGCTGGGCATCACAAAACGCACGGCCAAGGGCATCGAATTGCGCGTGCACCCGAGCCTGATTCCCACCAAACGCCTGATTGCCAATGTAGAAGGCGCGATGAACGCGGTCATGGTGCAGGGCGATGCCGTTGGTACCACGCTCTACTACGGCAAGGGTGCCGGCTCCGAGCCGACGGCCAGCGCCGTCATTGCCGACCTGGTGGACATCACCCGGCTGCACACCGCTGACCCACTCAATCGCGTGCCGCACCTGGCGTTCCAGCCGGATGCCATGAGCGATCTGCATGTGTTGCCCATGAGCGAGGTGGTGACCAGCTACTACCTGCGCTTGCGCGTGGCCGACGAGACCGGCGTATTGGCCAAGGTGACGGGTATTTTGGCCGAGGCGGGTATCAGCATCGACGCCGTGCTACAGCGCGAAGCCGACGAGGTGGGCGGCGAAGGCAGAGCCGGAGGCGACTTGCAAGTCGCGCAAACCGACCTCATCATTCTCACGCACGACTGTGTGGAAGCCAAAATGAACGCCGCCATGGCGCAGATGCAGGCCCTGCCGACCGTGCTGGAGCCGATTACCCGTATCCGCAAGGAAGAGCTGGCCTGATGAAGTACCTTTCTACCCGTGCTGCAGTAAACGACTCGGCCGAGCGCAAACGTTTTTGTGAAATCCTGCTGGAAGGCCTGGCGCCGGATGGCGGCCTGTATTTGCCCGAGTCTTACCCTCAGGTCAGTGATGCCACGCTCACACGCTGGCGCACCGTTTACCACGAGCAGGGCTATGCCGAGCTGGCGTTTGAAATCCTGTCGCTGTACATCGACGACATTCCGGCGGCCGACCTGCGGGCGCTGTGTGAAAAAACCTATACCGCCGCCGTGTTTGGCACCGGTGAAATCGTGCCGCTGCGCCATCTGGAAGACGGTTTGTGGCTCGAAGGCCTGTCCAACGGCCCAACGCTGGCCTTCAAGGACATGGCCATGCAATTGCTGGGCAACCTGTTCGAGTACGAGTTGGCACGGCGCGGGGCAGAGCTCAACATCCTGGGCGCTACCAGTGGCGACACCGGCAGCGCGGCCGAGTACGCCATGCGCGGCAAAAAGGGTGTGCGCGTCTTCATGACCAGCCCGTTTGGCCGCATGAGTCCGTTCCAGCAGGCGCAGATGTTCAGCCTGATGGACGAAAACATTCACAACATCGCGGTGGACGGTGTCTTTGACGACTGCCAGGACATGGTCAAAGCCGTGTCGAACGACCTGGAATTCAAGCGCAAGTACAAAATCGGCACCGTCAACTCCATCAACTGGGCGCGCCTGCTGGCGCAGGTGGTGTATTACTTCGCCGGCTACTTCCAGGCGACGGCCCTTGCCCCCACGCTTGCGACTTCGTCTGCTGCGCTGCCCCCCGAGGGGTCTCTTTCGCCTAGGGGCGGCCCGTCGGCGAAGGCCAACACACAGAAGGTCAGCTTTACCGTACCGTCGGGTAATTTTGGCAATGTCTGTGCCGGTCATGTGGCACGCATGATGGGCTTGCCGATTGATAAATTGGTGGTGGCCACCAACGAAAACGACGTGTTGGACGAGTTTTTCCGCACCGGCGTGTACCGCGTGCGCGCCAGCGCAGACACCCATGAAACCTCCAGTCCGTCGATGGATATTTCCAAGGCCTCCAACTTCGAGCGCTTTGTGTTCGATCTGTTGGACCGTGACGGTGCCCGCGTGAAAGCCTTGTTTGGCGATGCATTGGCCAAAGACGGTCGCTTTGATCTGGGCCGCGACCCGGCGTTCGGGCAAGCCGCCACGCGCTATGGCTTTGAGAGCGGCAAGAGCACCCATGCCAACCGCCTGGCTACCATCAAGGACACTTTTGAGCGCTTCGGCATGATGATCGACACCCACACCGCTGACGGCGTCAAGGTGGCGCGTGAGCACCTGCAAGCGGGCGTGCCGATGATCGTGCTGGAAACCGCCTTGCCCATCAAGTTTGCCGCCACCATTGTGGAAGCGCTCGGGCGTGAGCCGGACCGTCCGGCCAAATTTGAAGGCATTGAAGCCCTGCCCAAGCGCGTGACCCGCATGCCGGCCGATGTGGCTGCGGTCAAAGCCTACATTGCGCAGCATTGCCCATGAAGGTTGTGGGCTTTGCCGGGTATTCCGGCGCCGGCAAGACCACGCTGGTGGAGCGCCTGATTCCGGCCTTGCGGCTCAAGGGTCTGCGTGTCTCGGTCGTGAAGCACGCCCATCACCGCTTTGATATTGACCACGTCGGTAAAGACACTTATCGGCACCGTGAGGCGGGCGCGTTTGAAGTGGTGGTGGCTTCTGACAAACGTCTGGCGCTGATGCGCGAGTTTGAGCAACCGGTGCAGCTTTCGGTGCATCAGTTGATCGCCGAGCTTTACGAGGGGGTGGACTGGGTGCTGGTGGAAGGCTTCAAGGACTCTGATTTGCTCAAGGTTGAGGTGTGGCGGGCAGAGTCGAAAAAACCCGCACGCTATCTGGACGACGATTTCATCGTGGCCATAGCCACTGATTCGCCAAATGAACTGCCCCAAGCCACCCAGCTGCCCGTGCTGGACCTCAACGATGCAGACGCTATCGCGAACTGGCTGACCGCCAACGAGGCCCGGTTTGACTATCGCCTGGAGACTTTTGCATGACTGCGCCACGCACTCCCCTGAAACCGCTGAAATCATTGGACAGCGCCTTGGTTGAGCTGCTCGGATTTGCCACTGTGCTGCACGGTGTTGAATCGGTCTCGACCTTTGATGCCGATGGCCGCGTGCTGGCGCAAGACATCGTGTCGGCCTTGCACGTGCCGCCGCAGGACAACAGCGCCATGGATGGCTATGCCGTGCGTTGTGCTGACGTGGTGCAGGCACAGGCACAGGCGCAAGGGCTGCTGCAAGTGACGCAGCGCATTGCAGCCGGCTCGTCGGGCGAGCCTTTGGCGCCGATGAGCGCCGCCCGAATTTTTACCGGCGCACCGATTCCGCCCGGCGCCGATGCGGTCGTGATGCAGGAGGACTGCGAAGTTGTGAAAGCCGACGGCATGCCGGAGGCTGGCGCCGTGCGCATCCAGGCGCTACCGGCGCCGGGTCAGTGGATTCGCCGCGCCGGCGAGGACGTCACACGCGGCTCGGTTGTGCTCTCAAAAGGAGAGCGCCTTACGCCCGCCTCACTTGGGCTGGCGGCCAGTATTGGTATGAACCTGTTGCCGGTGGTGCGCCGCCCGCGGGTGGCATTGTTCTCGACCGGTGACGAGTTGGTTATGCCCGGCGACGTGGCGCCTGGGCAGATGAAGCCCGGCACCATCTACAACTCCAATCGATTCTTCCTGAGGGCGCTGCTGCTGCGCCTGGGCTGCGAAGTGACGGATCTCGGCATCGTGCCGGATCGGCTGGACGCCACGGTGCAAGCCCTGCAACAGGCGGCGCAGCAGCACGACCTGATTTTGACCAGTGGCGGCGTCTCGGTCGGTGAAGAAGACCACATCAAACCCGCCGTGCAGTCGCTGGGCTCGCTGGACCTGTGGCAGATTGCCATCAAGCCCGGCAAACCGTTTGCCTACGGCCGGGTGCAGAATGCCCACTTTATCGGGCTGCCGGGTAACCCGGTGTCGAGCTTTATCACCTTCTTGCTGCTGGTGCGTCCGTTTTTGCTCAAGCTGCAGGGTGTTACCCAAGTTGCTCCTAAATCAATAGCTATACCCGCCCATTTCACCTGGGCTAGAGCCGATAAACGTCGTGAGTTCTTGCGGGTGCAACGCAATGCGGCGGGTGGACTGGATCTGTTTTCCAACCAAAGTGCGGGGGTGTTGACCTCGGCCGTCTGGGGTGATGGCGTGGTGGACAACCTGCCAGGACAGACCATCCAGCATGGCGACGTGGTCCGGTTTATTCCTTTTGCGGAGGTGCTGGGATGAAGGTCACAGTGAAGTATTTCGCGTCCATCCGCGAGACCATTGGCGTGTCCAGTGAATCGGTCGAGACCACTGCCTTGACCCTGGCGGCGCTGCGCGACCAACTGATTGCCCAAGGTGGCGCCCACGCCGAGAGCCTGGCGCGTGGCCGGGCCGTGCGCATGGCGCTCAACCAGGTGATGAGCGACGAAGCCGCAGCGCTGCTGGATGGGGCCGAAGTTGCCTTCTTCCCGCCGGTGACGGGCGGCTAAGCCTTGATTGGATCTTGCTATGGATCATTCTCAAGTTCCCGCCCAACGCGTTTGCATTCAGGCCGGTGATTTCGATCTGAGTACCGAGCTTGCCGCCCTGCGAGCGCACGACCCCCGCGTCGGTGCTGTCTGCAGTTTTGTCGGAACCGTGCGTGACCGCACAGCTGGCACACCGGGCAGCATCAGCAGCATGGAGCTGGAGCACTACCCCGGCATGACCGAAAAAGCCATCGAAGCCATGATCGACGAGGCGCACCGGCGGTTTCATATTTTTGGGGCTCGCGTCATTCACCGCATTGGCCTGCTGCAGCCGCTGGACCAGATTGTGCTGGTGGCGGTGACCTCGGCCCACCGGGGCGAGAGCTTTCAGGCCTGCGAGTTTTTGATGGACTACCTCAAGACCCAGGCGCCGTTCTGGAAAAAAGAGCAGACGCCAGAAGGTGCACGCTGGGTCGATGCGCGGGTCACGGATGATGCGGCCTTGGCCAAATGGGGCATCAAAGCGCGCAACATTTGACGCTTGCGGTGGGGGTCGGGCGCGGAGTACGCTTGCCTTGATGAATGTCAACGGCCTATCCGCGTCAAAACCTTGAAAATCCCGAGTGAGCCTCAAGCTGCGAGGGAACTTAAAGGATTGACATGCGAATCGAAAAACTCACCACCAAGTTTCAGGAAGCCTTGGGTGAAGCCCAAACGTTGGCGCTGGCCAACGACCACGCCTATATTGAACCCTCACATGTCCTGGTGGCCATGCTGCGCCAGGAAGACGGTCCGAAAGCCCTGTTGCAGCGGGCCGGCGTGAACGTGGCGGGCTTGCTCAGCGCAGCAGAGACGGCCATGAAAAAACTGCCGCAGGTGCAGGGCCACGAGCAGGTGCAGGTAGGCCGCGACATGGTTTCGCTGCTGCAAGCGGCCGAGAAGGAGTCCATCAAACGCGGCGACCAGTTTGTGGCTGGTGAGCTGTTTCTGCTGGCGCTGACCGACAGCAAGCAGGACATCGGAAGAATCGTTAAAGAAAACGGTCTGACCCGCAAGTCGCTGGAGTCCGCCATCGACGCCGTGCGCGGCGGCCAGAACGTGGACAGCGCCGACGCCGAAGACCAGCGCGAGTCGCTCAAGAAATACTGTGTGGACCTGACCGAGCGCGCCCGCATGGGCAAGCTCGACCCGGTGATTGGCCGTGATGATGAAATCCGCCGTGCCATTCAGGTGCTGCAGCGCCGTACCAAAAACAACCCGGTCCTGATTGGTGAGCCAGGCGTCGGCAAGACCGCGATCGTGGAAGGGCTGGCGCAGCGCATCGTCGCTGGCGAGGTGCCGGATTCACTCAAGGGCAAGCGTGTCTTGTCGCTTGATATGGCCGCGCTGCTGGCCGGGGCCAAGTTCCGCGGCGAGTTTGAAGAGCGTCTGAAAAACGTGCTGAAAGACTTGGCCAAGGACGAAGGCCAGACCATTGTTTTCATTGATGAGTTGCACACCATGGTGGGCGCGGGCAAGGCCGAAGGTGCGATGGATGCGGGCAACATGCTCAAACCGGCACTGGCGCGTGGCGAGCTGCATTGCGTCGGCGCCACCACGCTGGACGAGTACCGAAAATACATCGAAAAAGATGCCGCGCTGGAGCGGCGCTTCCAGAAAATCCTGGTGGGCGAGCCCTCGGTGGAGGCCACCATTGCCATCCTGCGCGGCCTGAAAGAACGCTACGAGGTGCACCACGGCGTGCTCATCACTGATCCGGCCATCGTGGCCGCGGCCGAGCTCAGCCACCGCTACATCACCGACCGTTTCCTGCCTGACAAGGCGATCGACCTGATTGATGAGGCGGCCTCGAAGATCAAGATCGAGATGGATTCCAAGCCCGAGGTCATGGACAAGCTGGACCGCCGCTTGATCCAGTTGCAGATCGAGCGCGAAGCCGTCAAGAAGGAAAAGGACGAGGCATCGAAAAAGCGCTTTGAGCTCATCAACGAAGAAATCGGCAAGCTGCAAAAAGAAATTGCCGACCTCGATGAAATCTGGAAAGCCGAGAAAGCCAGTGCCCAGGGCAGCGCCCAGGTGCGCGATGAGATTGAAAAACTCAAGTTCCAGATTGAAGAGCTCACCCGCAAGGGCGATCTGGCCAAAGTGGCCGAGTTGCAATATGGCAAGCTGCCTGAGCTGGAAAAGAACTTGAAGGAAGTGCAGGCCAGAGAGGCCACCCGGGGCGAAGGTGCCGCGCCGCGCCTGCTGCGCACTCAGGTCGGTGCCGAGGAAATCGCCGAGGTGGTGAGCCGTGCCACCGGCATTCCGGTGAGTAAGATGATGCAGGGCGAGCGCGACAAACTACTGCAGATGGAAGACAAGCTGCACCAGCGCGTGGTCGGGCAGGACGAAGCCATCACCGCGGTGGCCAACGCCATTCGCCGGTCCCGTGCCGGCTTGTCGGACCCGAATCGTCCGACGGGGAGCTTCCTGTTCCTCGGCCCCACAGGTGTCGGCAAGACCGAGCTCTGCAAGGCACTGGCCGGCTTCCTGTTTGATTCTGAAGATCACCTGATTCGCATCGACATGAGCGAATTCATGGAAAAACATTCGGTGGCGCGCCTCATCGGGGCGCCTCCGGGCTATGTTGGCTACGAGGAGGGCGGCTATCTGACCGAGGCCGTGCGCCGCAAACCCTACAGCGTGTTGCTGCTCGACGAGGTGGAAAAAGCCCATCCCGATGTATTTAACGTGCTGCTACAGGTGCTGGACGATGGTCGTCTGACCGATGGCCAGGGCCGCACCGTCGACTTTAAAAATACGGTCATTGTGATGACCAGCAACATTGGTTCGCACTTGATTCAAAGCATGGTGGGCCAAGACTACGAGGACATCAAGGAAGCGGTGACGGATGAGTTGAAGAACCACTTCCGGCCCGAGTTTTTGAACCGCATCGACGAGACAGTGGTGTTCCACGCGCTGGACGCCACGCACATTGCCGAAATTGCCGGTATCCAGATTCAGGTGCTACAAGCGCGGCTGGCCAAGATGGACCTGACGCTGGAAGTGTCGCCCGCCGCACTGGCCGAACTGGCCAAGGTCGGTTTCGATCCGGTGTTTGGCGCGCGACCACTCAAGCGTGCGATTCAGCAGCGGATTGAAAACCCGTTGTCCAAGTTGCTGCTCGAAGGCAAGTTCCTGCCCAAAGATGTGATCCCGGTCGATGTGGACCCGATCCGGTCGCCGGGGCAGTTCAGCTTCGAGCGAGCGGTGCACTAAGCGCTTGGATAAATAAATTTCATGACCCACACCCCCTTCAATTCCAATTTCGACGATATTGCGGCGGATGCCGTTGGCGACATTCCTGAAGGTTTCCGAGCTATCAAAGTCGGCGGCCCTTTCATTTCACATAACGGCCCGCTGTACGGCAAATGGACCGGGCAGCGGCTGTTATTGGGGTTTCGCGTGGAGGAGCAGCATACCAATCCACTCAAAATTTGCCATGGCGGGATGTTGGCGACGTTTGCCGACATGCTGATTCCCTGTGCATCGATGTACCAGACCGACATGGAGCGCCGCTTTTTGCCCACCATCAGCCTGCAGATTGACTACATGGGCGCGGTTGCCTTGGGCGCGTGGGTGCAGGGGGAGGCCGATGTGCTTCGCACCACGCGCAATATGTTGTTCGGCCAGGGGCTGGTGAGCGCTGATGGTCAACCGGCCTTGCGTGTCAGCGGCATTTTCAAGATGGGGCAACTGATCGGCGACGGCAAGGCCACGGATCCGCTGGGCTTGAAGTAGACAAACGCCCCGGCTTGAGTGGTCTGGGGGCGCGGTTGACCCGTTTAGGGATGGTCATGCCGGTGATGAATATCCGGAAAGTGCCGGTGGCTGTGGGCGAGCGGGGCATGGGTGTGAACATGGTCGTGTGGCTCCTGCTCATTCCACGTGTCGGCATGGGGGTGCTGATGGTGCGCATCATGGGTGTGCCGGTGTCCGTGCTGAATGGCCCCGTGCCGGTGCGTGTGCTCATGCCGCTCCGTCAGGTGCAGCCAGATACCCAGGGCCATTAACAACCCCGCGACCCAGAATAAGGGTGACGTGCTTTCATGGAACACGCCAATGGCAATGGCTGCCCCCATGAACGGCGCTGCACCGAAGTAAGCTCCGGTGCGTGCCGCCCCCAAGTCCCGCAGGGCCACAACGAACAGCGCCAGACTCACCCCGTAGCCGAGAAAACCAATCAGCAAGACCGGGCTGGTCACGCTCCACGGCGGCAGGGATTGGCCCATCACAAAGGCCAGCCCGATGTTGGCCGCTGCAGCGGTCAGTCCTTTGAGGCCGGCGATAAACAGTGCATCCGAGTTGGATACCTGACGCGTCAGGTTGTTGTCCAGCGCCCAGCACAGGCAGGCGCCCACAATCAATGCAGCGCTCTGCCAGTCTGCATCGTTGCTGGTTGGCGCACCGGGCCAGGACAACGCAAGCCCGCCGGCTACGATCAGCGCCATGCCCAGCATCACGCGCCGGTTGGCGTTTTCCTTGAAGACGACCCAAGCCAGCACCGCCGTCAACACGCCTTCAAGGTTGAGCAGTAGCGAAGCAGACGCCGCCGATGAGCGTGCCAAGCCCAGCATCAGCAAGGTTGGACCCACCACGCCCCCGCAGGCTATTGCGCTCAGGAGCCAGGGCCATTCGCCACCCGCCAGCTCTGGGTTGCGCCAGCCACGGTCGCGCATCAGACGCAAACCGATCAAGCCGACGCCACTGCCCAGGTACAGCAAACCCGCCAGCAGCAGGGCCGACATATCGCCAACAAATTGTTTGGCCAATGGCGTGCTGGCCCCGAACAGGGCAGCCGCGCCCAGTGCGGCAAGCACGGCAGTCGGGATCTTGGGTTTTTTCATACGGTGTTGCTGATCATTTGCTATAAATGTAATAGCTGGTTACGCTTATTTTACGGGGGCTAGAGCACGTTTTTGTTCTGAAAATGGCTGGGCGACTGCCCCATGGCAGATTTGAACATGGCTGAGAACGCGCTGTCGCTGTTGTAACCGCTGGCAGCGGCCACCTGACTGATGGGTGTGCCGCGCGCCAGCATGGGCAGGGCATGGGCCAGAATGGCTTGTTGTCGCCACTGTTGGTAGCTGGTGGCCAGGCCGGTGCGAAAAAGGCGTGCCACCGTGCGTTCGCTGGCGCCAATGTCAACAGCCCACTCGGACAAGGTGGCGCGCTTGCCCGGCGCACGCAGCACTGCTTCGCACAGGGTGCGCAGGCGCTTATCACGTGGCAGGGGCACGCCCAGCGCTTGGGTGTCGGCGTGGGTGATCTCAAAAAGGGTCAGCGTGATCAACGCGTCGTCCCGGGTGCACGGCTGTGATGCTTCAAGTGCGTGAATCAGTTCACGCAGTAGATTGGATACGACCAGTACCCGGCATCCCCGCCAGCCTTGAGGTGTGGCCGTGGGGTCCAGATAGACCGTGCGCAATTCGGTCGTTTCCAGCACTGTCACGGCGTGCCGGGCACCGGGCGGAATCCACACGGCGCGCGACGGTGGCAGGATAAAGGTGGTTTCCGTGTCGCCGTCGGCTACCGTCACCTGGATCAGTCCGCTGGCGCAATACGCCAGTTGCGCCCATGGGTGGTGGTGTGGCTCAAAGTGGGCGTCCACCACCAGCGAGCGGGCACGGCTGCGCACGGGCCGATGCGGTGTCGGGGCGACCGGGTCGGTGTCGCCAACGAGCTGAGGTTTGAGGGGGGTTTTGCGTTTCACGCTGAATCCCTTGGTTTGGCAGATATTCGACGATTGTTGTCTATTTGTCGTATTTCGGCAGCGTCAGGTGAATTTACCATGGCGCCATGACCAGCACCCCACACCATTTACCCCTTCATGTGCCTCTCAAACAGGACGCCACCATCATCGGCCTGGTGGGGCTGGCCCATGCCAGCTCGCATTTTGCTCACCTGTTGCTGCCGTTGATGTTTCCGGTGTTTATGAAAGAGTTCGGGCTGAACTACTCCGAGTTGGGTCTGTTGATGACCACGTTCTTTGTCGTCTCGGGGCTGGGGCAGGCCTCTGCCGGTTTTGTGGTGGACCGGCTGGGTGCACGACCACTGCTGTTTGTGGCGCTGGGTATTTTTGTGGTGGCATGTAGCGCTGCTTCCATGGTGACCGGTTACGTCGGCTTGTTACTGGTGGCCGCGTTGGCGGGTCTGGGCAATGCGACTTTTCACCCGGTTGACTTCACCATTTTGAATCAACGGGTCTCGGGCCCGCGGCTGGGTTATGCCTTCAGTGCCCACGGCTTGACGGGCAACCTGGGCTGGGCTGCAGCGCCTTTGTTTTTTGCCACCATTAGCAGCCTGTACTCCTGGCGCACGGCCTATCTGGCCGCTGCAGCGATGTACGCTGGCATTTTGGTGTTGCTGGTCCTGCAGCGCGACAAACTGAGCACCCAGGCGGTGGTGCGCCATGCGGATGCCCCTGCGGAGCACGACATGGCGTTCATGAAGCTGCCGGTGGTGTGGTGGTGCTTCTCTTTCTTTCTGTTGTCCACCATGACGCTGGCGGTGGTGCAAAGTTTTTCCGTGTCGATTCTCAAGGCCATGCATGGCGTGAGTTTTGAGGCTGCCACCTTGACGCTCACGGCTTACATGTTGTGTGGTGCCGTGGGCATGTTTGTGGGGGGCTTTATTGCCGCACGCACGGCCAACAGTGATCGCGTGGTCGCCATCGCCATGGGTGGGGCGGCGGTTTTGCTGGCGCTGTGCGGTACCGGTCTGTTTGGTGCCATGGGCACCATGGTGGTGCTGGCTGGCACCGGATTTGCTGTGGGCATCGGCGGGCCGTCGCGCGACATGATGATCAAGAAGGCCACGCCCAAAGGCGCCACCGGTCGGGTCTATGGCATGGTGTATTCCGGGCTGGACGTTGGCTTTGCCATTTCCCCCATCCTGTTTGGTGGCTTCATGGACCGGGGCTGGTACGGCGCTACCTTGTTCGGTGCCGCGGCGGTGTTGCTGCTCAGCGTGGTGGCGGCGCTGGGGGTTGGGCAACGTACTTCCAGGCGTGCGGCGCGCGCCTGAGTCGCACAAATGGTGGTGCGATAAAAAGGGCCAGAGTGGTCCAAAGTCCTCATAACGAAAAAAGCCGACTTGCGTCGGCCTTTGAAGAGATCAGCGAAGGCTGATTACTTGAGGTGCTTGCCGATCAGGCCAGCCATCTCGAACATGGACACCTGCACCTTGCCGAAGACTTCCTTCAGCTTGGCGTCGGCGTTGATCATGCGCTTGTTGATGGCGTCTTGCAGCTTGTTCTTTTTGATGTAAACCCACAACTGCTTCACCACCTCGGTGCGTGGCAGCGGGGCTGCGCCCACTACAGCAGCCAGAGCAGGGCTGGGCGTCAGGGCTTTCATGAACGCTGCGTTGGCAGTCCGCTTTTTGGCGGGGGCTTTTTTTGCAGCTACCTTTTTCGCTGGAGCGACTTTCTTGGCGGGCGCAGCTTTTTTAGCTGGTGCTGCCTTTTTGGCCGGTGCCTTGGCGGGTGCTACTTTCTTTGCAGGAGTAGCGCTCTTTGCCGGTGCTACTTTTTTTGCGGGAGCAGCTTTTTTTGCCGGAGCTTTCTTTGCAGTTGCCATGATTTATTGTCCTTCTAGAAGTTGATTAATCACCAGAAAAAAACTGCTTCTTCACTGGCAAACTGGATGCTACTGGAGAATTTGTGTGTTTCCAAGGGGAAAAGCGTTTATTTCACTGGGAAATGTTGTTTTTTCATAGGCGATTTCAGTGGTTTCTCCTCTGAAACCAGAATGTGAGCCGTGCGAGTCGCCGCAAAGTGCTCACAAAAGGCAGCGGATGCCGCTGTCAACATCGCGGCACGACATGGTATTTGATGCGATTGCTTCTCGCGAGAACCCGATGTGAAGCTCTACAATTTTGTAAACCAAAGGAACCGGACCATGACACCATCATTTGCTACTTGTGACCTGTGCGACGCCTGCAAAAACGATTCAACGGGCGACTTCCAAGTCTTGCCCCCTGTGTTTCGTGATTTTGGTGCCGTGCGCAAATTTTGTGGTCCTGTCGTCACCGTCAAGTGCTTTGAGGACAACTCGCTGGTTAAAGCGGCAGTTGATTCTGTGGGCTTCGAGGAGACGCCTTTGGGCCGGGTTGGCAAAGTGCTGGTGATTGATGGTGGTGGCTCCTTGCGCCGGGCATTACTAGGAGGCAATCTCGGCGCTGCTGCGGCCAAGAACGGCTGGGCCGGCGTGGTGATTGATGGCTGTGTCCGCGACGTGACTGAACTGGCTGCGCTGGAAGTCGGGATTCGCGCCCTGGCCAGCATGCCGCTACCGACGGAGAAACGCAATGAAGGTCAAAAAGACATTGCGGTCCAAATTCAGGGTGTCTGGGTTCGTCCCGGTGATTGGCTTTATGCGGATGAAGATGGCATGGTGCTCAGCGCACGCCGTTTGATGTGAAGCCGGCGCTGGCCGCGGACGTATTTTTAAGTTCCGAAGAGATTCGTTTTGTATTTTCACTATGTGAAAGCAGGGTTTCATTTTATAAAAAATGAAATTTTTTGCTGTGTCATTTTTTCTCAAGATGAAAAAATGTTTTTCATAATGCGGATTCAAATCTGTAAGCTATTGTTTTAATTAAACTTAATTTATGTCTTCTATAAGACATAAGATTAAAATAAGTCTTATAGAAGACTTAGAATTGTTCCAAAGGCACCGGACTTTCATTGCTACCGGCGCAGACTGTTTTAATCAACCTATGGAGTGATCTCATGCCGAAATACACCACCGAACAATTGAGCCGCGAACAACAAATCGCCGCCCTCGAAAAAGACTGGGCCACCAACCCGCGCTGGAAAGGTATCAAGCGCGGTTACAGTGCCGCTGACGTCGTGCGTCTGCGTGGCTCTTTCCCGATCGAGCACACCTTGGCTCGTCGTGGTGCTGAAAAGCTTTGGAATCTGGTGACTACCGAACCCTACGTCAATTGCCTCGGCGCATTGACCGGCGGACAAGCCATGCAACAAGTCAAGGCTGGCGTGAAAGCCATCTACCTGTCTGGCTGGCAAGTCGCTGCTGACAACAACTCGTACGCCTCCATGTACCCGGATCAGTCGTTGTACCCCGTGGACTCGGTGCCTACCGTGGTTGAACGCATCAACAACACCTTCCGTCGTGCTGATGAAATTCAGCACTCCAGAGGTATTGACGCGGGTGACAAAGGCTACATTGATAACTTTGCCCCGATTGTGGCTGACGCTGAAGCCGGTTTCGGCGGTGTCTTGAACGCGTTTGAGCTGATGAAGGCCATGATCAAGGCTGGCGCAGCTGGCGTGCACTGGGAAGATCAGTTGGCTTCGGTCAAGAAATGCGGCCACATGGGCGGTAAAGTGCTGGTGCCGACCGCCGAAGCCATCCAGAAGTTGGTGGCTGCCCGTATGGCGGCTGACGTCTGCGGCGTGCCAACACTGGTGATCGCTCGTACGGATGCTGAAGCGGCTGATTTGTTGACTAGCGACTATGATGAAAACGACAAGCCGTTCCTGACCGGTGAGCGCACTGCCGAAGGCTTCTACAAGACCAACAAGGGCATGGACCAGGCGATCAGCCGTGCCGTTGCCTACGCTGAGTATGCTGACTTGGTGTGGTGCGAAACCGGCACGCCTGACCTGGCGTTCGCCAAGAAGTTTGCCGATGCTGTGCACGCCAAACACCCTGGCAAGATGCTGGCTTACAACTGCTCGCCTTCCTTTAACTGGAAGAAAAACCTGGACGATGCAACCATCGCCAAGTTCCAGAAAGAGCTGGGCGCCATGGGTTACAAGTACCAGTTCATCACCTTGGCTGGCATTCACTCCATGTGGTTCAATATGTTCGATCTGGCACAGGACTATGTCAAACGCGGCATGTCGGCCTACGTCGAGAAGGTGCAAGAACCTGAATTTGCTGCCCGTGACCGTGGTTACACCTTCGTGTCGCACCAGCAGGAAGTTGGTACCGGCTACTTCGACGAAGTCACCACCGTGATTCAGGGCGGCAAGTCCAGCGTGACCGCGCTGACTGGCTCTACCGAAGAAGAGCAGTTCCACTGAAGTCGATTTGGTCAGCTGGCACGGCGTAAAATTACTCCGTTCCGGCTTCCAGTTTTCAAAGCGCGGCTTGTCCGCGCTTTTTCATTTTTAGATGTTGCAAACCATGATTCAAATCACACTTCCTGACGGCTCCAAACGCGACTTTTCCGGTCCGGTGACGGTGGCTGAGGTGGCTGCCTCCATTGGTGCGGGTCTGGCCAAGGCGGCGCTGGCGGGCAAAGTTGGCGGCAAGGTGGTCGACACAAGTTTTCTGATTGACGCGAACAGCCCTTTGTCCATCATCACGGCCAAGGATGCCGATGGGCTGGAAGTCATTCGTCACTCCACGGCGCACTTGCTGGCGTATGCCGTTAAGGAACTGTTTCCTGATGCCCAGGTCACCATCGGTCCGGTGATTGAGCATGGTTTTTTCTACGACTTCTCGTACAAACGCCCCTTCACGCCGGAAGATTTGATTGCCATCGAGAAAAAGATGGTCGCGCTGGCCGCCAAAGACGAGCCCGTGACCCGTCGCGTGCTGCCCCGTGATGAGGCTGTGGCTTATTTCAAGGGCTTGGGCGAGCATTACAAGGCGGAGATCATTGCCAGCATTCCTGCGGATCAGGATGTGTCGCTGTATCGCGAAGGTAACTTCGAAGACTTGTGCCGTGGGCCGCATGTGCCCAGCACGGGCAAGCTCAAATTCTTCAAGCTGATGAAACTGGCCGGTGCGTATTGGCGCGGCGACCATCGCAACGAAATGTTGCAGCGTATCTACGGCACGGCGTGGGCCACGAAGGATGAACTGCAGCAGCACTTGACGATGCTTGAAGAAGCCGAGAAGCGCGATCACCGCAAACTCGGGCGCGAACTCGACTTGTTTCACATCGATGACCATGCACCCGGACTGGTGTTTTGGCATCCCAAGGGCTGGACCCTATGGCAGGGGGTTGAGCAATACATGCGTCAGGTGTACCGCGATAACGGTTACCAGGAGGTCAAAGGCCCGCAGATCATCGACAAGACTTTGTGGGAGAAAACGGGCCACTGGGATAAGTACCGCGAGAACATGTTCACGACCGAGTCGGAAAAACGTGAATACGCCCTGAAGCCGATGAACTGCCCGGGTCATATCCTGATCTTTAAGCAGGGCATCAAGAGTTATCGCGATCTGCCGTTGCGCTACGGCGAGTTCGGCCAGTGCCACCGCAACGAGCCTTCCGGCGGGTTGCACGGCATCATGCGGGTGCGTGGTTTTACGCAGGATGACGGCCATATTTTTTGCACCGAAGACCAGATTCTTCAGGAGTGTGTCAATTACACGGCCTTGTTGCAAAAAGTCTATACCGACTTTGGTTTCAAGAACATCATTTACAAGATCGCCACTCGTCCTGCGCAGCGCATTGGCTCTGACGAAGTATGGGATAAGGCCGAGGCCGCTTTGATTGAAAGCCTGCGTGCATCTGGTTGCGAGTATGAAATTTCCCCAGGGGAGGGCGCGTTTTATGGCCCCAAGATCGAATACACACTCAAGGATGCGATTGGTCGTCATTGGCAATGTGGAACCATTCAGGTGGACTTTTCCATGCCGGAGCGCTTGGATGCCGAATATGTGGGCGAGGACGGCGCCCGTCACCGGCCGGTGATGTTGCACCGCGCCATCGTGGGTAGTCTGGAACGCTTCATCGGAATTTTGATCGAAGAAAGTGCGGGTGCACTGCCGGCCTGGCTGGCCCCGGTGCAGGTTGCGGTGCTCAATATTACTGACGCGCAGGCCGATTATTGTCGCGAAATTGTCGAAAAATTGAAGAAATCACTGCCAAATCAAGAGCTTAGGGTTGTGACAGATCTGCGCAACGAGAAAATTACGTATAAAATACGCGAGCATTCAATGCAGAAGCTGCCTTACATCCTTGTCGTGGGCGACAAGGAGAAGGCAGCGGGTACCGTTGCAGTGCGCGCCCGAGGTGGTCAAGACCTTGGTGTGATGTCCCTTGATGCATTCGTGCAAAAAATCGCAGGTGACATCACTGACAAGTCTGTTGTCTAAGCTGGTATCAAGCGAGATTGCAGTTTGTCCGCGTGTACGGATCGGTTGTAGCTACATATTGTGTAGCAGAATTTGTGAAGGATTAAGCCATCGCTACTGAATTTCGTGATCGCCGTCACCGCGAAGAACGCAAACATCGCCTGAACCGTGAAATCATGGCTCCAGAAGTTCGACTCTCTGGAGTTGAAAACGAGCCGCTTGGGGTAGTTAGCCTGATGGAGGCGCTGCGTATGGCGGGTGAGCTGGATGTTGACTTGGTTGAAATTTCTGCCACGGCGGTTCCGCCGGTCTGTCGTTTGATGGATTACGGCAAGTTCAAGTACCAGGAGCAAAAGAAGGCAGCGGAAGCGAAGGCCAAGCAGACGGTTATCGAGATCAAAGAGATCAAGTTCCGCCCGGGCACTGACGATGGCGATTACAACATCAAGATGCGCAACATCAAGCGCTTTTTATCCGAAGGTGACAAGTGCAAGATTACCCTGCGTTTCCGGGGTCGCGAGATTACGCACCAGGAAATTGGCATGGCCTTGCTGAATCGTATTCGCACTGAATTGGGTGATTTGATTTTGATTGAGCAGTTTCCCAAGCTCGAAGGGCGTCAGATGATCATGATGATCGCGCCTGGCAAGAAGAAGATTGCGGCGAAACCCGCCGCAGACGTATCGCCAATTGTGGCGTCGTAGGAGTTTTGTGGTGCATTGGTTTGCGTAACCGATGCGCGGCGAAAAGTGGTGAGGTAATACTCGCCACGCAAGTGGCGAACTAAGAAGCGCCACTTAAAAGTGGCTCGGGGCCAACAAGTCTGTAAATAGTTTACAGACGCCTCACGAGCACAATGAAGAAGGAGCATGAATATGCCCAAAATGAAGACCAAGAGCGCGGCTAAAAAACGCTTCCGAGTCCGTCCAGGTGGTACCGTTAAACGCGGTCAAGCCTTCAAACGTCACATCTTGACCAAGAAGACCACTAAAAATAAACGCCAATTGCGCGGTACGACCGCTGTACATGAGACCAATATGGGTCACATGGCACAGATGTTGCCCGGCCGTGGTATTTAATTAACGACGAATAAGGAGTAATCACATGCCTCGCGTCAAACGTGGTGTAACGGCTCGCGCCCGCCATAAAAAAGTTTTAGCCCTTGCAAAAGGTTTTCGCGGTCGCCGCGGTAATGTATATCGCGTAGCCAAAGAAGCGGTGATGAAGGCTGGGCAATATGCCTACCGTGACCGCCGTACTAAAAAGCGCGTCTTCCGTCAGTTGTGGATTGCCCGTATTAATGCAGCTGCGCGTCAGTGTGGCATGACTTACAGTCAATTTGCCAACGGTCTGAAGAAGGCAAACATCGAGATTGACCGTAAGGTGTTGTCCGATATTGCTATTCATGACATGGCCGCATTTGCCGGCATCGTGGAACAAGTCAAGGCCAAGCTGGCTGCTTGAGTTCACGGTGGTTCGCTATTCTTTGAATAGCGTTCTATGCACTAGAAACAAGGGCTAGAGCTTGAAAAAGCACTAGCCCTTTTTCATTGACAATGAGAATTTATGAACGAGTTGAACGTCGTCGTTGACAGCGCCAAAGCCGCCTTTGAGCGGGCCCTCACCCCCGCAGACCTGGAAAACGCCAAAGCATTGTTTTTTGGCAAGTCGGGCCGCATCACCGAACTGATGAAGGGCATGGCCGCCCTGACAGTGGATGAAAAAAAGTCACGCGGCGCGGCCATCAACCTCGCAAAGCAGGCCATTGAAGCGGCCTTGAACAATCGTCGCCAGGCGCTGGCCGATGCCGAATTGCAGGTTCAGCTTCAAGCTGAAGCACTGGACGTTACCCTGCCAGGCCGTCAGCGCGGGCAGGGCGGCATGCACCCGGTATCGATCACATTGGAACGCATAGAGGCCATCTTTGGTTCGATGGGTTTTGAAGTGGCACAAGGCCCTGAGATCGAAACTGACTGGTTCAACTTCACCGCATTGAATACGCCTGAGGATCACCCTGCGCGGTCAATGCACGACACTTTCTATGTCGAGGGTGGTTCCGCCAGTGCGCCCAATCTTTTGCGTACTCACACCAGCCCCATGCAGATCCGCCATGCGGTGCAGCATGTCAAACAGCACCGTGCTGCGGCTGAAGCCGGGCAGGCTAATGAGGGGCTCTTTTCAGGCACCATGCCCGAGATTCGTGTCATCGCGCCCGGCCGCACCTACCGTGTTGACAGCGATGCCACCCATTCGCCCATGTTTCACCAGTGCGAAGGCTTGTGGGTAGGTGAGAACGTCAGCTTCAAAGACCTCAAGTTTGTCTTTACGGATTTTTGTCGCACCTTCTTTGAATCGGACGATCTGGTGCTGCGATTCCGTCCCAGTTTTTTCCCGTTCACCGAGCCGAGTGCCGAAATTGACATCCAGTTTCAGAGCGGCCCGCTCGCTGGCCGCTGGCTGGAAGTGGCGGGCTCTGGCCAGGTGCATCCCAATGTAATCCGCAACATGGGGCTGGACCCCGAAAAATATATTGGCTTTGCCTTCGGCATGGGGCCGGACCGCCTCACCATGCTGCGTTATGGCGTGAATGATCTACGTTTGTTTTTTGACGGCGATATCCGCTTTTTGTCGCAATTTCAATAAAAATAAACTGATTAAAGAGTCATCATGCAATTCCCTGAATCCTGGTTGCGCGAATTTTGCAACCCGCCACTCTCCACTGCGCAACTTGCTGAAACGCTCACCATGGCGGGCCTTGAAGTTGAAGAACTCAAGCCGGTAGCCCCACCGTTTACCAACATCGTCGTGGGTGAAATCAAGGAAGCAGTCCAGCACCCCAATGCGGATCGTCTGCGCGTGTGCAAGGTGGATGTGGGGCAGGCCGCTTTGCTCGATATTGTGTGCGGCGCACCCAATGCCCGCGTCGGCATCAAAGTACCGGTTGCCTTGGTCGGTGCCGAGTTGCCTCCCGGCGAAGATGGAAAACCTTTTTTGATCAAGGTCGGCAAGCTGCGAGGTGTCGAGAGCCAGGGCATGCTGTGTTCTGCCCGTGAGCTGAAGCTGTCGGAAGACCACGGTGGTTTGCTGGAGCTTGCCGCTGATGCGCCGCTGGGCCAGAACATTCGTGAGCATTTGAGCCTGGACGATACCTTGTTCACCCTCAAACTTACGCCCAATCTAGCGCATTGCCTGAGTGTGTATGGCGTGGCGCGTGAAGTGGCGGCCCTGACCGGCGCACCTTTGAAGTCCCCCAGCTTCCCTGCCGTCAAGGTCGGTTGTGCAGACAAGTTGCCGGTGAAGGTCAGCGCGCCCGATTTGTGTGGGCGTTTCTCTGGCCGCATTGTGCGCCACGTCAACACCCGGGCTAGCACGCCGCAATGGATGGTTGATCGGCTGGCGCGCTGTGGCCAGCGCAGTGTTACGGCGCTGGTGGATATTTCCAACTACGTGATGTTTGAATTGGGTCGTCCGTCGCATATTTTTGATCTGGACAAAATTCATGGTGGCCTGGATGTGCGCTGGGGCAAACCGGGTGAACAGCTCAAACTGTTGAATGGCACCATTGTCACGGTGGACGACAAGGTCGGCGTGATTGCAGACGAAGCCCAAGTGGAGTCACTCGCGGGCATCATGGGTGGTGACGCTACGGTGGTGTCTGACGACACCCAGCACGTTTATGTGGAAGCCGCTTTCTGGTGGCCCAAAGCCATCGCGGGTCGGTCACGTCGTTTCAACTTTTCCACCGATGCCGGCCACCGGTTTGAGCGCGGGGTAGACCCGAGCCAGACTGTGGAGCACATCGAACGCATCACGCAATTAATCATTGACATTTGTGGCACTGCCACCACCGCATGTGGCCCCATTGACGACCTGCAGGTCAACCTGCCCGCCGTCGCGACGGTCAGCCTGCGCGTGGCACGCGCCAGCAAGGTCATCGGCATGCCGCTCACGCAGGTGCAATGTGCCGATGCGCTGACTCGCCTGGGGCTGCCTGTCACACAGAGCGATGGCCTCGTCACCGTGGTGCCGCCGTCGTATCGCTTTGACCTGCAAATTGAAGAAGACCTGATCGAAGAAGTGGCCCGCATGGTGGGCTACAACAATCTGCCGCATACGCCGCCGTTGGGACCTATCACTGCCAAAATTCGCACCGAGGCGCAGCGCAGTCCGTTCGCCGTACGCCGCACTATTGCTGCGCTGGGTTATCAGGAGACCATCAACTTCAGTTTTGTTGAAGAGCGCTGGGAGCATGAGCTTAGCGGTAACTCCAACCCGATCAAACTGCTCAACCCAATAGCCAGCCAGATGAGCGTGATGCGCTCTTCTTTGGTGGGCTCGCTGCTACAAGTTTTGAAGTTCAACCTTGATCGCAAAGCCCAGCGCGTGCGCGTATTTGAGCTGGGTCGCGTGTTTTTACGCGATACCGCCGTTAAAAACACCGACTCCACCGTTGAAGGCTTTCATCAACCCATGCGCGTAGCGGGCATGGTGTGCGGCAGTGTCGACACGCTGCAGTGGGGGCGCAAAGAGCAGGGCGCCGATTTCTTTGATGTCAAAGGTGATGTAGAGACATTGCTGGCGCCACACAAGCCCACATTTGCACCCGCCGAGCATCCCGCCATGCACCCGGGGCGCTGTGCCCGCGTTTTGCTGGCGGGTGTGGCGATTGGTTTCGTGGGCGAGTTGCATCCCAGATGGCGTCAGGCCTACGATCTGGCGCAAGCACCCGTCATGTTTGAGCTGGAACTTGACGCCGTGCTGCAGCGCGAGGTGCCGGTGTTCAAGGCTGTGGCCAAGCACCAGGGCGTTGAGCGCGATATTGCCGTGCTGGTGGATGAAAAGGTCACCCATGCAGCCTTGATGGGCGCCGTTTGGGCCGCGCCCACGGCCGGACTGCTGCGCGATGCCACCCTGTTTGACGTTTATCGTCCCAAACCCGCCAAAGATCCGGATGGTGCGGTCGTGCCAAGTTTTGAGAAAAGTTTGGCGGTACGCCTGACGCTCAACAGCGAAGATGCCACCTTGACCGAAGAGCAAATCGACACTGCGGTACAAGCTGTCGTGAGTTCGCTGGTCGGCACACTGGGTGCCCGTCAGCGTGGCTGAAGCGGCACCATCTGCCCCAACAAGAAACAAGGATTGAATGGACATCTCGGTTGAAAGTCTGGAAACCCCTGCGTTGACCAAAGCGCAGCTGGCTGAACTGCTGTTTGAGCAAATTGGCCTCAACAAACGAGAATCCAAGGACATGATTGACGCGTTTTTCGACCTGGTCTCTGACAGTCTGGTTGAGGGGGATGACGTCAAGATTTCAGGCTTTGGCAACTTTCAAATCCGAACCAAGGCGCCGCGCCCGGGGCGTAACCCCCGAACCGGCGAGGCCATCCCCATTCAGGCCCGCCGTGTGGTGACCTTTCATGCCAGTCACAAACTCAAAGAACAAATTCAGGACGAAGCTCGCCCGTCTTCAGTGCGTTAGTCTCGACTTTTGTTTATTTTGTGTTCAAGGGTCAATTGCGACTTTACATACCGTAGTGGCTTAGAGTAATCTCGAAGCTTTATCTCCTACAGCATTGATTTCAATGGAGAAAGCCCTCCCTCCCATACCTGCCAAACGCTATTTCACCATCGGTGAAGTCGGTGATTTATGTGGCGTTAAACCTCACGTGCTACGGTATTGGGAGCAGGAGTTCACGCAACTGCGCCCCATGAAGCGGCGTGGCAACCGCCGCTACTACCAGCACCATGAGGTGCTGATGATCCGCCGCATTCGCGATTTACTCTACGACCAAGGCTTCACCATCAGCGGTGCGCGCAACAAAATGCAGGAAATCCTGCAGGCCGAGCGCGACAAAAAACACCATGGCGAGGTACTGCTGGATGGCGTTGAAGTCATCGAGTTCAGCGATTCCACGCTGACTGACTTTAAAGACAGCCCGCCTGACGCCTTACCCGGCAGTGTTTCAGACCCCTTGCTGTTCGTGCGGCGTGAACTGTTTGAAATTCGTGACCTCCTCTCGTTGGCGCTCTGAAATTTCGTTTTTCTACCGGTTATAATTCATGCTTAGATCGGTGTGTGGCGCAGCCTGGTAGCGCACTTGCATGGGGTGCAAGGGGTCGAAGGTTCGAATCCTTTCACACCGACCAGAATTGACAGGGATTAGCCGGCAAGTGCCTGCTAATCCCTTTGTCGTTATGGGGCGACGCGCGTTCGTAATATTGCAGCCTTCACCAGAGGCAGTCGGTCGTTGCCAAAATACATATCGTCGCCCAAGTAGATTGTGGGCGAGCCAAATCCGCCGCGCCGGATCACTTCTTCTGTGTTGGCTTTGAGTTGCTCCTTGATAGCGGGCTGCGCAATGCCAGCCAAAAATGCATCTTCATCCACACCCACCTGCTCACAGATTTTTGCCAGTACGGCGTCTTGCGAGATGTCTTCTTCGCGCCCCCAGTAGGCCTCAAATACAGCGCTGGCAAAGGGCAGCAGTTTGCCTTGCGACTCCAGCCAGATGCAGCCACGCATCGCCTTGACGCTGTTGACCGGGAACACTCTGGGGGGCATGACGATCTTCAGGCCAGCTTCCCGCGCCCAGTCCTGCAGGTCTTTGAGCATGTAGGCCATTTTGGCGGGTACCGGGTTGTCGCGCATCGCATAAACACTGGGGTTGACACTGTTGAAAATGCCGCCCACCAGCACCGGTCGCCAGCGGATGGGTTCATTCAACTCGACAGCCATTGACTGGATGTTGTGAAAAGCGAGATAAGTCCAGGGGCTGGAGCAGTCAAAGAAAAATTCAATCATGATCAATGGCTTTTAATTGAGTTTGTGATCACCATCGCGCACGCTTTGTGCCGTCTGGCCAAACAGTGCCTTGCGTGCTTCTTCCGTCATCGTGCCGGCGCGCAGTTCCTTGCCGAGATCAAGCCCACGCTTGACGGCGGGGCGCTGGAACAACGCGTCGTACCAGCGTTCTATATGGGGAAAGTCCTCGATCGACACGTTTTGTGCTTTGTGGGTTCGTATCCATGGAAAGATGGCCATGTCTGCTATGGAGTATTGGGACCCTGTCACGTAGGCGCCCGTTCGCCCCAGTTGGGCGTTGAGCACGCCGTACAGGCGGTTAACTTCCTTGCTGTAGCGGTCAATGGCGTAGGGGATTTTCTCGGGCGCATACAGTAAAAAATGGCCATTTTGTCCCGCCATGGGGCCCAGTCCACCCATTTGCCACATCAGCCACTGCAAGACCTGACTTCGGCCGCGCATATCGCTTGGCATGAAAAGTCCCGTTTTCTCGGCGAGATAAATCAGAATGGCGCCGCTCTCAAACACGGCGAGGGGCTCACCGCCATCGGTGGGGTCGTCGTCCACGATGGCAGGCATGCGGTTGTTGGGACTGATCGCCAAAAACTCGGGCGTGAACTGCTCTCCCTTGCCAATGTTCACAGTCACCAGCCTGTAGGGCAGGCGGCATTCTTCCAGCATGATGGAAATTTTCCAGCCATTTGGCGTGGGCCAGTAGTGCAGATCAAACATTGGAGCTCCTTGTGAATGCAGTCATGATATTCTCGAACGTTAATGACCGACATCCTCACCGTCACCATGAATCCCGCAGTCGATCTCGCTACATCGACAGACAAGGTCGTGCCAACGCACAAACTCAGGTGCGGCGTCCCACAGCGACACCCGGGTGGTGGGGGTGTTAACGTGGCACGGGTGGTGCACCGACTGGACGGCGACTGCGCTGCGCTTTACCCGGCAGGTGGTGCTTCGGGCGAGTTCATTCGGCAGCTGCTTGATGAAGAAGGTGTCACCAGCATTTGCGTTCGCATTGTTGCTGAAACCCGCGAGAGCTTTTCAGTCAGCGAGTCTTCGACCGGGCAGGAGTATCGATTTGTTTTGCCTGGGCCGGAGTTGCTGTCTCATGAGTGGCAGGCGTGTCTCGATCGTATTGCCAGTCTCGACGAACACCCACGTTATCTCGTCGCAAGTGGCAGCCTGCCACCGGGTGTACCCAGCGATTTTTATGCGCGCTTGACCCGCCTGGCGAGGCCGCTGGGTGTCAAAGTGGTTCTTGATACGTCCGGACCCGCACTTGCGGCAGCGCTTGAGGAGGGTGTTTACCTTGTCAAACCCAGCCTGCGGGAGTTACGTGACCTCTTTGGCCAGCCACTGGAAACCGAGGCGCAGTGGCGCCGCGCCGCCGAACAACTGGTTGAGCAGGGTAAGGCGCAGGTCGTGGTGCTCTCTTTGGGTGAAGGGGGCGCATGGCTGGTCACGGCTGAAGGCGCGTGTTTTGCACCCAGCTTGCCAATCAAGGTGGTTAGTGCCATCGGCGCGGGGGACAGCTTTGTTGGTGCCATGGTTTGGGCGCTCGCGCGGGGCCTTGAACTGAAAGATGCTTTTCGTTATGGCGTTGCTGCGGGTTCTGCTGCATTGCTGTCTCAAGGTACGGGGCTTTGCCGCCTGGAAGATGTTGCCCGTTTGTACGGCGACGTTACATTAACAGGATAGCGTCTGCATGAGAATTTCTGTGAAAAATATCATTGTGGCCATGAGAGGCCAAGTTTCCATGGTGAAGTGTCGATGAACGAAGCTCAGTCCGAATTCCTTGATATTCATCAGCTGCGAATAGGCCTGTACATCGAGCTTGAACTGGGCTGGATGTCGCACCCTTTTCCCATGAGTAGTTTCAAAATTTCATCCGACAAGCAGATCGAGATCATTCAAGGGCTTGGGCTAAAGCGCGTTCGCTACGTGCCTGGAAAAAGCGACTTGGCGGATGGCTCGGCAGGTGCCGAGGTGCTGCTGTCCGTACCGTCCGGTCACGTGAACGGGGAAACTGAGTCGGAGCAGGCCAAGGCCGAAGCAGAGGCGCTTCGTCTACGAAAACAGAACCGTGATCTGCTTGCCTCGCAGCAAAGAGATATGGCCGTGTGCGAGCGCCGTTTTGGCGAGGCCATTCGTGAGCACAAGCTGATTGTGGCGCAGGTCAATGCAAAACCCCGCGCGGCAATGGAGCAGTGTCTTGGCTTGGTCAACACGTTTGTCGGTGAGTTGTTGGGCGAGGGTGAATCGGCTATTCGCTTGCTCTCTGACGGTATGGGGGACAAAGCCTCCATGCATCCGGTCAACGTGACAATTGTTTCGCTGTTGCTCGGTAAGTCCCTGGGTTTGTCGCACGCAGACATGGTTGATTTGGGGATGGCCGCGTTTTTGCATGACATCGGCAAGTCACAGTTGCCCGACCGGGTTCGCTGGCTGGAAGAAAACTTCTCATCGGCCGAGTACAAGTTATATCAGGATCATGTGGGACAGGGTGTCTTGCTTTGCAAGCACATGGAGCTGACATCCGGGGGATTGCAGGCCATCGCCCAACATCATGAGTTAATTGACGGTAGCGGTTTTCCCGCTCGACTCAAGGGTGACAGTCTGTCCATGCCCGCCAAAATTCTGGCGCTGGTGAATCGCTATGAAAACCTGTGCAACCCGAGCCGACCAGCCGCCGCCATTACGCCACATGAAGCCCTGTCGCTCATTTTTGCCCAATTGAAAGCCCGTTTTGACAGTGTGGCGCTCAGTGCATTTATTCGCATGATGGGTGTGTATCCCCCGGGTTCCGTTGTGCAACTGGTGGATGATCGATTTGCCATTGTGGTGTCGGTCAATTCCTCGCGGCCGCTCAAGCCCCGAGTCGTTGTGCATGATCCCGGTGTTTCAAGGCACGAGGCCCTGATTCTGGATCTGGAACATGCGCCAAACATCGGAATTCGGCGCAGCCTCAAACCAGCGAGCTTGCCCAGGGCCGCCATGGATTACCTGTCGCCCCGCCAACGGCTTTGCTATTTCTTTGAAAGAGTGATTGAGCCACCGCTTGCAGAGGTGAAGACTTGACTCGCCCCGACTGGGGTTCGTTGATTGACGGCTTGCTCGAGGCGGTCTGGCTGGTTGATCCGGTCACCCTTCGCATCCTTGCCGTCAACCGCGCGGCGGGTGATTTGCTCGGTCTTGCGTCAGATGATCTGGTGGGTAAACCAGCTATCGAATTGACGGCCACGCCGGAAGATCAGTTTTTTTGGGAAGATATCGCCGCCGGTCTGACCGATGGCATTCACTCGGAAACCCTGTTGCGTGGAGCTGATGGCATTGCCGTGCCGGTGGAACGCCGTGTCAGCCGGGTTTGGCCCGAGGCGGATCGCGCGGTGTATGTGGTTGGCATACGCGATTTGCGCCAGCAGCGCCGCGCCGAGGATGAACTCGAGCGCTTAGTGACAGAACTGCGGGCCACACTGGAATCTACCGCAGACGGGATACTGGTCTGTGATCTGACTGGCGACATCCGGAATTACAACCGGCACTTTGCTGAGCTGTGGGATGTGCCCGAAGACCTGTTATTGAAACGAAATGACACCGCCTTGCACGCACATCTTGCCAGCCGTGTGCTTGATGGCGGGTTGTACGAGAAGCGGCTGCTGGAGATCGCAGGCAGCCCAATACTGGAGACCTCCGACATTCTGATCTTGAACTCTGGGCGCGTGTTGGAGCGGGTGACCCGGCCGCAATACAGCCGGGGTCAAGCTGCAGGGCGGGTGTTTTCCTTTCGTGACATCACGCAACGCAACGATGCCGAGTCCAGGCTTCGTCTGGCAGCGAAGGTGTTCGAGTCGAGTCTGGACGCCATTTTTATCACGGGCCCTGACTTTGTCATTCTTGCCGTCAATCCGGTGTGTGAGCAGCTGACGGAATGTCCCCAGGGTCAATTCCTGGGTGCTTCACCCAAAGATTTTTTTCATGACCCGCATGACCCCGAATTAATTTCCCGTGTCCAGCAGAAGCTGACCGATGAGGGGTTCTGGCAGGGTCAGGTTTCGCTCAAAAGAAAAAGCCGCGCAGACTGCGCCGTGCAGGTTTCCTGGGCTCTGCTGCGCGACGAGCAAGGCGCTGTTTCTCACACCATCGGTTTTTTCAAAGATTTGACGGAAGAACTGGCAGCCCAAAAACGCATTGAACAACTGGCTTACAGTGACGCTTTGACCGGTTTGCCCAACAGGTTGCTGCTGTCGCAGCGGGTTGATTTTGCCCTGCGCATGGCAGATCGAAACGGCGCTGAGTTTGGTGTTTTCTTTATTGATCTTGACCGTTTCAAGAATATCAACGATTCGATGGGACATACCTTCGGCGACCGCGTTTTGGTCGAGGTGGCCGAGCGCATCAAGCGCTGTTTGCGTGATGTCGATACCCTGTGCCGGCTCGGTGGCGATGAGTTTGTCATCTTTTTGCAGGAGATTGATGCCCATGGCGCTGAAGTGTTGGCACGCCGAATCCATGACATCATGGGGCGACCGTTCCAGATCGATGAACTGAGCTTTTCTGTGGGCTGCAGTATCGGTATCGCGTTGTATCCTGACGATGGCCGGTCACTCGATGAGTTGATCAAATGCGCTGACACCGCGATGTACCTGGTCAAGGAGCGTGGGCGTGGCAGTTTCCGTTTCTATCAGCCGCAGATGAATGTCGATTTGCTGTCCCGCATGAAAATGGACCATGCCATGCGCCAGGCCATGGAGCGAGGTTTGTTCCGGCTGCACTATCAGCCGCAGATTTCTCTGGCCAACGGACAGTTACTGGGTGCAGAAGCCTTGATTCGCTGGTCTGATGCGGAACTCGGGAATGTATCGCCAGCGCTGTTTATCCCATTGGCAGAGGAGTCCGGCTTCATCATCACGATCGGCAATTGGGTGCTGGAGGAGGCTGTGCGGCAAGCGGTGGTCTGGCAAAACCGCGGCACTCCTGTGACCGTGTCGATCAATGTGTCAGCGCTGCAGTTTCAGCAGTCTGATTTTGTGGAGATCGTCGCAGCCGTACTCAAAGGTACGGGACTGGCTCCGCACCTTCTGGAGCTGGAGTTGACGGAGTCCATTCTGGTCAAGGACGCCAACGAGGCCTTGGGGCGCCTGCATGCCTTGGCGGCGCTCGGCGTGGTCATGTCCATTGATGACTTTGGCACGGGTTATTCCAGTCTGGCCTACCTGAAAAAATTTCCTATTTCCAAGCTCAAGATCGATCGATCATTTGTGATGGGATTGCCCGAAGACGAGAGCGACCGTGCGATTGTGAGCGCAACCATCGGCATGGCGCGCGGCCTCAAATTGAAAGTTGTTGCCGAAGGTGTCGAAACCATCGCGCAAAGAAACTACCTGGCGGGGCTGGATTGCGAGTCTTTTCAGGGTTATTTGTGCTCACCCGGGCTGCCTGCGGATGAATTTGAAGTGCTTATGGCGTCTCTACCCCACGGCCAGCAGTCTGCAGTTCATCTCATGGCTCCTGAACCTGATGAGTGCAGTTTCACGAACTCATGAGTCCTCTGTAGAGCATGTAGGCTGCCAACAGATACAGAATGCTGGCAAACACGCGCTTGAGCTGTTTGACCGGAAGCTTGTGCGCGGCCCGGGCGCCTAGAGGTGCGGTCAGCACGCTGCAGGTTGCAATCACGCCCAGCGCGGGTAGCCAGATGTAGCCGAACGAATGCGATGGCAGGTTTTGTAAACCCTGGCCGCTGATGACATAGCCCACCACATTGGCTAACGCAATGGGAAAGCCAAGTGCGGCAGAGGTCGCCACCGCGTTGTGAATGGCCACGTTGCACCAAGTCATGAAGGGCACGCTCACAAAGCCGCCACCGGCACCCACCAGCCCGGACAGAAAGCCGATTACGCCACCTGCGCCGATGAGGCCGCCGGTACCGGGCACCTGACGCGTCGGGGCGGGCTTCTTGTTCAGAAACATCTGGGTGGCGGAGAAACTCACGAAGGCGGCAAAAAACAGGGCCAGCCATGAGCCCTTGAGTAGGGAAAAAACCCCCAGGCTGGCCACAGCACCACCCAATATGATGCCCGGCGCCAGGCCCCTGACCAGATCCCAACGTACCAAGCCGCGCTGGTGGTGGGCACGCACGCTGGAAATCGAGGTGAACATGATGGTGGCCATGGAGGTGGCAATCGCCATTTTGACGGCGAGGTCTGGCCCAACCCCACGGCCTGACAGGATGATGGTGATGAAGGGCACCATCATCATGCCGCCACCAATGCCCAGCAAGCCTGCCAGAAAGCCGGTGCCGAGGCCGAGCAGGGCAAGTTCAATGATTAGCAGAGGTTCAAAATTCATGGGGGGATTGGAGAAAAGGTGTCTGCAAGTGCCACCGGACCGGCATCCTGAACCGGGGTTCAGGTGGGCGAGGTCAACTGGACATTGGGTCCATCTGACGCGAGATGGTCACGCTTGACCAGTAATGTTCCAAGCCCGGGCTCTAAGAGCATTGGTTCAAGAAATATAAAGCCCGGCATGCACTGCAGACAAATGCAATTGTAGAGCTTGACGGGCAAGCGGGTGGATGGGAAATCAATCGGTCAAATCAGACGGCCGTCGTCGCCCAATGCAACATCAAGGCGTGCCAGCAAGGAGGCCAGCAGCGGGTCGCCACTCTCTGAATGCAAGCCGTGGGATGCAACTGTCTGCAAGCCTTGTGGCAACGGATCGGCGGGTGCCTGCGGGGTGGCGGTGCCCTGGTCGGCCAGATCAAAGGCCAAGTTCAGCGCCGCCAGCACGGCGATGCGGTCACGGGCTCTGACTTTGCCGCCATCACGGATTTTGCACATGGCAGTGTCCACCCGTTCGACGGCTTCCAGCAGGCGGGAATCTCCGCCTTCGGGGCAGCCCAGCAGGTAGCTTTGCCCCATGATTTGCACTTCGAGTTGTTTCATTCAGTACCTTTTTGCGTACCGGCAGCTGCTGCTTCAGGCAAGCGTTCCAGCAACGCCTCTACCCGTGCACGGGCGGCACCGAGTCGGGATTTGAGGGAATCGCGTTCGTGGGCAAGGGCGTCGACCTGCGCGCTGAGCAATGCGTTGGTACGCTGCAACTCTTCGTAGCGGACGAGCAAACGTTCCACACGCGCGGCAATTTGGTCGATTTGGGGCTGGTTCGACATAGCTGCTTATTGTAGGGTTTACAAAAACGATCAGCTGTAGAATCCGCCCGTTGGTGCTCGCGGTGTGGTTCACATGCCGCAGTTCAACGGGAAGCAGGAGGGGTTGCCGTCAATTGCAAACCTAACCTGCGCTGCCCCCGCAACGGTAAGTGGACGAATCCCCCGCGATTCCGCTTCCATCACGGCCACTGAGCGTTCTGAACATGCGCTTGGGAAGGCGATGGAGGTTGTTCCACCAGCCCGGATACCGGCCAACAAGGTGGTTGCACGCTCTGGCGCGCAGCCGTGACGCTCAGGCACTGTCGGGGACGACGGTGAGGGCTTTTTGTTGAATTTTCTACTCATGAAAACTTGTATTTCCTGCGCACGCTTGTCAGTGATGACATTGGCTTTGGCCGCTGCATTTCCCGTTTTGGCGCAAACCCAAACGACTCCAATCCTGAAGGAAGTCGTGGTGACTGCGACGCGATTTGCTGAGCCTGCTGCATCACTTCCGTTTGGTGTCAGCGTTATTACAGCGGACGAGATTCAGGCATCTGGCGTCAATTCGGTCAATGAAGCGGTGATGAAGTTGTTGGGCGTTCCAGGGCGTCTGGATTTGTCCGGCGGTAATAACTACACGCTTGATCTGCGCGGATTTGGCGTCACTGCTGACAAAAATCAGGTCGTCATTGTGGATGGTTTGCGTTTAAATGAGGCTGATCAATCGACTGCGGGGCTGTCATCCATTGCAATTGATTCCGTCGAGCGGATCGAGGTCTTGCGCGGAACGGGATCGGTGCTGTACGGGGAGGGTGCGACAGGCGGTGTCATTGTTGTGACGACCAAGGCTGGTTTGGGTGCCAAACGCGTTAACGTGGCGCAACTGTATGCGGCCACCGGCAGTAATGGTTTGCAGGATGCCAGGGCCAATGCGGTGCTCGCCTCGGGCGGGTTTTCTATGGACATAGCCGCGGATGACCGGCATAGCGATGGTCATCGGGTCAACTTTGCTTCTGTTTCCAATGGCTTGAACGTGACCGGCCAGTGGAGCAACGACTGGCTACGCCTAGGGGCACGGGCCGGTCAAAGTTCGCTTGATAGTGGTCTTCCGGGCTCTTTAACGGCGGTTCAATATGCGACTGACCCGCACCAAGCGGATATTGCATCCCTTGCAGACAAGGTTCAAGTCAAGAAGGATAACGCGGGCATTTTTGTAGAAGCCAGTGTGGGTGATTGGCATCTGGCGGCTGATGCGAATCAACGAACCAAAAAATACATGAGCTATTACGCTGGATATCCCTATGGCTATGACGTCGATGCCAATAATTACAGCGCGCGCGCACGCCATGACAGCAGAGATAGCGTTGGTGAAAATGTCTTGGTTGTAGGCCATGACAATGGGGCGTGGAAGAGTACATCCACCACGAGTCAGGACGCAACCGTATCAAGGGCAGATTCGCTGGCTTATTACATCAAAGACGACTTCACTTTGTCCTCCACTAGAACTCGCCTAAGTGTGGGCTGGCGAACTGAGGAAATGAAAAAAAATAACGGTGTTGTTTTACCGTTCAATAACACGCAAAACGCATGGGAGTTAGGCTTAAGCCAGCCCGTGACCAAAGACTTATTAGTCTATGGGCGAGTCGGTAACGGATTCCGACTTGCCAATTTGGATGAGATGAACGGCGTGATAGCGAACACCATTTTGTTGCCGCAAACATCCCGTGATGCTGAGTTGGGTAGTCGTTGGGATTACGACTCTGGTCGAGTTGAGTTTCGCTTTTACCGAAGCGAATTAAACAATGAAATCGGCTTGGATCCTACCGTTCCCAATCCTGGTGCATGGTGGAATAAGGGGTTTGGTGCCAACGTTAACTTTGATCCCACTCAGCGCCAAGGGTTGGAACTTGAAACCAAACATGCGCTGAGCAAGTCACTTGATTTGCGTTTGAATGCCGCGTTGCGCGAAGCCAAGTTCACGGCGGGTGCGCATGCTGGAAAAGATATGGCACTTGTTCCGAATCAAACGATGGCATTGCACGCCGATTGGCGCCCAGTCGTTGGTCATTCGTTGAATGCTGGTGTCAATTGGGTGTCTTCCCAAAGTGCCGACTTTGACAATACCTGCAAAATCCCAGCCTACACCACCGTGGATGCCCGTTATGCGTATCAACTGCGTACCACCGAGTTTGCTTTTGGTGTAACTAATTTAATGAATGAAAAGTACTACACGCAGGCATTTAGTTGCACGGCAGGCGTGGTGAATGGCATCTACCCAGAAGCTGGCCGCACATTCACCGCGTCCTTGCGGGTCAAGTTCTAAGCCGGTATGACCATGGTCCATGAGCATAATGTGACGGGGTTTGCGCCCGAGCCCATGGCGGTCCTGATGCAAAACGTGTTCACCTGTCCCGCTATTCTGATCGCCGCTCCGGCCTCCGGCCAGGGCAAGACCACCGTAGCGGCGGCCCTGGCGCGTTTGCACACGCGCCAGGGCCGCCGCGTGCGGGTTTTCAAATGCGGTCCGGATTTTCTGGATCCTTATTGGCATACGCTGGCCAGCGGTGCGCCGGTGTACCAGATGGACTTGTGGATGACGGGCGAGGCGGACTGCCGGGCACGTCTGGCGGCGGCCGCTCTAGAGGCAGACTTGATCATCGTGGAAGGCGTGATGGGTTTGTTTGATGGCGACCCCAGTGCCGCCGATCTGGCGCAACGCTTCGGTCTACCCGTGCTGGCGGTGATCGATGCGTCCGCCATGGCGGGCACGTTCGGTGCGCTGGTTTTTGGCTTGCAAAATTACCGTCCAGGGTTGACTTGGGCCGGTGTGCTGGCCAACCGGGTGGCCAGCGAGGGCCATGCCGCCATGTTGAAAAGCAGTGTGCGCGAGCCAGCGCAGTGGCTGGGTGCCCTGATGCGCAACCCGGCCATGAACTTGCCGGAGCGGCACCTGGGGCTGACGGTGGCCAGCGAGGTGACGGATGCGCTGGAGCGGCTCGATGCCGCTGCCGATGCGTTGGCAGCAACGCCTCTGGGGCAGATGTCGCTGCCTGACTTGAAACGCTGGGACGTGGCGTTTACGGTGCCGGATGACGCAGGGGCCCGGCCAGACTTCAAACCGCTGGCTGGTCGCACCGTGGCCGTCGCCCGGGACGCCGCCTTTTGTTTTATCTACGCTGCCAACCTCGACTGCCTGCAAGACCTGGGTGCCGAGCTGGTGTTTTTCTCCCCGTTGGCCGACAGTGCGTTGCCCGAATGTGACGCCGTCTGGCTGCCCGGTGGCTATCCCGAGTTGCACGCGGCCCGGCTGGCCGCCAACACACCCATGCGTGACAGTCTGGCCGCCCATGTGGCACAGCACAAGCCGGTCTGGGCCGAGTGCGGCGGCATGATGGTGCTGTTTGATGAGCTCGTCACCGTGGATGGTCAGCGCCACGCCCAGTGGGGTTTGCTGCCGGGTACCGTCACGCTTAATAAACGGCTGGCGGCGCTGGGGCCGCAGCAACTGGCGATGAACGGCCACGTACTGCGTGGCCACACTTTCCACTACTCCACCTGCGCCACACCGCTGGCCGCCAGCTTGCGCACGGCGCGACCCGATTGCGAGCCCTTGCCTGATGCGGGCGAGGCGCTGTACCAGGTGGGTTCGATTCGGGCCAGTTATTTCCACGCCTGGTTTGCCTCCTGCCCGGCGGCCACGGCAGCGTTGTTTGCAGCAACTTTCAGAGAGACGGTTGAATGATTGAACGTTTTTTGTTCCCCCATGGCCCGCAGCGCATCGTGATCGCCGATGCCGCCGCCTGCCTGCCGCGCCGACCCAAAATTTTCTTCGAAGAGTGGGACGAACCCCGCATCATCATGGATTGGAGTCATCTGTATGTCTGAGTCTCGCCTGAAGCTGGCGCGCAGCGAGCTGATTCTGGGCGGCCAGAAAAGCGGCAAGTCGCGTCGGGCCGAAACGCTGGCGCGCGATTGGCTGGCTCAATCACCCACTCACCACGCAGTGCTGATTGCCACGGCGCAGCCTTGGGATGAAGAGATGCGCCAGCGTATCAATCGCCACCAGGCTGACCGAGCCGAACGTGTACCCGGTATGCGCACGGTCGAGGAGCCGCTGGCACTCGCCGAAACCATTGCGCAACACAGCCGCGCCGACACGCTGGTGGTGGTGGACTGCCTCACCCTGTGGCTGACCAACTCCTTGATGCCGATGGCACAAATTTTTAAGGAAAATCAGCCTCTAGCCCCCGTCAACAGAGCGCAAGCAGCTACGCTTTTAATAGCGATTGCGGCCGCTCCCGGCCCCGTGGTGCTGGTGGGCAACGAGATTGGCCTGGGCGTGATTCCGCTGGGCTCCGAGGTGCGGGCCTTCGTCGATGCGCTGGGTCGGCTCAACCAGGATGTGGCGCGGGTTTGTGAGCGCGTCACCCTGATGACGGCCGGCTTGCCGCTGACTTTGAAAGACGCCGGATGAAGAATTTGTGCCAAAAGCTGCTGCTGTGCCTGGCCGCCGCCAGTGCCCTGATGGGTGCCAGCGCCGCGCAGGCCTTGCAAGTCACCGACGACCGGGGCGTGAACGTAACTTTTGCCCAGTCGCCGCAGCGCATCGTCAGCCTGCTGCCGTCGCTGACCGAGACCGTGTGTGAGCTGGGCCAATGCCAGCGGCTGGTGGGGGTGGATCGTTACTCCGATTTTCCCTTGAGCGTGCGCGCCTTGCCGCAGCTGGGCGGCGGGCTGGACCCGAATATTGAAGCCATCGTCGCGCTCAAGCCCGACGTCGTGCTGCTGGCCACTTCGTCCCGGGCCGGCGAGCGCTTGCAGGCGCTGGGCCTCAAGGTGCTGGCGCTGGAACCCAAAAACCACGCCGATGTGCGCCGTGTGCTGGAGAAGATCGGCCAATTGCTGGACGTGCCCGATGCCCAACGCGTCTGGCGCGTGATCGATGCCGCGGTGTCGGCGGCGGCGCAGTCGCTGCCCGCCAGCGTCAAAAACACACGGGTCTATTTTGAAGTCAACCGCGCGCCCTATGCCGCCGGTGAGGCCTCGTTCATTGGCGAAACCCTGGCGCGCCTGGGGGCCAAAAACATTGTGCCGGCCAGTCTGGGCCCGTTCCCCAAACTGAACCCCGAGTACGTGGTGCGTGCCAACCCGGACGTGATCATGGTCGGCGACCGCAACTACGCAGGCATGGAAGGGCGCCCCGGCTGGGCGGGCATCCGCGCCATCAAGGAGCGCCGGGTGTGCGTGTTCAGCGTGGCGCAGTCCGATGTCGTGGTGCGGCCCGGCCCGCGCATGGCGGAAGGCGCCCGCCTCATGGCGCAGTGTCTGCAAGGCATGCAAGGGAGGGCGCCGTGAGCGCTATTTGCCGCCAGCAACGTCTTGCCTCTTGGCTGGGCGCCGGCTTGTTGCTGGCCAGCGTGGTTTTGCTGCTGCTGGGCGCCAGCGTCGGCAGCACCGGGTTTGAGAGTGTGCTCAAGGCCTGGAACGACCCGGTGGCGCTGCAGATCGTGTGGGACATTCGCCTGCCGCGCACCCTGGGCGCCTGGACTGCCGGGGCTTTGCTGGGCCTGGCCGGTGCTGTCGCGCAAGGGCTGTTTCGCAATCCGCTGGCCGACCCCTATCTGCTGGGCAGTGCCTCCGGCGCGTCGTTGGGCGTGGCCTTGGCGCTGGTGTTTTTTGGCGTGTCGCCGTTTGCGACGCAGTGGCTGGTGCGCCTGGGGCTGACCGGCGCGGCGTTTGCCGGTGCGGTCGGCGCCGTGCTGCTCACCCTCATGCTGGCCAAGGGCGTGCAACACACACTGCGCCTGCTGCTGGCCGGCGTCATTGTGGGCGTCGTGCTGGGCGCTTTTGCGTCGCTGGCCATGCTGATGGTGCCGGAGGTGATGCAGGCGATGCAGGCTTTCATGCTGGGCAGTACCGGCTATGTCGGCTGGACTGCCTGCGCCCTGATGGCCGGCGTCTGGCTGCTCTGCATGGGGGGGGCCTGGATGCTCAGCCCTGTGCTCGACGGCCTCTCGCTCGGCGAAGCCACCGCCGCCAGCCTGGGCTTGCCTTTGCTGCAGATGCGCGCCGCGCTGGTTGTAGTGCTGGCACTGGCCACCGGCACGGCGGTGGCGCAAACCGGGCTGATTGCTTTCGTCGGTCTGGCAGCGCCGCACCTGGTGCGCTCGGTGGCAAAAACCACCCATGGCCGCCTGATCTTACTGTCCAGCCTGATGGGTGGCGTCTTGCTGATGGCGGCTGACATGCTGGCGCGTTGGCTGATTGCGCCGCAGGAGCTGCCGGTGGGCGTGCTCACGGCGATGCTGGGCGGTGGTTATCTGCTGTGGCTGATGCACCGCAACAGCCGAAGCTCTGCGGGAGCGAGCCTGTGAAAAATGCTATGCATTCAATAGCTATTCACGCACATGCCATAAGGGCTAGCCTCGGAAATGTTCAGATATTGCACGGCATTGAGCTGGCGTTGCAGCGTGGCCGCTGGACCAGCATCGTGGGACCGAACGGCGCCGGTAAATCGACACTGCTGAAGGTGCTGGCGGGTTTGTTGCCGCACACCGGCAGCGTCACGCTGCTCGGTCAGCCGCTCGCCAGTTTGCCGGGTCGCCTGCGCGCGCAACAGCTGGCCTGGCTGGGGCAAAACGAAACCACGGGCGACGATTTGACCGTGTGGGACGTCGCGATGCTGGGGCGTCTGCCACACCAGCCCTGGCTGGCCGCTCCCAGTGCCGCCGATCATGCTGCCGTGGAGCAGGCCTTGCGCGCCACCCAGGCCTGGGACTGGCGCGGCCGCACGCTGGGCCAACTCTCGGGCGGCGAGCGCCAGCGTGTGCTGCTGGCCCGGGCACTGGCGGTGCAGGCGCAGGTGTTGCTGATGGACGAGCCGCTGGCCAACCTGGACCCGCCGCACCAGGCCGACTGGCTGGTGCTGGTGCGCGAGCTGGTGCAGCACGGCACGACGGTGGTGAGTGTGTTGCACGAAATATCGATGGCGCTGCACGCCGACCAGATGGTCATCATGGCGCAAGGCCGCATCACCCATCAAGGCGCCTGTGCTGACATCGCGACCCACCGTGCGCTGGAAAACGTGTTCGAGCGGCGCATCGCCATTCACGCCTTGGGCGAGCAGTGGGTGGCACTCCCGAAAGTCAGTTGAAGTTTTCCGAAATTAATTGGAATCTGACCCCATTAAAGAAAGCAAACCCCATGCAAATCGAAACCGCACCCACGGACAAGCCCTACGAAAAACCGGAGGGCGAGCGCCGCGGCCTGATCATCGTGAATACCGGTGATGGCAAGGGCAAAAGCACGGCCGCCTTCGGGCTGGCGCTGCGCGCCCATGGCCGTGGCAAGGCGGTCAAGGTTTTTCAGTTCATGAAAGTGTCAAGTGCCCGCTTCGGCGAGCACCGCATGTTCGAGCAGCTCGGCATTCCCATCGAGGGCCTGGGCGACGGCTTCAGCTGGAAGAGCCAGGACCTGGAGCGCTCCGCCCAACTAGCGCGCGACGGCTGGCAAAAGGCCAAGGCCGCGATCATGAGCGGCGACTACTTCATGGTGACGCTGGACGAGATCACCTACCCGCTGATCTACGGCTGGCTGCCGCTGGACGATGTGCTGCAAACCCTGCGCGAACGGCCCAGCCAGGTGCATGTGGTCATCACCGGACGGCGCTGCCCACCCGAGATCATTGCGCTGGCCGACACCGTGACCGAGATGCAAATGGTCAAACACGCGTTCCAGGCCGGCATTCCGGCCCAGCGCGGTATTGAGGATTAACGCCATGACTTCTACAAACACGCCGCACGCCTTTGCGCCCGACGCGGTGGCGGCGGTTTACCGCGCCATCTTCGAGCGGCGCGACATGCGGCATTTTTCCGGTGGAACGGTGGCGCCAGATACCTTGCGCCGTTTGCTGGAGGCCGCCCACCACGCGCCCAGTGTCGGCTTCATGCAGCCTTGGCGCTTCATTCGTGTGACGGACCCGGCGCTGCGCCAGCAGTTGCATACCGTGGTCGAGGCTGAGCGCTTGCTGACCGCTCGCGTCATGGGCGAGCGCGTAGACGAATTCATGCGTCTGAAGGTGGAAGGTTTGCTCGAAGCCGCCGAAGTGCTGGCCGTGTCCCTGGCCGATGGCCGCGAAAAACACATTTTCGGCCGTCGCACCCTGCCGCAGATGGACCTCGCTTCCGCCGCCTGCGCGATCCAGAACCTGTGGCTGGCGTCGCGCGCCGAAGGCTTGGGCATGGGCTGGGTATCCTTGTTCGACCCACTCGAGGTGGCGCGCCTGCTCGGTTTGCCGGAAGGTGCCGAACCGATTGCGCTCTTGTGCCTGGGACCGGTCGATCAGTTTTACCCCGAACCGATGCTGCAACAAGCCAACTGGGCCAAACGCCAACCACTGGCCTCGCTGGTGTTTGAAAACCAGTGGGGGCAGGCATCTGATTTGTTTGTATCCTAAATTGAATACGTTTATTTTCGTCGCAGCCCTCTTGCTGGCACTGGCAATTGACCGCTATTGGGGTGAGCCTGCTACGCGCTGGCATCCGGTGGTGTGGATGGGCCGTTACCTTGGGTGGGCGGGGCGGCAGGTGGCACCGCTGGCGAGTTTGCAGGGCAGCCCGGATTACAAGGCTTTTAGGCTTGGAGCCCAGGCGTGGTGTGCGGGAGCAGCTATTGTTTATATAGCGGCCTGGCTTCTTCAACAAGGCTTGCTGAGCCTGCCAGACGTGCTGGGGCCGCTGGCGGGCGGCGTGCTCGCGGCACTGCTTTTGGGCATTGCGCTCAAACCGATGCTGGCCTGGGCCATGTTGCGCAGCGAGGTGCTGGCGGTGGAGGCGGCGCTGGGCCAGTCGCTGGTGGCCGGGCGCGAACGCCTGAGTTGGCTGGTCAGCCGCGACGTGACGAATTTGACCGAGGCTCAGGTACGCGAAAGCGCCATCGAGACGCTGGCTGAAAATCTCAACGATTCGGTCGTGGCGCCGATCTTCTGGTTTGTGTTGCTGGGCCTGCCGGGCGCGGCGCTCTACCGTTTTGCCAACACCGCCGATGCCATGTGGGGCTACCACGGCGTTTACCAGGGCCGCAACTGGGAATGGGCGGGCAAGTGGGCGGCGCGGGCTGACGATGTGTTGTCGTGGCTGCCGGCGCGCCTCACCGCCTTGCTGCTGGCCTTGTTGTGTCGGCCTCAGACAAATGATCAGGACGGGCCTGTCGCAGCGTCCTTCATGGCGCGCCTGCGCCTTGAGGCTCGTCGCACGCCGTCACCCAACAGCGGCTGGCCCATGGCCGCCATGGCGCTGGCGTTGGGCGTCTGTCTGCACAAGCCGGGCGTCTATGCCCTGAATGCGGCGGGGCGGGCGCCCCAAACCGCTGACGCGCAGCGCGCTCTGGTTTATGCATCAAAAGTGCTTGTAGCCCTCGTCATCATTGCGCAGGCAGCTATTATTTTTGTAGTATCTGGAGGAGCGCCATGACCTTGTCGGCAGCGTCTGTGCGCATTCACGGCGGCCCCGACGCGCTCGGTGTGCCGCGTTTTGATTTCTCCACTAACAGCAATGCCTGCGGCCCATGCCCGATCGCCTTAAACGCGGTGCAACAGGCCGACGCCACGCACTACCCTGATGCCAGCTATGCCGCGCTGCGCCAGCAGTTGGCGCAATTTCACGGGGTGGATGTGTCGCGCGTGCTGCTGGCGGGCAGCGCCAGCGAGTTTATTTTTCGCATCACGGCGTGGGTCGCGCAACAGGGCGGGAGTGAGGGCTCGGGCAAGGTCTGCCTGCCGCCGCACAGCTACGGCGACTACGTGCAAGCCGCGCAGGCCTGGGGTTTGGGGCTTGTGACAACGCCCGATGCGGCCCAACTGGTGTGGGCCTGCGAGCCGTCGAGCCCTCTGGGCAGTGCCCATGCCGGATGGCCCGGCTGGCTCATGAAAAAACACGCTCATGGCAGCGGACTTGTCACGTCGGACAGTGCGGTACCTGTCGCAGTGCTTCAGTCGTGTAGTGCCGTACCGCTGGTGCTCGACTGCGCTTACGAACCTTTGCGTTTGAGTGCTACCGCCTCATTGAATGAGGCGCAACGGGCGCAGGTATGGCAGATGTGGACACCCAACAAAGCGCTGGGCCTGACTGGTGTGCGCGCGGCTTATGTCATTGCGCCACGGAACGCTGGTGACATGGTCGTCGCACTGGAGCGCCTGAGCCCTTCGTGGCCAGTCGGTACCCATGGCGTGGCGATGTTGCAATCCTGGGTGCAGCCTGACGTGCAAGCCTGGCTGGCGGCGAGTCTGCCTACGCTGCGCGACTGGAAAACCCGGCAGATCACGTTGCTGGAAAAACTGGGCTGGCAGTGCCTGCCCAGCGAAACTCCGTTTTTTTGCGTCCGCCCGGCGCCCGATGTGGACCTGCTGCAACTGCGAGCCGCCGGTATCAAGCTGCGCGACACCACCTCGTTCGGCTTGCCCGGCCATGTGCGGGTGAGCGTGCAAGCGCCAGCCGCACAGGATGCGCTAGAGGCGGCCTTGCAAGGCCATTGCGGCTATTAAGGCATTTTTAAAAGCATCATAAGATGCTAGTATTGATGCTTAAACTGAAGGAAATTGCCATGCGCACCACCATTGCCCTTGATGATGATTTGCTTGCCAAAGCAGAAGCTTTAACCGGTGTTTCCGAAAAAGCCGCGCTGGTGCGCGAGGCGCTGCGCGCCTTGATCCAGCGCGAAAGCGCCAAGCGACTCGCGCTCCTGGGCGGTTCCGAGCCGCTGCTGCAAGCCGTACCAAGACGTCAGACGGAGCCTGCATGATTTTGGTCGATACCTCCATCTGGATTGATCATTTGCGCGCTCGTGATGAACAGTTGACCCAGCTGCTTGAGGCGGGCCAGGTGTTGGCCCATCCGTTCGTGATTGGCGAGCTGGCCTTGGGCAATCTTCGCAACCGTGACGCAGTGCTGGGTGCGCTGCAAGACATGCCGCAGGCTGCTGTGGCGACCGAGCCGGAAGTGCTTCTCTTTATTGGAGAAAATGGTCTTTTTGGCCTGGGCATTGGCTACATCGATGCCCACCTTTTGGCCGCAGTACTGCTCACGCCGGGCTCCTTGCTCTGGACCCGCGACAAGCGTTTATTGGCGGCAAGCTCTCGCCTGAGCATCGCAGCCAATGCAACACATTAACAACACATTGCCCGCGTCGCTGCTGAAAAAATGAACTCATTTCGGACTTTGGATGACCTGCATCGCGAAGCCGTTTTGGGCACCAGCGCCAAAATCCCAATGATCGCCAAATGCGTGATGGTGCTGGGCACCACCAGCGGCGCCGGCAAAAGCTGGCTGACCACTGCTTTGTGTCGCCATTACGCCCGACAGGGCTTGAAAGTCGCGCCGTTCAAGGCGCAGAACATGAGCAACAACGCCAGAGTTGTGGCCCCCACGCTTGTCGCTGCGCGTACTGCGCTGTCCCCCGAGGGGGCCGTGCCTTGCTTGGGGCGGCCCGGCGCGGCGGCGGCTTTGCTCGGTGGCGAGATCGGCAGTGCCCAGTACTTCCAGGCCCTTGCCGCCCGCGCTGTGCCCGACGTGCGCATGAACCCCTTGCTGCTCAAGCCCGAGCGCGACACCCACAGCCAGGTGGTGCTGATGGGGCAGGTGGACGAGGCCTTGTCCAACATGGCGTGGCGCGACCGCAGTGCCAGCGTCTGGCCGGTGATTGCCCAAGCGCTGGATGAATTGGTGGCGGAAAACGACGTGGTGGTGATCGAAGGCGCCGGCTCACCGGCCGAGATCAACCTGTCTGAGTCGGACATCGTCAACATGCGCGTCGCCCGGCACGCCCAGGCCGCTTGCCTGCTGGTGACCGACATCGACCGCGGCGGTGCCTTTGCCCACCTGTACGGCACCTGGGCGCTGCTGCCTCAAGATGAAAGGGGGCTGATCAAAGGCTATGTGCTCAACAAATTTCGCGGCGATGCGACTCTGCTGGCCCCGGCGCCGCAGATGCTGCAGGACCTCACTGGTGTGCCCACGGTGGCCACGCTGCCGATGTGGTGGCAGCACGGTTTGCCCGAAGAAGACGGTGTGTTTGACGACCGCAGCACCGCCAAGGGGGCGGTGACCCAGACGGTGGCTGTCATTGCCTACCCGCGCATCAGCAACCTCGACGAATTCCAGCCGCTCAAAAACATTCCCGGCGTGCGCCTGCAGTGGGTGCGCAGCCCGTCCGAACTGGCCGGGCTGGCGCCGACCGACTGGATCATTCTGCCCGGCTCCAAACACACCAGTGGCGACCTGGCCTGGTTGCGCCAGCAGGGGCTGGATGCGGCAATAGCCCGCCACGCCGGGCAGGGCGGCGCCGTACTGGGTATTTGTGGTGGCCTGCAGATGCTGGGTGAGGCGCTGATCGACCCGCATGGCATCGAACATGCCTATTTGGGCAACGCGCCGGGCCTGGGCTTGTTGCCGTTGGTCACCGTGTTCGAGGCCGACAAAACCGTGCAGCACACGCAAGCCTGTTTCGACGCCGACATGGTCGGGCCGTGGGCCGCTCTGGCCGGGGTACAGGTGGCCGGCTACGAAATCCATCACGGTCAAACGCAGCAGCATCCGGCCATGGCGAAAAGCGGTGATGTCGCCCGCGCCGTGCTGCCGGAAGGTTTGGCCTGGCAGAACGGTGCCGGCAATGTGCTGGGCTTGTACCTGCATGGCCTGTTTGAAGACCCTGCCGCCTTGCAGGCCCTGTTTGGCGCCAGTCTGGCCGGTCCGGTGCCAACGCTGGACGCGGTCTTTGATGGCCTGGCCGACTATATTGAGCAACATTTCGAGCCCGGCGTTTTGGCGGCTTTGATTGCCTGAGCGCAGACTGCGCAGAATTTTTTCCTTCATCAACCTTAACCGGACCCTCCACCATGAGCACTTCCTTGCCCACCCTGGCCGACATTCGCACCCCCGCCCTGACGCAGGCGCTGCAACACAAACTCGATAACAAAACCAAGCCGCTGGGCTCGCTGGGTCGGCTCGAAGCACTGGCGCTGCAGCTGGGCGAAATTCTGGGCAGCGAGTCGCCCGCGCTCGTAGCGCCGCAGATGGTGGTGTTCGCCGGCGACCACGGCCTGACGGCACGCGGCATTTCGGCTTTTCCCAGTGATGTGAGCTGGCAGATGGTGGAGAACTTTCTGGCCGGCGGCGCTGCTGTCAGCGTGTTGGCGCGCCAGAACGGCATCAGCCTCACCGTGGTGGACTGCGGCGTGAACCACGACTTTTTGGCCGGACAGCCCGCCGGCGCCCAGCGCCCCGGCCTGCTGGTGCGCAAGGTGGTAGGCGGTGAAAAGGGCACCGCTGACTCCTCGGTGCAAGCGGCCATGACTGCGGCCCAATGCCAGCAGGCGCTGCAAAACGGGCAAGAGATTGTGAAAGGTTTGTCCGGCAATGCGCTGCTGCTGGGTGAAATGGGCATTGGCAACACCTCGGCCGCCTCTCTGTTGCTGGCCCGCCTGGCCGGGCTGGACATTGAGGTCTGCACCGGCGCCGGCACCGGGCTGGATGCGCCCGCCGTGCAACGCAAAACTGCGGTGTTGCGCGAGGTGCTGGCACGCCACCCGGCTGCCACTGCACCGCTGGACGCGCTGGCCGCTCTGGGCGGGTTTGAGATTGCGACCATGGTGGGTGCCGTGCTGCAAGCCGCGCATGAGCGCCGCGTGGTGGTGGTGGACGGCTTTATTGCCACCTCGGCGGTGCTGGTCGCGCACGCCTTGCAGCCGCTGGTGCTGCAGCGTTGCGTGTTCGCGCACCGCTCCGGCGAGCGCGGCCATGAATTCATGCTGCAGTACCTGGGTGTGCAGGGGCTGCTCGATTTTGGCCTGCGTCTGGGCGAAGGCTCAGGCGGTGCGCTGGCCTGGCCGCTGTTGCAGTCGGCCTGCACCATCCTGCGCGACATGGCCAGTTTTGAGTCAGCCGGGGTGTCCGAGAAATCGGCGGCAGAAGCCAGCGCAGCATGACCTTTCTGCGTCAGTTCCTGCGCCACTACCTGCTGGCCCTGCAGTTTTTCACCCGCATTCCGGTCACCGGGCGGCTGGCGGCGTGGGTGGGCTACAGCCCGGCCATGCTGCGCGCCAGCGCCGGGCATTTTCCGGGCGTCGGCTGGCTGGTGGGCGGCTTGGTGGCGGCGTTCACCGCGCTGTTGCTGGCCGGGCTGCCCGGCGGCGGCTTTGCGCCGCTGGTGGCGGCGGTATGGGGTACGGCTTTTGGGGTGCTGATCACCGGCGCGTTCCACGAGGACGGCCTGGCCGATGTGGCTGACGGGCTGGGCGGTAGCCAGGACCGGGAGCGCGCTCTGCTCATCATGAAGGATTCGCGGGTCGGGGCCTTTGGCGCCATTGCCGTGCTGCTGGTGCTGCTGGCCAAAGTGTCGTTGCTGGCCCTGCTGGGCTCGGTGAGCAGCCTGGTGCTGTGCACCGCGCTGTTTTTGGCCCATGTGGTGTCGCGCACCTGGCCGCTGCTGTTGATCCGCCTGATGCCGCACGTCGGTGATTTAGGCAATGGGGCGGGCTCCAAGTCCAAACCCTTGGCGGACCAGATCAGTGGCGCCAGTCTGTTCACCGCTTTTATATGGTGTTTTATGGCGCTAGCCCTCGTCGCATATGCGCAAGAAGCTATTGATTTCATAGCGTTTGACGAAGATGCAATGACCTTGGCCGGGGCACTGGCCACGGCGCTGGCGGCGTCTGGCGTCGCATTTTTGCTGATGTGGCGCTGGTTTTGGCGGCGCCTGGCCGGCTTTACCGGCGACTGTCTGGGCGCCACCCAGCAGGTGTGTGAACTGGCGTTTTATCTCGGACTGACCTTATGGTTGTGAATGACATCCGGTGCGCCGTATGTGTGAACCCGTGGCGGTGAAGGCGAGCCGGCCAATGAGGTTGTTTGCATGAACCTGTGGCTGGTGCGCCATGCGCAACCCCTGATGGCGCCCGGTGTTTGCTACGGTGCCAGCGATGTGGCGGCCGACGAGCAAGCGACGCTGCAAGCGGCCCAGGAACTGGCGCAGATCGTGCCGGTTGGCGTTTCAGTGATTTCGTCACCGCTACAAAGATGTGAGCGCCTTGCGCACTGTTTACGGGGGCTACGGCCTGATTTGGCTTATAAAACCGATGCACGTCTGGTCGAGATGGATTTTGGCTGCTGGGAAGGCCAGCGCTGGGACGCTATTCCCAAAGCCGACTATGACCGCTGGCTGGCCGCGTTTGGCGCGCATCGTTTTGGTGGGCGCGAGAGCGTGCTTGAATTCATGCAGCGTGTGGCCAACGCGTGGGACGAGACCCAGCAGGAGGGGCGTGATGCCGTCTGGATCACCCATGCCGGCGTGATTCGGGCCGCGACCTTGCTGGCGCAGGGCGTGCGGCAGGTGGCGCAGGCGACGCAGTGGCCGCGCGATGCGCCAGCCTTTGGCCGCTGGTGTGAACTGCAGGCTTGAATCAGGCCAGATCAGGCAGTTTCTACCCGGTTGCGTCCGTTGGCCTTGGCCCGGTACATGGCGGCGTCAGCCCGCGTCATCAATGTATCCACGGTGTCACTGTCTTGCTGCTTGCTGGTGACGCCAATGCTCACGGTGCAAGAGGGCTCCTGACCGGCCAGGGCACAGACTGCTCGAATCCGCTCGGCCACGAAACCAGCTTCTTCCAGTGAGGTTTCCGGCAAGAGCAGCACAAACTCTTCACCACCAAAACGCCCCAACTGATCGGGCTGGCGCAACAAGGCGTTGACCTTGACTACAAAGTTGATCAGTACCTGGTCGCCAGTTTGATGGCCATGGGTGTCGTTTACCGCCTTGAAGTGGTCCATGTCTATCATCAACAGGGCCATGCTGTGGCCATGGCGGCGGCAGCGCTTCAACTCTTGTTGGCAGGCTTCGTTCATATGTCGGCGCGTCAGGGCACTGGTGAGTGAATCATGGGTGGCCAGGTGTTCCAGCTCGGTGCGCAAGCGCTCGGTGGCCATCAGCACCAGACTGATGGAGAGCAGCAAGATGCAAAACACGAAGCTGCTGACGTAAATCACGTGTTGGGGCGATGTCTCGAAAATATCGTTGCCCACAGGCCAGATGAAGGACGTCACCAGTCGCATGAGCATGATGACCGCCATCGCCACCAACACGCCAATGGTCAGCACTCTGGCAAGCGTGGGCGAACCCTGCTTGAGCACCAGATACGCGTGCATTGCAAACAGGTACCCCGTCAGCGCATTGGCCAAAACCAGGCGAACGTGGTAATTGGGCTCGACAAAAATAAACCAAGTCTGTACCAGCGTCACCCCCGTGATCAAGGCCATCCACGGCGCCACGCGGGGCGTGACGCCAAAGAAGCGCTGGGTGCCCACATAAGCAAAATAAAGCCCTGATGCGACCAGAAATCGGGCGACCGAGATGGCGATGAAGTCAGGCAGCTTGCCGAGTCCAGCGGCCAAAACGCCGCCGACAAAAACAATCAGCAATGCAGCAGACCATTCACCCAAGCCCTTGATGGATGGTGGGTAACTGCGCTTGAGCGAATACAGCACCAAGGACATCAGGCCGCTCATGATGCTACCCAGCAGAATCACGGTACGGGGGTCGATAAGGCTCATGGGTATTTTGGTGTGCTGGAGATCATGACGATTATTGCATCGTGCTTGAGGGGCAGCGTCGAACAGGCGGGCTCAGATGGGCTGCGGCGTTTTGGATTTGAAGTCGCAGAACTGGCTGACGCCGCATTGCCAGCACAAAGGTTTGCGTGCCTGGCAGACATAGCGGCCGTGCAGAATCAGCCAGTGGTGGGCGTCCACCAGATACGCGCCCGGAATGCGCTTGAGCAGTTTCATCTCGACCTCATACGGCGTTTTACCCGGCGCCAGGCCCGTGCGATTGGCCACGCGAAAGAGATGGGTGTCTACTGCCATGGTGGCCTCGCCAAAGGCGACGTTCAGCACCACGTTGGCCGTTTTGCGGCCCACGCCGGGCAGGGCTTCCAGCGCTTCGCGCGTACGCGGCACCACACCGCCATGCTGCGTCACCAGAATCTGGCAGGTTTGCATCAGGTGTCTGGCTTTAGAGTGGAACAGGCCGATGGTCTTGATGTAGCCTTCAAGGCCTTCGAGCCCGAGATCCAGTATTTTTTGCGGCGTGTTGGCCACCGGGAAGAGGCGGCGCGTGGCCTTGTTCACGCCGACGTCGGTCGCCTGGGCCGACAGCAGCACGGCGGTCAGCAATTCAAACACTGATGCGTACTCCAGCTCGGTCACAGGCATCGGGTTGGCCGCCTTGAGGGTAGCGAAAAAGCCTTCGATAGCGGCAGGTGTCATGGGGGCAATGGCTGAATAATAATAGGAGGTGAACCGCAATTTACCCCATTCGTCCGATGGGGCAAAAATGAAAGACCCCATGCAATTCGCTGACCGCCTGAAAAACGTCGAAACCTCCGCCATCCGTGAACTCTTCAAGCTGCTGGGCAAGCCCGGCATCATCAGCTTTGCCGGCGGCTTTCCGGATCCGGCGCTGTTCGATGTCGAAGGTATCAAAGAGTCCAGCAACGCCGTCCTCACCAACAGCCCCGGCCCGGTGCTGCAATACGGTGCTACCGAGGGCTACCAGCCGCTGCGCTTGAGTCTCAGCACCTTCATGGCCAACAAGGGGGTCAAAGACTTGTCCCCCGAAGGTCTGATCGTCACCACTGGCAGCCAGCAGGCGCTGGACCTGATCGGCAAGACCATGATCTCGCCCGGCGACAAGGTGATCGTGGAAGCGCCCACCTTTTTGGCCACCATCCAGTGCTTTCGCCTGTATGGCGCGCAGATCATCGGCGCGCCGATTGACGCCGACGGTGTGGATGTGGACCGGCTCGAAAAACTGATTGAAGAACACAAACCGAAGCTGGTCTACCTGATACCCACCTTTGGCAATCCCAGCGGCGCCATGCTCAGCCTGGCGCGGCGCAAGCGCATTCTGGAAATCGCCGCCCGCACCAAGACACTGATCGTTGAAGACGACCCGTATGGCGAACTGTATTTCGACCAGCCGCCACCGCCCAGTCTGCTGGCGCTGAGTGATCAGGTGCCCGGCAGCCGCGACTGGCTGGCCCATTGCGGGTCTTTTAGCAAAATCCTGAGCCCGGGCCTGCGCGTCGGCTGGCTGATTGCGCCGCCCGCACTGTTGGCCAACGCCACCATGTGCAAACAATTCAGCGACGCGCATACCAGCAACCTGACCCAGGCCATCGCCGCGCATTACCTCACGTTAAATCGTCTGGACGGGACCCTGGCCGTGGTGCGAAAAACCTACGCCGATCGCGCCCGTGTCATGGCTGAATCCTTGCGCCGCGAGTTGGGTGACGCGATTGAATTCAATGCGCCCCAAGGCGGCATGTTTTTCTGGGCCAAACTCACAGGCGCTGACGGCAAGAGCCGCAATGCCCCCGACTTTGCCAAACGCGCCATTGACAAGGGCGTGGCCTTTGTGCCCGGCGCGCCGTTCTTTGCGCACGATCCTGATCTATCCACCTTCCGGCTGAGCTTTGCGACGGTGGGGGTGGAGAAGATCGAGGAGGGGATTGGGCGATTGGGGCAGGCGTTTTAGTAAAAATCTACGCGTGTTGGGTTAAAAGCTTTCCCAGTCATCCTTGCGACAGCTTGAACACCGACACCGTACCAACAAGTTCTTGTGCCTGAGTCTTCAAACTGCTCGCGGCGGCCGCCATTTCTTCCACCAGCGCGGCATTTTGCTGCGTCACCTGGTCCATCTGCGTCACGGCCTCGCTCACTTGCGCCACGCCCTGACTTTGCTCGGTGCTGGCGGCACTGATCTCACCCATGATGTCGGTCACACGCCGGATCGAACTCACCACTTCGGTCATGGTGACTCCGGCCTGATCGACCAGCGCGGTGCCCTGCACGACGCGCTGCACGCTGTCGTTGATCAGTTGCTTGATTTCCTTGGCGGCGTCGGCCGAACGGCCCGCCAGGCTTCGCACTTCGGAAGCCACCACCGCAAAGCCGCGGCCCTGCTCGCCAGCCCGTGCCGCCTCCACCGCCGCGTTCAGCGCCAGGATGTTGGTCTGGAAGGCGATGCCGTCGATGACGCTGATGATGTCGGAGATCTTTTTGGATGAGTCGTTGATGCCCTTCATGGTGTCCACCACCTGGGCTACCACTTCACCACCCTGGATGGCCACACTGGATGCGCTGATCGCCAGCTGGTTGGCCTGTTTGGCGTTGTCGGCGTTTTGCCGCACGGTGGCGCTGAGTTCTTCCATGGAGGCAGCGGTTTCTTCCAGCGCGCTGGCCTGCTGTTCGGTGCGGGCACTCAGGTCGTTGTTGCCTTGGGCGATTTCGGCACTGGCCGTGGCCACGCCCTCCGAGCCCTGGCGCACATGGCCCACGATGCGGGCAAGATTGTCTTTCATGGCTGACAGGGCTTGCAGCAGTTGTGCCGTTTCGTCCTTGCCCTCGGTCTGGATGTCGGTCGCAAGGTCACCATCCGCGACCCGCCGGGCGACCGCGACGGCATTGGTCAAAGGACCCGTAATACCCACGGTCAGCAGCCATGCGCAAATGATGCCGAAGGTCAGGACCAGGGCGGCGAGCGCCACCAGGTAATTGCGGCTGGTGGTCTCAATCCCGGAAATCTCGACGGCCTTTGCATCCAGATTTTTACGCTGCAGATCGAGAAATTCAGAAACCAGCTTCATGTAGTTATCTGCAGCAGGTATGTAGCTGCTCTCCAGAAGACGATTCGCTTCGTCGGCCTGGCCGTCCGCCTTTAATTTGGTTACTTGGTCGCGGCTTGATAAATAGGCTTTACGCACTTCTGAGACTTTTGAAAACAGGTCTTTTTCTTCCTGACTCGAAAGCAGAGGCTCGATTTGTTTCAGCAACGCCGAAGTGCTTTTGGTGATTTCGGCCGCATTGGCCGAAAAGAAGGGGACCAGACTCGGATCGCTACTTTTTGCAACAGCCGTGGTGCGAATCACGGCAACGTTGATGTTGCGGCTCCAGTCGCTGATGAGTCGCTCTTTGGCAAGCGGTTCCCGCATCATTTCCCGTGTCGCGTTGCCCAGTGCATTGAGCTGCCAAACGCCAATCCCTGTGATGAGGACGGCAAAGGCCAGAACCACCGCGAAGCCAAACCCGAGGCGCTTGCCGATTTTCATCGTTGCAAATATTTTCATTGAATCTCTGTTTAAATTTTCAGGGCTTGCTGCCTTTGTTGTTTCTGGCTTTCAGATAACTTGGCCGTTATAGCTTCTCATATAAATCTGTTCAATGACATTGTGGGTTCCACTATTAGTATTTCCCACATTGAAAAAGCGTCAGAGCGAGGGCGGGTTGACTCATCTGGCGGTCGTGGTCACGGACTTGAGGACCCACTTGTAGCCAAACTCCGATGAATTGCCATCTGGGGTGAAGTCGATCCATTGATCCATAAGGAGTTCATTGAGTTCTGGTGCATACAAGACAAACCTTGTCTGTTTGTAGGGGTCACACCTTTCACTTGTTGCATCTCCACGGTATTCGATCAACAGTGTCTTGACAGCGATATCCTTCCCATCCATATTCAGGGCGGTATCGGGCCCTTTTTTTGCCACAGCCTGGTAGGCGATCATCCAGTTTCCGCAAATGCTAGCGTAGCCTTTGCGAGAAAAATTCCATTGAACGCCTGGTTCAATTTTTTGATTTATCGGCAAAAGTGGATAACGGGCACCCGTATCAACCGTCTTCCCATGATCAGAAGCCATCGCAAGGTATTTGTCGTAGACGGCAAACGGTTTCTCGTTCATGAAGGTGTACTTCCGGTCACCATTTTTTTCAATGTTCAATTTAAGAACTCGCTGGTCCTTGCTGGATTGAAAGGTGATATCTGTTTGAAGCAGCTGCTGTTTGACGTTGAACACGTCGTACGTCAAGACGTTGCCATTTCCAGTCGGCGTGATTTGGCCGAAGCAGGCTCCAGAAATACAAGCGTACAGAAAAAGGGAGAAAACAATCTTGCGCATGATGAACACCTCTGTAGGCTGAGGATATCCGATCGCAACTTTTCCCCAGGCACAGGAACGGGGGCGACCCATGGTAAAGCTAAGAGTCGCGGCTTAAAAGCGGTCCCAGTCAGCACCGCCCGCTTTGGGCGTGGCCGCAGCGGGAGCTGCAAGCGAGGCGAGTTTGGCTCTGATGTCCTGCGCCAGCCTGAACACCGACACCGTGCCGACCAGTTCTTGTGCCTGGGGGCGCGCTATGCCTGAGCCCCCGTGTTACTTCAGCGGGGCGGAAGATCAGGTCGATGGTAGGGGTGTACTATCTGGAGTCACAAGGAACAATAGTGAAAGTCAAAACGATTACCATGATCAAAGCTTTTGCCATGTCTTGGCTACTGGCCTTAGTGGCATGCGGCGGCGGTGGAAATGGCGGCGCTGCGTCTGTACCTGCTACCAGTGCGGAAGGGCTGTGGAGCGGCAGCACAAGCACATCCCGTACGGTCACGAGTATTGTTCTTGAAAACGGCACTTATTGGATGCTGCCTGTGCCCACCATCAGCGCTCCCAACGCCAGCTTTGTGCAAGGAACAGGTGGCTCCCTTAATGGCGTTTTTTCCTCCTTCGACGGCATAGATTTCAATCTCGCAGGGCCGGGCATCAGCAACGCCACCGTATCCGCAAACTACGTGGCCAAGCAAAGCTTCACTGGGTCAGTCAGCTACCCCAACCAGAATCAGTCATTCACCTTCACCAGCTTGTATAACGCGGACTACGAGCAAACCCCCAACGTGGCGGCTGTCGCTGGCTACTACCTGGGCGTCATTTCCATGACGGGGAACAATGATGGGACAACGCTATCAGTCAGCAGCGATGGGACAGTTCTCGGCGTCGGCGCCAAGAACGGTTGCCAGTTCTTGGGCAAGATTGCGCCGCGCTCAAGAGGCAACCTGTACGTTTTATTAGGTGCTTTTAGCGGTGGCGCTTGCGCCAACAACGCGAGTGCAGTAAGCGGCATTGGCTACTTCGACTCGAGCGCCAAGCGCCTGCACCTGGCTGCGCTCGACACCTCCCGCAGCAATGGCTTCAGCTTCGTCGGTATCAAACTTTGACAAGGGAACAGTAGGCGACTATTACTCATTGACGAAGAAGTCAGCCCCCATGGAATAGCGGCCTTCACCACTTGCCGGGAAGACGCTTTCCAGCCACCGCTGTCAAGACAGCAGCAAACCGCTCTGGCGCGATCTGGTTGCCCGTAATTTCTTCAACGGAAACGGTGCATCGCCGCAGCATCCGCTCATCCTCCGGGTGGCCCATCACATCGCAGAGCAAAGGCCGACACCCATGCATTTATCTGCCGCGATGCCAACTTGGCGGGCTCGCCTTCGATGTTGGCCAGCTCGGCAGGGCCGGGCGTCCTGTTGCAGCAAGGTGCACACAAGGTTGATGTGGCGCATGGTGGAATTTGATGGGAAACGGATAATTGCGTGCGGCATGATTTCGAGAAAACTTTGATGAACCCAGGCATGAAATACATCAAAACAGACAAGGGCAGGGCAGAGATTTCCGGACGCAACCATGTCTTGAGTGCGCTGCAACGGCGTGTGCTGATCGTGGTTGACGGGAAGAGAACGGTCAATGATCTGGGGGCTTTCGTGCGGGTTGACGAATTGGATGCGGCGCTGGATCACCTGTTGCATGAAGGACTGATCGAATCGACGAACCACATTGCGCCCCTGCAGGCACCCGCAACGCCGGGCTTTGCTGCGGCTGATGCGTCTGAGGCACCCCGGCCTGCAACCAGCCCGGAAGAATTCAAAAAAGTGCGCCAGGAAGCGTCACGTTTTGTGTCCGATAGCCTGGGCTCCTCAGGTGAGCCCATTTGTGACGCCATTGACCGGTGTGACAGCCCCGCCGAACTGCGTAAATTGCTACGAGGCGTAGAAATCTTTATCGACCAACGACTGGGTCCTGAGACCATGCAGGCGTTCGCTCGCCATTTTGGCTCGTTGCTGCTGTAGGGGGTGATTCATTGCCTGTGGGTTTTTCGTTAAAGCAAAGGTGCAGAAAATACGCCAGAGGTGATCTCGTAAGAGCGCAGGCGTGCTGCATGGTTATAAATTTGCGAAGTAATCATCAGCTCATCGGCCCCGGTGCGCTCGATGAACGCGTTCAGACTGGCGCGCACCGTGCCTGATGCGCCAATGGCCGAACATGACAATACGCTGTCGAGCATGGCGCGCTCCGCAGGGCCGACCAGATCGGGGTAGTTGGCGACCGGTGGCGGCAGGCGGGCCGGGCGCCCGCTGCGCAGGTTCACAAAGGCCTGCTGCATCGAGGTGGCTTGATGCGCCGCTTCTTCGTCGCTATCGGCGGCAAACACGTTAAAGCCCAGCATGACGTAGGGTTTTGCCAGCTGCGCCGAGGGCGAGAAGTTGGCCCGATACAACGCAATCGCCTGCATCATCTGCTGGGGCGCAAAGTGGGAGGCAAAGGCATACGGCAGACCCAGCGCGGCGGCCAGTTGCGCGCCAAACAGGCTGGAGCCCAAAATCCAGATCGGCACGTTCAAACCCTGGCCCGGTACCGCGTGCACCGGGTTTTTGGATGCGGTTGAAAAATAGTCCATCAGTTCAACGACATCGCGCGGGAACTCATCGGCATCCGAGGCCAGGTTGCGGCGCAGGGCGCGCGCGGTGATCTGGTCCGAGCCGGGCGCCCGACCCAGCCCGAGGTCGATGCGGCCGGGGTAGATCGACTCCAGCGTACCAAACTGCTCGGCAATGACCAGTGGCGAATGGTTGGGCAGCATGATGCCACCGGCGCCCACCCGAATGCGGGAGGTGCCGCCCGCCACGTGCCCGATGAGCACCGAGGTCGCGGCACTGGCAATGCCCGGCATGCCGTGATGCTCCGCCAGCCAGTAGCGCTGGTAGCCCCAGCGTTCGGCGTGCTGGGCCAAGTCAAGGGTGTTGCGAAAGGATTGCGCCGCGTCGCCGCCTTGCACGATGGGGGAGAGGTCGAGAACTGAAAAAGGAATCATCGGCAACATGTTAGGCCATTCAAAAGAACGACAAGCATGCGCCATGTCAAATCCCATATTGCAGATTGAGCAAAACTGCTTAACACCGGGGGATCTTGAGCGTGCGGGGTTGGAAGGCCCATAACGCTGATGGCGAGTTATTTGATAAGCAGGGAGAGCTTGCCGGTCTTGTCTTTCCACTCGTCGGCATCGGGCAAGGGAGCCTTGCGTTTGGTAATGCTGGTGAAACTGGGCAACTTGGCCAGCTCGGCGTTGAGCTTGGTCATGTGCTGCTGATCCTTGGGCACATCTTCTTCGGCGTAGATCGCGTTCACCGGGCACTCGGGAATGCACACCGCGCAGTCAATGCACTCATCGGGATCGATGGTCAAAAAGTTGGGGCCTTCGCGGAAGCAGTCCACGGGGCAAACGTCGACGCAATCGGTGTACTTGCATTTGATACAGGCTTCGGTGACGGTATGTGTCATTTTGTGGTTTCCAATCCTTATCGTGGAACTAAAAAAACTGACTTTTCTGTCAAGTGACCAGGGATGTCAAGCGAGTCGATTTCAAACTGCATCACGTGCGAGCCCGGAGCCGCAACATCAAACTGCGCCTGCACCCGCACGGGGACCACTCGCGCCTCGGTCGATCCCACCATCACCACGTTGTCAGAAGTCACCATCAGTCCTGGCAGGCCAGCGACTGAGATTTTGTAA
>Ga0074195_1000173_pt1 | contig 152907 bp, 143 predicted proteins | sample EPASupsiteHSE623_FD_64525 | JGI IMG/M metagenome (GOLD analysis project Ga0074195, IMG submission 64525) | Bioremediated contaminated groundwater from EPA Superfund site, New Mexico - Sample HSE6-23 | ecosystem: Environmental > Aquatic > Deep subsurface > Groundwater > Contaminated ...
GGGTCTGGTGTCGCTTATGACCCAACATCACCGGCTTCAAGTTGTTTCATGAACCGCCGTGTACGGAACCGTATGCACGGTGGTGTGGGAGGACGGCGGGGGTAACCCCGCCTCCTACCCGATTTTCTCTTTTGTTTCATCGGGCTACTCTTCAATAAAAACCGGCCAGCAGTGATCAAAGAACTTTGGATCCTGCACAACCTGCTTGGCAAGACGTTTCTGGCTGTTGATTACCACAGGGCCAAGAAGATTGGCCGTCATTTTCAGCGGATTTCCGTGGGGAATGGTCAGAATGAGAAGAATGTCCAGAGGGTCGTTTTCAGTGGCGTTGAGTTCCTGCCGGACAAGAGTAGAGATCGCGGGCTGATATTGAGGGGTCAGGGTGGCAGCCGGGGTCACCACAAACGCAAGGTCTGGTTCGTCCAGGGATTGGAGCCACATGAAAGGGGACTCTGTAGTGTGAGGCTTGAGGATGAAGTGTCGTGATCCAGGGAAACCAAGAAAAGGGGAGACCATGGTGATGATGTTTTCCGCGCTGATCGTCAATGTGCCAAAACGGCTGGTGCTAACCGTTATTTCTGGTTGATCTGTATCGAGTGTCCTGGTCATGGTTTGAACCATTCTGTCCTCCCTTTGGAACTGAAGATGGATTGTTGTCTGGCTTGGCAGGGGAATAGCCTTGCAGTTCATCCGTTCTGTTTTTTTCTGCCCAGGGTTGGGCTTTGTCAGTCTGACTGAGGTTTTTCTCGGGCCGATGCGTCAGGTGCGCTTTTTTTCGGAAAAAGCGGAAACCAAAGAAGAAAAATCAACCGGTGTTTCCAGCGCCGCCTTTTTGTTTTCCTCCAAAATACGCAGGTATATTTCCTCCCGATGCACGGCTATGTCGTTTGGAGCCTCGATTCCGATCTTTACCTGGCCACCTTTTATTTCAAGAACCCGGATTTTAATTTCATCGCCAACCGCTATGGCTTCACCTGGTTTTCTGGTGAGTATGAGCATGGTTTTTCGCCCTCCCTGGCTTGGGTGATGCCCCGATTTTTGTGAGTTCTGTTCTTCCCTGAACGTATTCTCCCCTTTCCGCAAGGGCATGACAAGGGCTATCTCAAAAAGTTCACCAGACTGAGTTGCATGGTCTGGGCGGCGGCGGACAGGGCAGCCTCATAGGCGGTTTGCTTGCCTTTGAGTTCCATGATCGCCTTGAGCATGTCGGTATCTTCCTTGCCGGAAAGATTTTCCTTGGCAGCCAGTTCCAGGTTTACATAGAGCGAACTTTGTACTTCGATGCGATTGGCGCGGGCGCCGAAGTCGGAGACCTGGTTGCTCAGGTTGTCCAGCAAGGTTCCGAGTTCGTCGATGGATTTTTGAATAGCTTGAAACTGCAATTGATCCTGGGTGATCCCATTCATCGCCATGAAATTGCTGGTGTCCGTGTAGCTGAAGGTGAAGCGGCCCGGATCACTGCTTTCCACGGTGAGGTGACCGTCGGTTGACCAGGAGGCTTTCAGGCCGGGGATGTCGCTGATTCTGTTGGCAATGTCCTTGGGGGTCTCCGTGGCAGCCAGCTCAAGGTTGATGGTCTTGGCTTGCGGCGGGTAGTAAGACTGGTCGGTTACGGTAAAGGAGAGGGTGCCGGGGGCAAAGGCAAGGCCATCCTGCTCAAGGCCTGTGTCGCCGCTGGCCATGGTTGCCGCGGGATTCGTGGCCTCTTTGGTGCCGGTCACGGTGGTGTATTTCTCAGCGCGCAGGGCGTTTTCCAGCCCCTTGAGCGCGGAAAAAACACCGGTGTCCATTATTGCGTCCATCCCGTTCTTGGTGACCTCAAGGCTGCTCGTGGCTCCGACCTTGACGGCGATGTTATTGTCGCGGTCGCCCGCATAGCGGACGCTTCCTTTCTGTTGTCGGATGGTGGTGACCAGGAGCAGGCCGTCGCCGGCAACATCGTTGGCCTCGTTGGTAACAGTGGAGCCGCCGCTCAGGCCGAGGGCAACCAGGCCCTGTTCCGGAGGCCCGGGGTCGGTTTGCAGGGTAATGGGCAGGTCCGATTTGAGCTGGACGGTGCCGAAGTAAACTTTGTTTGCCGCCGCGCCGTTGAGTCGGCTTATGGCCTCCCCGTTGGCAGTTGTTGCGACCTGGATATTTCTGCCATCAATGGCAGTGAGGGTGAGAGCCCCGTTGGAATCGCGGGACGCGATCACGCCGGTGGTTGCCGAGTGGGCGTTGATGGCATTGACCAAAACATTGTCATTGTCGCCAGGGGTGGTAATTGTCGCCCCCGCGAATATATCCTGCCCGTTAATCACCAGATCGCCGGAGTCCATCGTCCCTGCCGCCACTGGCCCGGCAGCCGTGACGCCGGCTGCGGTGAAATCGGCGGTCACCCCGGTTTCGGTACTCTTGGCATTGATGGCCGCCACCTTGGCGGCAGCCGAGGCATCCGCATGGGCCGAGGAAAGGGTGTCGAGTCCCGTCGTGGCATCAATGGAAATGCCGTTGATGACGAGGTCCCCGGGGTTGGGGAGGTCGTATCCGACCGGATCGGTAACAAGACGTGGAGTCAGGCTGTTTCCGTTGACGATATACCCGTCAGCCATATCCGCGATAAAAGGCGCGGGTTCCGTCTGGGAGTACCCGGCGGTGCGGTAGCCGCCAAAGACATATTTGCCGGCGACCTGCGAATTTGCCAGAAAGATCGCCTCTTCCCAGAGATGGCTTACCTCCATGGCGGCGCTCGTCCGGTTTTCCTGGGTCATGGTGCCGTTGGCCATCTGGATGGCCAGTTCCTTGCCGCGGATGGCCATCTCCTTCATGCTGTTCAGGGCGGATTCCGACGCGGTGATCATGCTGGTGCCGAAATCCAGATTGCGCTGGTATGAGGTGATCTGGGTAAGATTGGTCCTGATCCCAAGGGCGGTCACCAGATTCACGGGATCATCGGAGATCTTTGACATCTGCTTTCCCGAGGAGATCTGGGAGTTGATCCGGGCCATGTCCGTGGTGATCTTGTTGAGATTCCTCAGGATATCGTTATGGATGGATTGCATGGTGAGGCGCATGGTTTTTCTCCTATCGCACTGAGTCAAGCAGGGTCTGCAGCATTTCGTCCGACATGGTGATGAGGCGGGCGGCGGCAGTATAAGCGTGTTGATACTTGATCAGGTTCGCCATCTCTTCATCCAGGGAAACGCCGGAGACCGAATCGCGCATTGCGGCTACCTGGTTGTTGACCAGCACAGTGGAATCGTAGGACTGGCTGATGGTGCGGGTGGTGTTGGCAACCTGGCCGACCAGGGTATTGTAAAAGCCATCCAGGGTGTTGGTGGCGCCGCCTCGGAAGGCAATATATTCAGCGTGCTGGATGCCCGTTATCTGGAGGGAATTGGTGTTGTCCCCGCGAAAGATTTGTCCCTGGGGGCCAACGGTGGCTGCGGCGATATTATTGAGATTGCCCGTAATCATGCTGTTCAGGCCGATATTTGCCGCGCCGCTGCCGGTGAAAAAGGTGTTGAGCCCGGCAACCTGGAGGAAGTTCGAGGTGTCATTGGCAAAGGCAAACTGGTGGCTGGCGTCCGGGGTGAGGCGCAGGCTGTTGTCGGAGATTGAGGCGGTGAGCCAACTGCTGCCGTTGGTGGCGGCCCCAACCGTTTTGTTGATGATGTTGGCAACGTCGTTCAGGCTGTAGGCGCGCTCCAGGGAGATGGTGACGGGTTGGGGCGTGGCCAGGGAGCCATCGTTGTTGTAAACCCAGATCTCGAAGCTGCCGGAGGTGTCGAGTTCGTCAAAATAGTCGTACCCGGCCAGCAGGGTTCCCACCGTTGCATTTGCGCTTAACGGGCCATAGGTGATAGAGCCATCGCCGGATTGGGTGTCAAAGCCAGAGACTAAGGGTCCGGTAAGGCCAAGCTGGGCCAGGATGTAGTCATTCGCTCCGGCTTCAAGGGTGAAGGTGCTGCTGGAAAACAGGGTAAGCTTTCCGGTGTTGTGGGTGGCATCGGCGGTGTAGGTGCCGTCCGTGAGGCCAATTTTCGCTTCTGCCGGATTTGTTGGGTCGACCCCGGCTATGCTGATGCCCGAGTTATCTCCGGGGTTGATGTTTTTCAAAACGATGGAATTCGTTGCCCCGCCATTGGTGTTGGTTCCGATCTCGGCTTCGATGGTTATCGGGTTGGCCGCGGTGACGTTGTAGGCTGCGAGCTGGGTGTTGATGGCGTCTCGTAAGTTAATGGCGGTGTCGGCGGCAGTGAGAGCGGCCCCGGCGGTGTAGGAGATTGGTACGCCGTTGATGGTGAAGCTGACCGTCTCTCCGGCGGCCAAGCCGCTGGTTATTGCCGTGCCGGCCACCAAGGTGGTGAGCCGTGCCTCGACTCCGGCCTCCGCCGCGTTGATGGCAGTTACCGCGCTGGAGGCCTTGGCCATGGCCAGACCATTCACCGCATTGCCGCCGAGGATTTCCCCGACCGGCCGGTTGTTGATGGTGATGCTGCCCGCCGGGATGGACACGTTTGCGGTGCCTGCGGCCGGGTCCAGGGTGGAGGTGAGGCTGGCGACATTTTTTACCTGGGTGCCGGTCACGGAGTCGCCGAACAGGGTCAGGCCAACGCCCTGGGAGTGCTGCTGGTTGACCTCCCGGATCAGGGAATTGGCGAAGGCGTCCAAGCGCCCAAGGAAATTGTTTGGATCCCCTTCGACCAGATTGCCGCGCACCTCCAGCCAGCCCCCGATCTTGCCGCCCAGCTCAGCTCCGCCGCCGATGGGCCGGCGCGTTTCGCCGCCTTTGGCATCTTTGTTTACCCAGATAAGTTCGTTGTTTTCCCAGTCCACCTGCCAGGATTGGGTGCTTTCCACCAGGGTATGGCCGTCGGCCATGAGAACGGTATAGGCGCCGTTTTTATCCTCGAAAAAAGAGATGTTAAGCAGCGTGGAAAGCTCGTTGATCAGGGTGTCCCGTTTGTCACGCATGTCATTGGCTTGTCCGGCCGCGGATTCCGCCCCGGAGATCTGCGCATTGAGATTGGCGATCTGGTTGACAATGGAGTTGACGTCTCCGATGGCCGTATCAAGACTGACCCCGATGTCGAATTTGGCCTGGGCCATTTCAGTGGTCATGGCGCGGAGTTGGTCAATGATCAACTGAGAAGACTGTGTCACCGCCTGTCTGGTCGCGGATATCTCCGGATTGTCGGCCAGATCCTGCCAACTGCTCCAAAATTTGTTCATCAGGTCGTTGATGGCCATGCCCGGCGCTTCATTGAATACGGTTTCCACCAGCCGCATGGATTCCATCTGCGCCTGGAGATTGCCCAGGGTTGATTCCTGCTTGGCAAGCCGCTGCACCATGAATTGGTCGTAGTTCCGCAGGATGGTTGAGCCTTTGACGCCGCCGCCCAGCATACCGGCACTGATGGGGGTCGCGTTGTGGGTTTCCAGTTGCAGCGATTGGCGGGTGTAGCCGGGGGTGTCGACGTTGGCGATATTGTGCGAGGCCACCTGGATGGAAAGCTGGTGGGTGAGGAGCGCCTCCTTGGCAACGCTGAGCACATGGGAAATGCCGGCCATGGCCTAGACCTCCCTGCTGATCAAGGAAGGCTGATTCATCGAGGGCTTTTTGCTGAGGCCGGTAAGCCCGTACATGGGGCGGTCCGCAATGCCGCTGGTGATCAGGGTGATGGCATCGTTCAGATATGTTTTTACATCCGCCGCGAAGTGACCGTTGGTCTGATTGCGGCTGAGGATCCCCTCCCGCAGCCCGGTCAGTCTTTTTCTGTATTGATTGAGTTTTTCTCCCTCTTCCGGGGAAAGCAGGGGGATGAGGGCGGAAAGTCTTGCCGTTTTGGCGTTTGCTGCGGGGATGATTTCACCGGCCATCTCGGCGATCAAGGTGTCCAGGGCTTGAATGCGGTTCAGCCGGTTTTGCTTCTTGGCGCTCAGGCGGAGGAGTCCCTGCATGTCCATGGCCGTCAGAGCTTTTTGCTCTTCGCGCAAGATGGCGAGCATGTCTTCGGAAAGCTGGACTTCCTGCTCCAAAACTTCGTAAAACCTTGCGGGCAGGGAGCGTTGTTCCGTCGTCTGTGTCTGCTGCATGGTCTATTTCTCCTTGTTTGGCGGGACATGTGCTTGCGACAGTTGCCGGTACAGCATGTCGCCGAAACCGATCCCGGAGCTTCCGGCCAATTTTTGGGTCAGTTGGTCATCCTGAATGGATTGAAACATTTCCTCGCCATAACCGCCGTCAAGCAGGCCGCTTTTGGGAATACCCTGGCGCGCCTGGCTCAGGATCTGCTTGAGCATCAGGGCTTCAAATCCGGCGCAGGCCTCGCGGAGTTTCTTCTCCTTGAGCGTATCGGCAGAATTGGTGCTTCCCTTAAGTCCGGCTGTTGCTTCGCTGATAATATCCATGGCGTTTCCTCATCCCGATAACCGGGGTAAGTGCGTTAATGAAAGTATTTCCTGCCGGAAAATACTTTCTGACGTGTTAAATAATTTCCAGTTCCGCCTGCAGGGCGCCCGCGGCCTTGATGGCCTGAAAGATGGCGATGAGCTCGCGGGGGGCCACGCCCACCGAGTTCAGGGCCCGCACCACCTCGCCCAGGGTTACGCCCGGCTGCAGGGTCACCACCTTCTGGCCGACCCTGATGGGGTCCGCCGGGGAGTTGGCCTGAACGCCCGGCGGGGGCGGAGGCTTCACTTGCAGGCTCAGGTTCCCGTGGGAAAGGGCCATCTGGTTGATGGTGACATTGGCGCCCATGACCACCGTGCCGGTCCGTTCGTTCAGGACCACCCTGGCCCGCTGTTCCGGGTTGATTTCGATGTTTTCCAGGGCTGCCAGCAGGGCAATTTCCTGGGCCCGGTATTTGGGGGGAACAGCCACGTCCACCGAGGCGCCGTCGCGGGCGGTGGCGTAAGGGCCGCCCAGATAGGTGTCGATGGCGGTTTTCATCAGGGAGATCGTGGTGAAATCCGGGGCGGACAGGCTGATGGTGATGCTTTCCTTGTTGGCAAAGCTCATGGGCACTTCCCGCTCCACCGAAGCGCCGTTGCTGATCCGGGCCACGGTCAGGTGGCTTGCCTGCCTTGCCGGGCCACGGGCTGCGGGGTCCGCTCCGGTGCTGATCGCGCCCTGGGCCATGGCATAGACATTGTTGTCCAACCCTTTGAGCGGGGTGACAAGCAGGGTGCCGCCTTGCAGGGAGGTGGCATCGCCCACCGAGGAAATGGTGACATCGAGGCTTTGGCCCACCTTGGAAAAGGGCGGCAGGGTGGCGGTCACCATGACGGAGGCGATATTTTTCACCTTGGTGGCTTCCGGGTCAACCTTGACCCCGAGATTGTTGAGCATATTATTGAGGCTCTGGCCGGTAAAGGCGGCCTTGTTGCCGTCGCCGGTGCCGTTCAGGCCGACCACGATGCCGTAGCCCACCAGTTGGTTGTTCCGCACCCCTTTCACCGAAGCCAGGTCTTTTAAGCGAACGGCGTGGGCAATTCCGGTGCTGAGGAGAAGCCCGAGCAGCAGCGCGCCGGCAAAGAGCAGCGTGGTGCTGGAAGAAATCCGCGCGGGGTTGTTTTCTGGTTGTGTTTGGGTCGTCTGCATGGAGCTGTCCTCGGCCTGTATTCTGCGGAGCCTGTACCTTGAAAGTTTAGCAAGCAGCGTGCCACGGGAGAGGAAGGTGTTGTAATGCGCCATTTTTAAAGGAAATATTCTTTTTTTCATGGAGTCTCCCTTGGGGTGAACGGAATATTTTGCCTAGTCAACAGGAGCAAGGCGCAAGGTAAAAGGATAAAGGTCGCTTCTTTCACCTTTAGCCTTTAGCCTTTGTCCTCAAAATGGCCAGACACTGTCCAGAGCCCTTGCCAGCCAGCCCGGCTGCTGCTTGTCGCCGAGAACCCCCTGTCCGCTGTATTCGATCCGGGCGTCGGCAACATGGGTCGAAAGTACCGAGTTGTCCTGGGCGACATCCTGCGGCCGGATGATGCCGGAAAGGATGATGTGCTGGGTTTCGTTGTTGACCTTCACCTCTTGGTAGCCGCGGATGTTCAGGTTGCCGTCGGTGGTGATGTCGATGACCCTGGCGGAGATGGTGGCGGTCACGTTGCTCTTCCGGTCGGTCTTGCCCTTGCCCTCGAAATCATTGGTCAGCCTGGCCTGCAGCTCGGTGAGCGAGGGGGAAAAGCGGCTGTTTTTGTCCGCCAGCCAGGTCTCCAGGCCGAACAGGCTGGAAACGCCGCCGGTAACCGTTGATTCCCGCTCCGTCTTGGTGTTGGCCTCCTTGTTGCCCTTGGAGGTTTCCACGATGCGGACCAGGACGATATCGCCGATCCGTTTCGCCCGGCTGTCGGCGTAGAGGTCGAGGCTGTTGCCGGACGCATAGATTGTGCCCTCGGGCCGGGTTTGGGCCGCCTGTGCCGGGGCGGGCAGGGTGTAGCGTTCCGGCAACTGGTGGGCCTGCTGGTTGCCTGCGGCGGCGCAGCCGGAAAGTCCTGCCAGCAGGAGGATGAGGCTGGTGGTGTGCAGTGTGGTGCGCATACTCTTCTCCTTATGATGGATGGGGCGGCTGTTTCAGAACTCGGCCTCCACGAGGCCGACGCCCGTAACGCGGGCATGGATCTCGCGGCGGCTGGTGAGGTTCTTGACCCGGATCATTTCGCCGAGCGCCCCGGAATTTCTGGCTTCGCCAGGTGCGGTTATCTTGATTGCCTGCGATTTGGCCATGATGGTCACCCGCTCGCCCCGGTGTACCAGGGTCGGGGCCTCAAGGGCCTGGGCATACAGAATGGCTCCGGCCGGCAGCGAGGTTTTGAGCTTTTTCCCGACCGCCTCTTTCGGATCTTGGATGAGGCCTGCGTCCAGCATGGAGATGTCCTGCCGCTTCGCAGTGACGTCGCCCTCGCCGATGATCTCGTTTCGGTTCAACCTTTTCAGCGTGCTGACCACCGTGCCGAACAGCCTGAGGTCGCCGCTCATCCGCACTTGCCCCTGCTCCTTCCCTTCCTGCATGACCGCGGCGGTGACATATTTTTTGCCGGGCCGGGTATCGTTGGGCTTCTGGGTGATCCGGTAGTCAAAACCGCCCGCCGGCAGGGTCATGGCCAGCGGGCGGACGCTGAAGTTGGCAATCTCCACATCCTCCTTGGGCCAGGGGGAATCCTTGAGCACCACCTCGCTGAAGATATTCTCCAGCGCCGCAAGGTCCGGGGGCGCAATGGGGTCCGCCGTTTGTCCGGGCAGGGGACAGGCGAGGCAGAGCAGCACAACGAGCATGCACTGGCGGAAGAAACGCAGCAGCATCTTAGGGTATCCTCCTAGCGGACCAGGGTGTTCGCCACTTCCAGCAGCTTGTCCGCGGTGGTGACCGATTTGGAGTTTACCTCGTAGGCCCGCTGGGTGATGATCATATTGACCAGCTCCTCGGTGACATCCACGTTGGAGACCTCGATGAAGCGCTGCTGGATGGTGCCCATTCCCTCGGTGCCGGGGTTGGCCTCGGTGGGGGTGCCGGAGGCCTCGGTTTCGAGGAAAAGATTGGCGCCGGTGCTGCGCAGGCCGCCCGGATTGACAAAACTGTGCAGGGTGAGCTGAACCGTGGCGAGCACCTGCTGCTGGGCATCCTTGGCGGTGAGCAGTCCATTGTTGTTGATGGCGATGGAGGTTGTTCCTTGGGGCACGGTAAATTCGGGCTGGAGCCGGTCGCCGTTCTGGGTGACCACGTTGCCGTCTCCATCAAGGCTGAAGGCGCCGGCCCGGGTATAATAATCCTCGCCGTCGCGCACCACCTTGAAAAACCCGGTGCCCTCGATGGCGAAATCCAGGTCGTTGCCGGTTTCGGTGAGGCTGCCCTGGGTGAAGATCTTCTGCACCGAAGTGGGGCGGACACCCAGGCCCACCTGGATGCCGGAAGGCACCCTGCCGCCATCGGCGGTTTCCGTGCCCATGGCCCGGAGTTCCTGGTAGTAGAGATCCTCGAACTGGGCCCGGCTTTTCTTGAAGCCGGCGGTGTTGACGTTGGCCAGGTTGTTGGCGATGGTGTCCAGTTGCAACTGCTGGCCGGTCATGCCGGTGCGTCCCGAGAATAATGAGCGGATCATGCTGGTCCCCTTTTTTAAAAAGGTTAAAGGCTGAAGGTTAAAGGTTAAAGGCTGTTCCTTGTCCCTTTAGCCTTTCACCTTTAGCCTTAATTATCCTGCCAGGGCGCCGACCCTGCGCACGGCAAGGTCGTCCAGGTCGTCCACGGCCCGGATCATTTTCTGCTGCCCTTCGTAGGCGCGGTACAGATCGATCATCTCCGTCATTTCCGTGACGGTGTTGACGTTTGATTTTTCCAGATGTCCTTGCAGGATTTGCAGGCTCTGCGGGGCTTCCGCCACCGCGCCCTCCGCAAGGCGGAAAAGGTTTTCCCCTTCCTTTTTTAGATCCTGCGGGTCCGCGGTGGCCACCGCCAGACGGTCGACCGGAAGGCCATCGACAAAAAGACGCCCGTCGCGGGCCACATCGACCCTGTTGCCGGTGATGGTGATCGGTCCGGTCTCGCCAAGCACCGGATAGCCGTTCGCCGTGACCAGCACCCCTTCGTTGTTGCGCTGGAAATTTCCGGCCCTGGTCAAGCGCTCCCCGGCCGGAGTCTGGATCCGGAAAAAGCCGTCCCCGGAAATAGCCAGATCAAAGGGGGCGTCAGTTTTTTGAACCACCCCCTGCTGGTGAACCGTGTTGATGCGCAAGCCTTTGCCGACCCTCTGGCGATACTGGTTGGCCTGGTAGAGCATCTCGTCGAAGGTGACGGTTTCCTTCTTGTACCCAGGCGTATCGACATTCGCCAGGTTGTTTGTCACCTGGTTGAGCCGCTGCTCCTGGTTGATCAGGGTTTCAACGCTTTCCAGCAATCCGAGTCTGTTATGGACGAACATGGCATACCTCGTGTGTATTTGTGCTCTACCTTTGCAAAAGGCGTGCCGGGGGTGTTGCGGAGGTGGAGGTGTGGCGCTGCTTGCTCAGGAAGTGTAGTGAATACAGATGGTTGTTGGAGTATTCGCGGGCTGCTGGGCCGGGGCGGGGAGCGTCAAAAAAATGAATGCTTGGGCAGGAGGGGTGGTATATTTTGCCTAGCGCATTGGGCAGGAGTGCGGGCCAATGCGATTTGGGGAAGTGAATTTTTTACGAGGGCGTCATCTTGCTGTTGGCCCGGTAGACAAAGGCGAGGATCTCCGCCACCACCAGATAGGTCTCCGGGGGGATGTCGGCATTGAGGTCCAGCTTGGCCAGAATCTCCACCAGGTCGGCGTCCTCCTGGATAGGGATGCCATGTTCCTTGGCCAGGGCGATGATTTTTTCCGCCAGCTCTCCAGCCCCTTTGGCGACCACCTTGGGCGCGGCGTCCTGGCTTGTGTCGTAGCGGATGGCAACAGCCTTTTTTTTTGTTGGGGTATCTGGCATTATGGGCGCTTTCTGGGTGTGTGCGTGTCTGGGCAAAGGATCATTTGCTGCAATTATACCTTACAACAATCGGAGCGGATGAAAAAAATGGAATTCGGACAGATCTTGCAGCAGGGAAGGCTCATTTCCAGGTACAAACGGTTCCTGGCCGACGTGGAAATGGACGATGGCCGTCTGCTCACCGTGCATTGCCCGAATTCCGGCAGCATGTCTGGCTGCAAGGAGCCTGGCAGCCCGGTGCTCGTCTCCCTGGCTGACAACCCCAAGCGCAAGTATGCCCATACCCTGGAGATGGTCCGGGTCGGCGCAACCTGGGTGGGGATCAACACCGCCCGCACCAACGGGCTGGTGGCCGAGGCCATTGGTGCCGGGGTAGTGGAGGAGCTCTCCGGGATCGAGACGATCCGGCCCGAGGTCAAGGTGTCGCCGGAAAGCCGTCTGGACTTTCTCCTCACCCGCGGGGAGGAGAAGATCTATGCGGAGGTGAAAAACTGCAGCCTGGCCCTGGACCGGGCGGCCATGTTCCCCGATGCCGTCACCGTGCGGGGCGCGAAACATCTCCGTGAGCTGCTGACCCTGCGCCAAACCGGCTGTCGGGCCGTGGTCTTTTTCTGCGTCCAGCGGGAGGATGTGGACTATTTCTCCCCGGCCGAGCATATCGATCCGGGCTATGCCCAGGCCCTGCGGGAGGTGGCGGACCAGGGAGTGGAGGTGCTGGCCTATGGCGCGGCCTTGAGCCCGGAGGCAATCGTCGTTGTCCGAAAGCTGCCGGTGCGTCTGGGCTGAGGCGCGGAAAAGCGTTTTCCTCCCCTCCCTTGACGGGAGGGGACCGAGGGGTGGGTGAAGCTGCCGAGAGCATCAGGTATAGCAAGCACCCCCACCCCCTAACCCCCTCCCGCAAGGGGCGGGGGACTGTATTACAAAATGCGGGCGTTGCTTTTCTCAGCTTGCTTCGCCGCAACCCTTGCAATAGAGTGGGCACAGAAGAATGCCGCATGGCGCGGCAAGAGGAGGCATGTGATGCAGGAAAAACGAAAAGCCGTGGTGCTCTTGAGCGGCGGGCTTGATTCGGCCACCGTCCTGGCCATGGCCATGGCCCAGGGCTATGAATGCTGCTGCCTCAGCTTTGCCTATGGTCAGCGCCAGCAGGTGGAGCTGGAGCGGGCCAAGGCCAATGTCGCCCGCAGGGGGATCAAAAAGCATCTCATCCTCCGCCTGGACCTCGACGCCATCGGCGGCTCGGCCCTGACCACGGATACCGCGGTGCCCAAGGGCCGCAGCCAGGCGGAGATGAACGCCACTATCCCCATCACCTATGTACCGGGCCGCAACACCATCTTTCTCTCCTATGCCATGGCCTGGGCCGAGGTGCTGGGCGCGGGCGACGTGTTTCTCGGGGTCAATGTCATGGATTACAGCGGCTATCCCGACTGCCGTCCGGAATTTCTCGAGGCCTTTGAGCGCATGGCCAATCTGGCCACCAGGACCGGGGTGGAAGGGGAAACCCGTTTCCGGGTCCATGCCCCGCTCCTTAAGCTGACCAAGAGGGAGATCATCGAAAAGGGGTTCGAACTCGGGGTGGATTACGGCCTGACCCACAGCTGTTATGACCCGGACAAACAGGGGCGGGCCTGCGGCTCCTGTGATAGCTGCCTGTTGCGGCTGAAAGGTTTTGCCGAGGCCGGGCGGGTTGATCCGGTGGAGTATCAGTAATAATGCACAATGAAGAGGGCAAAATGAAGAATGCATTGGGCGGGCTGTTCATGGTCGGCCTGCCAGGGACGGAGCTGGATGATTCCACCCGCGACCTTATTAATAGGTATGGGATCAATAATTTCATTCTCTTCAAGAGAAACGCCGAGAATCCGGAGCAGATCCGTACCCTCTGCCTGGGGCTGGCCGATGCCTGCCGGGCGGCCGGGCTGGGTGCGCCGCTGATCTCCATTGATCAGGAGGGCGGTACCGTGGCCCGGCTCAAGGGGCCGCATTTCACCGAGTTTCCCGATGCCAGGGCGCTGGCGGAGAGCGACCGGGCAGAGGAATTGTTGACTGATTATGCCAAAACCTGCGCCAAGGAGCTGCTGGCGGTGGGGATCAACATGAACCTGGCCCCGGTGTTGGATGTGAGTCCTGCCGGGCTTGGGTTGTTCATGGAAAGGCGCTCCCTGGGCGGGACGCCGGAGCAGGTGGCCCGCTTGGGTGCGCTGGTGATTACGACCATGCAGGAGAACGGCTTGGCTGCCTGCGGGAAGCATTTTCCCGGCTTGGGCGGCGCAACTTTGGACCCCCACGAGGTGTTGCCCGTGGTGGATCGTTCGCTTGACGAGCTGCGCGGCTGCGATCTGGTGCCGTTTACCGCCGCGATCCGGGCGGGGGTGGCCGGGGTGATGACCTCGCATACCGTGTATCCGCAGCTTGATCCCGATTTTCCTGCCACCCTGTCGCCGAAGATTCTGGGGGGAGTGCTCCGCGATGAGCTGGGCTATGATGGGATGGTGGTTACCGATGATTTGGAGATGGGGGCTATTGAGAATGAAGGCACCGTGGCGGATGCGGCGCTCACCTCGTTTTTGGCCGGGGCGGATATGTTGTTGATCTGCCAGGAGCATGCGAAGATTGTTGCGGCTTATGAGTTGTTGAGTGAGGCTGTGGGCGGGGAGATTTCCGGGGAGCGGGTGCGGAGGTCGTTGGAGAGGATTGGGGGGGTGCGGAGGCGGTTTGCCGGGGTTTGAGAGTGGAAGGTTGTGCATATTTCTGGCTATCATGATTTTTAACATGATAATCAGATCCGTAGAATAGCTTGTTGGAAATCATCAACCTTATGAGGAACGTCCTTAGTCATGATCGGTCAAATTAAAGCTATGGAAAATGATCTTATTGCCAGACTCGAGTCCATGCCTTTTGAGGAGGCACGGAGTAAAATACTGACAAGGCAACTCGGCAACGACATTGATAGCCCAAACCATCAGTTTTGCCTATCTTGGTTGCGGGAAAAAGAGGCGGGATTTCGTGAGCGACGAGAATCTAAAACACTTGTATGGGCTCGCCATGCTGCATGTGCAGCGTATGCAGCCGCAATAATTGCCGCGATATCCATTGCAATAACTATCTTGAAAAGTTGATGATCGTTCATGTTTCCTCCGAATAAATGTTTAGCCCAACCATGCAATTCACCAGACAAGCTGGTGATCGCGGCGTTCGAGCTGAGGGAAATAGCCATATGGGGACGTACTTTTCGACCGATCCGAAGCTGACTGATCACAAGCGACAAAGAAATCGGCTGTTGTCGCCTTGGAGTCGCGTCAACACCGACGACAGGATGTTTCTGTCGAGCTGGACGCATTCGCGCCTCCCCGAAGTAGTATGGATTTACGAGCTAATCCACCATCTAGGCGTTAGGCGTAGCCTCGATGTTCTAGTCACCATAGCAGAGGCTGGTTTGGAAGCAGCACGGCAGCAGCCTGAAAATGAAGAAACATTTCTCTATCCGTACTTCGCTTCATCGTGGAGCCTAATGACGGGCAATGATGTCAAACACATCGTGACCCAGCAACTTAGGTTGAATTCTGTTGCAAAAGAAGTCGCACACGCGCTGGGAGGTTTTCATTGCCTTTACCCTGAGTATCCACTCAGGTTTCTTGCTACGGAGACAGACGAGGGAGAAGATTATAAAGAATCAGAATTCATTAGCGAATACAAAGGCCGATTAGCTCAATTGACTAATAGATTCTCTGTCGCTGCGGTAAGACTCCATAGCCACATATATTTATCTGAGGCACGGTCTGGAAGGATGCACCTCCCTGCTGGAATGGCACTCCCAGATTTTGACCTCATCTATTCTGAAAACCCCGACACCGATAGCGACGATTTCAATAGGTCGGCTGGGATGGTGAGAGGATTCGTCAGTAGCGCGTTCGCAATGTTCACAAGTAGGCATCCGCTTCTTGCGGCTAAGTACTTCTGGAATCGAGGACTTGAGCTCGAAGAGTGTGCCCTTCCTTCCTGGAGTTCCGCAGGGGACTGAGTTATGGATGAAAACGATTGGGTCGACGAGCTGGTTACAAATTACGCGAAAGGCGCCAGAGATGAATTTCTAGCTCGGTGGAAGGTTTGGCCAATCGATCTACAGAGCCCTGGCCCTTCAGAGGTTACGATAGGGCTATTGCATCGTCAGTATATCCTAGCTGTAAATATTGTAGGAAACCCCGGCACTTGGTCCATCGACATTGCTCCCATCTTACTCCGAAGCATGGTTGAAGTGTACATTTGGCTTTCCTGGATTCTCGTAGCTCCGGTGGAGAGGTCAATGAAATTTATAGACGACGGACTTGGAAAGGAGAAGTTAGTCATAAAGCACAGAACAGACGAAATAGAGGCTATGGGTTTGAATCCCGAGGACGATTGGATGCTCAACGTTTCAAAAGCATGGATTGAGGATCATCGTTACTCTTTCCTAATAGATGTCAACCTAAGTGGCAGTTGGTCTGGATTGGACATGAGGAAGATGGCAGAAGAAGCTGACTGCAGGGACTTCTACCGTTTTACCTATCCGTCGTTCTCATCCACAGTACACAGTACATGGAATCATGTTGGAAAGGTGGATCTAATTCCTTGTCAGAATCCGCTCCATGGGGGCCACAGAGTGCCGAGGGAGGAGGCGATACCGCTCAGCGTTGACTTCCCTCTTCTCGCTGCAAAGTACCTAGATAAGACATTCGCGCTTCTGGATAAACAACTTAACCTTTCTATTGATGTAGAGAGCACGTTTGAGCGACTTTTCGTAGAACGGGAAGAAGAAGCAAGCAATGAGGCGTAGCTCGAACCCGAGCGTGGAGCAGATGGATTTCAGCCACGCACTCACGCTCTCCGTTATGGCTTCTTCTTTCGCTGGCTATTGTCTCAATGGCCTTGCTTGCGGCTTGGTCCCCTTGACCATATTAAAAAAGGGGAGAACGCGAAGTCGAGTAGTTCTCCGTATGCGAGAATGATCGGCGGCGCTTGATATCAATGGGCCTAGCCCCGGTCAGGAACAATGGCGAGTTTGAGCCCGAGTCCATGGATGATGTTGTGGAAGGTGCGTAGTTCCGGGTTTCCCTTTCTGGACAAGGTACGGTAGAGGTTTTCCCGTTTGATGTGCGCTCGTTCAGCAACGGCGGTCATGCCTCCCATGGCCTGGGCCACCCGGCGCATGGCCAGCAGAAGCGCGTCGCGGTCGTCTTCGTCGATGGCGGCGGTGAGGTATCCGGCGGCAAATTCAGGGTCTTTGAGCAGTTCGTCCAGGTCTTTTTCGTAATCGGTCATGGCTTTTGTGTATCATATACGATACAGCACATCAACAGGAAAGATGGCCGCTCTTTGGAAACAAGGGTGTGGTCATGATCTTATTTCTATAAATAGTGAGTGAACACATGGAGCTTTCCCCCTTTCTGCAAGACCTTTCCCAACAACCCATTATCCAGCGGCTTCTGATAATCGCGGCCTATGCCCTTTTGGCCAAGGCAGTGGATATCTTTGTCAACCGCATCCTCAAGCGGTTGGCCGCCGCCTATACCACCAGCGAGTTGGACGACAAGGTCATCTCCATCCTGCACACCCCCATTGTGTTCAGCGTCTTCTTTTTCGGGGTTTTCCATGCCGTGACTATGGAGCCGGTTCTTGCCCAGCCGTGGGAGAAGTTTGTGCCTGCCCTGGCGCAAAGCATTGCCCTCGTCGTCTGGACCTTGGCCGCGTTGCGTCTCTTTATGGTGGTGGGCGAGCATTATCTCAAGTCCATTGCCGGGCGGGGCAAGATCGGAGCCGATCTCTTTTTGCTGCTCAAAAACGTGGTCCGGGTGATTGTCATTGTTTCCGCCCTGATCTGGCTGCTGTCCATATGGAACGTCAACCTGGCGCCCCTCTTCGCCTCCGCCGGTATCGCCGGTATTGCCGTGGCCCTGGCGGCCAAGGACAGTCTGGCCAATTTTTTCGGCGGGATCAGCATCTTTGCCGACAAAACCTTCAAGGTGGGCGACTACATCATCATCGACGATGCCCAGCGGGGCGAGGTGGTGGAGATCGGGGTGCGCTCCACCCGGATCATGACCCGGGACGATGTGCTGATCACCATTCCCAACTCCATTCTGGCCAACAGCAAGATCGTCAACGAGAGCGCGCCCATCCCCCGCTTCCGGATCCGGGTGCCGGTGGGGGTCGCCTACGGCAGCGACCTGGAGAAGGTCGAGGCGGTGCTCCTGGCGGTGGCTGCGGAAAATCCCGCGGTGGTCAAGGAGCCCGAGGCCAGGGTGCGGTTGCGCGCCTTCGGGAGTTCGTCCGTTGATTTTGAGCTGCTCTGCTGGGTAGCCGATCCCCGGCTCAAAGGGCTGGAGATCCACAATCTGTTGAAGGGCATCTACGCGGCCTTTGCCGCACACGCCATCGCCATACCCTTTCCGCAGCAGGATGTGCATATCAAGGGGCTGCCGGAGAAGGTTGGGGAATAGAGCCGGATTTATTTTTTCAACCGCATGGGGGCGCAGGTCCTATGGCACGCATCGTTGTCATCCTTTTCGTCGCCGTTGCCGCCCTGTACCTGGGGTTCTGCTTTCTCTTGTTTGTCACGCAGCGTTCCCTGATCTACCTTCCGCAGCCGAGCGCTCTCGGAAGTCCTGCCACCACCTTCCGGCTGCCGGGCGCGGAGGTCGAGGTTCTGGTCTCGGTCCGTCCCCGCGATGGGGCAAAGGCCTTGCTCTACTTCGGCGGCAACGCCGAGGATGTCTCCCTCAGTCTGCCCTTGTTTGCCGAGGATTTTCCGGAGCACGCCATCTACCTGCTCCACTACCGGGGCTTTGGCGGCAGCGGTGGAACGCCGTCGGAGGAGGCGATCCAGAGGGATGCCATTGCCCTGTTTGATGCGGCGTATGCCGAGCATCCGGAGATTTTGGTGGTGGGCCGCAGCGTGGGTTCCGGGGTTGCCGTCCGTCTGGCCAGCCAGCGGCCGGTCTCCCGGCTGGTGCTGGTCACGCCGCTATACAGCCTCGAAGAGCTTGCTACCCGTGCGTATCCCTACATCCCGGTGAGGTGGCTGCTGCGCGACAAGTTCGAATCCTGGCGCTACGCGCCCTTGGTGGCCGCGCCGACCGTGCTGGTGGTGGCGGAAAACGATGAAATAGTCCCGCGCGCGGGCGCGGAGCGGCTCCATGCAAGCTTCGGCAAGGGGGTCGCTAGGCTGAGGATCATCCCCGGGGCACGCCACAACACCATCTCCGAAAGCCCCCGCTATCTGGAAGCGCTCAAGGGCACCCCGCAATAAAATGCGCACGGGGTATTTTATTGCCGCATCCCGCCTCTTTTCCGGCCTGTTTTTTTTCTTTCATCCCCCAGAAGAGAAGCTGTTTTTTGCCCGCCATCGTGGTAGAATACAATCGAAAGCTCTCCAGTCGGCTGCCCCATGCGGGCGGCAATTTAATCACTTGTGATGGAGGAACTGCATGGAACTACAAGTTGAAGGACGGAACCTGGAAATTCGTAAGGCTTGGCAGGAAAAAATCGAAGAGGAGAAGGGGCGGCTTGATCGCCACCATCCCGGGCTTGTTCATCATCTCCGCGTCTCCATTGAGGAGACCGCCGGGCATAAAGCGGGCGGGCATGAGGTTCGCGTGGTTGCTTCCGTTCCCAATGACACCGTGGTTGTGAAAAGAAAGGGGGAGACGGTGCGGCCCCTGCTGGTGGAGGCGTTTGACACCCTCGGTCTTCAGTTGAAGGAGCTGCAGCGCAAGCGGCGCCAGACCACCAAGGAGCCGGAGGCTGGGGTTGTAGGCCCGGCCTCTGGCACCATCAAGAGCCTGTTTCCCTATGAATCCTACGGCTTTCTCATGACCCTGGACGGCCAGGAGGTCTATTTCCACGAGAACGCCCTCAAGGACGTGAGCATGGCCCAGTTGGCCGAAGGCGACGAGGTTCGTTTCGGCGAAGGGGAAGGCGACAAGGGGCCGACCGCTGCCTGGGTAAAGCTGGTTAAATGAGAGTAGCGTAAAAGATAAACGCAAGGTCGCAGAGGCGCAAAGAAGCCGAAGAAAAGAACCCTTTTTTCCGCGTCGTTGCGTCTTTGCGTTACACACTTCAGCAGGGAGTGAAGGACAGAGAGATGACCGTGTTGCAGCAGGTTGAGCTTGGCTCGGAATACCTGCAGGAAAAAGAAGAAATACTCTGCCAAAAGATTGCCGCCCGCAAGAAAGAGCTGGGCGGCAATCTTTTGATTTTGGGGCATCACTACCAGCAGGAGGCGACTTTTCAGTTCGCCGACCTGACCGGGGATTCCCTCAAGCTTGCCCGCAATGCCGCCGAGGCCAAGGACAGCAAGTACATCGTCTTTTGCGGCGTGCATTTCATGGCGGAATCCGCCGACATCCTCACCGCGCCGGAGCAGGTGGTCGTCCTCCCCGACCTCCGGGCCGGCTGCCCCATGGCCGACATGGCCACCAGCGAAGCGGTGGCCTGGGCCTGGGAGGATCTGGCCAAGGTGATCACCGGCCGGGTTATCCCCGTGACCTATGTGAATTCCTCCGCTCTGCTCAAGGGATTTGTCGGCAGGAACGGCGGCTCGGTCTGCACCTCATCGAACGCCGAGCGGGTGCTGACCTGGGCTCTGTCCGAAGGCGACAAGGTCTTCTTTTTCCCGGACGAGCATCTGGGCCGCAACTCCGCCAGCGCCCTGGGTATCCCCGAGGATGAGGTGGTGCTCTGGCAACGAAACAAACCCCTGGGCGGCAATACTCCGGCCCAGTTGCAGAAGGCCAGGGTAATCCTCTGGGACGGCTACTGCACGGTGCACATGCAGTTCACCGTCGGCCATGTGGCTGCCTGGCGCGAGCGCGACCCCGAGGTGCGGATCATCGTCCATCCCGAATGCCGCCACGAGGTGGTGAGCCGGGCGGACCAGTACGGCTCCACCGAGGCGATCATCACCGCAGTGCGCGATTCCCCGGTGGGCAGCAAGTGGGCCATCGGCACCGAGGTCAATCTGGTGAACCGGCTCAAAAGCCAGTTTCCGGACCGGGAAATCCATTCCCTCTCCCCCTTCCAGTGCCTCTGCTCCACCATGTACCGGATCAAGCCCGGGTACCTGCTGTGGGTGCTTGACAACCTGGCCCAGGGGCGGGTTGTCAACCGGATCACCGTACCCCCCGAGGTGGCGGCCGAGGCCAAGCTTTCCCTCGATAGAATGCTGCGGATCTGAGCCCATGCAATCCATCTACTTCGACAACAACGCTTCCACCCCGCTGGCCCCTGAGGTGCGTGAGGGTATGGCCCCCTATCTGGCCGAATGGTTCGGCAACCCGGCCAGCTCCCACCGTTTCGGCGAAGTGGCCCGGCGGGGTCTGGATCTGGCCCGGGAGCAGGTGGCCGGATTGCTCGGCTGCCACCCGGGTCGGCTTGTCCTGAACAGCGGCGGCACCGAAGGCAACAACACCGCCATCGTGAGCGCGGTCTGGGGTAATCCCGGCAAGAAGCACATCATTTCCTCGCAGGTCGAGCACGGTTCGGTTCTGGCGCCGCTGGAGTTTCTCGCCACCCAGGGCTACAAGGTGGAGCTGTTGGGGGTGGACGAAAACGGGGCGCTTGATCTGGACACGCTCAAGGGTGCGATCCGGCCGGACACCGCCCTGGTCTCCCTCATGGGGGCGAACAACGAAACCGGGGTGATCTGGCCCATTGCCGAGATCGGTGCCATCTGTAGGGAGCGGGGCGTGCTCTTCCACTGCGACGCCATCCAGTTGGCGGGCAAGGCGATTTTTTCTGCGGAAGAGCTGGGGGTGGATTACCTCACCATCGCCGGACACAAGCTGCACGGGCCCAAAGGGGTGGGGGCGCTCTATGTCCGCCGCACCGCGCCCTTTACCCCGCTGATCATGGGCTCCGGCCAGGAAAACGGGCGCAGATCCGGGACCGAGAACGTGCCCGGCCTGGTTGGCCTGGGTGCTGCCTGTGCGCTGGCCATGGGGATGGACGAGGCGGCGCATCAGCGGCTGGCCGCGCTGCGGGATAGACTGGAGGCAGGGATTATCGCCGCGATCCCCGAGGTGCGGATCAACGGGGCTGCCTCGCCCAGGCTGGTCAACACCACCAACGTCAGTTTTCGACATGCTGCCTCGGCCGGACTGATCCAGGATCTCGATGCGGGCGGCATCGCGGTCTCGGCCCATGCGGCCTGCGAGAGCGGCGACGTGGACCCCTCGCATGTGCTGCGGGCCATGCGGGTGCCCGAGCCTTTTCTGCACGGCACCCTGCGCATCAGTCTCAGCCGGTACAATACCGAGGCAGAGGTTGCGGCCCTGTTGGCCCTGTTGCCGCAAGCGGTTGCCAGATCCCGCCAAGGGTTCGCCCAATGATCCCCCCCGAAAAAGAGATAAGGAAATAGAATTATGTGCGGAATAGTCGGGTATGTGGGGCAGCGGCATGTGCTGCCCATTTTGCTGGAAGGCTTGAAGCGGCTGGAGTACCGGGGCTATGATTCCGCCGGGGTGGTGTATGTCCATGGCGGCAAGCTCCAGAAGCACCGGGCCGCGGGCAAGTTGGGCAAGCTCGAAGAGCTGCTGGAAACGGTGCGCGACCGCGACAGCCATATCGGTTTGGGGCATACCCGCTGGGCCACCCACGGCGCGCCTTCCGAGCTTAATGCCCACCCGCACTGCGATTGCAGCGGCGACCTGGTGGTGGTCCACAACGGCATCATCGAGAATTACCATACCCTTCGGGAAGAGCTGAAGGGGCGCGGCCATGTCTTCTGCTCGGAAACCGACACCGAGGTTCTCGCCCATCTCATTGAGGAGCAGCTCGCCTCCGGCGATCTGGTCAAGGCGGTGCGCCAGGCCCTGAAAAAGGTGGAAGGCTCCTATGCTATCGGGGTTTTGTGGACCGGCCAGCCGGACCGCCTGGTGGCGGTGCGACATCAGAGCCCCCTGGTTTTGGGAATCACAGAGGGAGGCGGTTGCCTGATGGCTTCGGATATCCCGGCCCTGCTCCCCTATACCAATCAGGTGGTTTTTTTGGAGGATGGGGAGCTTGCCGTCCTGAAACAGGGGGACTGGCAGGTGATGGGCCTTGCCAATGGCCGGAAACAGGCCAAGAAGATCAAGACCATCGAGTGGAACGCGGCCATGGCCGAGAAGGGCGGATACCGCCATTTCATGCTCAAGGAGATCTTCGAGCAGCCCCAGGCCATCCTCAACACCTTCCGGGGGCGGCTCGATCCGGAAACCGGCAGGGTGCAGTTGCCGGAGATCGGCTTGAGCAGCACGGAGCTCAAAAAGATCAGCCGCATCTCCCTGGTGGCCTGCGGCACTTCCTGGCACGCTGCCCTGGTGGCCAAATACTGGCTGGAAAAATGGGTGGGTATCCCGGTGGAGGTGGATATCGCTTCGGAGTTCCGCTACCGCCGCCTGCTGCTGGACGACACCGTAATGGTGGTGCCCATCTCCCAGTCCGGGGAAACCGCCGACACCTTGGCCGGCCTCAGGCTGGCCAAGAAGCTGGGGGCCAAGGTCATCGCCATCTGCAACGTGCTGGGCAGCACCATCACCCGGGAATCCCACGGCACCATCTATACCCATGCCGGGCCGGAGATCGGGGTGGCCTCGACCAAGGCCTTCACCTGCCAGCTCACCGCCCTGTTGCTGCTCACCCTATTCTTAGGCGAGATCCGCAAGACCATTGCCCCCAAGGAGCGCAAGGGTATCGGCCAGGCCCTCCTCGACCTGCCCGGGCTCATGGAGCAGGAGCTGCCCCGTTTGCAGGAGGAAACCGCCCGCATCGCAGAAACCTTTGCCCACAGCCGGGATTTCCTCTATCTGGGGAGGGGGAGCAATTTCCCCATCGCCCTGGAAGGGGCGCTCAAGCTCAAGGAGATTTCCTACATCCACGCCGAAGGGTATGCGGCGGGCGAACTCAAGCACGGCCCCATCGCCCTTATCGACCGGGATATGCCGGTTCTGGCCCTGGCCCCCAAGGACAGCGTTTACGAAAAGCTTATTTCCAACGTGGAAGAGGTCAAGGCCCGGAGCGGCAGGATCATTCTCGTTGCCCATGCGGGAGACAGAAACTGCAAGCGCATCGCCGAGCAGGTGATCACGGTGCCGGTCTGCCATGAGGAGCTGAACCCCATCCTTTTTGTCCTGCCCCTGCAGTTGCTGGCCTATGAGATTGCCGTTTTGCGCGGCTGCGATGTGGACCAGCCCCGCAACCTGGCCAAGAGCGTTACGGTGGAATAGAGGGTTATTCCTCTTTTTCGCACGCCCTGCCTTGGAGGCCGAAAAAGAATCGAAGCCCCTTGCGCACCGGCGCGGAGAATATTTTTTTGGCGAACACCGCGCCTGCCACCCGTTTGTTGATCTCCCCCAGAGTGGGGTAGGGGTGGATGGCCGTGGCGATTTTGGACAACCCCACCCCGCTGTTCAGCATCGCCACCCATTCGCCCAAAAGCTCTCCGGCCTGGGGGCCGAGAATCTGCACCCCGAGCGGCCTTTTCTTCCGATTGAGCAGCAGCTTGATCATCCCGCTGCTTTCTCCCTCGGTCACCCCCCGGTCGTTGTTGCTGAACTCCTCGCTCCAGACCGTATAGTCGATCCCGGCTTTTTGGGCGCGTTTTTCGTTGAGGCCGATGCTGGCCAGGGATGGCTGGGTATAGGTGCACCAGGGCACCAGGGTGTAATCGGCTTTTTGGGGCAGATGAAAAATAGCATTGCGTAACACCACGCCGCCTTCATACCCGGCAACATGGGTGAATTGATACCCGCCGATGACATCGCCTGCCCCATAGATATGGCGGTGGCTGGTCCGCAGATAGCGGTTCACTGTGAGCCCTGCATGATCGAAAGGGATGCCGATTTTTTCCAGGCCCAGGCCTGCCACGTTGGGGGTGCGTCCCAGGGCGACCAGGATCGCCTCCCCCGTCAGGGTCACGGTTTCGCCAGCCGAGTTTTTCACCACCACCTCCCGGTCGCGCCCCAGATCACCCACCCGAACCACCGTGGTATTCAGGAGAAAGGTGACGCCTTCCTCCTCCAGCGCCTGCTGGACGACCTCGGCCAGATCCCGGTCTTCCTTGCTCAGGATCTGGCCGCTGCGCTGGATCACCGTCACCGTGGAGCCCAGGCGGCAGAAGGCCTGGGCCATTTCCACCCCAATGGGTCCTGCGCCGAGAATGATCAGCGAAGCGGGCAATGTGTCCAGCGAAAAGAGGTCGCGGTTGGTCAGATAGGGGGTTGCGGCCAACCCCGCGATGGGAGGGATCTCCGGGGAGGAGCCGGTGGCGATGACCCAGGCGCGGGCGGAGATGTTTTTTCCGCCCAGGGCAACGGCATGTTCGTCGGTAAACACCGGGCTGCCGAATTCGACCCTGGCGCCGAGCCTGCAAAAACGCGCCACCGAGTCGTGCTCCTGGATGGTATCTATCACCGACCTGATCCGGGCGGAGACCTCCCGGAAATCCACCCCAGGCGGGGTAATGGCCGGAAGGCCGAATTTCGGCCCGTTTTTCATGAGGTGATAGACATGGGCGGTCTTGAGCAGGGTCTTGCTCGGCACGCAGCCGTAGTGAAGGCAATCGCCGCCCAGTGCTGTTTCCTTTTCCACCAGCAGGGTCTTGGCCCCGAGCTGCGCCGCGCCGGAGGCAACCGTGAGCCCTGCGGCGCCGCCGCCGATGATGCCGAGGTCGTACTCATAGTTGGCCATGCTGTTTTTTCTCCGTCTTGTCGGGTTTATGCCAGCGTCGGCTTGAGAATTTGCTGCTTCCATAGTAGGATGTGCCGCAGCATAAATACGGCGAGCAGCACAGCGTGCGCTCTCTATAAATATACAGCATTATTCTGCCGGTGCGCCAAGACAAAACCAACTGGGTCTGCAACGGCAGTGCCTCAGAAGCAGGAGCGGAGATGAAGAAAAAAGCATTGATTACCGGGGTGACAGGGCAGGACGGCGCCTATCTGGCGGAATTTCTCCTGGAAAAAGGCTACGAGGTCCATGGGTTGAAACGGCGGACCTCCTTGTTCAACACCGATCGCATCGACCATATCTTTCAGGACCCCCATGAAACAAACGTCGCCTTCATCCTGCACCATGGCGATATGACCGATTCCAGCAGCCTGATCCGGATCATCCAGAAGGTGCAGCCCGATGAGGTGTACAACCTGGCGGCCCAGAGCCATGTGGCCGTCTCCTTTGAGGAGCCGGAATACACCGCGGATTCGGACGCTCTCGGCGCCTTGCGCATTCTGGAGGCGATCCGAATTCTGGGGCTGGAGAAAAAGACCAGATTCTATCAGGCCTCGACCTCGGAGCTGTTCGGCAAGGTGCAGGAGACCCCGCAGCGGGAAACCACCCCGTTTTACCCCCGATCCCCCTATGCGGTGGCCAAGCTCTATGCCTACTGGATCACGGTGAACTACCGGGAGGCCTATGGCATCTACGGCTGCAACGGGATTTTGTTCAACCACGAATCCCCGATCCGCGGCGAAACCTTTGTCACCCGAAAGATCACCCGGGGCTTGGCCCGGATCGGTGTCGGCCTGCAGAGCTGCATCTATCTTGGGAACATGAATGCCCTGCGGGACTGGGGACATGCCAAGGATTTCGTCGAGATGCAGTGGCTCATGCTCCAGCAGGAGAGCCCGGAGGATTATGTGATCGCCACGGGAGAACAGCACAGCGTGCGGGAGTTTGTCGAGGTGGCGGCCGGGGAGCTTGGGGTTCGGATCCGCTGGGAAGGGGAAGGGGTTGGCGAGGTCGGCATCGTGGCCTCGCTGGACGATGCCTCTGCAGACACGGGATTCTCCGTTGGGCAGGTCATTGTCCGGGTGGACCCGCGCTACTTCCGGCCCACGGAGGTGGAAACCCTGCTGGGAGACCCGACTAAGGCCAAGGAAAAGCTGGGCTGGACCCCGAAGATCACCTTTAGCCAGATGGTAACCGAGATGGTGCATGAGGATCTTGAGATCGCCCGTCGCGATAAAATGTGCCAGCAGAGCGGGTTCAAGGTTTTTTCCCGCCACGAACAGCCGTAAACTCCATTAACTCGTTTCAATGAAAACAAAAATTCTGATAACCGGCGGCAATGGCCTGGTCGGGCGCAATTTTCGGGAGCATCCGGCTGTGGCCGGGTTCGCGCTTTTGGTCCCCTCCAGCAGCGAGCTCAACCTGCTTGATTACGGGCAGGTCGCCCAGTATCTCGCCGCCCACCGGCCCGAGGTGATCATCCACGCCGCGGGCCGGGTCGGCGGGATTGAGGCGAACCTGCGGGAGCCGGTCCGGTTTTTTCTCGACAATCTCGACATGGGCCGCAATCTGGTCTGGGCCGCGCGTCAGCAGGGCGTGCCCCGCCTCATCAATCTCGGCAGCTCCTGCATGTATCCGCGCAACGCCGCCAATCCCCTGCGGGAGGAGATGATCCTCCAGGGGGAGCTTGAGCCGACCAACGAAGGCTACGCCCTGGCCAAGATCGCCACCGCCCGCCTCTGCCAGTATATCGCCAGGGAAGACGGCGGCTATGCCTATAAAACCTTGATCCCCTGCAACCTTTACGGCCGGCATGACAATTTCGACCCGGCCAGCTCCCATCTCATCCCGGCGGTTATTCACAAGATGCACCGGGCCAAGGAGGAGAACCGGGAAACGGTGGAGATCTGGGGCGACGGCCTTGCCCGGCGGGAGTTCATGTACGTAGGCGACCTGGCCGATTGCCTGGTCAAGGCGGTGTGCTCCTATGACACCCTGCCGGAGATGATGAACGTGGGGATAGGGCAGGATTGCACCATCCTTGAATATTACCGGACGGTTGCCGAGGTGGTCGGTTTCCGGGGCAGATTTGTGCACAATCTGGCCAAGCCCGTGGGCATGCAGCGCAAACTCGTGGATGTGAGCCGGGCCGCCGCCTGGGGCTGGACCGCGCACACCTCGCTCCAGCAGGGCATTGCGCAGGCGTACGACTATTACTTGCAACAGCAGGAGCACCAAGCATGAGCAGATATCCCTTGGCATGTACCTCCTGGGATGAGGCGGAATACGAGGCCATCGCCCAGGTTGTTCAATCCGGCAGATTTTCCATGGGCGAGCATGTCGTAAGCTTTGAACAGGAGTTCGCCAAACATTTCGGCTCGCGCTTCTGCGTCATGGTCAATTCCGGCTCCTCGGCGAACCTGCTCATGGTGGCCGCCCTCTTTTACCGGGAAAACAAGGCCGAGCGGCTGGCGGCCGGAGACGAGGTCATTGTGCCCGCGGTTTCCTGGAGCACCACCTATTTTCCCCTGCATCAGTACGGCTTGAAACTGAAGTTTGTGGATATCGACCCGGAAACGCTCAACTATGACCTTGTCCAGCTTGCCGACGCCGTCAGCGAGCGGACTAGGCTGGTCATGGCCGTGAACCTCCTGGGGAATCCCAACGATTTTGCCGCGATTCAGGCGATCCTGGCGGGCAAGGACGTTATCCTCATCGAGGACAACTGCGAGTCCATGGGTGCGGCCTTTGCTGGGAAGATGGCCGGAACCTTCGGGATCATGGGCAGTTTCAGCTCGTTTTTCAGCCACCACATCTCCACCATGGAGGGGGGGATGATCCTCACCGACGACGAGGAGCTGGCCCACATCCTGCTCAGCCTCCGGGCCCACGGCTGGACCAGGAATCTGCCCAAGGTGAACCGCGTCTGCGGGGTGAAGGGGGATAATCCATTCGAGGAGTCCTTCCGTTTCGTGCTGCCCGGCTATAACGTGCGTCCTCTGGAGCTCAGCGGCGCCTTGGGGCTGACCCAGATCAGGAAACTTTCCGATTTTGTGAAAGTCCGCCGCGAGAACGCTGCGAAATTTCTGCGTCTCATGGGATTATTTCCGCAGTTCCAGGTCCAGCGCGAGATCGGGGCAAGCAGTTGGTTCGGCTTTAGTCTGGTGGTGCGGGAGGCGGCTCCGTTTTCCCGGGAAGATGTGGTTCAAACCCTGGACAGCCACGGGATTGAGTGCCGTCCCATCGTGGCGGGTAATTTTGCCCGTTGCGAGGCCGTGCGCTGGCTCGATGCCTCAAACCACGGCGCTCTCGCCCAGGCGGACCGGATCGACCGCAACGGCCTTTTCATCGGCAATCACCACTATCCATTGGATGAACAGTTTGTGCTTCTCGGCGAGGCGCTCAGGAAATTGCCCTGCTGACAGGCCTCTGATATTCCTGCCCCAAGAGCTCAGCGTTCTCATTATGAAAAAAATCTGGTCGGTTCCATCGCACACGTCCATGCCGGACACAAAGCCCCCGGTGCTTTTTCTGCCCGGCTGGGGATTTTCCGGGCAGGTCCTTGACCTGTCCGGCCGACGGTACGACTGGGCAAGACCGTCTGATCCGCTGGACCCGGCCACCGCCCAGGCGGAGATTCTCGCTTTTTGCGCCCAACACCATCTTGAAACCGTCCAGTTGGTCGGCTGGTCCATGGGCGCCTTCCTGGCTGTTGATTGCGCCTGCGCCTTCCCCGAAAAGGTCGCGTGCCTCACCCTGGTGGGCATGCGCGCTTCCTGGCCGCCTTCGGAAATCGCGGCCATCCGCCTGGGGCTTGCGGCAGATCCTGCGGCATTCATGCGGGATTTTTACCGCAAAAGCCTGCTGGGCTATAAGAAGGAATTCCTCCGTTTTGCGGCCGAACAGCAGGAGGCGTTGCTGGAATCCCTCGATGTGCAGGTGCTTGGCCGGGGTCTCGACTATTTGAGCCAATGGCGTTTGCCCGCGCAATTTCCCCCCTGCCGGATATCCTGCTGGCACGGGCGGCGGGATATCATCGCGCCGGTGGCGGAAGCGGCCCGGATTCCCGGAGTCCGCACCTTCATCATCGAGCACGGCGGCCACGCCCTTTTTCTTGACCGGGAGTTTGCCCCAGGTGAGTGAGACCGCAAAACAAAGAATCCGGCAGCGGTTTTCCCGCGCCGCCGGAACCTATGACGCCCATGCCGAGGTGCAGAAGGATCTGGCGGCCCGCTTGTTTCGGGAGCTTCCCGAGGACAGCGGGGTGGAGCGCAGCGAAGGCGCCCGGCACATCCTGGAGATCGGCTGCGGCACCGGACGGTTCACCGCCCTGCTCGCCGAGCGCTACCCGGAAAACCGGATCATTGCCCTGGATTTTGCCGAAGGCATGGCGCGCTTGGCCCAAAAGCGGTTGGCAGACAAGGGGAATGTTTCCGTGCTCTGCGAGGATGGGGAACGGTTCCTGGCTGCCTGTTCCGGCCATTTTGAGCTGATCTGCGCCAACTCCACCCTGCAATGGTTTGATGACCTCGGCGCGGCCCTGGCGCGGATTGGCCGGCTGCTTTCAGCCCAAGGGTGTTTTGCCGGGGTGCTGTTCGGCCCCCGTACCTTTAGCGAGCTGGCCCAGGGATTGAGCCAGGTCTTTGGCCAGGAGGTGCGCTTGCCGCCCCATGGGTTTCCCGCCGGGGAGGATCTGGCTGGCTTGCTCGGGGCGATTTTTCCCCGTTTTGTCGTGCAGGAAGAGATCAAGGTGAGAAACTATGGGTCGCTTCTTGCTTTGCTGGACCATATCCGCAAGACCGGCACCGGCGGCGGCCAACTGCCGGGTGCTCTGACCCGGGGACGGTTGCGCCAGCTTGATGGCTGGTTTCAGGCAACCCACGGCGGGTATCCCGCCACCTATCAGGCCTTTGTCGTCAGGGGGGAGAAATGATGAGAGCGATCTTTGTTGCCGGCACGGACACCAATGTGGGCAAGACCCATGTCTGCGGGTTGCTCCTTGATTTTCTCCTCAAAGAAGGCGTCAAGGCCGGCTACCAGAAATGGGCGGCCACCGGGCCGGAATTTCCGCCCGCCGACCTCAAGGCATGTCTGGGAATGGCGGGTATTCCTCTTGAGCCGGAGCTGTTCGGCAGTCAGGTGGTGTATCATTTCGCCCTGCCCGCTTCGCCCCACCTCGCCGCCGAGCAGGAGGGGAAGAGTGTTGATCCGGAGCTGATCCGCGTTCGCTATCAGGAGATGTCTGCCCGGTATGAGCTGCTCATGGTTGAGGGGGTTGGCGGGATCATGGTGCCGCTCAACCGGGAGCTGCTGCTGGTGGATCTGTTGCAGGAGTTGAAGGTTCCCACCCTGGTGGTGGCGAAAAGCGGTCTTGGCACCATCAACCACACCCTGCTCACCCTGGAGGGCCTGCGTCAGAGGGGGATTCCGGTTCTTGGGGTGGTGTTTTCCGATGGAGCCTCCGACGAGGATGATCTGCTGGCGGAGGATAATATGCGCACCATCGCCGAACTTGGGCAGGTGCGGGTTTTCGGCCGTCTGCGGCGATCGTCCGGCCCAGCCGAGGCCCGCGCGGCTTTTGCCCCGGTCGGCCGGGCGATTGCCCTGGCCTTGGAAGGGTGATGTGCTTTCTGGTTGTTACAGCATAGGCCCCGTGCCTGCCGCCGATCCCTGAAACCTGTCGCATGCCCCGCCCAGCACACGGCAGAGCTTCTCCGCGGTGATGGGTTTTTCGATCAGAACGACGTCCGGGCCAAGAACCCCGTGGTGGGCAATGGCGTTATCCGTATAGCCGGACATATAGATGGTTTTGATTTCCGGCCTTCGTGCGGTTATGGCTTCTGCCAGTTCCCTGCCGTTCATGCCGGGCATGATGACGTCGGTGAGCAGGATGTCGATCCGGCCGGCAAAGGCGTCGCTTGCCTGGATGGCCTCCGCGCCGCTGTCCGCCTCAAGCATGGTGTAGCCAAGAGGACGCAGGATGTCCTTGACCAGGCCCCTGATCAGGGACTCATCATCCACCACCAGAATTGTTTCAGTGCCACGGGGCAGGGGCAGAGGGGATGACTCCGGAGTTTTCCTGGCCGCATCCCGCGCAATAGGCAAAAATATTTTGAAGGTCGTGCCTTGTTCCGGTTCGCTGTAGACAAAGATGTGGCCGCCCAACTGTTTGATGATGCCGTAGACCATGGACAACCCCAGGCCCGTGCCCTTTCCCCGTTCCTTGGTGGTGAAGAACGGGTCAAAGATCTTTTCCTGGATTTCCCTGCTCATGCCCAGGCCTGTGTCGCTCACGGAAAGCACCACATGCCGGCCCGGAATTACCTCCGCATGGGTCTTGGCGTATTCCGCATCCAGCTCCCGGTTTTTCGTCTCAATGACCAGACTTCCGCCATTGGGCATGGCATCCCGGGCATTGACCGCCATGTTGAGCAGCACCTGCTCCATCTGCCCCGGATCAATGAGCACGGTGTCGTCTTCGGCCGAGGGGCGAAACTCCAGGGAGACATCTTCTCCGATCATCCTGCCCAGCATTTTGGTCAGGTCATGGATGAGCTGATTGAGGCTGCAGGGGGCCATGTGGACCACCTGTTTGCGGCTGAAGGCCAGAAGCTGCCTGGTCAGGGCGGCGGCCCGGTGTCCGGCTTCGTTGATGATCTTGACTTTCTCCCTGGCAGGATTATTTTCCGCCAGCTCCAGTTGCAACAGCTCGCTGTAGCCGAGGATGATGGAGAGGATGTTGTTGAAGTCGTGGGCAACCCCTCCGGCCAGGATGCCGATGGATTCCATTTTCTGGGCCTGGACAAGCTGGCTGGTGAGTTTTTCCCGCTCCGTTTCTGCCTGTTTCAGTTTGGTGATATCGACAAAGCTTCCCCGCCGCCCCATGGAACTGCCGGTTTCATCGTTGATCTCCGTGCACACATGGCTGACCCAGCGGTGCAGGCCGGATTTGGTAATAATTCGAAATTCCAAAGGGAGATCCATGCCTGCATCGTCCGTGGGATGCACATGGTTGGCCCATCTTTCCTGGTCTTCCGGATGGAAGAGCGCGTCCAAAAGCAAGGGGTCGGCAATAAATTCATCCTCGGAATACCCGGTGTGCACTTCACAGTTCTTTGAGACGAAGATCATTTTTTTGTCGGGCGCCCGCCAGAAGATGAAATCGGTGGCGAACTCGGTGACGGTGCGGTAGAGCTCCTTCCGCTGGCGCAAATCCTCCTGCTGGCGGTCGAGTTTTTCGAGCATGGCATTGAATGCCCGGGCCAGGGTGGCGGTTTCGTCCTGGGCCGTGGTGTGGAAAAGCCGCGCTTCGCCTTTTTTATCTGCCAACTCCGCCACATGCCGGGTAAGAGCCAGGAGCGGCCTGGTCAGGTATTGGCTGAAATACCGGATGATCGCGAAGGCCGCCACAGTGATGAGCAGTATTCCGGCCAGCAGAATCTGCGCGGCCCGGATGAGCGGGGCATAGGCCTCGGCCTGGGGGAAATTTGCGGCCAGCAGCCAGTTTTTCATCCGCAACCGCTTGAAGGAGGTGAGCATGGGCACCCCGACGCCGCTTATATTTTCCTCCGTGCCCTCAAAGCCCTGAAGCGCCCGGTCATAGAGAAGGTTCGCGCCCGGGGGAATCTGCTTGAATATCCGGCTCTTGTCCGGATGCATGATCATGGTTCTGTCTGCGGTGAGCAGATACAGATATCCGTTTTTTCCGATCTTTTTCTCCGCGAGCTTGCCCAGGATATTGGGGCTCATGAGGTCAAGGCTGCCGGTCAGAATGGCGATGATCTTGCCCTCCCGGTCAAAGACCGGGGCGGTCATCATGATCACCGGGTGTTTGTGCGGTTGGCTGGAGATGTAGGGGGCGGAGATAACCGGAGCGGAGGTGGCCAGGGTATCCTTGATGTAGGGGCGGAAAGAAAGATCCATCCCTCGTCGGTTGGGGAGAAAGGGTGCTTCGGCAATGAGCCTGCCTTCCGGGGAGAAAAGGAAGATGTTGTTGTCGAAAACCCGTTGCAAGCCTTTGCGGTAGTCGAGAAATTGTTGAGCCGTGTCTCCCGTGGCAAGGGTTTCCGAGGAGACCAGCGTGGCGGTGGCGGTGAGCTGGCCGTGGGCCAGGGTGAGCTTGTCCTCCAGCGAACTCGCGATTTCGGAGAGCAGGGAAAACTGCTCGGCGGAGATAGTCTCCTTGATCTGCTGTTTGATAACGGCGAGCACCAGGAAGGAGGTGGCGCCCATCATGCAGAGAAACAGCAGGGAGACGGCCAGGGTCAGTCGGGTTCTCATGGTCAGCTTCATCGCGGGTTTTCCTGGTGACGGAAAAAAATCAAGCCGTCGACGGCAGTTCGGTGCTCATCGCTACAAAAGAGTGTAGCACGGGACAGGCTCTCCACCAAGCGTCAATTGCGTTGGGCGGGCAGAGGGGGCGTTGGGCGGAAGAAAAGGCGGAGGGGGCAAGCCGGGCAGCCCGGCTTGCCCCGATGGCGCACATGTGGCCGGCGGTTTATTTTTGGCGGCAGCTTTGGCCGGTACGGGTTTCCGGCACACCGAGTTTTTTAAGGATGATGGCCAGCGGGCAGAATTTGCTGAAGCCGTACTGGAAGAGGTTGGCTCCGACAAAGGCGGTGAAAAAATACCAGTAGGGATGCACCCAGGCGCCCAGGGCCAGGCTGAGCAGAATGAAGGCGCCGGCAATGACATGAACCCAGTCAGTGATGATCATGGTGGTACCCTCCTCGGTGGTGTGGGGGATCAGGGATTTTCACAGAAAAGTTCCCGCATGGTTTTGATCAATTCGGTTACCCTCCCTTCCGCGATCCGGTTGTAGATGAAATTCGCATCCTTGCGGTAGGCGATTATCCCTTGGTTGCGGAGGATGGAGAGATGCTGGGAAACATTGGCGTTGGTGGTATGCACCTCTTTGTGGATATCACCAACGGTCAATTCCCCGGCCTGCAGCAGACAGAGGATCTTCAGGCGGATCGGGTGCGACATGGTCTTGAGGAGCTTGGCGATGTCTTCGATGTGTTGGTCATGCATGGAGCTGTTTCCTTACCTGAAGTTACGCGTCGTTTTTTCGGGTTACCTGAACGGGATCACCCACTTCCGCACCCAGAATCTCCGCGGCATTCCCCTTGGCCGCCGCCAATTCAAGATAGCCGCGGCTGCCGATGAGCGCCAGCACCTGGTTGTCCGCCCGGGATGCGTAAGCGCTTGCCAGGCCGGTCACTTGCTGATTTTTATGAAAGATCTGGAGGGACGCCGGATTATCGGCCAAGCCGACAAGATCACGCTGCTGGATATTCGTGGTCAGGTTGCCGAAATGATCGATGTGGATCACGGACCCCGCCATGTTGCCACGAATCCGGTCAATTTGCAAGGCGGGGGATACAAGTTTTATAAGATTTTCCTTAAGCGCCGGAACGCCAAGGGAGGAGAGGGCGGCGCCATTGGCCAGGGCTGCCGCCACCGGGGCGAGAATATCGCGGCCATGGAAGGTGGCACTGAGCGGCTGCAGGTACAGGTGTGGACAGTCAATGAAGATGGCGGACTGAAACCCGGGCCCGGCAAGAAAATAGGTGAGCAGGCCATTGTCCGGAGCGACAAAATAGTGGCCGGAACACTGCACAGCCAGGAGATCGCGCCGGGTTCCCACCCCTGGATCAACCACGGCCAGATGGATGGTGCCCGCGGGAAAATACGGGGTTGCCGCCTGGAGAACAAACCCGGCCTGGGCAATATCGTGGGGGGCGACGGCATGGCAGAGGTCGATGACCTGCGCTTGCGGAGCCCGTGCGGCAAGGATTCCCTTCACAACCCCTACATATTCATCCTGCAGTCCGAAATCGGTGGTCAAGGTGATGATGGGCGGCATGGTTTCCACACGTTCATTGTGTTTGGAAAGGACGCGGAAAAGGGTTTCCGGCAGACCGGTTGCGGCTAGGCAGGGCCGGGATTTTCAAGCAGCTCCTGAAAAGACTTCCGCCAGGAAGCGGAGAGGGCTGGCACCGCCAGCACCTGTGCAATCCCTTCCCGGTTTCTCCGGTCATGGTGATAGATGCGGTTGGCAAAGGCAATGGAAACATTTCCCGGGTCTTGTGTCACGAGTTCGAGTGTGTCGTGCTGCCCGGCCAGGCCTTCCGCAATCACCCGGAAATAAAAACCGGTATATCCAGCCTCGACAACGAGTTTGACGAAGTCATTCCTGCCGTAGCGGGCAGCCAGGGTTTTGCATGGTTGCCGGGGCTGGCTTACCTGGAGCAGGGCGGTGCCGAGCCGGAAGCAATCGCCGAGGTGGATCTCTTTTTCATTCAATCCGGCAACGGTGAGGTTTTCTCCAAAGGCGGCCGGGGGCAATTTCCCCCCCAGCACTGTTTCCCAGTAGGGATAGTAGTCGGCACTGTACGCGCACACCGCCTTGTCTTCCCCGCCATGGTGTTTTTTGTCGTGCACCCCGTCTCCGGCAAAGCCGGTTTTTGTCAGGAGCAATTGCCCCTGCACCGGAAGCTTACAAAGGCCGGTGACTACCTCGCTGCCGTGAAAATGCTCTGTCCTGGGAGTGCCGGTATTGAGGGAGATGAGATGCATGGGGCTCCTGGTAAGCAAGAAGCAAAAAAAGGTTCAGTTGCGCAAGCACACCACATGCCAATGTAATCGAGAATTCGCGACAGGGCGAGCAGGAAACGAAGAGGCAGCCGCGCCTCAGTGGACAAGGCGGGAGACCCCGACCATCTCGGCGCGGGTGCGCAACTGGGTTTGATGCCGGCGCAGGGCCTCCAGCGTGGCCGGATAGGGGTGGCCGATGCCCACGGCCTGGCCGTGCTCGCCGGCGAGCCGGAGCAGGAGCTCAAGCTGGGCCTGGATCTTGTCCGGGTTCTGGTCGTTGTCCAGGAAAACGGTGCGGCGTACAGTCTTTACCCCCATCTCCCGGGCAAGGTCATAGGCAACGCTGTTGGCTCCGGTGACGCTGTCCAGGAAAAAAAGGTCCCGCGCCCGGACCAGGGGGAGCAGAGTCCGCATTGCCTTGGGATCGGCGGTGAAGCGGGAACCCATGTGGTTGCTGATCCCCACGGCTGTGGGAATTGTTTGCAGGGCCTCGCGGAAGCGGGACTGCATGGTCTCCGGGTCCATGGCCGTGGTCAGGGCGCCGCGGCCGGGGTTTGCTTTCGAGTCCACGGGTTCGAGGGGCAGGTGGAGGAGAATGTCGCGCCCCTTGGCCCGGGCCTCTTTTTGCAACTCCTCGGAAAAGGGGGTGAAGGGCAGAAAAGCGAAGGAGAGGGGCAGGTCAAGGGCGATGAGGGTTCGACCGGTATTCTGCCGGTCGCCCATGTCGTCGATGACGATGGCCACAAGGGGTTTGCCCGCAAGGGTTTTGGCGGCCGGTTTCTTGGCGCTGGCGGCGACCGGTGGCGCTTGGCCGGGAAGGGACGGCTCCTCGTAGAGCGTTCCCGGCAGTGCATCCGTTTCCCTGGCCGGGAGCTTCTTTTTTGCTTGTCCGCTCAGGGTGGGTGTCGCGGGGTCCGGCGCGGAGCCAGGATAGAGCGCCATGAAATAGAAGCCGGCAACCAGGGTCGCGGCCACAAAAAGAAAGAGGCAGAAGAGGCCAAAACGGCGACCGTTCTTCTTTTTCGCGCCCTTCCGGGCTGGTTTTTTCGGGGAACCCTTGGCCATGCCTACTTGTCCCGGCTCAAGACATAATGGGCCAGACCGGCCAGGGGCGCTTTCGCCGGCGTCTCACCGAAGATGGCAAGCCCGTCCAGGGCCTCGTCCAGCAGCGATTCCGCCTGCGTCCGGGCCAGAGCAAAGCCCTGGCATTTTTCGATGATGGTGTGGGCCAGGGCTTGCTGTCCGCTGCGCTCCTGCGGCGTTGCCTTGAGCAGTCCGATCAGCACCTCGCGATCCTCGGCCTCTGCCCGCGCCAGGGTCTTGATCAGCGGCAGGGTCATCTTGCCTTCCTGAAAATCGTTGCCCACCGCCTTGCCGGTTTTTGCCGGGTCGCCGAGATAATCCAGCAGGTCGTCAACGATCTGAAAGGCCAAGCCCAGATTGGCCCCATAGGTGCGCAGGGCGGTGCGTTGTTCGACGGAACCGTTGTTGTGGGCAATGCCCGCCTCGCAGGCCGCGGCAATGAGGGCGGCGGTCTTGCCCTGCAGAACCTGAAAATAGTTCTCTTCGGAGATGAGGATCTCGCTGGCGTTGTGCATCTGCAAAAATTCCGACTCGACCATGGCTGCGGTGGCGCGGCCGATCAGGGCCATGGCCGTGGGCCCGCCCACCTCGCTGGCCAGAGCCATGGCATGGGCGTGCAGATAATCCCCGGCCAGGATGACCGGCTCCATGCCCCAGAGGGTGTTGGCGGTTTTGGCACCCCGCCGCAGGGTGGCATGGTCGATGACATCGTCGTGCAAGAGGCTGGCCGCGTGAAGATACTCGAAAGAGATGGCCAACCGCGCTGTGTCGGCGGGCGGTGGCCCCACCAGGCTTGCCCCCAGCAGGGTGAGCAGGGGGCGGATGCGCTTGCCGCCCTGGAAGATGGCGTGGCGGATGATCTGGGCCAGCAATGGACTCTCGACGATGGCCAGGTCCGCCTCCATCACCGCGTCGATCCGGGCGCCTTGTTCCTTGAAGCTGGCCAGCAGCTCACCGTTGTTCATGGGGTGTCCTCCTGGAAAAAATCCCGCACCGCGGGAATTTCGCGGCAAACCGGGCTTGGGGGCAGGCTTTTCAGGAAGAGCTTGCCGTATTGCTTGGTAAAAAGACGGACATCGCAGATGGCCAGGACCCCCCGGTCGGTGGCGCTGCGCATCAGACGGCCCACGCCCTGGCGCAGGGTCAGGATGGCGCGGGGGATCTGGAAATCGTAGAAGGGGTTGCCGCCCTCGGTTTTGATCCGTTCCATGCGGGCCATAATAACAGGGTCCGAGGGGACTTCAAACGGAAGTTTGTCGATGATCACGCAGCTCAGCGATTCGCCCACCACATCAACCCCCTCCCAGAAGCTGGCCACGGCCAGGAGAACGGAATGGGTCTGGTCTTGGAACTGCTCCAGCAGCCGGGCCTTGGGCGCCTCCCCCTGCATCAGCACCGGAAAGGGCAGCCGGGCGAGGAGAACCTCGTGGGCACTGCGCATGGCGCTGATACTGGTGAACAGCAGCAGGGTGCGGCCATTGGCGGCCATGATCAGCTCCTGCATCAGGTGCTGGCTGGCACCTGGGAACTCCCGGGCCGCGGGCTCGGGAAATCCCTTGCCCGGCACGAACAGCAGGGTGCGCTGTTCGTAATCAAAGGGGGTGGGCAGGGTCAGGGTCGGGGTGTCTGCGGGCAGGCCGAGGCGGCTGAAAAAATAGGTGAAGGTGTTGTCCGTGGTGAGCGTGGCCGAGGTGAAAATCACGTTCCGGACCTGCTCGTAGAGAAAATCCTGCAGCTCTTCGGCGATGTCGATGGGCGAGGCCGACAGGGCCACGGTTTTTTCCCGCCGCTCGTACCAATACACCGCGGAGGTATCCTGCGCCTCGGTGATGGCGGTGAAGGCGGCGAGCATCTCTTCCGCCCGCCGCTGCATGCCCAGCCAGGATTCCCCGTTCATGGCCGTCTTGGCCAGTTGATTGCAGAGCCCCTTGATCTGGTCGGCCATGCGCTGCCGCTCTTCTTCCCAGCCCGGGAACCGCTCGCTGAATTGCAGCAGGGCAAAGCGGCCCCGCTCTTTCGGGAAGAGTTCGCTGAAGAGATCGGCCTGTTTGGCCAGGGCTCGGGCGGTTTGCACCACCCCTTCCTTGGCGCGGCCCTTCAGATCGGCCTGGGCCGCGGTCTCCAGATCCTTGACCAGATCGATCACCTGGTACTGGCTGAAGGAGGTGCCGAAATAGCGGGTGGCCACCCCTTCCAGATGGTGGGCCTCGTCGAAGATCACCGATTCGTAGCGGGGCAGGACCTCGGCATGGCCGAAACGGCGCAGGGCAAGATCGGAAAAGAAGAGGTGGTGGTTGACCACCAGCAATTGGGCCTGGCCTGCCTTTTTGCGCAGCCGGGTGATGAAGCATTGGGATGAGTCCGGGCAGTTTCCGCCCAGGCACTGGCTGGCCGAGGCGGTGATCGCCTGCCAGAGCGGGGCGTTGTCCGCCAGCCAGGAAAGCTCGCTGCGGTCGCCGGTTTCGGTTTCCTCCAGCCAGTCGGCGACCCTCTGGGTGTCGCGGTCGTCGGCCAGGACCGTGCGCTGGGGCGAGGCGAGGAACTGCTGCCAGCGGTAGATGCAGAGGTAGTTCTGCCGCCCCTTGATGCAAAGCACGTTGAGCCTTGGCGCCAGGTGTTTTTTGATGAAGGGGATTTCTTTGGTGAGAATCTGGTCCTGCAGGTTCAGGGTGTTGGTGGAAACCACCACCTTCCGGCCGCTCAAGATGGCCGGGACCAGATAGGCCAGGGTCTTGCCGGTGCCGGTGCCCGCCTCCACCGCCAGCATCCCCGAACCCTCGCCGTTCTCCTGCTCCAGGGCGGCGCCAATGGCTTCGGCCATGCGGAGCTGGCTGGGACGCGATTCGTAGCCGGGCAGCTTGTCGGCCAGAATGCCGCCTTGGGCAAAGATGTCGGCCATGGCCTCGGGCAGGGAAGTGGGCATCGGGCTTTGCTCCGGGTGTGGATTCAAAGGGAGTTCTCTCCAGTTGACAAGGGGAAAAGCATTCTGCTAGCCTGATCGTGGAGAGGAAATAACGGCCGGGTGATGGTCGCGGCTAAATTGTGACATCTATACCATAAGGAGGGGAAATGAACGAAATTAAAAAGATTCTGGTGCCCGTGGATTTTTCGGAGAATTCGCAAAAGATTCTCCGCACGGCCGTGGACTTTGCCGCCACATTCAAGGCGGAGGTGGTGATTGTTTTCGTGGTGCAGAGCTTTGACGATTATTCCGGCTTTTTCGTGCCCCACATGCCCATCATCCAGCTTGAGGAGGAGATGGTCAAAAGCGCCACGGAAAAAATGAAGAGTTTCGTGGCCGAAACCCTCAACGGTTCGGTGCCGCACAGCACGGCGATCCTGAGCGGCGACGTGGTCGAGGAAATCAACCGCTTTGCCGCAAAGGAGAAGGCGAACCTGATTGTCATGGGCACCCATGGCTACAAGGGGCTGGACAAGATTCTTTTCGGCAGCGTGGCCGAGAAGATCGTCAAGACCGCACCCTGCCCGGTACTGACCATCAACCCGTACCGCTAGGCGGGAAATCAGCTCAAAACCGCGAGAAGCCCGGTGGCTTTCGCCGTGGCGGTCCGTGTTTCGTTGCAGAATCCGGCGAAAAGTTCGACCAGCGAGGCCCCCTCGTAGGCGTAAAAACGCAGGGTCTTTTCGGTGGGGCAATCCTTCAGAAAAGGAAGGGTTGCCCTGTTCAATTCGTTTCCTGCCCCCTGCAACTCCTCCAGCCGCCCGGCGGAGAGTGTCCCGCTTGCGGCAATCTCAAGCAGCAGCCGGTTGAAATTGCCCCTGGCCGCCCCGGTGGCGCTCTTGAATTGCTCCGCCAGGGTCCCGTCTTCCGCGTTCGCCCTCTGGGCCGGGAGGGTGAGGCTGACCAACTGTATCGGGGGTCTGCCGGCGAGGGTCTCGTAAGCCTCCGCGAGCACTCCCTGAAGTTCCGCCTGGGTCGTAACCAGCAGGGGGAACTCCGCCGCCTTTGCATCCCGAAGGTAGAGGTGGCCCCAGGCCTTGGCCAGCCGGGTCAGGTTGATCGCCGGCCCGCCCGGCGTTGTGGCCGCGGCAAGCTCCCGCAGGGCCTGCGCTTCTTCTTCCTCGTCTTCTCCTTCGTCTCCTGTCTCCTCGCCCCGGATGGCGGCAAACAGCTCGGCCTCTTTTCCCGAGATGGCCAAAAATCCTTGGGCGATCTCCCGCTCCTCTTCCCGGAACATCTCGGCCAGCTTCAGGAGGAGCATGGCCTTCCAGAGCGCTTCGCCCGTTGTTTCGGGGGTGGCGGCGGGGCTCTGGCCGGAGCGCAGGCTGGAAGCCAGCGACCCGGCCGAGGCCTCGTCCCGGTCGCCCTGGCCGGCGGAAAGGGAGGCCAGGAGCCCGCCATGGAATTCCGCCTCATGGCCCTTGAGTTCCCGGGCAAGGGATTGAAAGCGGGCCTGTTCTTCGTCGGCAAGGTGCACCGGCGTGTAGCCCGTCATGCATCCCTGTGCTTCGGTTTCGCCCGGCAGGGTATAAAAAAAGAGGGCGTCGCAGAGCAGCGAGAAGGGGTGCAACTCGGCGGGATGGGGGTTCGTTTCCGGCGAAAAAAGGGCGTTGAGCGATTGTGTCATTTGTAATTCCTGTTACAATGGGCTGGACTTTTCCCCGGGGTGGGGATATCTGGAAAACTTTTCACACAGGCCGCATATGCGAAAAATACAGGAGCACCTTTCCCTGGCTGTCCTGGCCGTTGTCTATCTGCTGGCCAGTATCCGGTATTTTCCCGGACGGGCCGCGCATTCGTTGGTGGAAACCCTTATCCACATGCTGTCCGTGGCGCCGATCAATCTGGGCGCTACCCTGGTGATTGCCGCCGTCCTGCAGCGGCTGGTCAAGGAACGGCTGCCGGTCAGCAGAACGGTGCGTCTTTTCCTTGTGACGGCCATTTGCCTGGAATTCATCCTCGGGCTTGCCCATTTTTTTGAGATGGCCGGGACGGCTTAACGGATCAGGCCATCAGCACCAAATTACAACAGCCCCGAAATAGTAACCGTTGAGCAGCGCCGCTTCGCTGCTGCCGCAGATGCGGTGCTGCGCAACGGTTACCGGATCACCGAGTTGCCGAGGTGCCAGCCGGAAGGCGCCGTGGTGTTGGGCAGGACAATGGATTTTTTGCCGAGCACCGTGCCGGGGTTGGTTACCGCATTGCAGCCGGTCTGGACCCTGTCGCCGAAGATTGCCCCGAATTTGCGTAACCCCGAACTGATGGGGCCGTCCGGGGTTTTCACCAGGACGTCCCCGCCGGTGAAGCGCAGGTTGGCCAGCTTGGTGCCCGCCCCCAGGTTTACCTCGTTGCCCAGGATGCTGTCGCCCAGATAGGCGAAATGCCCGGCCTTGGCATCGTCGAGGAAGATGGCGTGCTTGACCTCGGTGACATGGCCTACCACGCAGCGGGCGCCCACCAGGCAGTGGCCGCGCAGATAGGCGCCGTGGCGGATCTCGCTCTGATCCCCGATGATTGTAGGCCCCTTGATAAAGGCCCCGGATTCAACCAGCACCCCTTTGCCGATACTGAGCGGCCCACCGGCCAGCACCGCCCCGGCCATGAGCACGCTGGCCCCCTCCAGAAGCGTGCCATCGCGGAAAACCTTGAGCTTGCCCTTGGTGGCATCGCCGAATTCGATGGTAAGATCCGTGGCTTCCATCAGCATCGCGTCGTGGAGGACCAGGGTTGCGGGGAGCGGGCCGGGGGTCTGCGGCCAGGCGATTTGCGGCCAGGGATACTCCGCCATGTAGGTTTTCAGCCGTCCCAGCGCCTGCCAGGGGTATTCATCGGCCACGAAAAGAGCGGCATGGGCATAGCGGCTCAGGTCAAAAAAAGAAGTGTTTGTCAGGTTCATCGGGGTCGGTTGCCGGTTGTTTTTTGTTGGCCGTCATGGCATGATTGTTGAAAATGCGCCTGTTGTGCGGTATGGGGCATTCTGTCGGCCGCAGGCGTTACTATGGTGCAAAACAGCGATTTCTTCAAGCATATTTCAGGACTGGCCGAGCCCGGAGGATATCGCCTTGACTTCATTGATAGGGGTGCTTATGTTGCCCAGCTTAAACCATTGTTCTTTCCGGCAGGGCCGGTTTGCCGGGACAATATGGTAATTGTTCGCCAAGGGCGCCAAGATTTTGGATACCCCCTGAATAGTAATCGTCACGTGGTGCCACTGGACGATTACATAAAATATAACCTGGAGGCATGTTGTGGATATTAATGATTCCATGACCTCAGAGCTGAACGATTTCCATGATTCCGAAGGGCAGGAAATTCCTGGAGAATTGCCGCTCATGGCGGTGCGGGACGTGGTCATCTTCAATTATATGATCATCCCTCTCTTTGTGGGGCGGCCTGCTTCGGTGGGCGCGGTCAACGACGCCATGTCCAAGGACAAGCTCCTCATGCTCGTTACCCAGAAGGACGCCTCCCTGGACGAGCCCCAGTCCGAGGATATGTACGATGTGGGCATGGTCTGCATGATCATGCGCACCCTCAAGCTGCCGGACGGCCGCCTCAAGGTGCTGGTTCAGGCCCTGCGCAAGGCGCGGGTCGAAGCCTTTATCCAGGAAGAGCCCCACCATATCGCCCGGATCGAGCTGATCCAGGATGAAGAGGTGGAGGAGGTCTCCGTCGAGATGGAGGCCCTGATGCGCAATGTCCGCGAGCAGACGGAAAAGATCCTCTCGCTCAAGGGCATCATGTCTTCCGACCTCATGGTTATCTTAAACAACGTGGAGGAGCCGGGCAGGCTCGCCGATCTGGTGGTCTCGAACCTGCAGCTCAAGGTTTCCGAATCCCAGGCGGTGCTGGAAACCTTCGACCCGGCCCTGCGTCTGAAAAAGGTGGCCGAATACCTGCAGAAAGAGCTGGAAGTCTCCACCATGCAGGCCAAGATCCAGTCCGAGGCCAAGGAGGAGATGAGCCGCACCCAGCGGGAGTATTATCTGCGCGAGCAGTTGCAGGCCCTGAAAAAAGAGCTGGGCGATATCGACGACCGCTCCCAGGAAATGGATGAGCTGCGGGACAAGCTGGCCAAGTGCCGGATGCCGCCCGAGGTCAAGAAGGAGGCGGTCAAGCAGCTCAAACGGCTGGAGACCATGCACCCCGACGCCTCGGAGGCCTCCATCGTCCGGACCTATATCGACTGGATTCTCGACCTGCCCTGGCGCAAGGGCTCCAAGGACCGGCTTGATCTCAAGGTCGCCAAGGCGGTGCTGGACGAGGATCATTACGGTCTGGACAAGGTCAAGGAGCGCATCCTCGAATACCTGGCCGTGCGTTCGCTCAACAAGACGACCAAGGGACCGATCCTCTGTTTTGTCGGCCCTCCCGGGGTGGGCAAAACCTCGCTGGGCCAGTCCATCGCCCGGGCCATGGGCCGCAAGTTCCACCGCATCTCCCTGGGCGGCATGCGGGACGAAGCCGAGATCCGCGGCCATCGCCGGACCTATATCGGCGCCATGCCGGGGAGGATCATCCAGGGCTTGAAAACCGTGGGCACCAACAACCCGGTCTTCATGTTCGACGAGATCGACAAGGTCGGCGCCGACTACCGGGGTGATCCATCCTCCGCCCTGCTGGAGGTGCTGGATCCGGCCCAGAACAGCGATTTCACCGACCATTACCTCAACATGCCCTATGATCTTTCCAAGGTCATGTTCATCACCACCGCCAACATGGCGGACACCATTCCGGCCCCGCTCTATGACCGGATGGAGGTGATCCGCCTGGCCGGCTATACGCTGGAAGAGAAGATCGAGATCGCCCGCCGCTATCTGGTGCCGCGCCAGATTGAGGAAAACGGCATCACGGCCAAGCATGTCCAGTTCGACGACGCGATCTTGTCCAAGATCATCACCAACTATACCCGGGAAGCGGGTTTGAGAAACCTGGAGCGGGAGATCGGCACCATATGCCGGAAAAACGCCCGCAAGGTGGCGGAAGGCAACAAGGGGCCGTTTCCCCTCACCGACCGGACCTTAAGCAAGTATCTTGGCCCGCCCAAGTTCACGCCAGAGTCGGAAACCGAGATCATCGACCAGCCGGGCATGGCCACCGGCCTTGCCTGGACCGAGGTGGGCGGGGAGATTCTGTATATCGAAATCTCCATCCTCAAGGGGCGCGGCAACCTGACCATGACCGGCCAGTTGGGCGAGGTGATGAAGGAGTCGGCCCAGGCCGCCCTGAGTTTCTGCCGCTCGCGCCTCAAGAAGCTCAAGCTTGGCGACAGCTACTTCGAGGAGATCGACATCCATGTGCATGTGCCGGCCGGCGCTATCCCCAAGGACGGCCCATCCGCCGGGGTGACCATCGCCACGGCCATGTATTCGGCGCTTTCCCGGAAAAAGGTGCGCCAGGATGTGGCCATGACCGGGGAGATCACCCTGCGCGGCCGGGTGCTTCCCATCGGCGGCCTCAAGGAAAAAGCCCTGGCCGCCCTCCGGGCCGGGATCACCACGGTGATCATCCCGGAGCAGAACAAGAAGGATCTGGTGGAGATTCCCGAAGATCTCCGCAAGAAGATCAAATTCATTCCGGTGAAGAACATGGACCGGATTTTGTCCATTGTTTTTGAGGACTAGGCCGGAATGAAGGCATAACGCCATTGCCTCCCATTTGCGCGGGGGGCGATGGCGTTTCAGTGTAAGAATTCGCAGGAGATGCGTTTTTGGCTCAGGCAAGGGGAGTCCGGAAAAAAGGCCAAGGCAGCCCCGGCGCCATGCGCCGCTTGGCATTCTGGCTCTGTGGCGTTGCCTTCCTGGCCCTGGCAGGGTCCGGGCTCTGGCTCTGGTCCTATGCGGTTACTCCCATGCCCATGCGGGAAGGGGGGGCGCTGCATGTCCTGATCCCGCCCAAAACCAGCCTTACCGGAATAGAGAGAATTCTTGCCGAAAACGGGGCGGTCCCGCCGGGGCGCGGTTTTTACGTTCTTGCCAGGGTTTCCCGGCTCAGCCAGCGTTTGCAGGCCGGAGAATACCGGTTCAGCCCCGGACAAACCCCGTACCAAATCCTCCGGGCTCTTGCGGCCGGAGACACCGTGCGCTGGTCGGTCACCATCCCCGAAGGCAGCAACATCTATCAGCTTGCCGACATCCTCTCCCGGGGCGGCTGGGGGGAGCGGGAGCTTTTTCTCGACCTGGCGCGTGACCCGGAGATTATTGCCCGGCATGGGGTGCGGGCGGCGAGCCTGGAAGGGTATCTGTTTCCGGACACCTACCAATTGGTGCGCGGTCAGAACCCCAGGGAGATCATCGCCTTGATGCTTGAACGGGGGCGGCAGGTGCGGCAGGAACTGGGCGATCTGCGCGACAACCCCTTGGGCCTTACTCCCCACGAGGTGCTGACCCTGGCCTCCATCGTGGAGAAGGAAACCGCCGTTCCGGAAGAGCGGCCCCTCATTGCCCAGGTTTTTTTTAACCGGTTGCGGCAGGGGATGCGGCTGCAGACCGATCCCACCGTGATCTACGGCCTGGTCGATTTTAACGGCAATCTCACCCGGAAGGATCTGCAAGCACCCACCGCGTACAACACCTATCTGATCAACGGGTTGCCTCCCGGCCCCATCGCAAACCCTGGCCGCGCCGCCATCGTTGCCGTGCTGCATCCGGCCCCGTCGTCCTATCTTTATTTCGTCTCAAAAAATGACGGAACCCATTATTTTTCCAACGATCTGGCCGAGCATAACCGGGCGGTTTTCACCTATCAGAAACGCGGAAACAATCGCTGATTTCACCCATTTTTCGGTCAGGTGGAACTCTTTATGGGCAGAGACATTTGTTGACGCATGGCTGTAGCTTTTCTTTTTTTCGCCAAGCTTCTTAGTCAAAAGGGAGACAGGGCCACCGGGATTTCTCTCGTTTCAGGCAGGGATATTTCGAGGGCTTGGCTTCAGGCGGGAAGCAGAGCGGCAGAAGAGTATTGCGGAACCGAGGCGCATACCAGTGGCATGCGCCTCGGCGGCGGGAAATTATTCCTTCAGAAAATCGATCTTGCTCTCGTTGGGCGGCATGGTCGCTTCCGGAATAATACTGATCTCGACCTGATGTTCCTGTTCCAGCTCCATCAGATCCTGACGTTTTTTGTTCAGGATGTAGTGGGCAACCTCCATGGGCAAACGGCAAACCACCCGCTTGATCTCCTTTCTGGTCACCCCGGTCTGGATGTGCCGGAAATGCACCAGGGCCTGGGTTTCGACGGAACGGACCATGCCGCGTCCTTGGCAATGGGGGCAGATTCGGTAGCTTCCCACCGACACCGGGGCGGCCATCTTCTGCCGGGAGATCTGCATGAGGCCGAACTTGGAGATTTTGGAAAAATCCACCTTGGCCTTGTCGCGCTTCATGCAGTCGCGCACCTTTTTTTCCACCTCGCGGATGTGTTTGGAGTCACGCATGTCGATGAAATCAACAACAATGAGGCCGCCGAGATCGCGGAGCCGGAGCTGGCGCGACAATTCCTCGGCCGCCTCCATGTTGGCGAGAAAAATGGCGTCTTCAAAGCTCTTGTCCTTGCCGGTGCGGCCGGAATTGACATCGATGGCGACCAGGGCCTCGGTTGGATTGATGACAATGGAGCCACCGGAGGGCAGGGGCACGGTGGGCTGGTAGATCTGCTCGATCTGTTTTTCCACATGGTATTGATGGAACAGGGGCTGGATGCCCTTGTGCAGCTTGGCGACGGTGGATTTGCGCTGGGCGGCGGGCAGCAGTTCGAGGAAGTTGTTAACCTGGGCCAGGGCCTCGTCGGCGTCCACCAGGATCTCTGCGATCTCGGAGGTGAAATGGTCGCGCAGGAAGCGGGAGACGATGTTCTGCTCCTTGTGCAGCAGGGCCGGGGTCTTTTCGGTCTGGCCTTTTTTCTTGATTTCCTTCCAAAGGTTGAGCAGGTAGCGGACGTCCTGGGCCAGCGCGGTTTTGGTGATCTCCTGGCTGGCGGTGCGGACGATGTAGCCGATGCCTTCGGGGATGCTGACGCTTTCTATCATCTCCCGCAGCTTGTTGCGTTCTTCCTCGGACTCGATCTTGCGGGAAATCCCGGCGCTGTCGCTGCCGGGCATCAGCACCAGGTACCGGCCCGGCAGGGAGAGATAGGTGGTGAGGGTGGCGCCCTTGTTGCCGGTGGCCTCCTTGACCACCTCGACCAGCACCTCCTGTCCCTTGCTCAGGACATTCTGGATGGGCAGATCTTTCCAGTGGGTGTCCGCGGCAACCTCGTTGGCGTAATATTCCGGATGGATGTCGCCGAAGGGGAGAAAGCCGTTTTTTTCCGTGCCGTAATCGACAAAGGCTGCCTGCAGATTGGCCTCCACCGCTGTGACCCTTCCTTTGTAGATGTTGCCCTTGGTTTGCGCCTGGCTGACGGTCTCCACGTAAAAGGATTCCACCCTGCCGCCTTCCAGAAGGACAAGACGGCATTCTTCCGGCTCATCGGTGTTGATCAACAGCTTCAGGGTGGTATCGCCCTTGGCCACCGGTCTGCTTTCCTCGGGTCTGGTGACGGTTTCCTTGCCGTGTTCCGCGTCTTTCCGGGGCCGGGGCGACCGCTGCCGCGGTGGTCTGGCCGGGGCGGCGCTCTTCTCTTTTGTTATTGTTGCCGTCGGGGGCAAGGCGGGTTGCTCACCCTCGGCGGTTGGCTCTGTTTGCTGGCCTTCCGGGCGGGTGGATTTCCCTCGTCTCCGGGGCGGCCTTTTGCGGCGGCGGGGTTTGCCGCCCGTGGGGGAGGCTGGTTCGCCCTCGGGCCGGGGGGGGCCGCCGGAAGCCGGAGCGGAATCTGCCGGGCCTGAAGCCGGGGCTGTCTGGCGGGAGGCCTGTCCTTCTTCTTCGCCCGGTTTGCCTGGTTTCTTCAACCATTTGCTCACCCGGGAGAGGATGGAACGCTCTTCCCCGTTGTTTTCGCTGCCTTGGCCGTTCGGCCGTTCATCTGCTGGTTTGGTAGTATCGTTTGTCATCGTGTGTCGTCTCTATGATGCGGCCGCTGGCGGCCAGTTGTTGTAAGATGCTCTGCGTGGTGTCCGGGTCCAGATTGAGGGCCTCGCTGACATCGTTGGTCGTGCAGGGTCTTCTTTTCAGCATTTCGATAATTTCGTCTTCGGAAAGGTTGCGGAATTTTTCCCGATCCCGGGTGGTGAAGTCAACCAGAATCTCCACCTCCCCCGGAATCTGGCGGGCAACACCTTCCAGCTCCGCTTGGGTCAGGGGCTTGGCAAAGCTTTCCAGGGGCGGCCTGGCCACGGTGTTGAGCTGCACCTTGTCCGGTCTGATTTTTTCCACTGCGGCAACGAGGGCGGCGATGTCCTCGGGGCTGTCGTTGATCTTACTGGCCAGGAGGATTTCCAGCCAGAATTTTCCGGAAAATTCCTTGCGAAAGGTGATAAGCCCTTCGATCAATTCGGCCAGGGGCGAGCAGGCGGCCGGCCGGTTGATGCGGCGGTAGCTTTCCTCCCTGGCCGAATCAAGGGAGGGGATGACGATATCCGCTGCCATCAGGTCCTGGCGCACTTCCGGGAGGTAGAGCAGGGAGCCGTTGGTCAGGACCACCACCGGCTTGTCGGATTTTTCTTTGAGATAGCGGATCACCTGGCCGATGCCGCTGTGCAGGGTGGGCTCCCCACTGGCGGTGATGGTGAAAACATCGAGGTGGGCCATGAGTTCCCGGTCGGCCAGCACCGTGTCGATCTCCGCCAGCAGCTCGGGGAGCGGGATATACTCCTTGCGGGTACAGGTGTGGGTGGTGGTGGCGCCGATTTCGCAATAGATGCAGTTGAAATTGCATATCTTGGGGGGGACGAGATCAATGCCTTGTGAAATTCCCAGACGGCGGGAATTGACCGGGCCAAATACATATTTCATGGGGTTTTACGGGTCCGAGGCGAAACGGCTGAGGATAGAGGTCTGAGCATCAAGGGTCGCAGGAGTATTTCCCTCCGCTGGTAGGGGATTTTTTCTTGTTTGGCAAGGTATAACAATCCGGTGCTCTTGGCAAGCCAAATTTGATGAACCACAATGCCTCCGCCATCAACTTCAGGCGGCCAGGCGTTGGATGGTGGCAAGTTTATGGGCGATGGCCTCCCTGGCCTCACGCACCGCATACTCATCCTGTAGCCCCATCCAGAACTGGACCGAGTTGCCAAACGCCTGTGCCAGGCGAAGAGCGGTATCCGCCGTAACGGCACGCCTTCCCAGGATAATCTCATTGATGCGGCGCGGCGGAACGCCGATGGCGCGGGCCAGCCCATTCTGGCTGATCTGCATCGGCTTGAGGAATTCCTCAAGCAGGATTTCGCCGGGATGAATGTTTTTTAGTTTTTTCATGTACTCGCACCTCGTCGGGGTCGCTGTTCAATGATAATCCACGATCTCAACCCTGGACGGCCCACGCTCCGTCCAGATAAAGCAGATTCGCCACTGATCGTTGATGCGGATGTTGTGCTGCCCCTTGCGCGTATTTTTGAGAGGCTCCAGCCGATTTGCGGGAGGGATGCGCAAGTCATCCAGGGTCTGAGCCTTGTCGAGCATGAAGAGCTTGCGCAGGGCAACCTGTTGTATCTCTCGTGGGAGTCGGCGCGAGACCACGCCCTGCCAAATCTTTTCCGCCTCAGCGCAGTGGAAATCAAGGATCATGGGAAACTATAACGCATTGGGTTATATAACGTCAAGGGTTATGGGTTGCCAACGGGCAACTTTGATAAAACTCAAGAGGGATGCGCCGCCGGTGTGAAGCGGGCGGCAATATGACGTTAGGTTAAGAGGGTGATTTCTGCCTCCATGAACGTGACCGCAGATCCAGAGAGAAGCACGCGATCAGCTTTCATCTCGCAAGTGATGTCGCCACCACGCTTGGAAACTTGTCTGGCGGTCAGGATGCTTTTGCCAAGCTTTTCGGCCCAGAACGGCGCAAGCGCACAATGGGCGGAACCTGTAACGGGGTCTTCTGGAATACCGAACTTGGGAGCAAAGAAGCGGCTGACAAAATCCACGTCCGTTCCGGGCGCGGTAATGATGACCCCGCGCAAATCAAGCTCGCCTAGCAAAGCTAGGTTGGGCGTGATAGCGCGAATGGTTGCTTCACTATCAAATACGGCCAAGTAGTCGTCGGCGACCAAGACCTCAATGGGGCGCTGGCCAAGCCCTTTGATCAAGCTTTCGGAAAGCTCGTGGGATATTGGTGGATATGCAGGAAAATTCATTTCCAGCAACTTTCCCTTCTGCTCGACGATTAATTCGCCGCGACCTGTTTCAAAGGTGATGGCCTGTTTGGGGTAGGCAAGAGCTTCGAAGATGATATGTGCCGATGCCAAGGTTGCATGGCCGCATAGATCAACTTCCTTGACCGGGGTGAACCAACGTAACGCGAAACCTTTCTCCGAGGGCACAAAGAAGGCTGTCTCAGATAAATTATTTTCCTGCGCGATGGCCTGAAGGGTTTCATCGTCCAGCCAGCTTGCCAACGGACATACGGCTGCGGGATTTCCTTCGAATATTCTGGTTGTAAAGGCATCTACTTGGTATTGTTTGATTTTCATATCTGTCGGCGGGTGTTAGGGTGAAGTTGGACAACGGGCTAAACGGAGTTTTTTCATTATACTCATCCCCAAGGGTGGACGGGATGTATGATTCTCTTTTTTTCTGATTGATTTCCGTTTATTACGATCCTCCGTGGGAGGATATTAAAAGTCAAAAGAAAAAATTGGCGGGCCAGTGACCGCATCCCCTGCGTTCTGCTCGCCAAATTTGGGCGGCAGGAGACTTTTGCCTTGACAGCAGGCGGCGGCCTGCTAGTATTCTCAAGTTTTGATGAAAATACGAAAAATTCAGGACAATTGACGGGAATCGACCTATGAAAAAGATGCGCAGTGATGCAATACGCAAAGGGGTGGAGCGGGCGCCGCATCGTTCCCTGCTCAAGGCCATGGGCTATACCAACGAGGAGATCAGCCGGCCCCTGATCGGCATTGCGCACGCCCACAACGAGATCATTCCCGGCCATATCCATCTTGATAAGATAGTGGAGGCGGTGAAAACCGGGGTCCGCATCGCGGGGGGCACTCCCATCGCCTTCGGGACCATCGGGGTCTGCGACGGCTTGGCCATGAACCACAAGGGCATGAAATATTCCCTGGCCAGCCGCGAGATCATTGCCGACTCGGTGGAGATCATGGCCATGGCCCACCCCTTTGATGCCCTGGTGATGATTCCCAACTGCGATAAGGTCACTCCCGGCATGCTCATGGCCATGCTGCGGGTCAACATCCCGGCCATCATGGTGAGCGGCGGCCCCATGCTCACCGGGCGTTTCCGCGGCAAGGACGTGCATCTGGTCAGCGTTTTTGAAGGGGTTGGCCGGGTGAAGGCCGAGACCATGAGCCTCGAAGAACTGGACGAACTTGAAGATCATGCCTGCCCCGGCTGCGGTTCCTGCGCCGGGATGTTCACCGCCAATTCGATGAACTGCCTCACCGAGGCCATCGGCCTCGGCCTGCCGGGCAACGGCACCATCCCGGCGGTGGCCGCGGCCCGAATCAGGCTGGCCAAGGAAGCGGGCATGGCGGTGATGCGGCTGCTGGCCGACGATATCCGTCCCCGGGATATCGCCACCCGCGCCGCCTTTGAGAACGCCATGGCCATCGACATGGCCCTGGGCTGTTCCACCAACACCGTCCTCCATGTCCCCGCCATTGCCAAGGAGGCAGGGGTGGATTTGCCCCTGGCCCTGTTCAATGAGGTGAGCGAGCGGGTGCCCCATCTCTGCAGCCTGATTCCCGGCGGGCCGCACAGCCTGCAGCAGTTGGACGAGGCCGGCGGAGTGCAGGCGGTGATGCGCGAACTGCTCAACACCGAAGCGGGTCTGAATCTGGATGTGATGACCGTCACCGGCAAGACCCTGGGCGAAAATCTGGAAAAGGTCCGGGTGCGGGATGCCGATGTCATCCGGCCCGTGGATGAGCCTTATCACGAATTCGGCGGCATAGCCGTGCTCTACGGAAATCTGGCCCCTGACGGCTGCGTGGTCAAGCAGTCGGCGGTGGCCGAAGAGATGCTCAAGCACAGCGGCCCGGCCCGGGTGTTCGAAGCCGAGGACGAGGCCCAGGCCGCTATTTTGGGCGGCAAGATCAAGGAAGGGGACGTGGTGGTCATCCGCTACTGCGGCCCCAAGGGCGGGCCCGGCATGCCGGAGATGCTCTCTCCGACCTCGGCCATTGTCGGCATGGGGCTGGGCAAGAGCGTGGCCCTGATCACCGACGGCCGTTTCAGCGGGGGAACCCAGGGCGCCTGCATCGGCCATGTCTCGCCGGAAGCGGCGGATGGCGGCCCCATTGCCTTTATCGAGGAAGGCGACCGGATCACCATCGATATCCGGCACAAATCCATTGAGCTGGTGGTGGCGGAAGGGGTTCTGGCCCAGCGGCAGCACAACTGGCAGCCGCCCGCGCCCAAGATCACCAGCGGCTACGCAGCCCGTTATGCCCGGCTGGTGACTTCCGGCAGCACCGGCGCCGTTTTGAGAGATGATGCCTGCAACCGGCAGGCGGATTGAGGATTGAAGGCAAGCACAGGCGGAGCGCCGGGTTGATCCGGCAGCGCCGCATAACGCCTGACGGGGAAGAGATGGCAGAGAGACGGATAACTCCAGGCGGCGTCCTGTGCAGCATCGTGGTGACCTTGGCCGTCCTTGCCGGCGTCGATTCCGTTCGGGCGTCGACTGGGCCTATTCCCTGGGAGATCACGGCGGACAGCCTCGTCCGTCTGGACGAACCGAACAGTATCCTGGCCGAAGGCAATGTGGTCATGATCCGGCCCAAGAGTCTGGGGACCGGCGGCATGTTTATCAGGGCGGACTGGGCCCGGTACGATGTGGAGCGCGGCACGGTCAAGGCCCGGGGCAATGTCTACATTCTGTCCGGCCGGGACGAGATCACCGCCAAAAGCGTGGATATGGACCTTGGCTCCGAGACCGGCACCTTCAGGGATTCCACCATCTTCATGGCGGAAAACCACATGTATGTCACCGGGCAAGAGGTTGTGAAAACAGGGGAGTTCAGCTACATTCTGAAAAAAGGCTGGGCCACCGCCTGCAAGCCCGAGGAAGGAAAAAGCCCGCCTTGGTCGTTTACCAGCAGCACCACCAAGCTCACCGTGGACGGCATGGCCCAGATGACCAACGCCGTTTTTCATGTAAAAAACGCCCCCCTGGCCTATACCCCGTATTTCACCTTTCCGGCCAAGACCAAACGGGAAAGCGGCCTGCTCTTTCCGGAATGGTCCCACTCCAGCCGGAGCGGGTTGGGCCTCATGGTTCCGGTGTTTCTCAATGTCTCCCCCAGCACGGATATCACCCTGTATCCCGGCTACCTCTCCGAGAGGGGCGTCCAGTATGGCGGAGAATTCCGCTATGTGAAAGGGCCGGAATCCTACGGAACCTTCATGCTCAGTTACATGCGCGATGATCTTGTCGAAGGCGCGGATCTTACGGATGAATACAAAACGGACGGCCTTATCCGGAGAGAGGCCAACCGCTACTGGTTGCGGGGCAAGGCCAACCATGATTTCGGCGACAACCTGACCGGCAGGCTTGACCTTGACCTTGTTTCCGACCAGGATTACCTGCAGGAATTCAAGGAAGGCTCCATGGGCTATACGGCGAGCAATCTCCTGTTTCTCGATCAATTCGGCCGGGATCTCCGGGCGGAAACCATCTATGAGCGGGAGTCTTCCCTGCAGTTGGTCAAGGTGTGGTCGAACATGATTGCCAGCGGTGAATTGCGGACCAGGCAGGATACGCGCCATGACATCCTGCTTGGCACGGATGACGGGGACGGGGTGCTGGAAACCGGGGAATACTCCATTTTATCCCGGACTACCAGCCCCCTGCAGGCTTTGCCCCGCCTTGATTTCACCGGGCGCATACCCATCAGCGGCACGCGGATGAGCACCGCCTGGGATTCCGAATACGTCAACTACTGGCGCGAAGAGGGGGTCGGAACCCAGCGGTTGGATCTGCACCCCAAGCTGATCTCTTTTCTGCCCCGGGGCGGATGGCTCGAAGGCAAGGTCAGCGGCGGGGCTCGGGAAACTGCCTACCAGCTTGAATCCTACGGGGATTCCTCCTGGGACAAGGAGCGTTTCCAGGACCGGCAGGCCTACGATTTCACCGGCAACATGGCCACCATCCTGCTGCGCGATTTTGACCTGGGAAAATCCGATTGGCTTGAGCACATGATCAGGCCCAACCTCGTGTATGAATACCTTACCAGGACCCAGGAACTGCCACATCTTGGCGACAGCCTCGGGTATTTTGACGGCGTGGATCGGTTGGAGCGGAAAAACTGGCTGACCTGGCAGTTCAATAATTATTTCACCTTGGGCGGCGTTACGAAGAAGGGTGATTTCTGGAACCGCAATCTCGGTATCTTCAAGGTCTTGCAGACCTATGACCTGCGGGAGGAAAATCCGGAAAGTTCAGGCTTGTCCGCCGAAAGCAGGCGCTACGACTGGTCCGATCTCAGGTTTGAGGCGACAGTCTCCCCGGTGCCGAACTGGGCCCTCGGCTATCAGACCAACGTGAGCATGTACGGGAAAAACGTGACCCGGTATGAGTTGCTCAATCAGTACAATTTTACCGGCGGGCATTCGTTGGGCCTCAATTACCGCTATCTCCAGGACAGCGGCATGATCGCCCCCTATTTTTATACCGATCTCGGGGAATCTACCCATGACCTGATCGGCACGGCCGGGGTGCGGCTGACCGAAACCCTCACCGCCGATGCCTATCTGGTCAAGTCATTTTCCGAGAAACACACGGTGGAATCCCGGGTGCGCCTGACCTATCAACCCGCCTGCTGGATGGTGGAGCTGGAGACAAGCAGGACTCCCGATGACCAGCGGGTGATGCTCATCTTTTCCCTCGACGGTGTGGGCCGCTTTGCCCGTTTGGGCAAGAGCAATCTCTGATTCCGGGCGCAGGATGGCGGCATGACCATGGCGTATTACGACATCTTCAACGGGGATGCGGACGGTATCTGCGCCCTGCACCAGCTTCGCCTGGCAGAGCCTCGCGAGGCCACCCTGGTGACCGGGGTGAAGCGGGACATCCGGCTGCTTGAGCAGGTAGCCCAAGTGCGGGGGGCAGAACTCACCGTGCTGGATATCTCCCTGGACAGCAATCGGACCGCGCTGCTGCAACTGCTTGATTCCTGCCGGGTGTTCTATGTGGATCACCACTACGCAGGTGATCCGCCGCTCAGCCCTAACCTGATCGCCCACCTTGATCCCAGCCCTGAGATCTGCACCTCCCTCATTGTTGACGGGCTGTTGGGCGGACGTTTCCGGGGATGGGCCGTGGCCGCGGCCTTTGGCGACAATCTGCACGATTCGGCCCGCAAGGCGGCTGTTGCCCTGGATGTGTCCGAGGCTCAGGTGGGGGAGTTGCGGGAGCTGGGTGAGTTGATGAATTACAACGGCTACGGGCACAAGGTGGCGGACCTGCATCTGCCGCCCCAGGCTCTCTATGCCGCGGTGCAGCCCTATGCCGATCCCCTGGTCTTTTGTGCAGAGTCCCGGATTCCGGCCCTGTTGCGCCAGGGTTTTGCCGATGATCTCAGGCTGGCCAGGGAGGTGAAACCCCTGCGGGAAAAAGCCCATGGCCGGATTTTTGCTTTTCCTGCGGAAAAATGGGCCAGCCGGGTCGCCGGGGTGTTCAGCAACGAGCGGGCCAGGGAGAAACCGGACATGGCCCACGCCCTGCTGGTGGACAATGGCGACGCGACCTTCATGGTCAGCGTGCGTGCGCCTCTTGCCCGGCGTTTTGGCGCCGACAGCCTGTGCCGTGCTTTTCCCACCGGCGGCGGCCGGACCGCTGCCGGTGGGATCAATGCCCTGCCGGCCGGACAGGTTGAGGATTTTTTTCAGAAATTTTTCGAGGTGTTTTCCCCATGAGTTTTCCCGTGTTGCATAAAACCGTTGTTGGTCTGTCCCTTCTGCTGTCCTGCGCCATTTTTTCCTGCCCGCCGAGTTGGGCCGGAGCAGGAGAACCGCTGCCTCTGGCCGCCGACTTGGTCGAAGATGGTCAGGTTATCGATCTTGCCAGCCCGCGCTATCAGGAGCTGTTTCAGGAACTGGCGGGGCAGCACGGCTTCAGCCGGGAAGAACTGGACCGCCTTTTTGCCGGGGTCGCCATCAAGAAGCGGGTGCTGGAGCTCATGGATACCCAGTGGGAGGCCAAGCCCTATTTCGAGTACTCGCCGCGATTCATCACCCCGCAGATACTTCAGGAAGGAAAGAGGCTTCTGCGCGAACACCGGGAGCTGTTGGACCGGGTTGAAAAAGAACTTGGAGTCGAGCGGGAGATTGTCGTTGCCATCTGGGGAATTGAAAGCAAGTTCGGCGAGCACAAGGGGGGGTTCAGCATGTTTCAGACCCTCAATACCATGTTTGACGCCTATCCCCGCCGCAGCAAATTCTATCGGGCCCAGTTGATCGAATATCTCCTGCTCTGCCGGGAGAACGGGGTTGATCCGCTGGCCATCACCGGCTCCTATGGCGGTGCCTTTGGTCAGACGCAGTTCATTCCCTCAAGTTTCCGCCTTTATGCCGTGGATTTTGACGGGGATGGCCGCCGCGATGTCTGGGAGTCCGTACCCGATGTCCTGGCCAGCATTGCCAACTATCTCCAACGATTCGGCTGGACCTTCAAGGGGCCGGTCTACCACGAACTCGGGCCGAAGCTGAAGGGGGAGAAGCTGGAAAAAGCCTATGCCCAAGGACGGAAAGGCTTTGTTGCCCGCGCGGCGGTGAAAAAGATCCAGGATGTCGACCTGCCGCCTTCTCCGGAGAACAAGGAGCTGACCATTGTCGGCCTTGAGCTGCTGGACGGCGGGATGCGCTATGTGGCGGGCTATCCCAACTTCCAGGCCATCACCAAATGGAACAACTCCAACCGTTACGCCATGGCCGCCGTTGAACTGGCGGAAAAACTCAAAGAGTAGCGTTACCGGTTCCGGCTAGAAGTGAATTCTGTCCGATCTCACAATTTCAACGAGTTAGAACTCGTCGAAATTGGCGATCCATCCCTGGATCGCACGCAGGGTATCGAAAAGCGAGTTTTTCAATACCCTGCCAGGAGGGGGCGCTTCAGCGCTGAAAATACCGCTCGGTTTCCGTCTTGACCACCTGGGAGAGCAGCAGCAAGCCGACGATGTTGGGAATGGCCATCATCCCGTTCATCAGGTCGGAGAAATTCCAGACGAATTCCAGTTTCATCATCGCCCCCACGATCACCACCGCGACAAAAACCACCCGATACGGGGCAATGGCGCGGCGGCCCGCCAGATATTCGATGGCCTTTTCCCCGTAGTAATTCCAGCCGATCAGGGTGGAGTAGGCAAAAAGCGCCGTGGCCACGGCGACAATCACCACCCCGCCATTGCCCAGGGTTTCGCCGAAGCTGACGCTGGTCAGTTGCCCCGGCGCGACCCCTTCCAGCCAGGCGTGACCGGTCAGGATCACCAGCGCGGTAATGGTGCAGACCACCAGGGTGTCGATGAAGGTCTGGGTCATGCTCACCAGCGCCTGCCTGACCGGATCGCGGGTCCGGGCGGCGGCCGCGGCAATGGGGGAGGAGCCCAACCCAGACTCGTTGGAAAAGACGCCGCGGGCGATGCCGTAGCGCATGGAGGCGGCCACCACCGAGCCGGCAAAGCCGCCGCTGGCTGCGATGGGGGTAAAGGCGTGTTGGAAGATCAGCCCTAGGGCGTGGGGGATTTCGCCGAGGTTGAGCGCCAGCACCAGCAGCGCGGCACCGACATAGCCGACGATCATGAACGGCACCAGGAGCGAGGTGAACCTGCCGATGGACTTGATGCCGCCTAAAATCACCAACCCGGTAAGGAGCATCAGCACCGTGCCGGTGAGCCAGGGTTCGATGTTGAAGGTTGACTGAAAGATGGTGGCCACGGCATTGGCCTGGGCCATATTGCCGATGCCGAAGGTGGCCAGGGCGGTGAACAGGGCGAAGAGCCAGGCCAGCTTGGGGAGACCCGCGCCCTTGGCCAGATAGTACATGGGGCCGCCGCGCATGCCGTGTTCGCCCTTTTCCCGGTATTTCACGGCCAGCACCGCTTCCGCGTATTTGGTGGCCATGCCGACCAGGCCGGTCATCCACATCCAGAACACAGCTCCGGGTCCGCCCAGGGTGATGGCGGTGGCCACGCCGACGATGTTGCCGATGCCCACCGTGGCGGCCAGGGCGGTCATCAGGGCGGCGAAATGGCTGATGTCGCCGTCGCCGGCGTGCTCCTTGCGCCAGATCAACCGCAGGGCGTGGGGCAGGACGCGAAACTGCATGCCGCGCAGAATAACGGTCAGGTACAGGCCGGTGCCCACCAGGAGCACCAGCATGGGTGGCCCCCAGATCCAGCCGGAGAGGGTGGAGATCAATAATTCGATGGAAGCCATGGATGCGCCTTAGGTGAAAGATTTTTGAAGAGCAACGTGGTTCTGCCCGGTCAAAATACCTGAAAAGGCGTGGGAAGTGCCAATAAAAAAGGAGACGGGGAAAAATTCCCGTCTCCTTTTTTGGTGATGCTATGAAGAATTCCGCTTACTTGACGAAATCCTTGCTGCCGTCCACCAGGGTGGAAACCACGGAAGGATCGGCCAGGGTGGAGATATCGCCGAAGTCATGGGCCTCGGTCTCGCCTGCTGAGATCTTGCGCAGGATTCTCCGCATGATCTTGCCGCTTCTCGTTTTGGGCAGTCCGTCGGCAAACTGGATGAACTCCGGGGTGGCGATGGGTCCGATTTCCTTGCGCACATGGGTGCGCAAGGCGGCGCGCAGTTCGTCGGAAGGTTCGACCCCGGATTTCAAGGAAACATAGGCGTAGATGGTCTGGCCCTTGATTTCATGGGGCGCGCCGACCACCGCAGCCTCGGCCACCTGCGGATGCGCGACCAGGGCGGATTCGATCTCGGCGGTGCCCAGCCGGTGGCCGGAGACATTGATCACGTCGTCCAGCCGGCCCATGACCCAGAAGTAGCCGTCCTCGTCCTTCCGCGCCCCGTCTTCCGGGTCGTAGATCCCTTCGTAGCGAGAGAAGTAGGTCTTTTTGTAACGGGCCGGATCGCCGAACACGCCGCGAAGCATGCCGGGCCACGGTTTGCGGATCACCAGATGGCCGCCTTCGTTGGGGGCCGCTTCGGAGCCGTCTTCGCGGAGGATGGCCGCGTCGATGCCGGGCAGGGGGTGGGTGGCCGAACCGGGCTTGAGCGGGGTGGCGAAGGGCAGGCCGGAGATCATGATGCCGCCGGTTTCTGTTTGCCACCAGGTGTCAACAATGGGCAGCGTGTTCTTGCCGATGTGCTCGTGGTACCACATCCACGCTTCCGGGTTGATGGGCTCGCCAACGGAACCAAGCACGCGCAGGGAAGAGAGGTCGTATTTTTCCGTCCACTTGGTGCCTTCCCGCATCAGGGCGCGGATAACGGTGGGCGCGGTGTAGAAGATGTTGACCCGGAACTTCTCGCAGATATGCCAGAAACGGTCGGGTGCGGGCCAGGAAGGCACCCCTTCGAACATCAGCGTTGTTGCCCCCAGGGCCAGCGGCCCGTAGAGGATGTAGCTGTGGCCGGTGATCCAGCCGATATCGGCGGTGCACCAGTGCACGTCGTCGTCCTTCATGTCGAAGACCCACTGGGTGGTGTGCGCCACATAGGTCAGATAGCCGCCGGTCGTGTGCACCACGCCCTTGGGCTTGCCGGTGGAGCCGGAGGTGTAGAGGATGAAGAGGTCGTCTTCCGCCTCCATGCTTTCCGGGGCGCACTGGCCGGTAATGCCGTCGGCAGCCATCTCCGTGTGCCACCAGAGATCGCGGCCCTCCTGCATGGCTACCTCGTTGCCGGCCCGTTTGACCACGATGCAGTTTTTGACCGACTCGCAGCCCTGGAGGGCATCGTCGGCCGCAGGCTTCAAGGGGATGGTCTTGCCGGCCCGCAGAACGGCGTCGGCGGTGACCAGCACCTTGGCTTCGCAGTCCTGGATGCGGCTCTTGAGGCTCTGGGCGGAAAACCCGGCGAAGACCACGCTGTGGATGGCGCCGATCCGGGTGCAGGCCAGCAGGGTGATGGCCTGCTCGGGGATCATGGGCAGATACACGGCAACCCGGTCGCCTTTTTTCACCCCCATCTTCTTGAGCACGTTGGCGAACCGGCATACCTCGGTGTGCAGCATCTGGTAGGTGTAGACCCGGACATCTTCCTCGGGTTCGCCCTGAAAGATGATGGCGGCCTTGTTGCGGCGGCCGTTGGTAAGATGGCGATCCAGGCAGTTATAGGAAACATTCAGCCTGCCGCCCTGGAACCATTTTATCTCGGGCTTGTGCATGTCCGCCTCAAGCACCTTGGTCCACGGTTTTTCCCAGGAGAGCAGTTCCTTGGTGCGGTCGCCCCAGAAGCCTTCCGGATCTTCCATGGAGCGCTTGTACTGCGCCGCGTAGTCGGCCATGCTCTTGATATGGGCCTGTGCCTGACCGGCTGCCGGCGGGGCGAAAAGGCGATTCTCCTGCATCATGCTTTCAATTTTTTTATCGTCGCTCATCATTACCTCCGAAAATTGATGGATTCGCATAAATGAAAAAAAGCCACAGGTCCGCAATACAGAGAAGCGATCCTGCGAGACTAAGCAAACAAAAAAAGTTAAAAAAATAACCGTCGCCGGTCGTTTTCGTTTCCTGCGGCAATCGCAGCTTTTGGCTATTTCAGTGTACGGTCTAAGGCCGGGAATATAGGAGTATATACCTAAGTGAGTAGGGGATATATACCGAGTGTCTGCGACAATTGCCACATTTTTTTATCGCGTATCGTCCTGGGATTCGCCTGCAACAGGCAGGCGGAGCACGGAAGAGCCGTGGCGGGTTGTACTTCGCCGGATGCATTTCCGGCCATTTCCTGCTATGGTGCAACGCGGTCGGATACCAGAAGGAGGCGCGGAGCGGATGCGGGTTGTGGCGGAAAACATACGGATTTTTTTTGTACTGCTTAGCCTGGGCTGCGGGTTCGCCATAGCCCTGGTTCAGCCCGTGGCGGGCCAATGCGGTCCGGCAACAACGGCGCCTTTGGTGGCGGAGCCGCCGTTGTTCCGGGATGATCTGGACTATGAGTCCCTTGCCCCGGCCATTGACCGGAGCGTGGACTATCTGAGCCGTCTTCCCGAGAAAAAGACCTTTGCCCTCTGCGGGGGCAAGTATTCCGCCGGCCAGCTCATCGAATCTCTGCTCGTCTTCAAGCGGATCATTGCGCAGAGGCCCTCTCCCCAGGAGCTGACCGCGATTCTCACAAGAGATTTCGTGCTCTGCAAGGCAAAGGGCAGGGATTCTGATCAGAGGATGTTTCTTACCGGTTATTATGAGCCGCTTTTCAAGGCCAGCCTGACACAGACCGCCCTCTACCGCTATCCCTTGTACCGCCCCCCCCCGGATTTGGTTTCCATCCCTGGGACACAAGGGGGGGAGAGGCGGACAGGCAGGATGGAGAACGGCAGCCTGGTCCCCTATTTTACCCGGGGTGAGATCGAAACAGGCCGGTTGCTGGCTGGGCAGGAACTGGTTTATCTGGCTGATCCGGTGGAGGCTTTTATTCTGCACATACAAGGCTCCGGCCGGGTACAGCTCGCGGACGGCACGCTGCGGCGGGTGCAGTTTGCCGCGAAAAGCGGACGCGAGTACCGCAGCATCGGGCGGCTGCTGGTGGAAAAAGGCATCATGCGCAAGGAAGATGCCACCATGCCCGGAATCGTCCGTTATCTCGAGGAACACCCCGGAGAACGGGAGAAGATCCTGCACCATAATGAATCCTTTGTTTTTTTCCGCTGGGGGGATGATGTCGCCGCCGGTCCCCTGGGTTGCCTGGGCGAGCCGTTGACTCCGGGCCGGTCCGTGGCCCTGGACCAGAACTGCTTTCCCCCCGGCAGCCTTGCTTTTCTCGCCACCCGCAAGCCAATAGTCGATGCGGCCGGCGAAATCATCGGCTGGGAACCCTTGCACCGTTTTGTGGTGAATCAGGATTGCGGCTCCGCCATCACCGGACCGGGGAGGCTTGATCTGTTCTGGGGCGGCGGGCGTTATGCCGAGGCGGCGGCCGGCAATATGAAGCATCCGGGCATGCTCTATTTTCTGGTGAAAAAGAAATAGTTGTCAGAATCCGGGCCGTTCTTATACAATCCTTGTAGCAATCGGGCCAGGCAGACAACGGAACATGGTGGAGAGGGGAAGGGAATGAAACAAACGGAGACAGACTACTGGATCACCAGCATGCTGGAAACCTACGGCAATGTTTCCGATCTCAATATTACCGTGGGCAAGCCCCTGCAGGTGGAAACCTCCGGGCAACTGGTGCCGGTGACGGTGGAGCCGCCGGTTCCTTCGCTTACCCCTTTTCAGGCCGAGGTTTTTGCTCTGAACCTCATCGGCGGCAACAAGAGGCTGCTCGACGATCTGGTCAAGCACGGCTCGTGCGATCTTTCCTACTGGCTGGGTCAGAAGGCCCGATTCCGGGTGAATGTTTTCTCGCAAAAGACCAATCTCTCCACGGTGCTGCGGAAGCTGGAGATGAAGATCCCCACCATCACCCAACTGAATCTGCCCAAGCTTTTCTACAATATGGCCGGGGAGCGCAACGGCATCATCCTCGTCACCGGCGCCACCGGCTCCGGTAAATCCACCAGCCTGGCCGCGCTGCTGGACAAGATTAACGACGAGAAGCCGGTGCACATCGTCACCCTGGAGGACCCCATCGAGTATGTGCACCAGCACAAGATGGCCACCTTCAACCAGCGGGAGCTGGGTAACGATTTCGACTCCTTTGCCTCGGGGCTGCGGGCCGCCCTGCGTCAGGCGCCCAAGGTTATCCTGGTGGGCGAGATGCGCGACCGGGAAACCATGGAGATCGGCCTTTCCGCCGCGGAAACCGGGCATCTGGTGCTCTCCACCCTGCACACCGTGGACGCGGGCCAGACCATCAACCGAATACTTGGCATGTTCGAGCAGGAGGAACAGGCCCAGGTGCGCAACCGGCTGGTGGACACCATCCGCTGGATCGTCTGCCAGCGGCTGCTGCCCAAGGTCGGCGGCGGGAGGGTGGCCGCCTTCGAGATCATGGGCATGAGCTTGCGGGTGCGCGAGCTGATCATGACCGGGGAAACGGAGGACAAGACCTATTATGACATTATTGCCGACGCCAAGGCCCTTGGCTGGCAGACCTTTGACCAGCATATTCTTGAACTGTACGAGGACGGCCTGATCACCGAGGAGACCGCCGCCAGCTACTGCACCCGGAAAACCGCGGTCAACCGGGGGCTGGACAGCATCAAGTCCGCCCGGGGCGAGTCCACCACCGGGATCACCGGGCTGGCCATGGATGTGAAGCAGGAAGAGAAGCGGCGCTCGGGGTTTTAGGAGCCGTTTGCAGCCTACAGCTATCAGCTTAGAGCTTTAAGCCGAGAGCTTACTATCGGAGGAAATCCATGCTTGCCCAGTGTCCCCATTGCCAGCAGACCCTCATGCTGAGTGACACCCAGCTTGAAAAGATCAAGAGCGCTCTAGCCTCGCTCTCCGTGGGCAGAACCCTGAAGATCGGCTGTCCGAAATGCAAGCAGCCCATCGAATTGAACAGTGACGGCTCGGTGGCCGGTCAGACTGCGGGCGCCCTGATGGACGTGCTTTTTACCGAGCACACCGGCAATGAGGATCAGGCTGCGGTGGGGATGGTGGCCGCGGCCCAGAAAAAACCCCAGCCGGTGCGCCTGCCGCCCGACGCCCCCAAACCGCCGGATCTCGGCTGGCTCTCCAGCGGGGTGTACAGCGAAAAGGAGGCGGTAGAGAACGTGCCCCACGCCCTGATCATGGCCGGGGACGAGGAGATAACCACCCAGGTGACCATGGCCTTCGGCGAGATGGGCTACCAGCCCACCTATGTTCGTTCGGCGGAAGAGGCCATCGCCAAGATGCAGTTCATGAATTTTGAAGCGGTGGTGCTGCACAGCAGGTTTGAGGGGGATGGACTGGACGGGTCCGCGGTTCACCAGTATATGCGGGAAATGGCCATGAGCCGCCGGCGTTATATCTTTTATGTTCTGGTCGGCCCGGAGTTTCGCACCCTGTACGATCTGGAAGCCTTGGCCAACAGCGCCAATCTGGTGGTCAACGACAACGATGCCGGCCATTTTTCCATCATCCTGAAAAGGGGGATGAACGATTACAATGACCTGTTCGGGCCATATCTGGAAGCCCTTGGGAATTATGGCGTGAAGTAGCGCCCTGTCTTTTTTTCCGGGGCGATCACCCCGCGGCCATGATCACCCTGTTGCGCCCCTGATCTTTTGCTTCGTAGAGAGCCTTGTCCGCTCTGGCATACGCGGCTTCCAGGCTTCCGGTCGCGGGGTCGAGCCGGCTGACTCCGATGCTGACACTGAGATTTTTTTCCGTCCCGTCCTTGTCGATGCTCTGGGAGGCAAAGTTTTTGCGGATCCGCTCGGCCACGGCGAATGCCTCCTCTTCTTTGGCCTCCACCACAAGAGCGGCAAACTCTTCCCCCCCCATGCGGCCGAAGATGTCCGCCCTGCGCAACCCCTCGGTGCAGATCGAGGCAAAATTCTGCAGCACCCTGTCTCCTGTCTCATGGCCGAAGGTATCGTTGATCTCCTTGAAATGGTCGAGATCGAACATCAGGAAGTAAATATCCTTGTTGTATCGTTTGCTCCGAGCCACTTCCTGCTCGGCCAGAAGCAGAAAATGCCGCCGGTTGAACACCCCGGTGAGGCCATCCATGGTGGCCAGCATCACGAGTTTTTCCTCCTTGACCTTGCGGTCGGTGATGTCGAGCACCGCGCCGACGGCCCAATAGGCATCGTTTTTTCTCACCCGGGCGACAAACACTTCGGCCGGAAAGATCCTCCCGTCCTTTTTTCTGGCCACGAGTTCGCGTGAAGTGCCGATGATCGGCCCTTGACCTGTGTGCCAGAATTCCGCCAATGCCTTCCGCGCCTCTGCCTGCATTTCCTCCACCACCACCAGGCTGTGCAGGCTCTTGCCGAGAACCTCCTCGCCGGTATATCCGAAAATGCGCTCTGCCGCCGGGTTAAAGAAACGAATCATGTCATGGTTGTCGATGAGGATCACCGCACTCTGCACCGAATTGAAAACAACCCGGAAGATCTCTTCGCTTTCCTGCAGTTTTTGTCGGGAATTCCGGCGTTCCATCTCCATGGCCGCAAATTCGCCCAGGAGAGAATTTATTTTTCCGGTAAACTCGGAGAATTCCTTAATCCGTAGCTCCTTGCTCCATAAAACCGGCTTGTGGTGGAGGATGGCTTCTTCCAATCCGGCAAGAAACCGTTGGGAAAAGCGACGCACATATTTTGAAAAAAGAAAGGAGACGACCAGCGCCATGGTCAACAGCAACCCGAGCCCCGCCAGAACAGTGAACAGGATTTTTTGGCGGGCAGCCTGCACCGAGGCAAGAGCGATGGGTTTTCCGGCCCACAGGGAGATGGTGGTGTTCTGGCCGGTAAAGAAGGGAACCCAGGCCATTTTCCGGTTAGCATTCCCGCAGATCCCTGCTTTTTCCGAGGTAAAAAAATGTTTGAGTCCAGGGAAGTCGAGAAAGGCCGAATCATTGCCGTTATCTCCGGAGAGGTAGCAGCCATCGCTTAACACCCACTGCATCGTGGGATAGGCCTGAATGAGCACCCCGATGTTGATGTCGGCGACATAAATCCCGATTGTCTCGCCGTTTATCCGGATCGGGGTGAGAAGGCGGATCAGAAACCGGTGGGATGCGTGAGCGGCATCTTCTTGTCTGGTTTCTTGCAGGGGAATGGTTAAAACCCTCTTTTCCCGCAGGGCAAAAACCTTTTTTATGGATTCCGGATCAATGGTCAGAGGATGTTCTCGCCCCTGAAGGTATTCCGTGGTGCCCGCTTTCTTGAACAGGGAAAAGCGTGCGGCCGCATTGCGATCAAGCACATGGATGCTTTCCACATCGCTGTTTTTGGCAAAGGCCCTGTTCAATACCCCTGTATAGCGGAGAGAAGCGGTCTCCTTGCTGATGCTGCCGGGGCTGCGCTCGCCGTGGTTGAGAATCTCCAAGACCGCGGGCAGTTGGGAGACAAAATCGATTGTCTGCTGGTAATGTTCAAGCCGTGTCTCAAGCTGATGCAACTCATCCTGCATGAAGTGCAGCTCTTCTTTTTCTTCGATGGCGCTCAAGTTGGAAAGGATTCCATCCAGGGTGAAGAAGGAAAACGCCATCAAGGGGATGAAGCTGAAAACAAGGAGGAATCCCAGGACAAGGGCGCCAAGGCTCACCTGCCGCGGGGAAAAAATTTTTTTGAGTATGCCGGTCATTCCTGTTCCTGCTCGGACAAAGGATTCTCCCGTGCCGGGAGTAAGGATTTTTTTTAATCGTAGCCGGCGGGGCAGGAAAAATCCAGAGATATCCGTGGGGCGCGGCGGGTGTGTGGAGGAAGCGGAAGATCAGGAAAACAGCGCGGGCAGAAGGGCAATGAGGTGCCGACGCAGGGCGAGACAGGCCAGCAGGGTCAGGGCTGAGGAAAGCAGCATCAGACGGTTGGCGCGGAGAATGTCCCGGGGTTCCAGGGGGTGGATGGCATCGCCGATGGCCGGCTTTTCCAGCACCGTGCCGAAGTAGCTGCTTGAGCCGCCAAGTTGCACGCCCAGGGCACCGGCCACCGCCGCTTCGGTATGGCCGGAATTCGGGCTGGCGTGGGCAAACCGGTCCCGGAGCAGGGTCAGCAGGGAGCGTTTTGGATCGAGGCGGAGCGGGAAGGAGGCGGCCGGGACCATAAGGGAGGTGAGGCGGGCCGGGACGAAGTTGGCCAGGTCATCAAGCCGTGCCGCTGCCCAGCCGAACTGGAGATATTGCGCGTTTTTGTAGCCGAACATGGAGTCCATGGTGTTGATCGCCTTGTAGAGCATGGCTCCCACGGGCCCGCCCAGCAGGGCAAAGAAAAGCGGCGCGGTCACGCCGTCTACCATGGATTCCGCCACCGATTCCACGGCCGCTCTCGTCACCCCGGCCTCGTCAAGAGTGCCCGTGTCGCGGCCCACGATCATCCCCACCCGCTTGCGGGCCTCGGGGAGATTCCCGTCCCGCAGGGCGGTGTAAACCTCGGTGCTGTGGCGCACCAGATCGCGGGCTGCGATGGTGGTGTAGAGCAGGAGGATGGAGATCAGGCTGCCCAGCCAGGGGTGGAGGAGGTTTGCCCCTGCGATCAGACCCCAGGTTGTTGCTCCGGTGAGCCCCAAAACCAGGAGGACAGAGGAGCTTCCGGCGGCAACCGGCGGCAGCACGGCGCGGGTGATTCGCTCGCAGCCAACGCAGGCTGCGCCGATGAGCCGCACCGGATGCGGCAGCCAGCGCGGGTCGCCGAGCAACTGATCCAGAAGAATGGCGATCAGTATCTGGTATTCGAGGGGGATCATTTGCCCAGCAAGCGGTAGATGGCGTTCATGTCGATCTGGCTGCGCACCGCCTCGGCCAGCCGGTCAAAGGCCGGTTCCAGGTCATAGGCGGCCTGCACCGTTTTTAGCGGGTCAAGTCCCCGTCTTTGCCGCAACAGGTCGATGAACCAGCGCCGGAAGGGGTCCGCGTCAAAAATGCCGTGCAGATAGGTGCCCCAGACGGTTTGGGCCTTGTTGCCGACCCCTCCGCTTTCCCCGTTGCTGAAGCGGAGGATGTCGCAAGTCTCTTTCGCCCGGCTCTGGCCGTGGTGGATCTCGTAGCCGTGCACCGCAAGGGTCGAGGCGAGATGGGTGCCGGACTGCCGGGTCAGGGTTTTGTCTTTCTCCAGCACCGTGGCAAGGTCGAGCAGGCCGAGGCCGGCCAGGGTTTCTCCGGCAGACTCGATATGGTAGGGGTCGTCGATGCTCGCGCCCAGCATCTGAAAGCCGCCGCAGATGCCGACGATCTCCCGGTCGTATTTTTTCAGGGCCCCGGCCAGGCCGGAGCCGAACAGCCACTTGAGGTCGGCGATGACGTTTTTGCTGCCCGGCAGGATCACCGCGTCCGCGTCCGTGATATCGGCCGGGGTTCTGGCGATCTTGACAAACAGGTCCGGCTCGGCCAGAAACGGCTCGAAATCGGTGAAGTTCGAGATGTGCGGCAGGTCGATGAGGGCCACGGTGACATGGGCGCCTGCGGGCCGATGCGGGCTGAACAGCCCGGCCTTGAAGTTCACCGAATCCTCTTCGGGCAATCCGAGGTTGGCCAGGTAATCCACCACCCCCAGCACCGGCTTGCCGGTTTTCTGTTCCATGTAGGCAAGCGCCTCGGCGAGCAGCGATTTCTGGCCCCGGAAGCGGTTCACCACAAAGCCTGCGATCAACTCCCGCTCCCACTCGTCCAGGATTTCCATGGTGCCGACAAAGGAGGCGAACACCCCGCCCCGGTCGATATCCCCCACCAGCAGAACCTTGGCCTGGGCATACCGCGCCATGGGCATGTTGACGATGTCGTGGGCTTTGAGATTCACTTCGGCCGGGCTGCCCGCTCCCTCCAGGACCATGACTTCGTATTCTCCGGCCAGGGAATCGTAGGCCGCCTGCACCGCGGTAAAGGCCTGGGGTTTGTAGGCCAGATAGTCGTTCACCGTCATGTTGCCCACCGGCTTGCCGAGAAGGATAACCTGGCTGCCCGTGTCGCTTGAGGGCTTGAGCAGGACCGGGTTCATGCGGACATCCGGGTCGAGACGCGCGGCCTGGGCCTGCACCACCTGGGCTCTCCCCATCTCGCCGCCGTCGCGGGTGACAAAGGAGTTGAGCGACATGTTCTGGGCCTTGAACGGGGCGACCCGCAGCCCATCCTGCAGGAGGATGCGGCAGAGAGCGGCGGTGAGCACGGATTTTCCCGCATTGGAGCAGGTGCCTTGGAACATGATGGCCGGAGTTTTTGCGGTGGGCATGGTGTTTATTTGCCTTCTTTCGTGAAGATGACCAGGTTGCGGACCTTGCCGGAAAAAGGCAGGGTCAGTTCGACGATCTCCTGCAACCGGTAGGGGCTGTTTGGCTGCGCAGTCCGCCAGGTATTGATCTCCTCTTCGGCCCGTGGGCCTTTCATGCAGATGACCCGGCCGCCCGTCGGGTTGACCGCGGCGGTGTGCAGGAGAAATTCACTGATGTCGGTGAAGGCGCGGCTGGTGACGAAGGGTACGGAAAGGGCTTGGCCGGCCACCTCGGAGGAATCTTTTTCCAAACGGCCGCAGAGCACCTCGATGTCTTTTAATCCCAGGGTCCTGATCACATGGCGCAAAAAAGAAACCCGTTTCTGGCGGGGCTCCACCAGGATGACCGGCAGTTCCGGCCGGGCCGCTTTGAGGGCCAGGCCGGGGAAACCCGCGCCGGTGCCGATATCGAGGAGCGTTTGTTGCTTACTGTCCGGGGGCGGAAGAACCCGGAGCAGGGTCAGGGAATCGAGGAAATGGGTCTCCCAGATCTCGCGCAGCTCCGCCTTGGCCACCAGATTGATCTTTGCGCTCCAGCGGAGCAGCTCTCCGCAGTAGGTGACAAGCCGAGCTTGGGCTTGGGCGTCAAGGGTGAACCCCATGGCGGCAAGTCCTTCTGTAAGAATTTTTGTCCCCTGTGCGTCTGTCATTTTCCGGGCTTGTTATCGTTGGGATTGCGCTTTTGTTTTCGCCCATGAAGGCGAGTATTTCTTACACCGCTTCGTTCCGGTTTGCAAGAAAAGGGGCGTCCGCAGCCCTTTTAGTTTCACTGTGCAAATAAAGTTATTTAACCCTAAAAAAATACTTGACCAACCGCCCTGGCTGTTTGTATAAGGAGCGCACATATACAAGTAAGGGCTTTATAACTTTGTTCGCACCGCCTGCTTATGGCTAACCCAGCGCAAGCAGGCATTTTTTGCGCACATTTGTTAGGTGAGTATAACTTGATCTTGGTTTACTAATTTTTAGCGGAGGAACAAATGAGAAAGAGAGTGCGCAGTGTGATTTTTGGGTGTTGCGTCGGTATGGTGGCGATGCAGTCTGGTTCTGCTTTCGCCGCCACCGGTGAGGAGGCGAGGATTCAAGAACTTGAGCGGCAGATGCAGGTTCTTGTTGGAGAGTTGAAAAGCAGACAAAGCAATATCGATGCGTTGAGCCGGCAGGTGGCGAATCTGGAAGGCAAAATTGCCGAAAAGTCCCTGTCCGGAACTGAATCCGCCCCCCCTCAGGATAAGGAGGAAATCAAGACTCTGGTGGCGCAGGCCATGGCGGACCAGCAGGGCGACTCCCCCCTTTCCAAGTTCAGTATCGGCGGATACGGCGAGATTCACGCCAATTTTGCGGAAGGATCCACAGGTGGCACTAAATCGAATGACAAGCTTGACATCCATCGTCTGGTTGCCTTGGTGGGCTATGATTTTACCGATTGGATCAAATTCAGATCGGAAATAGAACTGGAGCACGCATATGTCCAAGACACGCAAACCGGGCAAAAATCCGGCGGGTATCTGATGCTTGAGCAGGCGTATGTCGATTTTCTGCTCAACGATTCCGCCAATGTCCGTTTTGGCCGGCTCCTCACCCCTGTGGGCAGGACCAATCAGCATCATGAGCCCACCACCTTTTACGGCGTAGAGCGGCCCAGTTTTGACAAGGTGATTATCCCCACCACCTGGTCCTCCGATGGCGTAGGGCTTTTCGGCAATCTTGCCTCGAATCTGAGTTACGAAGCCTATGTGGTCGGGGGGCTTGACGGCACCAAGTTCACCGTCAATGAAGGTATCCGCGACGGCCGGATCAAGGACGAGGCAAGCCTGAACGATATGGCCCTTACGGGACGCCTGGATTACCATCCGTTCATGGATGCGAAGGCACCCTGGTTGCAAAGCCTGCGGCTCGGCGCATCCTTTTGGCATGGTGGAATCGACAATGTCTCAAAGGGAGCCGATACAGGGAAAGGTGGGGATCTCACCATCTACTCCGCTGATTTCTCAACAAGAATCGGAGACTTGGATTTGAAAGGGGTCGTGGCTCTTGATACAATCGATGGGGTAAGCAACCTGAATACCAGCAAGGCAGCGGATGCAAAGGTGGCGGAAGAAATCTTCGGGTATTTTGTCGAGGCTGGCTATCATGTCATGCCCGAGGCATGGAAAACCGAAAGATTGAAGAATTCCGACGCCGTGGTGTCCGTGCGCTATGACAAATATGATACCCAGCATAAGATGGCGGCCGGGGATGTGGCCAACCCGTACTATGACCGCAATGATTGGACCTTTGGCCTGGCATTTCTGCCCGTGCCGAATTTTGTGATCAAGGCGGATTATCAGATTGTCGAGTCCAAAGGAGCCGATCCGGATAATCTCATTAACTTTGGTATTGGCTGGCAGTTTTAAGGAGCGGGAAAATGCGGCGGATGAAAACTATTTTGATAGCGGGGTTGTTTGTGACGGTTAGTGTTGCCGCCTTGTCCGGGTGTGTTGCCGGGCCGGGCGGGCAACCTGCTCAGAAGACAGCCGAAAATAATGCCATGACACAAGGCCGTGGCTACTTTATGCGGGAGTGCATCAAGTGTCATCGGTATTTTTTGCCCAAGGAAAGGACGCCTGCGGAATGGACGAAAATCCTGGCGGGCAAAAGAAGCAAAGTGTCGTTGACTGGCTCGCAGTTCCAGGAGTTGTCTGATTATGTCATGGCGGAGAGCAAGGCGGCAAAGGCGCCTTGAACCGTAGCACGGATTTTGCCTTAACGGGGCAGGAAGAATCGACCGTCGATTCTTCCTGCCCCGATGCTTTTATGGGGAAGCGGGCGCGTTCGATTTTCGGTGGACCAGGGTGAGCCCGGCCAAAACAAAGGCCAAGGCCGCCAGATTGACATTGTAGAATGCCAACCCTGCCAGGCTCGCCACCAGGGCCAGGGCGCAGAGCCACACCGCGTTGCGCCAGACCGCCAGAGCGGCCAGGGTAATGCTGGCCCAGGCAAAGACCTGATTGTACATCAGGCGGCCGATCATCGAGCGGATCAGGCAGATGGTCTTGTCCGGCGTGTCCGTGCACACCCCAACCAGCCTCTCCGAGATAAAGATCCCATGGCGCAGGGCCGCGAAGGCGCCGAAGGAGACAAGCACGAGAAGACCAAAGGGCAGCAGGGGGCGCAGCGAAATCCCACGGTTTTCCCGCCAAAGGGGGTAGGCCAGGAGCAGGCAGATGGCCACCCAGATATCGGCCTGCCAGTTCAGCGGGGTTTCGTTGATCAGAATCGCCACCCCGCCCGCGGCGAGCAGCAGCCCGCTGAGGTGTTCGAGCATGGACGGCATCTTCTGCCCCTTTTGCTTGCGGAAAAACCATGCATAGGCCAGGGCGGGGATGGCAAAACCGAAGTTGTTGAAGCTCCGGTAGCGGGCATCCAGCACCAGACCAAGGACCGCGATCAGGGCACAGGTGATTACCCCCAGCCGCAGAGCGCCGGCCACAGCCTCCGGGCTGAGGCGGGATTTGCCCCGCAGGAAATCAAGGGAGGCATCCAGGCTGAGGTGGGCGGGCATGGTGCCGGAGGCGATGGCCTTCAGGGCCAGCAGGTAAACGCTGGCGCAGAGCGAAAGGACGGCAAAACCCCAGATATATTCATAGGTATTGGTGGAGATGATGGAAAACTGATGCCCTTGCAGCACGATCAGAATCGCGCCGGTGGTCATGGCTACGGTGAATTGCAGCCAGCGGCCCGTGCCCATGGAGCCATGGCCACGGGCAATGAGCAAGGTCAGCAGACCAATGGCCGCTGATTGCGCAAACAGCATCCGCCAGTTGGAAAAGTTTGAAACCGGCCCGGCCAGGACATGCTTGTCGGCCCGCTCCGCATTGTACAACCCCCAGTAGCCGCCCACCGCCCCTTCCTTGCTGCGTTTCCACGGCTGGTCAAAGGCCTCGATCAGATTGTATTGCCACTGCTCCTGTTCGGCCAGGGCGATGAAGCCGCGGATGAAGCGGGCCTGGTTTTCCAGGCTGGGCAGTGCTCCTTCCCGCATGCGTCCCTGGGAGGGCCAGCCGGTTTCGCCGATGACGATCTCCTTGCCAGGGATCTTGTCGCCGATCTCTTCCCGGATTTTTTTAATGTGGCCCATGGCCTGGTCGATGGCCACCGGGTTGTCTTCCCAGTAGGGGAGGATGTGGATCATGACGAAATCCGTGGCCTGGGCCACCTCCGGATGCTTGAGCCAAAACTCCCACACATCGGCATAGGTGACCGGAACCCCCGGCAGGGCAGCCTTGACCTGCTGGATATACCCGGCCAACTGCGCGCCGGTGACCTCCCTGCGCAGCAGGGCCTCGTTGCCCACCACCACCGCCCGCACCGTTGCGGGATACCGCTTGGCCAGCTCCACCACCTTGCGCAGCTCCTGTTCGGTGACCTTCTCATCCACCGTGACCCAGGCGCCCAGCAACACCTGCATCCCGTATTTTTCCGCGTACTCGGGCAAGGCCTCAAGCCCGGCCACCGAATAGGTGCGGATGCAGGAAAAACGGGTGGAGAGCATGGCCAGGTCCGCGTCGATCCGGGCGGGGTCAATGGTCATGCCCTTGGCAAAATCAAAGGGAGACTGGTCCTTTTCAAAGGGCGCGTAGGAGACGCATTGCAGGGTGTGGTGGTCAGCCAGCTCCGCTTCCGGGATCGGGCGCGGCTTGCCGACTCCATGCCAGAAGCCGAAGATCGCGGTCAGGGCCAGGGTATAGGCAAGCGCGGTTTGGGCAATTGTTTTCATAGTCACCTGTGGGTGGGGCGCGGAAGAATTCCTCTCTTGTACCCTGCGCGGGTTTGGAGGTCAACGGCAAAGAGGCGATTGCTGGGGGGCGGATCAACCCGGCGGAGTTGTGGGCAGGTCGTTGCATTCCTGGGCATTGCGGCGGTAGCGGGCCGGATCGCGTGGATCCTGGTGGATGATGACATCGGCCTGGGGAAAGGAGGCCATGATGGCCTGTTCCACCTCTTTTGCCACCCGGTGCGCCTCGGCAAGGGGCAGCCCTTGGTCAAGATCCAGATGGAGCTGGATGAGCATGGTCTGGCCGGACTGGCGGGTACGCAGGTCGTGGAGGCCGAGCACCGTCCCATGGGCCAGGGCGATATCGCAGATGCGCTGGCGGGTTTTTCCCGGAAGTTCACGGTCCATGAGAACCTGCATGGCTTCCTGGCCAATCTGCCAGGCGCTGTAGAGGATGTAGCAGGCAATGGCCAGCGCTCCCAGCGGGTCCAGCAGAGGCCAGCCCGAGGCGGCAAAAAACAGGGCGAAGATGGTGGCTGTGTTGGTGAGCAGGTCGGTTTTGTAATGCAGGGCATCGGCGCGGATGGCTGAGGAATTGGTCTTTTTGATGACATAGCCCTGAAAGGCCAGGAGCGCCAGGGTGGCGCCGATGGCAAAGACCATGACCCACAGGCCGACATTGATTTCCTGCAGGGGTTGCGGATGGTTCAGCCGTTCGGCTGCGTGCATGAGCAGGAAGATGGCCGACCCGCCGATGAAGCAGGCTTGGCCGAGTCCGGCCAGGGACTCCGCCTTGCCGTGCCCGAACTGGTGGTCCTCGTCCGCGGATTTGAGCGAATAGCGCACGGCCAGCAGGTTGATCAGCGAGGCGGCCGCGTCCATGAGCGAGTCCACCAGGGAAGCCATGACGCTCAAGGAGCCGGTCATGAACCAGGCCATGCCCTTGACCCCTATGAGCACCGTTGCCGTGGCGGTGGAGGCGTAGGTCGCCAGCCTCAGCAGGGTGTCGGTATCGCGGGGCGTTGTCGTTTTCATGAAACGTTCTGTTCCTTGGCCATGGTGACCACCCGCTGCGGGAAGGGGATACGGATCCCTGCCCTGCCCAGCGCCTGGTGCACCGCCAGGTTCACTCCGTGCATGGTTTCGATGTAGCGCTGGGTGGGCGCCCAATGCCGGTAGCCGATGGCCACCGCGGAATCCCGGAAATCCTCGATGCCGATCTGCGGCGCGGGACCGCTCTGTATCTGGGGAAAACCCGCAAGGGCCTGGGCGATGACCCCGATGGCTTGGGTCGGGTCAGCGTCGTAGCCGATGCCCACCGAGCTTTCGATAATGCGGTATTCTCCGGAGTTGTGCAGAATCTCTCCGACAATGTGCTTGTTGGGCACGGTGATCTTCACCCCGTCCTCGGTGCGCAGGGTGGTGTGGGCCAGGGTAACCTCTTCCGCCACCCCGAAGACCCCGGCCACGGCGATGGTGTCCCCCACCAGAAAGGCGCGGCCCAGGATGATGGACAGTCCGGTCCTGTAGTTGGAGAGCGGGCACTGGAGGGCATAGGTGGCGCCGAAGGCAGCCGCGCCGATGGCCGCGATGAAGGGGGCGATGGTGATCCCGAACTTGCTCAGGGCCATGAGCACCGCAAAGGCGATGACCATGATCTTGGCAAAGGAGGAAAGAAAATGGCGCAGGGTGACATCAATCCCCCGTTTTTCACAGAGCTTGCCCACGGCCACGGCCACCCAGTTGCCCAGGAAAAACCCGGCAACCAGGATGATGGTGGCCCCGATCATCTGAAAACTGTAGTCCACCAGATAGGTGATGGCCCGGTCGGCGATGGTGTTCAGTGATGCAAGCGGCTGGTCCATGGCGGTATTCTCCCTGTTTGCTCTTCGCTTCCATCATAGCGGGATTGGAGAGTGCTGTCGAGGGGTGGTGAAGATGCGGGCATCCGGTAGAGGGGATGCTGTCAGTAAGGTCTTTGCCCGGCCACATTTCCGGCCGGCGCATAGTTGCACACCCAGATCTGCGAGCTGTCATCGCAGACCGCTTTGGCGCAACCGATTTCCTTGGTTTTTGCCCAGACCATCTGGGTGTAATGGCCGCAGCTTTTTCCGGGGGGCGCGTTGCAGGAGTTGGAGGCCCGGGAGTACCACGCTTTTTCGCCGGCCCAGGCGGCGGCCACGTCTTTTTCGGTGATGGCCTGCGGGACGCGCCTGGTCTTGTTTTTGGCCGTTGTCATCCGGGCGCTGGCCCAGTAGAGGTTTTCTCCCAGCCTGCCACGGCTATGCCGCATGGCGCAGCCTGATTTTTTGAGGGTGGCGGCCCAGGTTGCTGCCTGCCGGGCAAGGGCTTTGGACCAGCGCAATTCCGGGGCGCCGATCTCGGCGCGCAGAGCATTGTGCTCCTGCACCATGCACATCGCATCGACGTCCTTCGCCGAGCTTGGCCTGGCGCACACAAGGCAAAAAAGGAGCAGGAGCGAGGTGCTGATCGCGGCGGAAGGTGATCGCTTGCGCCGGGTTATCGTCTGTTGCTGTTGCATTGGCTGGTCTCGGTAACGGCACGGTTGAGGTTGCTGAAAAAATGCAGGGCCTCCGCGTCGCCCGGATTCTGGCGGAGCCGGGCCTCGTACAGGGAAAAAAGCCGAGTGACCACATGGGCCATTTCCTGTTCCGGCAGGGAGCCGAGGGCATCCCACAACTCCGATATCCTGTGATCAGTCACATTCATGGGCGGGCAGCCTCCGCTTCGGCGGGATTGGTTTCCGGCCGCCGGTCCTGGCCATGGTCGCGGGCCACCAGCATGTAGATGGAGGGCACCACAAAGAGGGTGAACAGGGTGCCCACGGCCATGCCGCCCACCAGCACCAGGCCGATGGAATTCCTGGCCGCGGCTCCGGCGCCGGTCACCAGGGTCAGGGTGAAGTGGCCCGCCACCGTGGCGGTGCTGGTCATGAGGATGGGGCGCAACCGGGTCATGGCCGCTTCCCGGATGGCGGCCAGCTTGGCGTGTCCTTTTTCCTGGAGGGTGTTGGCGAATTCGACGATGAGGATGCCGTTTTTTGCCACCAGGCCGATCAGGGTCACCAGCCCAACCTGGGAATAGATGTTGAGGGTGGTGGTCCAGCCGTTGGTCCAGAAAGGGGTGTTGGGGTCGGGGATCTTGAGAAAGGTGAAGATCAGGGCGCCGAACATGGCCAGGGGCACCGAGCCGGCCAGGATGACAAAGGGGTCGCGGAAGCTGTTGAACTGGGCGGCCAGGACCAGGAAGATCAGGACCACGGCCAGAGCGAAGGCGGGCAGGAACTTGTTGCCTTCGCTGCGCAACTGGCGGGACTCGCCGGTGTAGTCAAGGACATACCCCTGGGGCAGGATCTTGGCGGCCTCGTCTTCCAGGTAGCGCAACGCCTCGTCCAGGGGGCGGATGGCAACGCCGCTGATCGTGACCGCGTTCAGTTGCTGGAAGCGGTTCAGGGAGCGGGGCACCGTGGAGTTTTGGATGGTGGCCACCGTGGAAAGCGGCACCAGTTGGCCGTTTGGCCCGGTGATGTGGATATTCTGGAGCTGTTCCGGGTTGAGGCGGTCGATCCGGGCGATCTGGGGGATGACCTTGTAGCTGCGGCCGGCGATGTCGAAGCGGTTGACGAAGTTGCCGCCCACCATGGCGCCGAGATCCGCGCCCACCTGCTGCAGGTTGAGGCCGAGATCCGCCACCTTGTCGCGGTCGATGACGAACTCCGCCTGGGGCTGGTCGATCTTCATGTCGATGATCGGCGGGAAGGCGAACATCCCGCTCTGCATGGCTTTTTGCTGGATCTGCTGGGCGAATTCCAGGATCCGTGGGGTTTCCGCCGTGGAGGCCAGGATGAATTCCACCGGAAACTGGCCGCCGCCCGGGAGTGCGGGCGGCAACACCGGGAAGATCCGGATGCCGGGCAGAGCCTGGAGCTTCTGCTGCACCTCGGGCATGATCGCAAACACCGAACGCTGCCGTTCGTCCCAGGGCTTGGTGACCATGCCGCTGAACCCGGCAGTGGGCTGGGTGGACTGGAAGGTGAATTGCGTTTCCGGGATGGAGAGAAAGACCTTGTTGGCGGCGGCGGTAAAACCGCTGGTCTGATCCAGGGTGGAGTTGGCCGCCGCGTCCACGATGCCGAAGATGACCCCCTGGTCCTCGTTGGGAGCCAGTTCCTTGGCCGACATGGTGAACATGGGGATGCTGAGCAGGCTGATGACGAGCCAGACCGTATAGACCGCGGGTCGGGCGGCGAGGGTGGCGTCAAGCCAGCCGCCATAGGCTCCCCGCAGCCGGGCAAAGCCGCGGGCAATCCTGCCTGCCAGGCCGCGCTCTTCAAGCCCCGGCTTGAGCAGCTTGGCCGACATCATCGGCGACAGGGTCAGGGCCACCACTCCGGAGATGGTCACCGTTCCGGCCAGGGTGAAGGCGAATTCCCGGAAAAGCGAGCCGGTCAGCCCGCCCTGGAAGCCGATGGGCGCATAGACCGCGGCCAGGGTGATGGTCATGGCGATGATCGGCCCCACCAGCTCGCGGGCTCCTTGCAGGGCCGCCTCCAGCGGCGACTTGCCCTGGCTGAGGTGGCGTTCGACGTTTTCCACCACCACGATGGCGTCGTCCACCACCAGTCCCACCGAGAGGACGATGGCCAGCAGGGTGAGCAGATTGATGGAAAAACCGAAGAGCTGCATGAGAAAGAGGCCGCCGATGAGCGACAGGGGGATGGCCACCACCGGGATCAGCACCGAGCGCAGGGAGCCGAGGAAGAGGAAGATGACCACGATCACGATGAGCAGGGTCTCGCCCAGGGTCTTGAGCACCTCATTGATGGCGTTGTCGATGTAGGCCGTGGCGTCGTAGGCGATGCGCCCCTTGAGGCCGCTGGGCAGATCCTTTTCAATGGCCGCCATTTCCGTGCGGATCAGCTTGATCATGTCCAGGGAGTTGGCGTTGGGCAGGGGCCAGATCCCGATGAAGGTGGCGGTCTGGCCGGAAAAACGCACCTCGTTGTCATAGTCCTCGGCTCCGAGGACCACCTCGCCCACGTCGGCCAACCGGATGACGGCGCCGTTCTCCTCCCGGATCACCAACTGCTTGAATTCCTCCACCGAACGCAGATCGGTATCGGCGGTGAGGTTGATCTGGATGAGCGAGCCCTTGGTCTGACCCAGGGCGGCCAGGTAGTTGTTGGCGGCCAGGGTTTTGCGCACCTCGGCCGGGCTGACGTTGTAGGCGGCCATGCGTTCCGGCTTGAGCCAGATGCGCATGGCAAAGGTGCGGCCGCCGAGGATGTCGGCGCGCTGCACGCCTTGGATGGCGGAAAGGCGGGGCTGCACCACCCGGGTCAGATAGTCGGTGATTTCGTTCTGGGCAAGCACCTCGGAGGTGAAGCTGAGGTAGGCTGCGGCAAACTGACTGTCCGCGGATTCGATGTTGATCACCGGCACCTCGGCCTCGGGGGGCAGGTCGCGGCGAACCTGATCCACCTTGGAGCTGATCTCGGCCAGGGCCTTGGTGGCATCGTAGTTGAGCTTCAACCGGGCGGTGATGATGGAGACGCCCTGGCTGCTCCGGGATTGGAGATAATCGATGCCGTCGGCCGCGGCAATGGCACGCTCCAGCGGGGTGGTGATGAAGCCCCGGACCAGTTCGGCATTGGCCCCGACATAGACGGTGGTCACGGTGACCGACGCGTTCTCGCTTCTGGGGTATTGGCGCACATTGAGGCTGCGCAACGCCTGCAACCCGGCAATGACGATAAGCAGGCTGATCACCATGGCAAGCACGGGGCGGCGGATGAAGAGATCGGTGAATTTCATGGGTTCGGGCTCAAAAAAATCAACTGTTGGCCGGCTTGGGATCCAGGCTGAACTTCGGGTTCAGTCCGTTGTCCACCACGACTTCCTGGCCGTTGCGGAGTTTGAACACCCCGGTGCTGACCACGATGGCCCCATCCTCAAGGCCCGAGGCAACGGCGACGAAATCGCCGCGCCTTTCCCCGAGGCGGACAAACTGCTGGCGCACCGCCAGGACGGAGGCGCCGGTTCTTTCGTTTTTCCGTTCTTCGACCACGAAGACTGAATCGCCGTAGGGCGCAGGAAGCACCGCGGTTGCGGGGATGGCCAGCACCTGGTTCTTGCCGGGCAGCACCACGGCCACCGTGGCAAACATGCCGGGGTGCAGCCGTTCCTCCTTGTTGGCCGCGGTGGCCTGCACCCGGACATTGCGGGTGGCGCTGTCCGCCTGCGGGTTGATGGCGGTGATCTTGCCGGCCACGGTCCGGCCGGGCAGGGCATCGGAGGTTATCCGCACCGGCAGACCGGGTTGGATGCGCGCCATATCCTGCTGGGGCAGCATGAAATTGATGAAAATCGGGTCCATGGCCTGGAGGGAAACAATGGGGTCCCCCTCCTTGAGGATCTGGCCCAGATTGACCAAGCGGATGCCGAGGCGGCCGGAGAATGGGGCGCGGACGGTTTTTTTGGCGATGGTTGCCCGGATCGTGTCGGCCTGGGCCATGGCCTGCTTGTGTTTCGCCTCGCCGTCATCGTAGGCGGCCTTGGAAACGGCGTTGGTTTCGACGAGCATCCGGAGCCGTTCGAAATTGACCCTGGCCAGTGCGGCTTCGGCTTCCGCCGCCTGCAGTTGGGCCTCCTCGGAAGAGGTGTCCTGCTGGAGCAGGAGGCTGCCCGCCTCTATCCAGGTTCCGGGGGTAAAAGCCAGGCGCGCCACCTTGCCCGGCAGCTCCGCGGAAACGGTCACGCCCTGCGCCGCTTCCAGCGAGCCCACGGCGCGCAAGGTAATCTCCCAGGATTCCGGGCGGGCCGTGGTCGTGGTCACCGTTTCCGGCGGGGGGGTAAAGCTCTTGCCTTTGCCCACCATCGTGAAAATCTGCAAGCCCTTGATGCCGGCAAGGATGCCGGCCACCAGCAACAAACCAAGGAGGGTGAGGAGGATGCGTTTTTTCATGGGCAATGTTCTTTGTAAAGGGTGGGGTGGCGGGTTTCCGTGAAAAATAGAGGGGGGCGCGTCAAAATCCCCAGGCCGCTTCTTGCTGCGCAACGTGTTGGCGGTCTGTGGTGAGACGTTGCTGGCTGGAGTCCTGTGGCTGTTGCGCACCGGCCGAGTCTTCCTCAACGGATAAGTTAAATGTACATTTGACTTATCCGCTTTGCTGCGTCAAGGTTTTTTTCCCTCTGCTCAAAGCGATTCCGCCTTCCGTACGGATTTCAAGGCTTGGCACCTGTATCCGGTTTCCTTGGCCGCGACTGCCGGCATCACAAAAGTAACGCCCTTTCTTTTCTGGATGCACACAAAAAAGTAACAAAAAAGTTTCATATGGATGCGCATTGCTAACAAAAAAGTAATTTATTTTCTGGTTCTGGGTTTCCGCTTTGGAAGTGGTATATTTAATAAAATGCGTATAATCAAATAGTTGAATGGTATTATCGTCTTTTTCCAGACGTTGGCACGCTCTTTGAAAAAGCAGTCATCGAATTGTATCACGCGCTGTGTCAGCGGGAAATGTTTTCATTGAGGATCTTGGATAAAAGGAGGAAGCGGAATGAAGAAGATTGAGGCGATAATCAAGCCATTCAAGCTTGATGACCTGAAGACGGCCATGACAGAGCTTGGCGTTCAGGGAATGACGGTCAGCGAAGTGAAGGGGTTTGGTCGGCAGAAGGGGCATACGGAGATTTACCGGGGCGCGGAATATGTGGTGGATTTCATCCCCAAGGTGAAGATCGAGATTGTGGTGGCTACGGAGATGGTGGACAAGGTGGTGAATACCATCGTAGCCACAGTCAAGACCGGCAAGATCGGTGACGGCAAGATCTTTGTCCTGCCGGTTGACTCCATCTGCCGCATCCGGACAGGTGAAACCGACAAGGAGGCCATCTAGGTATCGTTATGACTCATATCAAATCAACGCATAAGGACGTTTCAATGAACAGGTCAATTGCAAAAAAAATGGTCCCGGCTCTGACGATGGCACTGGTTGCCCTGGCCGGAACCGCCCTGGCAGCCGAGGGCGCAGCCGAGATAACAGGCGCTGCCGCTATCTATGTTGCCAATAATACCTGGATGCTGGTTGCCACGTTTCTGGTGTTTATCATGCATCTCGGGTTTGCGACCCTTGAGGCGGGATTGTGCCGGTCGAAAAATACGGTCAACATCCTTTTCAAGAATACCGCAATCGTTGCCATCGGGCTCTTGACCTATGCCGTGATCGGTTTCAATCTGATGTATCCCGGCGATTTTTCTGTTCCCGGCATTTTCGGCTTTTCCGGTTTCGGCATCGGGGTGAGCCCGGAAAACATGATGGTTGCCGGAGATGACGGGGTGGGGATCTACACCTACTGGACCGATTTCATCTTTCAGGCCATGTTCGCGGCCACGGCAGCGACCATTGTTTCCGGCGCTGTGGCCGAACGGGTCAAGCTGCACAGCTTTTTGATTTTTTCAGCGATCTATGTGGCAGTGGTGTATCCCTGGGTGGGAAGCTGGAAGTGGGGCGGCGGCTGGCTGGACGCCATGGGGTTCTATGACTTTGCCGGCTCCACCCTGGTGCATTCCGTGGGCGGCTGGGCCGCTCTGGCCGGCGTCATCTTGCTCGGGCCCCGTCTCGGCAAGTATGTCGGCAACACCATCAAGCCGATCATGGGACATAACATGCCCCTGGCAACCATCGGTGTTTTTCTGCTCTGGCTCGGCTGGTTCGGTTTTAACGGCGGCTCGGTGCTTTCCGCCGATCCGGCCGCGGTATCCTTTGTGTTCGTCACCACTTCTCTTGCCGCGGCAGCGGGCATTGTCGGCGCCAGCGCTCTGAGCTGGATCATCCAGAAGAAGCCTGATCTGAGCATGGCCCTCAACGGTGCCCTTGCGGGTTTGGTTGGCATTACCGCCGGCGCCGATGTGGTCAGCGTGATGAGCGCCGTGGTGATCGGCCTCATTGCCGGCTCTCTGGTTGTTGTCTCGGTCATGGTTGTTGACCGTATGAAGCTTGATGATCCGGTCGGCGCCATCTCCGTGCATCTTGTCTGTGGTGTATGGGGCACCCTGGCTGTGGGCATTTTCAGTGCGAAGCACTCCTTTGTGACCCAGTTGATCGGCGTGGCGGCATACGGCGTGACCTGTTTTGTCGCAGCGTTCGTGCTCTTCTATCTCTTGAAGGTTTCTCTTGGCATTCGTGTGGATGCGGAAGAGGAAATGAAGGGACTTGACATAGGCGAGCATGGCATGGAGGCATATGCCGGTTTTGAGATGAACAACGTCTAGCGTGTGTTCGGACAGCAAGAATCCCGGAGCCGAAGGAGTCATTCCTTCGGTTTCGGGATTCTTCCCTTGAAAAAATATCCTGAAAACAAAAAAATGAAACTCCTGGTCTTGCAACATACCCCATGGGCCGGCCCGGGGCGGCTGCTTCTCGAGGCGTTTGCCATGCACCGGATCGATGTTGATCTCGTCAAGGTCTGGCAGGACTGGATCCCCGATTTCAACGGCTACGGGGCGATCATTCTTCTGGGGGGTGCGCCCAATGTTGATCAGGAGGAGAAATACCCGTTTCTCGTGGAGGAGAAACGGTTTATCAAAAGGGCGATCGAGGCGGACAAGCCGATCCTTGGTTTCTGTCTCGGCCACCAGTTGCTTGCCTCGGTGCTCGGCGCTCAGGTAGGCCCCAACTTCAAGCCGAGCATCGGTTTTGTCCAGGGGCATGTCACCCATGACGGCCGAGAACATCCGGCCTTCCGTAATCTCGGTAAGACCATGCCCATGTTCAAGTGGCACAGCCAGACGGTGATGGAGCCGCTGCCGAAACATTTTTCCCTGCTCGCCACCTCGGAGCAATGCCAGGTGGAGGCCTTTTCCCTTGAGCAGCGGCCGCACATCCTCGGGGTGCAGTTTGACAACCATGTGGCGGTGTTTGAAGACATCAGCCTCTGGCTTGAGCAGGATGGGCAGTGGCTCGCCTCGTTCAGGTCTCTGGTGGTGCGCCCCGCGGATCTGTTGGTCGAGGCGCGCCTCTTGCGGACGAAGATTTCCGACGATTTTCAGCAATTTTTCAGCGATTATCTGCAACTTATTTCTTGATTGTCTCCCAAGGGCAACTGGAAAAATCCGGCAGGACAATCCCGTATTTCTTGATGCGGTAGCCCATCTGGCGCTGGGTCAGCCCCAGTTCACGGGCGGCTCTGGCCTGCACCCATCCGTGCCGCCGCAGGGCGGCCTCCACTTCTTCCTTTTCCATATCCTTTAAAAACTTGGGCGCGGAGTTCCCCGGCAGGGGCTCGCGCGGCAATTCGAACCGTTCTGCAGCCGATGGTAATGGGGCAAGGCGGCAAGAGGGCGCGGCCGGATCATCTGTTTCCGGCTCTGCGGTGATGTAGCTCGGCAGCTCCCGGGAGACGATGGTCTCGCGGTCCGCCATGATCACCAGCCGCTCGATGAGGTTCTGCAGCTCGCGGACGTTGCCCGGCCAGGAGTAGCCGCAGAGGAGCTGGACCACGGAGCTGGAAAGGCGTGCCTCCCGCATGTTCATCCGGTTGCTCTCCTGCAAAAAATGATCGAGGAGCAGAGGGATGTCTTCCCGGCGGTCCCTGAGCGGCGGCAGGACAACGGGAACCACGTTGAGGCGGTAGAAAAGATCCGCCCGGAAGGTTCCCTGCTCAACGCACTCCTCCAAGCTGCGGTTGGTGGCGGCAATGACCCGGACATTGACCGCGATGGTCTGGGTGCCGCCCAGCCGCTCGAACATCTGCTCCTGCAACACCCTGAGCAGTTTGGCCTGCAGGGCCAGGGGCAGCTCCCCCACCTCGTCGAGAAAGATGGTGCCGTGGTCGGCCAGCTCGAAGCGTCCTTTTTTGAGATTGGCCGCGCCGGTGAAGGCGCCTTTTTCGTGGCCGAGCAGTTCGCTTTCCAGAAGGTTTTCCGGCAGGGCCGCGCAGTTGATCTTGATGAAGGGCTTGGCTGCCCGGGGGCTTGCCTGGTGGATGGCCCTGGCGACCAGCTCCTTGCCGGTGCCGGATTCCCCCAGGAGCAGGGCGGTGGCCCGGCTCGGGGCTACCTTGTCGATGTAGTTGTACACATCCTGGATCCGCTTGCACTGGCCGATGATGTTGTGCTGGCTGTAACGGTTGCGCAGCTCTTTCTTGAGCAGCAGGTTTTCCTCCACCAGCACCTGTTGTTTATGAGACACGGCCTTGTGCAACCTTAGAAACTGGGCAATAAGCATGGCGACCACGGTGAGAAAACGGATGTCTTCCTCAAAGGAGATTTCCTGGCCGAATAGCCTGTCCACGGAGAGAACGCCAACCGGCCCCTCTGGCAGCATGACCGGCACGCCGATAAAGGAGATCTCTCCCTTGGGGAGATTGGCGCGGGCGCCGGTCCGGTTCAAGAAGAGCGGTTCGCTGTGGATGTCCGGCACCACGAAAGGATAGGCGGACTGAAAGATGCGGCCGATTATTCCCTCGCCCAGCCGGTAGATGCCGCGCCGCTCCTCCTCTTTGCTGAGGCCGTATGAGGCGGCAATGGAAAGACGCTCGCCGCCTTCTTCCTGGAGGACAAGGGTGGCCCGCTCCATGCGCAGGGTTTCGTGCAGGATCTGCAGCACCTCGAACAGGGTTTTCTTGATGTCCAGGGCAGAGCCGATGAGCTGGCTTATCTGATAGAGCGCCTGCAATTCAAGGCGTTCGGTGGGGTAGTCCGGTTTGGTCATGCGCTGTGTCCGCCTGTGGGTGTGATTCGGTAGAGGTGAAATTTTGCTGCATGCTCCTTGTGGTGTTTGATTAGCAAAAAATGTTCCAGTGCTTCAAAAATGTAACATTGTCTACGGGTTCCAACGATAACTATCTGAAATTAAAAGTAAAGATATTATCATCTGGCATGTGGCTCTGTGTGTAATATCTGGAAAAAAGTGACATTTCTCGCAAGCAATTTCTAGATTTATGACATTTATGTAATAATATCCTCTTTTCCTTGTCTTTCCCGTATGGGTCTCCATCCTTCATTTTTGTAGCCGAGTTTACAAAAGGGAACAGGCGTGGAGACGGTCCTGTCTGTGTGGTTTCTAAATAAATGCAGTAAAAACAGCATATTGAAAAAAAACAGTAATTGTATTCCGCTCTGGCACACCCTTTGCGATAACCCCACTCGACGGCAGCACAAGCCAATGGAGTTTGAAAACCCATATTCAATACAGAGCAAGGAGGAACATAACGATGCGCAAGGTGGCAATTTACGGAAAAGGCGGCATAGGCAAATCAACCACCACCCAGAACACTGTGGCCGGTTTAGTAGAGTTGGGGAGAAAGGTCATGGTCGTGGGGTGCGATCCCAAGGCGGACTCGACCCGGCTTCTGCTTGGCGGCCTGGCCCAGAAATCGGTACTCGACACCCTGCGCGAGGAGGGCGAGGATGTTGAGCTCGACGATATCCGCAAGGCCGGCTACGGCGGCACCTGGTGTGTTGAGTCAGGCGGCCCCGAGCCCGGAGTCGGTTGCGCGGGACGCGGCATCATTACCTCCATCAATATGCTGGAATCTCTTGGTGCTTACGAGGAGAGCGAAGGGCTGGATTATGCCTTTTACGACGTTTTGGGCGACGTAGTGTGCGGCGGGTTCGCCATGCCAATCCGCGACGGCAAGGCGGAGGAAATCTACATCGTTGTTTCCGGCGAGATGATGGCCATGTACGCGGCCAACAACATCAGCAAGGGGATCATGAAGTTTGCCCAGAGCGGTTCCGTGCGCTTGGGCGGGCTCATCTGCAACTCCCGCGCCGTTGACAACGAAGAGGAGATGATCTCGGAATTTGCCAAAAAGCTTGGCACCCAGATGATCTACTTTGTGCCCCGTGACAATGACGTACAGCGCGCCGAGATCAATCGGAAGACCGTTCTGGAGTGGAATCCAGAAGTTAAGCAGGCCGACGCCTACCGTGGGCTTGCCAAGGCCATCGACGAAAACAAGAACTTTGTCATTCCCACCCCCCTTGAGATTGAGGAGCTTGAGAAACTCCTGATGGACTACGGGCTGATGAACTGACAGGCGCAAGGCGCAAGGTTAAAGGAGAAAGGCAACAACGTATTCTCCGAACCTTTGCCCTGTTTCCTTTCACCTTGAACCTTTATCCTTTTACCTATTTTTTTAGGAGAAACACCATGTTGACTATGATCAGAGCAATTGTCCGGCCGGAGAAAGCAGACAAGGTTCTTGCCTCCCTTATGGAGGCGGGCTTTCCGGCGGTTACCAAATATTCCGTGGCCGGGCGCGGCAAGCAGCGCGGCATAAAGATCGGCGAGGTCACCTACGACGAGTTGCCCAAGGTGATGTTGATGAGCGTCATCAACCCGGCGGATAAGGAATTTTTCATCGAAACCGTGATGAACACGGCCCGCTCCGCAGGCAAGGGGGCATTCGGCGACGGCAAGATTTTCGTTTCCGATGTGGAGGAATCCTACACCATCAGCTCCGGGGTCAAGGAGACAGATTACGCCAAGGAAGGGGTGGCGCCATGAAAGAGGTCATCGCCATCGTGCGCATAAACATGATGAATCAGACCAAGCAGGCCCTCACCGACTGCGGCGTGGACGCCTTCTTTGCCCATGAGGCCCAAGGCCGCGGGGTGGGATTTGTCAGCCCGGCCGTTCTTGAAGGCACAATCCAGGGGTATGAAGAAGCCGCCGCTCTTTTGGGCGAAAAGGGCAAACTCTATCCGAAACGGATGATCACCGCGGTTGTGGAAGACTCCATGGTGGGTTGCGTGGTGGAGACAATCATCAATACGAATCAGACCGGAATGCCCGGCGACGGCAAGGTTTTTGTCCTGCCTCTCACCGATGCGGTCCGGGTCAGGACAGGCGAGACGGGCGTTAAATCCATCTCATAAGGAGGAAGTACAATGGCAACAGCAACAAAAAAAAAGCTGGTGCAGTGGGGTCCTGCCGAGGTCAAAGCGGCACTCCTTGAGAAGTATCCGCCCAAGGTAGGCCGTAAACGCGCCAAGCAGATCATGATCAATGAGGCCTTGCAGAACGACACACCGGAGCTCACCGCAAATGTGCGCACCATTCCCGGGATCATCACCATGCGCGGCTGTACCTATGCCGGCTGCAAGGGCGTTATCATGGGGCCGACCCGCGATATCGTCAACCTGGTGCATGGGCCCATCGGCTGTAGTTTTTATGCCTGGCTGACCCGCCGCAACCAGACCGATCCCGGTCCGGACGGGGAAAATTACATGAACTACTGCTTTTCCACGGATATGCAGGAGCAGGATATCATCTTCGGCGGCGAGAAGAAGCTGGCCCAGGCGATCCAGGAGGCCTATGACCTCTTTCATCCCAAATCCATCGCCGTGTTCGCCACCTGTCCGGTGGGGCTGATCGGAGACGACATCCATACCGTGTCGAAGAACATGAAAGAAAAGTTCGGCGATTGCAACGTGTATGCCTTCTCCTGCGAAGGGTACAAGGGGGTGAGCCAGTCCGCCGGCCATCATATCGCCAACAACCAGGTGTTCCGTCATCTGGTGGGGCAGAACGACGAGGTGAAACCTGGCAAGTACAAGATCAACCTTTTGGGCGAGTACAACATCGGCGGCGACGGCTTCGAGATCGACCGGATCTTCAAGAAATGCGGGATCACCTGCATCTCGACTTTTTCCGGCAACTCGACCTATGACCAGTTTGCCTCCTCCCATACCGCGGATCTCAATGCGGTCATGTGCCACCGCTCCATCAACTATGTGGCGGACATGATGGAGACCAAGTACGGGATTCCCTGGGTCAAGGTGAACTTTATCGGCGCCAAGGCCACGGCCAAGAGCCTGCGCAAGATCGCCGAGTATTTCGGGGAAAAGGAGCTCATCGATACGGTGGAAAAGGTTATCGCCGAGGAGATGCCCGAGGTGGAGGCGGCTCTGGCCGAGATTACCCCCCGCACCGAAAATAAGACTGTCATGATGTTTGTCGGCGGCTCCCGGGCGCATCATTACAAGGAACTCTTTGACGAGCTCAAGATGAAAACCATCTCAGCCGGCTATGAGTTCGGGCATGAGGATGATTACGAGGGCCGCCAGGTGCTGCCCAACATCAAGCTGGATGCGGACAGCCGGAACATCGAGGAGCTTGAGGTTGAAGCGGACGAAACCCGCTTCAAGCCGCGCAAAAGCGACAAGGAGATGAAGGCTCTCGACAAGGCAGGCTATAAATTCAAACAGTATGACGGCCTGGCTGCGGATATGGACAAGGGCACTCTTATTATCGACGACCTGAACCAGTACGAGGCGGAAAAACTCGTCGAATTGATGAAACCGGATCTTTTTTGTGCGGGCATCAAGGAGAAATATTCCATCCAGAAACTGGGCGTGCCCATGAAGCAGCTCCATAGCTATGACTCCGGCGGTCCTTATGCCGGTTTTCAGGGGGCGATAAACTTCTACAAGGAGATTGACCGGTTGGTGAATTCCAAGGTCTGGGGCTTCATGAAGGCCCCTTGGCAGAAGAACCCCCAGCTTTCAGGATCGTTTAACTGGGAATAAAAGGAAAAAGGTTAAAGGAGAAAGGAGAAAACACCAAAAAGATCCCTTAGCCTTTAGCCTTTAACCTTTTACCTTTAAAATTGAGGATACGACAATGCTCTTACGACATACACCCACAGAGATTACAGAGCGCACGGCCTTGACCATCAATCCGGCCAAGACCTGTCAGCCCATCGGCGCCATGTATGCGGCTCTCGGCATCCACGGATGCCTGCCGCACAGCCATGGCTCCCAGGGGTGCTGCGCCTATCATCGTTCCGCCTTGACCCGGCATTACAAGGAGCCGGTCTCCGCTTCCACCAGCTCTTTTACAGAGGGAGCCTCGGTTTTCGGCGGCCAGGCCAATATGCTGCAGGCCATCAATAACATCTTCACCGTCTATAACCCCGAGGTGATAGCCATCCACACCACCTGCCTCTCCGAGACCATCGGCGACGATCTGCCCCAGATTAAGAAAAAGGCGGCCGCGGAAGGAAAGGTCCCCGAGGGCAGGTATTTGATCAGCGCCTCCACCCCGAGTTACGCGGGCTCCCATGTCACCGGTTTTTCCAACATGGTCAAAGCCATGGCCGGGATGGCTGAACCGACCGGGAAGAAAAACGGCAAGGTCAATATCATCCCCGGCTGGGTGGAGCCCTCCGACATGGAGGAGATCAAGCGGATCACCGGGATGATCGGCGTGAAAACCATCCTTTTTCCGGACACCTCCGGCGTGCTCAACGGTCCGCTCTCCGGCGAGTACAAGATGTTTCCGGAGGGCGGCACCACCGTGGCCGAGCTGCAAAGCACCGGGGACTCCAAGGGAACCCTGGCCCTGGGCGAATGGTGTTCCGCCGATGCGGCCCGTGAACTCGACAAGAAGCACAAGGTTCCTTGCAGCATATTGGATATGCCCTTTGGCCTCATGGCCACGGACCGTTTCATCGATGCCCTGCGGACCATCGCCGGGGTGAGCATCCCCGATGAGATTGTCAATGAACGCGGGCAGTTGGTGGATATGATTTCGGACATGCACCAGTATCTCTACGGCAAAAAGGTGGCTCTGGTCGGCGATCCGGATCAGCTCATCGCCATGACCGAGTTTCTGGTCTCCATGGATATGAAACCGATCCACATCGTCACCGGGACACCGGGCAAGAAGTTCGAAAAAAGGATCAAGGAGCTCACCAAGGACATGGGCTGTAAGGTCAACGTCAAGGCCCAGGGGGATATGTTCCTGCTCCATCAGTGGATCAAAAACGAGCCGGTGGACCTGATCATCGGCAATACCTACTGCAAGTATATTGCCCGGGACGAAGATATTCCTTACGTGCGTTGGGGTTTCCCCATCCTGGATCGGCAGGGGCATCAGTACTTCCCCACCGTAGGGTACAAGGGCGGCCTCAGGCTGCTTGAGAAGATCCTCGGTGTTTTGCTCGATCGTAAAGACCGGGACGATTCCGAATCGAAGTTCGAGCTGGTCCTGTAGGTTGGGAGACTCGGGCACAGATTTTAAATCTGTCCCCATCATGAAGAGCGTGCAAAATGGCGTCGACGGGGGAAGTGATTCCCCTGTCGCGCCTTTACCCCATACACCGGAGGCCGGGATGACCATTATTCATTTGCCCAAGTCCAAGCACGGGTGCGGCGGCAAGATTCCCCAGTGGCTTATCCTGCCGGTGGCCCCTCAGGCTGCAGCCCGGCTCCGATTCTGCGGTGAGGATCAACTGCCCCAGGCGGTGCCCTTAAGGGGAGCGCTTACCTGGATTGCGGATTTGCTGGCCCAGGGAAGCGATATCCCCGGCCTGGACCTCCATGGCCCGGGAGACCCTTTGGCCACCGTGACCATGACCGGGGAGATCCTGGCCATGTTGCGGGAGCAGTATCCTGATTTGCCTCTGGGAATAACCACCCTGGGTCTCGGTCTGGTGGAGCATGCCCCCCTGTTGTCCGGGCACGGAGTGAGCAGGGTTACCCTGTTGCTGGATGCGGTTACTCCGCAGACAGTCAAGAAAATCTATACCTGGATCCGGCCGGGCAAACGGAACACCCCCCTGGCGGAAGCGGCCGAGATCCTGATCGAGGCGCAAGCCAAGGGAATCGCGGCCTGCAAGGCGGCAGGCATTGCTGTCTCCATCCAGACCACGGTGTATGGAGGGATCAATGAAGATGAAATTGAAAAGATTGCCCGCCAGGTTTCCGCTCTCGGCGCAGACTCCATAAGTCTACTGCCCGGGAAGGGTTGGCTGAATACGGAAGAGAAACTGCCTCTGGTCTCGGAAGAGACAATGGCGGCTCTGGCAAAGCTGGCGGCCCAGCACATCACGGTCGTTTGTCTGCCGGAACAGGCACCCCGGGACGAGCACCTCCCATCCGGCGGTGGAGGTGGTTTGGGTGTTCCCAAGCCGACCACGACCAGGCCCAATGTGGCCGTGCTCAGCGCCAACGGCATGGATATCGATCTCCATCTCGGCCAGGCCATCAAGGCCCTGATCTATGGCCCGAGGGAAGACGGCCTTGCCTGTCTGCTTACGACCCGGGATCTCCCAGAACCCGGCAGCGGCGACAACCGTTGGCAGCAGGTGGCGGAAATTTTAAACGATTGTTTTGTGCTTATGGCCGCCAGCGCGGGGCAAAAGCCGCGGGATATTTTATCACGCCACGGCCTGACGGTGCTTTTGCTGGAGGATAATGTCGAGGGCACGGTGGATGTGCTGTATGGCGGCGGCAAGAAAGGAAAGAACAGGAAATAGTGGAGTCTCTTGCGAAAATAGAAAACCACCCTTCGACAGGGCTCAGGGCGAACGGTAGTCATCTTGAAATCATTATAGTTTCTTCCGTTCGTGCTGAGCCTGTCGAAGCACAATAAAGTTTTTCGCAAGAGCCTCGGTATTCTCAAAACATAGGAGACACCTCAAATGGCCATACCAGCGCGTCAGATCATCGTTTGCCAGAGTTTCCGGGTTGCCGGCGACAAGAAGGGCATCTGTCACAAACAGACCGAAGGGTTTCTGCAATACATCGAAGAAGAGGTGCTCGACCGGGGCTTGGACTGCCTGATCAGCGCCACCACCTGTCTCAAGCAGTGCGATTCCGGGCCCATCATGGTGATCCAGCCGGAAAACTGGTGGTTCAAGGGCGTGGACAGCGAAGAGGCGATCGACGCGATCCTGGACGGCCTTGAGGATGGCGAGCCTGCCGCCGACTATCTCATCACCGCATAGGGCGGAGAGCAAAAGAAGAGCTCATAAAACCGTCCGGAGGGAGGAAAACACCATGAGTCTAAAACCCCTGGGGATGGTCAAAACCATTGTCGAGGCGGCGGGGATGGGTATCTCCTATGCCTATGACGACCTGGTCTTTCTGGAGCATAACTCCTTTTTGTTCCAGTTTACCGACAACGACCATGAGGTCACGGTCCATGTGAACAGCGAGGCGGACGAGGCCACGGTGCATGGCGATATAGAGCGACTGCAAGAGGTCGCTCGCAATTTTGCGATGCAATTTACTCGCGGGACGCACTACACCTTGGTCCCGGAGGGAGAAGAGGCTATCCGCATCAAGTTCAGCGTCTGAGCCGGGAGAGCTATATGGCGCACGCAGTGATACGACCCGCCAGGCCCGACGACCTCGATTCGTTGGTGGATTTGCTCCGGATGCTTTTTGGTATCGAAGCGGATTTTGATTTTGATGCCGCCCGGCAGCGGAAAGGGTTGGCGATGCTGTTGGCCCACGAGGCGGCGGTTATTCTGGTTGCCGAGGCAGTGGGGCAGGTCATCGGCATGTGTTCCGGGCAACTGACCATCTCCACGGCAGAGGGGGGATTTTCTCTGCTGGTGGAGGATGTGGTGGTTGCCGGGCCATGGCAAGGGAAAGGAGTGGGGCGGGAATTGCTGGCAGCCCTGGAGGAGTGGGCCGAGGCCAGAAAGATCGGGCGTCTTCAGCTTCTGGCCGACCGGAACAACGTCGCGGCACTGGAATTTTATCGCAAGCTCGGCTGGCAGTCCACGGAGCTTATCTGTCAGCGCAGACGAATCTAAGCAAGGAGGAGCGAATTATGTCGGAATCAGGCAAGGGTGCGATTGTCAACCTGGCTGGGTTTCCCGCTCCCAACAGCGAACCCATCAAGGGGTGGGAGGAGTATCTGCGGGAGGGCAAGCAGTTCCTGGCCACGGCGAACAATGCCTACACCCAGCGGAAAGAACCCTTCACCACCCCGATTCTGTATAACCTGGTGGCCATGGCCATTGAAAAACTGATCATGGCCCTGCTCATGAAAAGCGGCAAGCTGCCTTACAACCACACCATGCACGATCTGGTGGAGGCCATAGATGAGTTTCTGCCCGGCGAACTGGCGGGTCTTGGGAATGAGCTTAAGGCCTGGGATGGATTTCAGGATATTTGCGATATAGAGAGCTATTCCATCACCCCCCCGACCATGGGGCAGATAGGCGGCATGCTCACCCTGGCCCTGGAGGTCCAGGCGCGCGTCATGAACTCTGTTGTCGACCGTTAATATTGCAACCTATTGATTATATGAGAAGGAGAACGACCATGGCGAGAAAAGATGTAGAGGCATTGCTGGTTGCCGGCGGTGGAGATAAACATTTGCGGGCCAAGTATGATGTTCCCGGCACCAGGGAGGAGTTTGTCGCCCTGGCCGCGGAAGACGGCTACCATTTCACCGTGGAGGAGCTTGACACGGTGCTCAAGGAGTCCGGCGATGTCTTTGAAAAAAACGGCAACCCGGCCAAGCGCCAGATCTGGTGGGTGTGAGGGCTGTGGCTGGCAGGCCAGTTACAAGGTTTGCCGAAAAAAAGATTTGAAGCTGTCAATACCTTTGGGGGCAGACAAAAATGTCTGCCCCCTTTTCGTAAAACACCACCCCGACGCGCTCGATATGCTCTCGCAGTTTTGCATGGGCGATCTGGTTAAAAATCGAGAGGTCGATCTGGTAGGGCAACAGCAGGTCGTCAAGTTCCTCGGCGATGGCGCCAAGTTCCGCCGTGGTCAGGGCATCGCCGTACAAGGTCAGGTCAATGTCCGAGCCGTTTTGTAAGTGCCCTTTGCTCGGGAGCCGTATAAAACCGGGTCAGAATGTCTTTGACAACCTCCTCCGCGATGTGGGGATCGTAGGTGTATAAGGCCAGGTTGCGGGCCTTGATCATGTCCATCCATGTTTCCCCATCGTCGAGCAGCCTGTTCCTGAAGGCCTCACGGGTTGCATTCCTGGAACCGACGATGCCGACAACTCCCTGTTCTTCAAGATAATCCTTCAACACATTCCAGGCAAGTTCGTGGGTAAACTCAAAGCCATGAATCATCCCCTGCTGTTCCAGTTCCGACAAATCGCGCTGTCTGGATAATTCCACCGCCCTGCTGAGGGTTTGCAACGCATTGGTGTAATTGTCGAAGCGCTGTTTCCACCGAGTATCTTTCACTCCGGACACCTTGTCATGTGGGGGTAAAGCGGGATGCCCATGGTTCTGGGGAAACACATGAAATCATGAGCGTCTCCAATTTGCGCTCGGGGAGGAGGTCAGGCGGCCTTCCCCTGTAATTCGTAGGGTTGGATCAGCACCTCGGCGGGCAAATTCAATTTATCCACCAAGCGCCGAATCATCTCCAGCGTTAAAGGCCGCGTGCGGTTCAAAATGTCCGATACTCGACCACGGGGGCCGATGCAGGGCGTCAAATCCTTGCGAGTCAGGCCGCGGCTTTCCATGACGTGGAGCAGGAACTCAATGGGGTCAGGGTCTGGTATCGAGTAGTGCTGACGCTCGTAATCCTCGATCAACATCGCCAGCACGTCCAGCCGGTCGGCTTCGGGCGATTTGGCGGGGGCGTCCCACAGGCGTTCTGCTTCCGCAAGAGCTGCCTGATAATCCTTCTTGGTACGGATAGGCTTCAGGTCCATGCATGCCTCCTTCGTTTCCGCGTTGATCGTGTCGTACTGACGGTGCGCACCTACAAAGCGGACATACATTTGGCCCCGATCGTAGTGCACGGCAACCACCAAGCGGTAATCGTTCCCCTTGACATTGAACACCACCCGATTGTTAGCGGTAAAACTGGCGTTTCGATAAGCCGCCTTGATGTCGGCTGGAGTCCGCCAGTTCGCCCGGCTCGCTTCGGCATACCAATTTCGCAACGGCATTTCGGCGTCTGGATGTTTTTTCCAGAAAAGCCGCAGGGTAGATAGAGCAATAATCCGCATAGGTCATTTTAGCATGATACCATTATGGTATCAACAAGAAAACAACAGAGAGAGGGGGGTGGGAGGACAACAAAGAAAAATCGCTCGTCAGCAGAATCTGTGGGGATACTCCGGCTCAGGTAACTTGCCAAGTGTATGATATGAGGCATTCCCTCCCTCGGCAGGAAACGCATGAAATCATGGGCGGCCCTGAAATCTCGGAGATATTGGAAACTTTAAATATCATCTACGTCCCCTTGCCTCCCCTTGCCTCCCAAGAAGCGGCGGGAGACCGAGTTTGGGCACAAGATCTTTTTCACCGGCGGCAAATCCAACATGATCCTTGATTGCCTGATCGTGCGTGGCAATCCGGCCGACACGGAGCAATACGGGTCGCTCCTGCACAGACAGAATGATCTCTATGGCCGCATGCCCCGGCAAGTATCAGCCGATGGCGGCTTTGCCTCGAAGGACAATCTTGCCTTTGCCAAGGAGCACCTGGTCAAGGATGCAGTGTTCGCCAAGAAGCGGGGGCTGTCGGTGCCCGACATGGCCAAGAGCGCTTGGGTTTACAGGGTTCTGCGCAACTTCCGGGCCGGCATTGAGGCCGGAATCTCCACCCTCAAGCGCGCTTTTGGTCTTACCCGCTGCACCTGGAAGGGCTGGGAGGGCTTCGTCCGGTACGTCTGGAGTTCGGTCGTCTCCTACAACCTTCTGGTGCTGGCCAGAACGAAGCTGGCTACGGCCTGAGAAACTCTCCAGGCAGGATAAAATCAGCACGGCCAAGGGATTATTGCGCCCTGAATTGAGAAAGAACGACCCGACGAACTGAAATTACCATCCGGATAGCCGGTAGCGAGCGGCACCAAGGCTGCTCGCATTCCTCGTCACAACAAAACGGGGGTTTCCGGATGGACACTCATTAGCTTTGCAACAGACCATGTTTGTTTCCCTGCGCAGTTTTGCGGCCTCGCAGCCGCGTAGATATGGTCTTGTCGGTCAACCGCCTTGTGGTAATTTGAGCAACCTTTCACTACGCCAGACCCTGACGATCCTCACTTGATCTCTATCCACACGATAGACAATCCGAAAAGGGGGCCGGATCAGCTCCAGCAGAAAGTCCTGCTCAAATTCCGGCACCATGCGGCCCATGCGTGGCTGGCTGGACAGCAACTCAATGTCAGCGATAATTTCCGCGACAAATCGGCCGCCAACCTGCGGCATTGCCTGGTCGGCATAATAGGCAAGCATGTATTCCAAATCCTGAACCGCGGACCCCGCGAAGGTTATGGATATCGTCCCGGCCATTTTCTATGTCAGTCCCAACCGTTTTTTTACCTCGGCAAGGGATGTCTCATGTCCTTGATCCAGTTCCACCATGCCCTTGACCACGGCCCGCATGAAAGAACATTCCTCTTCGGTCTTTTCAAAATCCCGCAGATCCTGCATCACCGCCACCCCTCGCCCCCGGCTGGTCAACAAGACCGGTCGATGCGCCTCGGAAATATGCCGTATGACTTTGCCGGGGTTTGCTTTCAGATCGCTTAACGGGATGATATCTTCTGAAAATCTAGTATTCATGACGTGGTCCTCCTTGAAGGGCTGTTAACAGTCCTAATTGTAGCACCTGGCAAGAGCACTGTACAGGGGGAAATCCAGATCACCCCTATGCCTGCTTTGTTGTTCTCCAATCCCGCAGGGGCCGACAAAAATGTCCGGCTCCTTCTTTTTTGTCGCAAAGCTTACACAACCCTCCCCGCCGCCTACCCCCTTCCGTTTCAGTCCCTGAGCTTTTTGCTGCTTAACTGCAAGTAATTATAGAGAAAAATATTATTTCCCCTGCGTGGCACACCCCTTGCTCTTACTCCTTTGCAAATCATTACCGAGGAGCACGGACGTCATGGAAGCAGCGTTGCAGGAACGACAGGATTCGATACACCGCACCGGGGAAGCCCCCTTTGCCATGGAGTGCAACAAGGACAGCCTGGCCGGGGCGGTGAGCCAGCGGGCCTGCGTGTTCTGCGGCTCGCGGGTGGTGCTTTATCCCATTGCTGATGCCCTGCACCTGGTGCACGGCCCCATCGGTTGCGCGGTTTACACCTGGGATATCCGGGGTGCGCTCTCCTCCGGGCCGGAGTTGCACCGCTTGAGTTTTTCCACGGACATGCAGGAGACCGATGTCATCTTCGGCGGCGAGAAAAAACTCTACAACGCCCTGGTCGAGCTCATCGACCGCCACAGCCCCAAGGCGGCCTTTGTCTATTCGACCTGTATCGTGGGGATCATCGGCGATGACATGCAGGCGGTATGCCGCCGGGTGAGCGAGGAAAAATCCATCCCGGTCCTGCCCGTGCAGTCGGAAGGGTTCAAGGGCAACAAGCGGGCCGGCTACGCGGCAGCCTGCAATGCCATGCGCCAGTTGGTGGGCATGGGCGACACCAGCGGGATCTCCAAATACAGCCTCAACATTTTGGGCGATTTCAACCTGGCCGGGGAGATTTGGCTGATCCGTGAATATTTTACCAAGATGGGCGTCGAGGTGGTGGCCAACATCACCGGCGACGGCCGGGTCGGGGATATCCAGCGGGCCCACGGCGCTGCGCTCAACGTGGTGCAGTGCTCCGGCTCCACCATGGACCTGGCCAAGATGATGAAGGAGGACTATGGCATCCCCTCGCTCAGGGTCTCCTATTTCGGCATTGAGGACATGGCCGAGTCGCTCTATGCGGTGGCCGCGTTTTTCAAGGACGAGGAGATGATGCGCCGCACCAGGGAGCTGGTCAAGGAGGAGCTTTCGCTGATCATGCCGGAGATCATGAAATACCGGCAGGCCCTGGCCGGCAAGCGGGCGGCCATCTACGTGGGCGGGGCGTTTAAGGCGTTTTCCCTGGTCAAGGCCTTCCGCACCATTGGCATGCAGGTGGTCATGGTGGGCTCCCAGACCGGAACCCCGGAGGATTATGAGGAGCTGGCAGCGATCACCGACCCAGGCACCATCATCGTGGATGATTCCAACCCCCTGGAGCTTTCCTCGTTTCTTCAGGAAAAGGAGGTGGACATCTTCGTGGGCGGGGTCAAGGAGCGGCCCATCGCCTATAAGCTGGGCGTGGCCTTTTGCGACCATAATCACGAACGTAAGGAGATGTTGGCCGGATTTACGGGCATGCTCAATTTTGCCCGTGAGGTGTACTCCTCGGTAATGAGCCCGGTGTGGCGGTTTGTGCCCCGGAAAAGTGAAAGCGAAATCGTGCAGGAGGAGCCCAATGACTAAGATGCCCCCCCAGTATGTCTCCACCACCAATGCCTGCAAGCTGTGCAAGCCCCTGGGCGCCAGCCTCGCCTTTCGGGGCGTGGAAGGGGCGGTGCCCTTTCTCCACGGCTCCCAGGGGTGCGCCACCTACATGCGGCGCTACATCATCAGCCATTTCAACGAGCCCATCGACATTGCCTCCTCCTCGCTGGGGGAGAAGAACGCGGTCTACGGCGGCGGGGCGAATCTCAAGCTCGGGTTGAAAAACGTGACCGAAAAGTACCACCCGGCCCTCATCGGCATCGCCACCACCTGTCTCACTGAAACCATCGGTGACGATGTGAAGAGGCTCCTCTTTGAGTACCGCCAGGAGTTCATGCAGGATGGCGGCCCGCTGCTGGTGCATGTTTCAACCCCCAGCTATTCTGGCACCCACATGGAGGGTTTCCATGCGGCGGTGCGGGCTTTGGTCGAGCAGTTGACCGAGGAGAGTGAACCAAACTCCACGGTGAACATCCTGCCCGGTTTTCTCTCGGCCGCTGATCTCAGGAGCCTCAAGGAGATTGTTACGGATTGCGGCCTCACTGCCACCGTGCTGCCTGATTTTTCCGAAACCCTCGACGGCCCGGCCCTGCGGGACTACCCCCTGATCCCCAAGGGCGGGACCAAGATCAGCGATATCCAGGCCATGGGCGGGGCCAAGGCAACGGTGGAGTTCGGCCATACCCTGCCGGATCAGCTCTCCGGCGGCATCCATCTTAAAAAGAGCTGCAACGTGCCCCTGCACCGTTTGGGCATGCCGGTGGGCATCCGGGAGACGGACCGGTTCTTCGAGGTGCTGAGTGAGCTTTCCGGCAACCCCACCCCGGAGAAGTACGCCATGGCAAGGGGCCGCTTGGTGGACAGCCTGGTGGACGGGCATAAGTATGTGTTCGGCAAGCGGGCCGTGGTCTACGGCGAAGAGGATCTGGTTATCGGCCTGACCTCCTTTCTGGCCGAGATCGGGGTGCAGCCGGTGCTCTGCGCCTCAGGCGGCACCAGCGGCAGCTTTGTTAAGGCCATTGAAAAAGCGGTGGAGGGCTTTGCTGTTGAGATGCCCCGGATTCATGAGGGCATGGATTTTCACGAGATAGGGGAACTGGCCGGAGAGCTGAAACCGGATTTCTTCATCGGCCACAGCAAGGGCTATGGACTGGCGCGGGGCCTGGGCCTTCCGCTCATTCGCGTCGGTTTTCCCCTCCACGACCGGGTGGGCGGCCAGCGGCTTCTGCATGTCGGCTACCACGGGGCGCAGCAGCTTTTCGACCTGATCGCCAATGCCATGATCGCGGCCAAGCAGGACAGCTCCGAGGTCGGGTACAGCTATATGTGATGGACTCGTAATAGACAGGTGCTTCGACAGGCTCAGCACGAACGGATTGTATACATTCACTACTCTCCGTTCGCCCTGAGCCTGTCGAAGGGTGTTTTTGAAGTTTTGCTAGAGGTTTAACCTAGATAGATAAGGGAGAGAAAATCATGAGCGAGAGGCATAAAGACCTGAGCAAACACCCCTGTTTCAACCCGGCCATGAAAGGGCAGGCCGGCCGCGTCCATCTGCCGGTGGCCCCGAACTGCAATATCAAGTGCAATTACTGCGACCGCAAATACGACTGCGTCAACGAGTCGCGGCCCGGGGTGACCAGCACGATCCTGAGCCCGGAGCAGGCCCTGGTTTACATGGGCAAGGTTCTGGAAAAGGAGCCGCGCATCACCGTGGCCGGCATTGCCGGACCCGGCGACCCCTTTGCCAATGCGGAGGCGACCATGGAAACCATGCGGTTGATCAATACAAAGTATCCGCAGATGATCCTCTGTCTGGCCAGCAACGGTCTGGGTATCGGCCCCTATATCCCGGAATTGGCCGAGCTCAATGTCTCCCATGTGACCATCACCATCAATGCCGTTGATCCGGAGGTGGGGGCAAAAATTTACAGTTGGGTGCGGGATGGCAAGGTTGCCTATCACGGTCGCCAGGCGGCGGAATTGCTTCTTTCCCGGCAGTTGGCGGCAGTCAAGGACTTGAAGGCGCATGGGATTACGGTGAAGATCAATTCCATCCTGATCCCGGGGATCAACGATCAGCATATCCTCAAGGTTGCCGAGGCCATGCAAGAGCTGGGGGCGGATCTCTTCAACTGCATGGCCATGTTCCCCAATGTGGGCACTCCCTTCGGCGCGATCCGTGAGCCGTCCAAGGAGGAAGTTGGGGCGATGCGCAGCGAGGCGGAGAAGTTCCTGCCCCAGATGCGTCACTGCACCCGGTGCCGGGCCGATGCCGTGGGGCTGCTCGACCAGGACCGGACCGAGGAGATGCGCGGCTGTCTCTCCGCCTGCGCCCAGTTGCCGCCCCTGCCTGCCGAGGAGCGGCCCTATGTGGCAGTGGCCACAATGGAAGGCATTCTGGTTAATCAGCATCTGGGCGAAGCCAATCGCTTCCAGCTTTACCAGCGCGAAGGGGAAGAGTATCTGCTTGTGGAGGAGCGGCTCGCACCCAAGGTGAATGGCGGCTTGCAGCGCTGGACCTCGCTGGCCAGGGTCTTGAACGATTGCCGGGCGGTCCTGGTGAGCGGCGTGGGCGAAACGCCCCGTGGGATTCTTGAAAAAGCCGGGGTAAAGCCGGTGGAGATGGGCGGGTTTATCATCGATGGCGTGAAGGCGATATACGAAGGCGGCAATGTTGCCCCTCTGCAGAAGCGGAAGAAGTCCTGCTCCTCCGGCGGTTGTGTCGGCTCGGGCGGCGGTTGTTCTTAAAAAAACTCAATGGGGTGATGCAATGAAGGCTACCTGGGAAAAAGTGTTCGAGTATTCTTCCATGCCGGTGCAAGGAACCATGTCCCGCAAGCTGCGCAAGGGCGTGTCGGTGCAGGTGAACGAGGGCAAGGTGTATGAGAAGGCGGTGATCTTTCTCGGTGAGGAATTTGTCCGGGTTACGGAAGAGGGTAAGGACGGCAAAAGTTTCAATACCTACTATGACTGGGCAAAGATCGATTCGGTGCGGACCTGTAGCGCCAAGGAAAAGGAGTAGCATGGGGCCGGGGGCTGGATAGTTTGATTACATTTGTGTTAGCTCGCTATGTTTTTCATCACATTTTTGTCCGATAAGGTCGTCCGCGCACTATCGGTTGGAGTAGGGGTCTGGTTGTTTTTTTCTTTTGAATTCAAGTGGTTTTGTTTTTTTTGGATCTTTTTTTTTGAGTTGGCACATAACTTGATAAGCAAGGAGTACGAGTGCTTGTGCGCTCGCTACGACCCCAGAGGGTACGGATTTTAGAAATATCGTTATGGCGTTCACTATTTTAGAAAGGAGAAAGGAGATGAGTAGAATCGCAAGGAAGTTGCTGGTTGGAGTTGCTGCGACAGGGGCATGTCTTTCCATGTTTTCCGGTCTGGCCTGTGCCGAGGAAGAGAAGCCCACGGCGAACCTGACCGTTGGCGCCTATAGCCAGTATATCTGGCGTGGATTTGAGTTGAGCAAGGACAGCGTTGTGGTGCAGCCGTCCATGACCGTGGGATATAAGGGCTTTTCCGCAAATCTCTGGGGGAACCTTGATACTGATCCCTATTCCGCCACCACGGATGCGTCGAATAACTGGAATGAAACCGACCTGACCCTGGCCTATGGCTGGGAGATGGGGCCGGTGGCTTTTTCCGTGGGCTATATTTACTACGCCCTTGATGCTGCGGAGGATTCCCAGGAGTTTTTTGCCAGCGCGACGCTGGACACCCTCTTGAAGCCGACCCTGACTGTCTACCGCGACACGGATTATTATCCTGGCTGGTATACGACTCTGGGAATTTCCCATTCCTTCCCGGTGCAGGGTGATATCACCCTGGATCTGGGTGCCCAGGTGAGCTATCTCGCGGCGGATGAGGCGTCAACCTATGCCGACCCGGATGACGCCAATGATGCCTACAGCAATTTCCATGACGGCGTATTGTCCGTGGGTCTCACCGTTCCGGTGAACAAATACATCACCGTTACTCCGAAGCTCAGCTATACCTTTCCTTTGACCAACGATGCCAAGGATCTCATGAAGGCAAGCAGCAAGGATGGGAATGACGACGATTTCATCTACGGCGGGGTTGCCGTGAGCATGGCGTTCTAACAGGGGTTTCTCGTTTTTTCCCTGCCCGGCCCGTCTGTCTCGCCCTTCCCTGGCTGAGACAGACGGGCTTTTTTTTTTGTAAAAAAAGAGATTGCGCAATCGTTATATTTTTCTAAATATAACGCAATGAAAAATAATACATCGCACAACAAGGGAAAGCCCGGCCTGCAATGGCGGGGAAGGCTCTGGCTCGAAGGCGAGGAGGGCACCTTTCTCGGCTATGGCCGGGTGGTGCTGCTGGAGCGGATCAGGGAGCATGGCTCCCTCGCCCAGGCGGCCCGTTCCATGGAGATGTCGTACAAGCATGCCTGGGATCTTCTTGATTCCATGAACCGCCAGGCAGGGTGCAAGCTGGTGGAGACCTCCCGGGGCGGCAAGAGCGGCGGCGGGGCCAAGCTGACACCGGCGGGCGAGAGGGCAATCGCTGTTTTCTGGCAGTACCATGCCCAGTTTCAAGATGTTTTGCAGGAAATGACTGCGAAGCTGGGGGAGGTGCTGGGTGATGCCGGAAAAACGGAGGGTTGCCAAGGCGGCACCTGATTGATGGTTGTTCGAGTCTTATATTTGAAAGGAGATGTCCATGAAATACCTCAAACCCCTGTTGTTCGTTTTCTTTATGCTGCTGGCCATGCCCGCCCACGCAGAGAAGATCACAGTTGCGGCGGCGGCCGATCTGAAGTTCGCCATGGATGAAATCGTCACCGCATTCAAAAAGAATAACCCCACCGAGGAGCTTGACGTCATCTACGGATCATCTGGCAAGTTCCAGACCCAGATTCAGCGGGGCGCGCCCTACGACCTCTATTTTTCCGCCGATATCGATTTCCCCCGCGCGCTCGCCAAGAATGGTTTCGCGGCCTCGGAAGTAAAGCCCTATGCCTTTGGCCGCATCGTTTTGTGGAGTGCAAGTCTGGATGCCACCAAGATGAGCATGGCCAGCCTCACCGATCCGAAGATTACCCGCATCGCAATTGCCAATCCCAAGCATGCGCCCTATGGAAAGCGAGCGGAAGAGGCCCTGCGCGCATCTGGTCTGTGGGAGAAGCTGGAGCCGAAGCTGGTCTATGGCGAGAACATCGCGCATACCGCCCAGTTCGTGCAGACCGGGAATGCCCAGGTTGGCATCATCGCCCTGTCCCTGGCCGTAAATAACGAGTTGGCAAACAGGGGAGGGTACTGGTTGATTCCCGACAACCTGCATAAACCCCTCGAGCAGGGCTACATCATCACCAAGCGGGCCGAGAGCAACGCGCTTGCTAAACGCTTCGCCGATTACATGGGCAGCAAGCCGGCCCGTGCCGTGATGACCAAGTACGGTTTCGTGCTGCCCGGTGAAGTTGCCGGCAAATAGGCGTAAGTAAATTGACTCCGGAGACGACTATGCTTCTGTCAGACAGCGACCTTGAAGCCATTTGGCTTACCGTCAAGTTGGCGAGCATCGTCACCGCCATCCTGTTGCTGGTCGGCACGCCCATCGCCTGGTGGCTGGTGCGCAGCCGTTCCTGGTGGAAGGGGCCGATCGGCGCGGTGGTCGCCTTGCCCCTGGTTTTGCCGCCTTCGGTGCTGGGCTTTTATCTGCTGCTGGTGATGGGGCCGGATGGCCCGGTCGGGCATCTCACCCGGGTATTGGGGGTCGGCCCGCTGCCCTTTACCTTCTGGGGGTTGGTGCTCGCCTCGGTGTTCTATTCCCTGCCCTTCATGGTTCAGCCTTTGCAAAACGCATTCGAGGCCATCGGCGACCGTCCGCTTGAGGTCGCCGCGACCTTGAGGGCCTCGCCGCTGGATGCTTTTTTCAGCGTAGTCTTGCCGCTGGCGCGGCCCGGTTTTCTCACCGCAGGTATAATGACCTTCGCCCACACCGTGGGCGAATTCGGCGTGGTGTTGATGATCGGCGGCAATCTGCCGGGTATCACCCGGGTGGTTTCGGTGCAGATTTATGACCATGTGGAGGCGCTGGAATATGCCCAGGCCCACCGGCTGGCCGCCGTGATGCTGATCTTCGCTTTTCTGGTGCTGCTGGCGCTTTACGCCTGGCGGCCCAATGCAAAAAAGGCTTGAGGCAATGGAGAAGATTGAGGCGCGATTTCACGTTGACTGGCCGGGTTTTTCGCTCGAGGTCGATTGTGTCCTGCCGGACCGGGGGGTGACCGCGCTGTTCGGGCCTTCCGGTTCGGGCAAGACCACCCTGCTGCGCTGCATCGCCGGGCTCGAACGCGCCCGGAAAGGATTTCTCTCGTTCAAGGGCGAAATCTGGCAGGACGATACAACCTGGTTGCCTACTCATAAACGGCCCCTGGGGTATGTCTTCCAGGAAGCCAGCCTGTTTCCGCATCTGACCGCGCTCGGTAATCTGCGCTATGGCATCAAGCGGGCCACCACGGAACACAAGGTGAGTCTGGACCAGGCCGTGGAACTCCTGGGCATCGGTCATCTGCTTGACCGGAAAACGGATCGGCTTTCCGGCGGCGAGCGCCAGCGGGTCGCCATTGCCAGGGCGCTGGCGGTAAGCCCCCGCCTTCTGCTCATGGATGAGCCTCTGGCGGCGCTCGATCTCAAGCGCAAGCAGGAAATCCTGCCCTACCTGGAACGTCTGCACGACGAACTGGAGATTCCGGTGCTCTACGTCAGTCACTCGCCCGACGAAGTGGCCCGGCTGGCCGACCACCTCGTCGCCATGGAAGAAGGCAGAGTCGTGGCCAGCGGCCCTCTGATCGAAACCCTGGCGCGGATCGATTTGCCGATCCGGCTCGGCGAAGATATCGGTGTGGTGCTCGATGCCGTCGTGGGAGAAAGAGACGAGGCCTGGCATCTTGCACGAATGGATTTCCCTGGCGGCAGCCTGTGGACACGGGATATGGGAAATGTGGTGGGCCGCAAGGTGCGGGTTCGGGTTCTGGCCCGGGATGTGAGTGTGACCAGGAAACACCAAGCCCAGACAAGCATTCAGAATATTTTGCCAGGAAGGGTGTCCGCCATTGCGAACGACGAGCACCCCGGATTGGCATTGGTGCGCATTCAGGTTGGGGCGTCCGTCTTGATTGCTCGCCTGGCGAAACGCGCGGTGGCCGCGCTTGAAGTGTCGCCGGGGCAAGAGATATGGGTTCAGGTGAAAACGGTGGCTTTGCTGGAATAGTAGCGTTGTTTCGTTATAAGCCTGCATCGTCTGTCGGGTCGAGGTGTTGCTATGATTTCCCGCAGGGCAGTGTAAAAATGAAAAGCTTGCCGCCGTGTAAATGTGCGGCATCATCAGGCCTCTGAGGTGACAGTTATGGAGCATGTGAAAGGTTTGGTGGACAGCACTCTGCGCGAGGGCAGCCAGACGGTGGGCGTTGCCTTCAGCCTGGAGCAGAAGGTGGCCATTGCCCGGGATCTCGTGCGGGTCGGGGTCGAAGAGGTGGAGGTGGGTATCGCCTCGCCGCTGGACCGCGAGCTGCCCGCTCTGGTTGCCCGCTGCCGCGGGGAGGCTGGGGTGCGCCGCCTTGGCCTCTGGTGCCGCTGCCGTGAGGAGGACATCGCCTGCGGTCTGCAACTGGCCCCGGATGTGCTGTCCCTCTCCGTGCCGGTTTCCGACCTTCATGTTAGGGTCAAATTGAATCTGAAACGTTCGGCGGTGGCGGAGATGGTGGCCAGGGCGGTTTCCAGGGCGCGGGCAGCGGTCCCCTATGTTTCTCTCGGCCTGGAAGATGCGACCCGGGCAGAGCCCGCCTTCCTGCGCGAGATCGTCACCGTTGCCTGTGAAAGCGGGGTGGACCGTATCCGGATTGCCGACACGGTGGGCGTGGCCACCCCGGGCTCCATCGGTGCTCTCGTCCGCGAGCTGCGGAGCACTTTTGCGGTGGAGATCGGGGTGCACATGCACAATGACTTCGGCATGGCCACGGCCAATGCCATTGCTGCCCTGGAGGCAGGCGCCCATTGGGCCGACGTCACCGTATTGGGTTTGGGCGAGCGGGCAGGCAACAGCCGCTTGGAAGAGGTGGCCGGCTATCTGGCCCTGCAAGGCGGCAGGCCCTATGCGACCACCCTGCTTCCAGACCTGGCCCGCTTGGCCGCCGATTGCTCGGGCCGGAAGATCGAAGCCCATCAGCCGGTGATCGGCGCGGGAATCTTTGCCTGCGAAACCGGCCTGCACCTGGCCGGGCTTGCTAAAGACCCCCGGACCTACGAGCCCTACGAGCCGATCCTGGTCGGGGCGCGGCGGCAATGGTCCTATGGGGCCAAGGTGGGCAGGCAGGGCGTGGCCGAGCGGTTGCGGCAGTTGGGGTTGCACTGTCAGGAAGCGCAACTGGCCCGGTTGGCCGAGGCCTTCCGGGGGCGGTGCCTCGACTTGGGCAGGCCGCTCCATGATCGGGAAGTGCGTCTGCTGGTGACTGAATATAGTTCTTGATCCGAGGCTTTCCTGCCCGTACAGTGGAAAAAAACGAGTTGCCGGGGCCGATGATTTCGGTCTTGAGAAAGGAGCGAAAGACTCATGACGCAAGAGAACATCTTTTCCCTGCTGGCCAGGTCCGGCCCTTTTGCCACCGGCGACAGGCCTCCATCCCTGGCCCCGTTTTCCCCGGAGGCGCGGCTCTTTGCCAAAGGCTTGGCCGAGGCCGGCATGCGCACCCGCTACCGGATTTTGCGCAACCAGATCTTCGAGTTTCTCGATGTCCGCTCCTTTGCCGGGATCCAGGCGATCATCAATGACACGGCCCGGCGAAAACTGGCCAACGAGCGGGCCTACCGGCTGCTGGGCAATATGTTCGGCATCGAGGGCAACGCCCGGGAGGTGATCCTGCGGGTCAACACCTATTCCCGCACCGCCGACGGGGTGGTCAATTATCTCAAGGCCAAGGTGCTGGCCAACTACGCCTCCTACATTGAGATGACCAACGAGATCGACTCCTGCAAGAGCCCGGTGGATCTCATGCTCATCCTCTTTGACGACCGCTACCACAAGAAGGCGCGCTTTGAGGCCAAGCGCAAGCTGATTCTCATGAATCTGGCCGGTTCCATCGATCAGCGGGAACGGGAAACCGAGGTGGAGGGCAAGTTCGGTCAGTTTCTCGATTTTTTGAACGAGCATGTCTGGAGCAGAAAAAGCAGGATCGGCGAGCTGGAGATCGTCTATCTCCTGAGCGACCACGACCCGGAGACCTTTGCCTGCACCAGGGTTGAGGTCATCAGCCGGGAGCAGGCCCGTGCCGTAGAGCGAAAGGCCAACCAGAAGCTCACCCTGATCAAGCGTCGCCGCTTCCAGGCCAACGGGGCCGAGGTGCCGATCTACGTCTCCATCCGCAAAAAGCAGTCCGAGGCCAAGGTGCTCAAGCTCCTGCGCAAGGGCGAGGAGAACCCGGCAGTGGCGGTGGATGACGAGCTGGGCCTCATGGGGGTGGTGGACTCGGTGGCCGAGGTCAAAGCCTTCCAGAAACACCTGACCCAGAGCGCCACCAAGGCGGGCTCCCTGATGACCCTGGAGGAGGTGAGCGACACCCTTTCCGGCGGCGGGCACCACAGCGGCAGCATCGGCAGCTCGGCCAAGACCCAGATGTTCAAGTTCTTCGCCCGCATGGGCGGCATGCGCGTGGAGTTCATCGTCCACACCAACCGCTCCTACCTCAACTATATCTATGAGCGGGAGGTCTCCCACGACGAGTATGAGGTGAAGCGGATCTTCGATTCCGGGGTGGCCCAGTTGCTGTTCCCGCAGGATATCTACGAGATCGACATCGCCGAGAAGAAGGAGGCGGTGCTCCGCTGGTTTCGCAAGCGGATTGAAGAGTTCTGAGCCCCTTCCCCTGGTCTGTCACTGGGCCAGGTATTTCCTGAGCATTTGCACGTTTTCGATGGAATTCCACTTGACCGCGCCGAGGAATTTTTCCCGGACCACCCCCTGTTTGTCGATGATGTAGGTTTCCGGCACCCCGGTGAGACCGTAAGCTTGGGCCACCGTGCTGTTGGGATCAATGAGAATGGGAAAGGTGGTGCCGATTTTTGCGGCCATGGCATCGGCAAGGACAGGGTCGTCATTGTTGAGTACTGCCAGCATGACGAATGAGTCCTCCGGCATAAGGGTGTGAACCGTCTGCATGGAAGGCATTTCTTCCCGGCAAGGCGGGCACCAGGTGGCCCAGAAATTGAGAAACACCACCTTTCCCTTGAGTTCGGCAAGGTTCCAGGTTTTGCCCTTGGTGTCCACAAGGGTGAAGTTCGGGGCCGGCTTGCCGATCTCCGCCACCTCAGGCCGTTGGCCGCAGGCGACAAGCAGGAAGGCGAGGCAAAGCATCATGAGGGGGGAGAAGAAGCTCTTCATAATCCGTGGTCTCCAGATCAGTACGCCCATGACGTAAGTTGTCAGAGGTGTGAGAGGGAACAGGTTTTTCGCCGACGTCAGGCAAAAAAAATGCTGACGCCGGCGAGCGGTATTTTTTATCCCGGCGTTTTATCTCGGGTACTGCGCCTCAAGTTCAGCTTCGAGCAACTGTTGTAACTCTCTGTCGCCAAAGGTTACCAGCGGCTTGCCATTGACAAAAAAACCAGGGGTCTTGGTGACGTTGAGGGTTTTGGCATCGGCAAGGTCCTGGGCAATGATCTGCCCGATTGCCGGATCGTTCATGTCATTTTTAAGTTTTTCAAGATCAAGGCCGGCGGCGGGAAGAAAGCGCCAGATCAACGCAGGTTGCGGGTTGTGGTGGCTTGCCCAGTAGGGCTGGGATTGATACATGACCTCCAGGGTCTCCCAGTATTTCCCTTGTTTTTTCGCGGCCTCAAGAATTCTGACAAAATAATCCGCGCCGTCATGAAACGGCGCATACCTGAGCACAAGTTTGATTTTGCCCGGGTTGTCCGCCATCAGCTTTTTCACAAATGGGGCGAAGGCGCTGCAGGTCTCGCAGGCAGGGTCCATGAATTCGATAAGATAGACCTTTGCCTCGTCGCTGCCAAGGGTAGGAGAATGTTTTCGGATGAAGATTTCCGCATGGTCCCGGGCCAGGAAACCGAGCTTTTTTGTCTGCTGATTTTTATAGATAGTGCCGCCAAGCACAAAGAGAAGAACCAGAAAAATTCCTGAAAATATAACGAGATGTTGTTTTTTCATCGAGAAAACCTCCTGTTGAGTATGAGTAACAGCGCCAAAATGGCGGAGAAGGAGAGCAGCGAGAGCATAGGAATTGTCAAAAAGCCGAACAGGGAGATGTAGTCTTCGGTGCAGGAAACACCCCGGCTGCATGGCTGGATGTTTTCCGGGATAATGCCGGAATAGAGCAGGTTGTGGTACAGGGCGACCAGCCATCCGGCCGCAACCAGGGGCAGGGCATACCACACTACACTTTTATCGCCGGAGAAGAGCCCGGTTGTAAAGATGAAAACCAGGGGAAAGAGAAAGATCCTTTGATACCAGCACAAAATACACGGAGCAAATTGCATTATTTCGCTGAAAAACAAGCTTCCCAGCGTTGAAGAGCCGGCGAGCAGCCAGCAGAGGAACAGGATGGTCCAGTGTGCGTCGGACGGAGTGTCTGAACGGGTCATTGCTGCTGTTCTCCAAAAAAAATATCGTGGGCGCGGAGCAATCCCAGCCGGTGGTTTTCATGGTTGGGCGCGACCCCGCGCGGGGAGGATCTTTTTCCTCCATGAACAAGCGGGTTCCTCTCCCGGAGTCGACGGGGAGAGTCACGGTGTTCGTTTTTAGCGGGAAACCGGGGAGGTCAGGAGTGCTCTGGAGGGTAGTCGATGGGGCGCAGAAAAGCGGCAAGGGGAGAGGCGAGGGGATGGCAAACGGGGCTGCGGGAGGAAAGCGGCAGGAAGAAAACATCGGCGGCGCGGGGCAGGTGCAGGTTCAGGCAGAAAAGGCACAGACAATCCTGGGTTGCGCAGGGGGACTGGGGCAACGTTTCGCCATCATTACCGGAAGGAAAACAGCAGGAATCCCCCATGCAGGGAGAGGAGATGGCCGCATCGGCAACGGGTGCTCCATGCAGGGAGACAAAGGCCAGGAGTAAAAGAATGAAGGCCACGGATCGGAGATTGAGATGGATCATGCCTTGAAATTTACTGTGGCGCGCCCACCCTGTCAAGAGGGAGCAAAGCCTTCCTGCCGGGAGGCGACTCTTTGCCGCCTGTGAGGAACAGCGGTTTTTCCGGCGGGATATCCCGATATCGCTGCCGCAGAGCAGGTTTCAACCAGTATTGGCGAGAATTGTATTCAGATAGGCCTCCATCTGTTCCTTGGATGTCGCCACATCCAGGGAAACCCATTCCCGGCCGACAAAGACATTGGTTGCTCCCTTCAGGGGATAAGCCGCCGCTTCCGGGGAGTTTGCGAGGTGGATTTTCAGGTTCAGCCGGTTGCCAAACCGCTCCTGCATTGCCTTGGCCACGCCTGCGGCCTTCTGACAGGTCACTCAGGCCGGGTTGCCGCTGTGGAACAGGACCATGTCGATCATGATTGTCTCCCTGGTTGCGGGTGATGCACCCTTTTCAATTCGTCTCTTGCCCGTCCGTCCCATTGAAACCGAGGGCTTTTTGCGGGCAGCTCTCCACGCAGTAAGAACATTTCAGGCAATCGCCGTGGGTTACCTGGCCGTTTTCCCGGTAGGAGCCGGGGTTGATCTGCATCCGGCACACTGTTTCGCATACGCCGCAGTTGATGCAGTTCTCATCGACCGAAAGGGTCATCTTGCCCCGGCCCAGGATATTGGCCATGGTTCCCATGGGGCAGAACATGCACCAGATGCGCTCATGATAGAACAGGCCAAAAATCGTGCCCACCACGGTGGTCATGGTGAGGACCATGACAAAGGGCTTGCCCATCGCGTACACATCACCCCACACAGGAGTGAGCTGAATGGTCAGCATGGTCATCAACATGAGCAGCCAGCCTGCGCGGAAAACAGGATGGCGGAAGAAGGCCGGAACCTTCCGGTGAAAACTGAACCGTTTGAGAACGGTGTCCCAAAAGCTCCCCCGCGGACACAGCCAGTCGCACCAGTATCTGCCTTTGACGAACCCGATGCCCATTGCGCCGAGCATGCAGACCAACAGGAAATATCCCAGGGGATAATACAACCATCCGCCTGCGAGTAAGAGCATAAATCCCAGGCTGAGCCACAATTGCATCTTTTTATGGGTTTTCACCAAAGTACCGGCATCTTGCATAGGGGGTGTCTCCTCGCGCATAAATCAATTTTTCCGGCGGCACCACGCTGTCGTGATTCTCGGGTCACGGCAACCGGCTCAATCCGTGCCGCATTTTCCAGAGGAAATAGCTTTCCAGGCCCGCCTTGGCCCACGGCACCCAACGGCCTTTCTTGAGCAACGATCTCTGGCGGGGCGGCAGCATCGGTTCGGCATACATCAGTGCTCCCGTGTCTCCCATGTCCAGCAGGCAAAGAATGTTGAGATCCCCGGCCGCGAGGGGGGCGGTGTTGTTGCAGTCAGCGGCGATGTTGAAAGCCGCCGCTTTGGCCATTTGCACGGTCATGTACCCGGTTTTGGGCACCCCGGTCGGCACCGGGGTCGGCTCTCGCGGCGCCATGGCCACGGCGACACCCACCGCGTAGATGTTGGCGTATTGCGGGTGGCGATACTGTTCATCGACCGGGATAAAGCCCCTGGCATTGCCGAGGCCGGCCACTCCGGCCACCCCCTTGAAAGGCGGCGCCAGCATGGCCAGCTTGAAGGGCAGTTTGCGGCCGTCAGCCAGGTGAATGCTTTCCGGTTCGACTGCGGTCACGGCCTGGCTGACCACGGCCTTGATGTCGCGCTTGGCGAATTCGTCTTCCATGAAGCGCCGGGACGGACCAAGACCGTCGATGCCCATGTGGCCGAGGCACGCTTCCGAGGTGAGGTAGGTTATGGGCACCTTGTGGCGCATGCGCCGTCGGCGCAGTTCGTGATCGAATTCAAAAGCCAGTTCATAATAGGGGCCGAAACAGCTTGCCAGTTGGGTGGAGCCAAGCACCAGCGGCCCCGGCGTCTCCAGTATTTTTTGCCAGGCCTCCCGGCTTTTTTGTGCATGCTCCAGGGTGAAAATGCAATGGGTGTACCCCTGCTGCGGACCGAGGCCGGGGATCTCTTCGCAGGCCAGATGCGGCCCGGTGGCGATGACCAAATAGTCGTAATCGTGTGAGTCGGTTTCAGTTGTCACGCGCATGCGCACCGGGTCGACGCCGCATGCCGTTCCGTGCACAAAATGGATCCGGCGTGAGGCCAGGATGGCGCTTATCTGCAAGGAGAGCGCCGACGCCTGCCTGTGGCCGGTGACCAGCCAAGGCAGGGAGGGCAGAAAAACAAAGCGGTCGTCTTTGCTGATGACCGTTACCTCGACCTGTCCACCCAGGCGTCGCTTGATTTCGAGCGCCGCGGTCAGGCCGCCGAAAGAGCCGCCGAGCACGAGAATTTTTTTGAGCATGCTGTTTTTCCTCTTTCGTTCCATTGCGGGTCGGTCAAAGCGTCAGCGATCAAGGCAAGCGGCTGACAATTTTTCCTCAGAGTTGCGGTTCGGTCAGATCACGATGACGGCGCATGCAGGCGATCAGCTCCGCCTCGCTCACCTCGCCCCCCTCGACCAGGATTTCTTCCTCCACCATCACCGCCGGGGCAACGGGCAAATTCAAGGCAAAGTACGCATCTGTCTGGTATTCGGCCCTGGCTTTTGAAATAACCTCAATTTCGATATCATTGTGTGCGCCCAACCTGGGCATCATCTCCAGAAAGTGGCCTCAGGTCTTGCCGTTGGGTTCGTTGAGAAAAAAGCGGATACGCATAACACCTCCTGTTTTTTTATTATATTTTTTCCTCGCGGCGCAGTTTGGCCACCAGGAAGGCGGCGCCTCTGCCTGTAAGCCCGAGATGCGCCGCAATCGCGGGGGCGTCGCTTCCGGGGTGTTGCTCCAGATAGGCCGTCACTTCGGCTTCCAGCTCTTCAAGCCAGTCTTCAAAAAGCACCAGCAGCTCGGGGTCGGTGACCGAACGCAGTTGTTTGGAGCGGGCCACCTTATCCACCAGGCTTTGACACATCTTGGTTGGGTCGACACCTTCGCCCATGCACTCCGCAAGTCAGAGCTGGACCAGGCTGGCCACCTTGTCGGCTCCGGCCTCGCCGACAAGACCCACCACAAATTCAAGCCGGGCCTCCTCGCTCACCTGGGGAAAAAGCCCTCTGGCAACAGCGGCCATTGCGGTTAAAGCCTCTTCCGGGTCCATCCGGTCTATGATTGTTTGAATTTCTTTCATGTGCGTAAGCAATCTCCCAGGTTAAAATGTTGTTCTCTTGCTGAGCAGATCCTTGCCTAGCCCGTCCAGGTTCTCCAGGATCCTGAGGATGCGCGCATCCGCCATCTCGTAATAGACAAAGGGGCCGCTCCGTTCGACCTGTACCAGCAGGGATCGTTTCAGCTCCTTCAGGTGGTGGGAAACAAGGGGTTGCGACAAGCCGAGTTCCTCGACGATCCTGGAGACGGATTTTTTCCCTGTGCCGACGCACAGCAGGATGCGCAGGCGGTTTTCGTCGGCCAGGCACTTGGCGAGAACGGCAAGGGTCTCAAGGTTTATGTGCGGTTCACAGTTGTTCATGAAGTCGCGACAATCCTCCGGTCCCGGCGTCCGCTGCCACCTCCCCTCGCAGGCATTGCAAGGAAGGGGTTCTCCGGTGTGCGGATCATATGGCACGCTGCATCGGGTTGTAGTCCCATCAGTAGAGAAACTTGCTGAAAACTTTTTCAATGACGTCGGCCTGGACGCCATGTTTTTCCAAAACTTCCCTTGCGCGCTCCACAAACTGACCCCGCTTCAATTGCGCTCCGCTGTCAATCAACCCTTGCCGGGCATAGCAGATCAGCAGAGACTGATAGTCGGTTCCCTCCAGCGCGGCCGCTTTCCGCAACTGTTCAAGCAGGTCGACAGGGATCGTCACGGTTATGGCCGTGGCACGGTCATTTTCATTCTGAGTCGTTTGGCATTGGCACAGTGTTTCTTTCATAACCGGACCTCCTTGTGGGTTGGCGGGTGTTGGAATCACCTGCAGGACCAGAGGGCTATGTAATATAAATATACATTTATATGTTGATGTCAAGTGGTATCTTCCGCAGCTAGGGCTTGAGCGGACACCGGCGGAGGATGAACGGTTTACCGCCGGAATGCTGTGCCTTCCCCTTGACAGTTTTTCTTAAAAACGGTAAGTCCTTTCAGTATGTTAAGGGTTTCCTTCTGTGAGACCGCCGTTTTCCTTCCGTTTTCTGCCTGAACTGGGGAGTGAATGACCACAAAACCTGAATCCGCCGGGAAACCGGCCGCTTCCGCCCAACGCCTGCTTCGAGCCATTCCCAAGGTTGATGAATTCTTAAGCTGGCTGAGCCCGCCTCCCGCTGCGCCTGCTTCTCTGGTGAAAAGCTCGGTGCGCCAACTGCTGGAGTCTCTCCGGCAGGAGATACTCAAGGGTGCGCCGCTCAAGCCCGGTGACCTGACCCAGGCCGCCCTGCTTCCCCGCCTGCGCAAACTCCTTGCCGCCCGACTCCGCCCCAACTTCCGCACCGTGATCAACGGTACCGGCGTGGTGGTGCATACCAACCTCGGCCGTTCCCTGCTGCCAGAATCGGCCATGGAGAGCCTGCTGGCCGTGGGCAGCCGTTATTCCAACCTGGAGCTTGATCTGGCCACGGGCAAGCGGGGCAGCCGCTACAGCCTGGTGGAGGATATCCTCTGCGAGCTGACCGGGGCCGAGGCCGGGCTGGTGGTCAACAACAATGCCGCCGCGGTGATGCTGGTGCTGGACACCCTGGCCAAGGGGCGCGAGGTGATCGTCTCCCGGGGCCAGTTGGTGGAGATCGGCGGCTCCTTCCGGATTCCCGAGGTAATGAGTCGAACCGGCGCCAAGCTGGTTGAGGTGGGCGCCACCAACCGCACCCATCTCCGCGATTATGAAAACGCTATTACCGAGGAAACTGCGCTGCTTCTCAAGGTGCATACCAGCAACTACCGGATGATCGGCTTCACCTCCGAGGTTCCGCTGGTGGAGCTGGTCACACTGGCCGGACGCCACAGCCTGCCGGTTATGGAAGATCTGGGCAGCGGCTGTCTGGTGGATCTTTCCCGCTTCGGCCTGGCCAAGGAGCCCACGGTGGGCGAGGTGGTCCGGGCCGGGGTCGACGTGGTGACCTTCAGCGGCGACAAGCTGTTGGGCGGGCCCCAGGCCGGGCTCATCGTGGGCAAGAAAGAGATCATCGAGCAGATCAAGAAAAACCCCATGAACCGGGCGCTGCGCATCGACAAGTTCACCCTGGCCGGGCTTGAGGCGGTGCTGCGGCTGTATTTCGACGAGGAACAGGCCCTTGGTGCCATCCCCACCCTGGCCATGCTGGCCATGCCGCTGGCTGCCATCGATCGGCGGGCCAAGCGGTTGCGCCGCCTCATCACCAAAGCGCTTGGTCCGGTCTGCCGGGTGGAGATCAAAAACATTGCCTCCATGGTGGGCGGCGGCTCGCTGCCGGAGCAGCCCCTGCCCAGCCGGGGCGTGGCCCTTGCCCCCCTGGACCGGAGCGTCAATGAGCTGGAAAAGGGGTTGCGGGAGCTTTCGCTGCCGGTGCTCGGTCGCATCGAGGATGACCGGCTGCTCCTTGACATGCGCACCGTGGCGGACAAGGAAATCCCGCTGCTGGCCAACTGCTTGAAAGAAGTTTTCGAGGCTAAGAATAATCAATGACCATCCCCCTGCTGTTCGAGACCGGGCCTCTAACCCCGGCCGATCTCCGCCGTTTTTCCACGCTGTTCACCAAGACTGCCTTTGATTTTTTCCCCTGCGATACTGCTCAGTTGATGCCTTTGGGCGAAGGGGAGGGCAAGCCGCCCGCGGAGTTGAAAGATGCGTTGAAGCAGATTCGCGACAACCATCTGCCCGTGGCCGACGCAGAGCGATTGGAGCTCCTGCTCCCCATCTGGGGCGGGGAAACGCTCTGCGGGCTGCTGGTGGTCCGGGGCGGCGAGGAGCAGCTCTACGGGATGCCGACGGTCTGGCTTGATGAGCAGAGCCATATCATCTCCAGGGAGTTTTACCTGCTCAAGCAGAGCTGTCATGACCCGGCCACTGGTTTGGTAAACGGTTTTCATCTGCGGGGGGAGCTTGAGGCCCTCGGTCAGGACGAGGCGGATGGATTGCTCGGTGCTCCGGCCACCCTGGCCCTGCTGGAGGTCTATCCGCGCACCCGCGACGCGGACCGGAGTCTGCGCTACATCGTGCGGGCCGGGAGCTGTCTGGCCTCCATGCTCGGCGAGGACATGCATCTGCACCATCTCGGCGCCGGAATTTTCGGCCTGCTCTGGTATGGGGTGGACATGGAGCAGGCCCGCCAGTTGGGCGAATCGCTGCTTTTGCGGCTCAAACGGGAAAATTTCGTCACGGCCCATCTCGGCATCACCACGGTGACGCCCCACGACCCCCAGGAGAGCGGCGCCCCGGAGCAGCTTCTGGCGCAGGCCTGGAAGGCTCTGCGCACCGCCCGGTTGCGGGGGCCTTTCAGTCTCTGCGGTCATGTCACGGCCCAGGATATAGAGTCGCATCCCTTTCGCAAGACCCCGGAATCGGCGCTGCGGAAATTGCGCGCCCTGTATCGCGGCAAATCCCGTTTCTCCCTGGTCTTGCTCCGCATGGATCAGGAGCCGGCCAGCAACCATTTTTCCAAGCGGCTCAGAACATTGGTCGGCCAGGAGAAAGGGCTGGTGCTGGTCAACCAGCGGGAGGCGTTCCTTTTTCTCGATGGGCTAGACGGCGAGGCGGCCCGGGCCTGGCTTGCGGATTTTCGCAACAAGATGGAGGGGATCGGCGGCAGCTCTTTTTCCATGGGAGTGGCCACCTTTCCTTTTCATGACTTTAAAAAGTCGGCCCTGCCCTTGAACTGCCGGAAAGCCTTGCAGCACGCAACCTTTTTCGGCCCGGATTCGCTGGCGGTTTTTGATGCGGTCAGCCTCAATATCAGCGGGGATGTCTATTATAATGAAGGCGATCTGGTCAAGGCCCTCGGCGAGTACCGGCAGGGGCTGCTCCTTGAGCCGGGCAATGTGAACATCCTCAACAGCATGGGGGTTGCCAACATCCAGCTCAACCGGCTCAAGGGGGCCCGCTCCTGTTTTCAAAAGGCGCTCGGGATCGAGCCGGAAAATTTCATGGCCCTGTTCAACCTGGGCTTTATCTGTCTTGACGACAATCAGGCTCCGGAGGCTTTGGCCCTCTGGGAAAGGGCGCTGGTTGTGGACAACGAACATCCCGATCTCCTGCAGCACCTCGGCATGCTCTATTGCCGGAAGGGACGGTACGCCGAAGCCCGTGCGGTTTTGGTGCGATGTGAAGAATTGATCAAAAAAGGGTCCCGTCCCGGCGGAGAGCCCATGGTGGTGGCGCGGTGGCTTGGCAGGGCCTGCGAGGCCTTGGGGGAAAATGGTTTGGCCATTGCCGCCTACCAGCGTGCGGTCAGCGGCAATCCGCGGGATGCCGGTTCGTTGAGCAGGCTCGGGAGGCTCTATGCCCTGGAAAAACAGGGGCACGATATCGCCCTGGCTCTGTGCGGACAAGCGGTTGAGCTGGACGGGGGCAAGGCGGACCATTGGTATCGGTTAGGTCTGGTGCAGGCCATGACCCAGGATCAGGAAGGGGCAATGCAGTCCCTGACGGAGTGTCTCCGCCTTGAGCCGCGCCAGGCAGAGGCGGGTTTGTTGCTGGGCAGGTTGTTTGAGCAGCAGGCCAGGCCCGGCAAGGCGAGAAGGCTGTATGAAAAGGTGTTGCGGTATTCCCCGGAGCATGCCCCGGCCCAGGCGGCCCTGGCAGCTCTTTCGTGAAGAATGGTGTGTGGGCAAGTTCTGTAAGGGAGATCGGATATGAGAGTGACCAAGGCCGGGGTTGTTGACGAGCGGCAGCAGTATTCGCTGGATAGTTTTCAGGTGGGTGATTCCTGGCGGCTGTTCCGCATCATGAGCGAGTTTGTCGAGGGGTTTGACACCCTGGCCAGCATCGGCCGGCCGGCGGTGTCGATCTTCGGCTCCGCCCGGACCAGCCCGGAAGGCCGGTATTATAAGCTGGCCGAGAAAATCGCCCATGATCTGGCCACGGCCGGGTACGGCATCATTACCGGCGGCGGGCCCGGGATCATGGCCGCGGCCAACAAGGGGGCTGCCATTGCCGAAGGGCTGTCCATAGGGCTCAACATCAACCTGCCCTTTGAGCAGGAGCCCAACCCTTTTACCAACGTGCCGCTGAGCTTCAAGTATTTTTTCGTGCGCAAGGTGATGTTTATCAAGTATTCCATGGCCTTTATCGGGATGCCCGGAGGGTTCGGCACCATGGACGAGCTGTTCGAATCCCTCACCCTGATACAGACCAGGCGGGTCAAGCGCTTCCCGGTCATTCTGGTGGGCTCTGATTTCTGGGGCGGGTTGGTGGACTGGATCAAGGAACGGCTTTTGGCGGAAAATTATATCAGTGAGGATGATCTGCTCTATTTTCAGGTCATGGATGACCCCGAGGAGGTTGTGAAGTACATCAAGCGGACCGTAGTGCTGTAATCGCCTTGTGTTGCGGGGGAAATAAAAAGGCCATGCCGGAGGATATCCGGCATGGCCTTTTTATATGATGCATGGTCAGGAAGGGCGCGAGCCCTTCTTATTTGGCGGTGAGCTTGCGCTTCCGCAGCCGGATGGAGAGCGGGGTCACTTCCACCAGCTCGTCATCATTGATGTAGGCGATGCAGTCTTCCAGGCTCATCTGCACCGGCGGGGTGAGAACCACGTTTTCGTCGGAGCCGGAAGCGCGCATGTTGGTGAGCTTCTTGCCCTTGGCCGGATTGACCACCATGTCCTGGTTGCGGGCGTTTTCGCCGATGATCTGGCCGGTGTATACCTTGTTGCCAGGGCCGAGGAACAACCGGCCGCGGTCCTGCAGGTTGAACAGGGCGTAGGCCACGGTGGTGCATGTTTCCATGCTGGTGAGCACGCCGTTGACCCGGTTGATGATGTCCCCGGCATAGGGGCCGTATTCGGCGAACACATAGTTCATCATGCCCAATCCCTTGGTGGCGGTCATGAATTCCGAGCGGTAGCCCAGCAAGCCCCGGGTGGGGATCTTGTAGACCAGCCGGTTCATGCCGTTCGCCTGATGCATCTCCTGCATCTGTCCCCGCAGCATCCCCAGCCGTTCGATGACCGCCCCGGCGTACTGCTCGTCCACATCGACGGTCAGCTCTTCGTAGGGCTCAAGGGTAACGCCGTCAACCTGCTTCATGATGACCTGGGGGCGGGTAACCTGGAGCTCGAAGCCTTCGCGGCGCATCTTTTCGATGAGAATGGAGAGATGCAGCTCGCCTCGGCCGGAAACCACATAGCCTACGCCTTCCGACATGGGCTCGACCTTGAGGGCCACGTCGGCCAAGGTCTCACGGCGCAGCCGCTCCTCGAGATGACGGGAGGTGACGAATTTTCCTTCCAATCCGGCAAAGGGGGAGTCGTTGGGGATGAAATTCATCGAGATGGTGGGCGGGTCGATCTCGATCAGAGGCATCGGCATGGGGTTGTCCGCGTCGGTGAAGGTCACGCCCACGGTAACGTCGTCCATGCCCGCCACCGCAACCAGCTCGCCTACCCCGGCCGTATCGGTGGCCACTTTTTTATCGGATTCGAAGCGGAAGATCTTGGTGAGCCGCGCAGGCGAGACGCTGCCGTCGCGCTTGACCACGGCAATGGGTTTGTTGATGCTCAGGGTGCCGTTTGTCACCTTGCCGATGCCGAGCCGCCCCAGATAGGGAGAATGGTCCAGGGAGCTGACCTGCATCTGCAAAGGCGCATTGGGGTCGCCCGATGGCGGAGGCACATGGGTGGCGATCAGTTGGGAGATCGGCTCCATGGTGGTGGAGTCGTCGGTGAGGTGATGCTTGGCATAGCCCTGTTTGGCCGAGGCGTAGACCACCGGGAAATCCAGGAGGTGATCCGGGGCCTCAAGCTTGACAAAGAGGTCGAAAACCTGATCAACCACCCAGGCGCAGCGGGCCGCGGGCTTGTCGATCTTGTTGATCACCACGATGATGCGCAGCCCTGCGGCCAGCGCCTTTTTCAAAACAAAATAGGTCTGGGGCATGGGGCCTTCCTGGGCGTCCACCAGAAGGAGGCAGCCGTCCGCCATGCGCAGAACCCGTTCCACCTGACCGCCGAAATCGGCGTGTCCGGGGGTGTCGATGATGTTGATCCAGTAATCCTTGTAGCAGTATGAGCCGTTCTTGGCGGTGATGGTGATGCCGCGCTCCCTCTCGAGGTCTCCCGAGTCCATGAGGCGTTCCGCTACTTCCTGATTTTCCCGAAACATGCCGCTTTGCTGGAACAACTGGTCGACCAGGGTGGTTTTTCCGTGGTCAACGTGGGCAATGATGGCGACGTTTCTGATTGTGCTTTGTTCCATAACTTTTCAACTTTCCATGAAGAAGGGTTTGGTCCCGGCTTGGGGAAAAAAAGAGGCACCTTAAATGAAAGTCGGTGAAAAGGCAAGGAAAAACCAAAAAAACAGCCAGATAAAGAGATGGAGTGTGCCGTGGTATGGCATTGCGGGAGATTTGCTTTTTTCTGGAAAAAACCCAGCATGCGTTTAATTTTCACCCCACCTTCCCCCACAAAAAAAATATTTGGACGAAAGGGAGAGGGATGAGCCTCTCTGTGCCACTTTATGTGGTGGTATTATTATTTGTTAACCACTATATGAGGTGTTTTTTGCTGCGCTGGGAGGAGAGGGTGAATAAGTGGTCTCACATGTTTTTTCCTTGACACTGATCAGCCATTTTCACTATAAGGGTACATAAAGTGGTGTAAAGTGGGTAATCGGGGAGAAAGAAGGAGCTGCGTGTGGTTGAAGGGAGTGTCACAAATCCGGTCTGTCATTTTCGCGGGCGCTCCGAGCATGCCCTCGATGCCAAGGGCAGGCTGAATATCGCGACCCGGTTCCGCGAGTCCCTGCGCAGTCAGGGCGACGAGCGGCTCATGGTCACGCCCTGGCACAACTGCATCCGCGCCTACCCCCTGCCCCATTGGGAAGAACTGGAGATGACCCTTTTGGCGCAAGGCCAGAAAAGGCCGGAAACCGTCAAGCTGATCCGGTACATGATCGGCGGCGCCGAGGAGTGCACCCTGGACAAGCAGGGAAGAATCCTGCTCCCCGCCACCCTGCGGGAAGATTGTCGCATCAGGAAGGAAGTCGTCGCCAACGGCATGATCACCTATTTTGAAATCTGGGATAAGGAGATCTGGGAGGCCGAGAACAAACCGACCGGCGAGAATTTTCAGAATTTCGAGCAGGTTCTTCTGGAAATGGGGCTGTTCTGATACTCTATGCAGCCCTCTCATCTCCCGGTCATGCTCGAGGAAGTGGTCACCTGTCTGGCCCCGGTGGATGGAGGTGTCTATGTTGACGGAAATCTGGGGCTCGGAGGGCATACGGAAAGGATTCTTGAGGTCTGTGGTCCCACGGGCCGGGTTGTTGGTTTTGACTGGGATGCTGCGGCTCTGACGCTGGCGCAGGAACGGCTGGCCCGGTTTTCAGGCCGTGTCCGTTTTGTGCATGAAAATTTTTCCTCGATAAAGGAGACCCTGATGGAGTTTGGCATTGGCACAATTGACGGCCTGCTGCTCGATCTGGGTCTTTCTTCTTTGCAGCTCGATGCAAGCGGCCGCGGCTTCAGTTTTAAAGGCAGCGAGCCGCTTGATATGCGGATGGACCAGCGCCAGGCCACCACGGCCGCCGAGCTGGTCAACGAGGCCTCCGAGGAAGAGCTGGCGGATATTTTTTTCTACTACGGCGAAGAGCGCCAGGCGAGAAGGATTGCCGAAGAGATTGTCGGGGCACGGCGGAAAGAGAAGATCGTTTCCACCGATCAGCTTGTCGCCCTGGTGGACCAGGCCATTCCCAAGCGGTTTCATCCCAAGAAAATCCATGTGGCCACCAAGGTGTTTCAGGCGTTGCGCATCGCCGTCAACCGCGAGCTGGACAGCCTTGAACGGATTCTGGCCGATGGCGCCACCCTGCTCGCGCCCGGCGCCAGATTTTGTGTCATCTCCTTTCATTCCTTGGAGGATCGCCTGGTGAAACAGGCCTTCCGGGAAAATCCCCTGCTCGAGGTCGTCACCCCGAAGCCCCTTACCCCTGGCCGCGCTGAGTGTCTGCGCAATCCCAGGGCAAGAAGTGCCAAGCTGCGGGTTGCGGCAAGAGGAAGAACGTAAGATGCGCGATTACGCGAAAAAATATTCCAGCACCTTCGGCAACAGGCAGAAGGTTGCAGGCAGGCGGACGGGCGGATCGGATCGGGAACAACCGTTCAAGATCATCGGGGTAATTGCGGTTGTCGCCATGCTGCTGGGGGTAGTCAGCAGTCTCTGGTTCGGCGTTGCCTTGCGGGACGGGCTTGGCAGGCTTGGCAAGGGCCAGCAGGAAAAAGCCGGACTCGTTGCGGCCAATATGGCGCTCGCCGCGGAAAAGGACGCGCTGCTGCAACAGGAAAAAATCGAAGCCGCGGCAGAACGGCTGGGATTGTTCCCGCCTTCCGCGAAGCAGATGAGAAGGCCATAGGCCCGGCATGATGAGGCGGGGAATTGAGGGAAAAGACCGGCGCCCTGTCGTGGTGGGGGGAATTCTCCTGGTGGTGGCGGCGGTGTTTGCCGTGATCGCCATAAAAAGTCAATTTTTTGGGGAAAGCGGTCAACAGGCGGAGGGAGACAAGCAAAGGGATGAACAGGTCAGCGCCGTGCAAGGTGGTGGCCGGAGAAACATTTATGACCGGAATTTTATGGAGCTGGCAGTGAGTTTTCAGCGAAGTTCCCTCTACGCCAGGCCATTGGAGCTCGATGCGCCCGAGAAGGTCGCCCGTGAGGTTGCAAAGATCCTCGGGCTTGATGAAAAAAATGTTCTCTCCGCCCTGAAGGGAGAAAGAAGTTTTGCCTGGCTCGGCAGGGATCTGAGTCGCGAGAAAGCGGTGAAAATCGCGGACCTTAACCTGAAAGGGGTGTACCGCATCAATCAGGTGCAGCGATTTTATCCGGGCAACCAGCTTGGCGCCCATGTCATAGGATTTTTAAAGGATGAACAGGGGCTGGCCGGGGTTGAGTTTTATTACGACAGTGTTCTTCGGGGCGGCGGGGTGTATGACCCGAGGTTGGCCGCCGCCGGAGTCAGCAGGAAAATAGCCGAAGGAAGTGACAGCGCAAGCCTCATCCTGACCCTTGACAGCCATCTCCAGAATACTCTGGAGCAAAAACTCGCAGGTCTGGTGCACAGTACGGAGGCAAAAGCCGGAGTGGCTGTGATCATGGTCCCGTCCACCGGAGAGATTCTCGGCTTGGCCAGCCTGCCGGATTATGATCCCAATCGATTTTGGGAGTTCAGCGCCGAAGCGCGGAGGAATCGGGCCATTGAGGATTTCCTTGATCTTGGTGCGATGGAGTGCCTGTTTCAGGAGGCGGCTGCACTGGATAGCCGGAGTGTCCGGGGAAAAAACGGGGTTGCGGGCGGCGAGACCGTTCCTGAGCCGGAAGCGATCCAGCGTGGCCCCTGGAATATGGTGGCGGATGGCGGGTATATTTCGCCGGAAGGGGTTGGTCTTGGCCAGACCGTGGTGGGGCGTGGCGAGTTCAGCGCCTTTGCTGAAAAGATCGGGTTGACAGTCAAGGGAGAGGTGGATTTGCCCGAGGCGATGTTCTCCTTAAGGGAGGATGCGGATGTCGGTCCGGTTGTTAAAAAAGAAGAAGGGGGCCAAGTGACGCATCCTCCCCCGGCGATCAAGGCCATGCCACTCCATTCTGACAAGGATTCTGTCCCGACGGCAACCCCTTTGGCGTTGCTGTCGGCGTTTTCCCGGTTGATCAACGGAGGGCAAGTGATGACTCCCCATGTCCTCCGGGCGGTCTGGCAGGATGAGCAGGTGTGGGATGTGCCGGTCCGGCGCGGGATCGGGGAGTTTGCCGTGCGTCCCGAGGTGAGCGCGGGCATGCGGAGCGAAATGAAGAAGGCAGCCGGTCCGGGCCGGGATCTTTTCGTCATCGAATCGCTGCTGCAGAAAGAGCCTTTTCCGGAGGGGCAGGCAAAGGTGCCAGGCGATAGCGCGGCGCAACCGGCAAACGAGGGCGGAGAAAAAGCGGTCACCGGCCCGGCGGTAATGGAGAGTGTTCTTCTGGGCATGGCTCCGCTGGACAACCCTGAAATCGCCATGATTGTCGTGCTTGAGGGTGCGCATATCGATCCGCAGGCCAAGTCGCCGGTTCGGGATCTTGCCGAAGAGATGATGCCGCAGGCGAGAATCGCGCTGCAAAAACAGATAAAGCCTCCCACCGCCAAGGAGTTGGCTGTGCGCGAAGTCGGCTATTACAAAAAAATGGAATCGATTCAAGCACAATCCGCCCTGCCCGCTGCCTTGGCGCAAGGACCTCAGGGCCTGGTCATGCCCGATGTGCGGGGCTTGAGCGGGCGTAAGGCGATGCAGGTATTACAGCCCTACGGGGTGCGGCTGCAGATTGTCGGCTCAGGGCAGGTGGCAAGCCAGTATCCCTTGGCCGGCTCTGCCCTGCGGGGCGTTGAACAGTGTGTGCTGCACCTGAAAACGATGCACTAGCGGAACCGGGTACTGGACATGGGGAAAAACAACAACCTTGTTGCGGTATCGTTACGGAAACTGGCCGAGGAGGCAGAGGTCGTGAACCTGGACATGCTGCAGGATACAGCGATACGCAGCATCACCGCCGATTCCCGTCAGGCTGGTCCGGGCTCGTTGTTTGTCGCTATCCCCGGCTTGACCGTGGATGGCCATGATTATCTCGAGGCTGCCGTAAAAAAGGGGTGCGCCGCCGTGCTGGTGGGCAAGGAACGCTGCCGGGGCTGGAAGCATGGCAAGGTTGCCTGTCTGGAGGCGGCTGATACGCCAAAGGCGCTGGGGCAGGCGGCGGCAAGCTTTTATGGCCATCCTGCCCGCCGGATGTGCATGATCGGGATAACCGGGACCAACGGGAAGACTACGACAACCTATCTCCTGGAACCGATAATCCGAAAAAACGGCGGCAAACCCGGGGTAATCGGCACCGTGAATTACCGGTATGGCGCAGTGGAAATTGCCGCCCCGTTCACCACCCCTGATCCGGTAAGCCTGCACCGGATTTTAGCCGAGATGGCGGCAAACGGCGTCACCCATGTGATCATGGAGACCTCCTCCCATGCCCTGGAACAAAAAAGGGTGGGAGGCATCAGCTTCGATGTGGCCCTGTTCACCAACCTGAGCCGCGATCATCTTGATTTTCATGGGGATATGCCCAGTTATTTTGCGAGCAAAAAAAAGCTCTTTACCGAGTATCTGAAACAGGACGGCAAGGCGGTGATTCTCTGTGACAGCCATGACGACTCCGGCATCGACTGGGGGAGGCGGTTGCTGGCTGAATTGCGGGCAGACAAATCCTTGGGGTACGGGGGAAAGAAGGGGAGAACCCTGATTGACTGCGGCCTGAGCGAAGCCGAGGTGGCCGTGCGGGAGGCTCGGGAGAGCCTTGCCGGAACGGTGGCCAGTCTGACGACTCCGGCGGGAGAGTTGGAGCTCCGTTCCGGCCTGGTTGGAAATTTCAACCTGAAAAATATCCTCGGTGCGGTGGGGGTGGCGGTGGCTCTGCGCATTTCCGGGGAAAAAATTGTGGCTGGTCTGGCCCAGGCCCAGGCCGCGCCCGGACGGCTGGAGCGGGTTCCCGCCCCGGCAGGGATCAGCGTGTTTGTTGATTTTGCCCACTCTCCGGACGCGCTGGCCAATGTGTTGCAGACCATGCGGAGCCTCACCCCCGGCCGGCTGATTGCGATTTTCGGTTGCGGCGGAGACCGCGATCGCGGGAAGCGCCCGCTGATGGGCAAGGTTGCCGGGGCGTTGGCCGATGTGGTTGTGCTCACCTCGGATAACCCCAGGAGTGAACGGGCGGCAGATATCCTGCGGGACATCGAGGCGGGGATTGTGGAAACCGCCCTGCCGCGGATGCGGATTGAGACCATCCTCCGGGGAGAAGCAACGCGGGGCTATGATATTGTCCCCTCCCGCCGGGAGGCGATCAGGGAAACCATCCGTCATGCCCTGCCCGGCGATGTGGTGCTGCTGTGCGGGAAAGGGCACGAGACCTATCAGATAACCCCGGAAGGGAGATTTTTTTTCGATGACAGGCTTGAAGCCGCGGCCCAGGCTGCGGTGATCAACTGGTAATGGTCGGAAGAAGCAGCAGGATCTCAGAGAGGGGGAAGCGTAATGGATCTGGCAATGGTGCGAAAAACAGGTGCTTGCGGCATGAAAAACGGAAAGACGGGAAAAATTTCTGACGCCGGCGCCATGCAAAATCCGGTCTGGACGTTGTCCCAGGTTCTTTTGGCCACTGGGGGCAGGTTTCTTTCCGGCCGGACCGAGGCGGGTTTTCGCCGGGTTTGTACGGACAGCAGGGGTATCGAGCCCGGGGATCTGTTCGTGGCCCTGCGCGGAGAGAACTTTGACGGCCATGCCTATCTGGCGCAAGCCGTGCAGAAAGGGGCGGCCGGGCTGGTGGTTGATGCGGTGCCCGAGAAGATGGTGCCGGTTCCCGTGGTGCTGGTAACGGACACCCTGCGCGCCCTCGGGGATCTGGCTGCCTACCGGAGATCGCTGATGCCGGATCTGCAGGTGGTGGCAATGACCGGAAGCTGCGGCAAAACCACGGTCAAGGAGATGATCGCGGCGATTTTAAGCAGGGAATACAACGTGTTGAAGACCCAAGGCAACTTTAACAACCTGATCGGTCTGCCGCTTTCCCTGTTGCCGGTTGAATTTCACCACGATTTCGCGGTGATGGAGATGGGCATGAATCAGCCCGGCGAGATCGCCCGGCTCACCGAAATCGCGGATCCGGACATCGCCTGCATCACCAATGTTCAGGATGCCCATCTTGCGGGCTTGAGCGACATCTCCGGGGTGGCCCGGGCCAAGGGCGAGCTCTTTAACGGGATCAAGGCCTGGGGCAAGCTGGTGGTCAATATTGATGACAAAAGAGTGCGGGGCATCGCCCGGCGCTGCAGCCAGAAAAAAATCACCTTCGGCCGCAATCCCAAGGCGGATGTCCGGGGCCTTCGGCTGCGCAGCCTGGGTGAGCGCGGGATGGCGTTTACCCTGCAGATCGGCGCCAGCGAGGCCAGGGTGAAAATTCGCGGCCTTGGGGCGCATAATGTGCAGAACGGACTGGCGGCGGCTGCCATGGCCCATGCGGCCGGGGTGAAGTTTGCCGATATCGTGGCCGGGCTTGAGAGTTTCACGCCCTTTGAAAAACGGCTCCAGGTGCAGAAGCTCGCCGGGGGGATCAGGCTGGTGAACGACGCGTACAACGCCAATCCCTCTTCGATGCTCGCCGCGCTTGAGACCCTGCGCCAGATGGATCGCACCCACAAGAAAGTGGTCATTCTCGGCGACATGCTGGAGCTTGGGACACAGAGCATCAGTGCCCATCAGGACATCGGCAGGGCAGTGGCGCGGCTCGGATTCGATGGTCTGCTGGCTGTGGGGGAATTTGCCGAAACCCTGGTCGGCGCGGCCCGGAAGGCTGGAATGAGCAAGAAAAAGGCGATGTTTTTCGGCACAAAGGAGCAGGTCGGCGATTGGCTGCGCGAGAGCATCGACGCGGGAGTTTTGCGGCAGGGAGACTGGGTGCTGGTAAAGGGCTCACGCGGGATGCGGATGGAAACAATCACTCACGATCTGCTTGAGAAGCAGGGCTAAGGACAACCACCATGCTCTATCATCTTCTCTATCCGCTCCATGCCTATTTCAGCGCGCTGAATGTTTTTCGCTATATCACCTTCCGCGCCATCGGCGCCACGCTGACCGCCTTTCTGATCCTGCTGCTGTGCGGCAACCGGTTCATCAAGATGATGCAGGAAAACCAGATCGGCCAGGTGGTGCGGGACGACGGTCCGGCCAGCCATTTCAGCAAGCGAGGGGTTCCCACCATGGGGGGGGTGCTCATCCTCTTTGCCGTGACCGTGACCACCCTGCTCTGGGTCGATTTGTCGAATTCCTTTGTCTGGATCATCCTCGGGGTGACCCTGTGGTTCGGGGGAATCGGCGCGTATGACGATTACCGGAAGATAAAGAAGCAGAACAGCAAAGGCTTGAGCGCCCGGGGCAAGATGTTCTGGCAGATTCTCGGCGCTTCCATTGCCGGGTTGCTCATCTATTTGAATCCGAATTTTGACGGACACCTGAGCTTTCCATTTTTAAAGAATATCCAGCCCGACCTGGGAACCTATTATGTGGTTTTCGCCATCCTGGTGGTGGTCGGCGCCTCCAACGCGGTGAATCTCACCGATGGACTTGACGGCCTGGCCACCGGTCCCACGGTGGTGACGAGCAGTGTCTATCTGCTTTTTTCGTATCTGGCCGGGCATGCCGGGCTGGCGGCATATCTGCAGATTCCTTATGTGCCGGGGGCCGGGGAGGTTGCCATTCTGTGTGGCGCCCTGGTGGGCGCCAGCCTCGGTTTTCTCTGGTTCAACGCCTATCCGGCCCAGATTTTCATGGGGGATGTGGGGTCCCTGGCCTTGGGCGCCGCCCTGGGTATGGTGGCGATCATCATCAAGCAGGAGATGCTGCTGGTCATCGTCGGCGGGGTTTTCGTCATGGAGGCGCTTTCGGTCATCCTCCAGGTGGGGTTTTTCAAAATGACCGGCGGGAAAAGGATCTTTCTCATGGCCCCGTTTCATCACCATTTTGAAAAGAAGGGGTGGACGGAGCCCAAGGTGGTGGTGCGGTTCTGGATTGTTTCCATCGTTCTGGGCTTGAGCGCCCTGGCAACCTTGAAATTGCGTTAGGACAAACAGCAGGGAAATGAAAAGATGAACAGGAACTTCAAGGAAATACTGCAGCCGGGAGCCCATGTTGTCGTGGTGGGTCTTGGCAAGTCCGGTGTTTCCGCGGTGCGCTTCCTGCTTACTCTTGGGGTGAAAATATCGGTTTCAGAGGGTGGCCGTCAGGAGAACCTTGAAGGAGACTTGGTTCGGTGGCTGAAGGAGAAAAGAGTTTTTGTTGAAACTGGCGGCCATACCTCTGAGCTTTTAACTTCGGCAGACTGTATTTTGGTAAGTCCGGGCGTCCCGCTCGGAATCGCGCCTCTTGCGGCGGCACGGCAGAAAGGCATCCCGGTGGTGGGCGAGTTGGCCCTGGCCAAGGATTTTCTGCAAGGGACCCTGGTGGCGGTGACCGGCACCAACGGCAAAAGCACGGTCACCACCCTGATCGGCGATCTGCTCCGTGGCAGCGGCAAGAAGGTCTTTGTCGGCGGCAATCTCGGGACTCCCCTGGCCGAGTATCTTGCCGGGCCGCAGGAGTGTGAGGTGGTGGTTCTTGAGGTGAGCAGCTTCCAACTGGACAGCGCCGGAGAGTTCCGCCCCCGGGTGGGGGTGCTGCTCAACATCACCCCGGACCACCTGGACCGGTATGCCTCCTATGAGGCATATGTCGATTCCAAGATGTCGCTCTTTAAAAACCAGCAGCCTGGCGACGTGGCGGTGGTCAACGGGGACGATCCTGTCATTGCCGGATGGTTGGGGAAAGAGGCAAGGCAACACAGCCCCTGGCTGTTGCGGGGCGAAATCCGGCAATACAGCGTCTGCGAAACAACCGGGAGGGCGGGCGCCCTCAGCGGAACCAAGGTCCGCATTGTCGCGGAGGGCGAGGCGGGCAAGAAAACCGAGGAATACGAATTGGCCGGAACCCCTCTTGACCAGGCGCCAAACACCGAAAACGCCATGGCGGCGATTCTCGCGGTCCGGGCCCTGGGGTGCAGCCCGGCGGCCATCCAACAGAGCCTGGCCGGATTCGCGCCGTTGCCGCACCGGCTGTCCCTGGTGGATGAGATCAATGGAATCTCCTACTACGACGATTCCAAGGCCACCAATATCGGGGCTGTGTATTCCGCCTTGGGCGGCATGAAGCAGCAGGTGGTGCTCATTGCCGGAGGCCGCGGCAAAGGCGGGGGCTATGAAATGCTGCGCCCCTTGGTCCAGGAAAAGGTTCGGGGCATGGTTTTGATCGGCGAGGCAAGGGAGGAAATGGCCAGGGTTTTCGCCGAGACCACCCGGATAGCCTTTGCCGAGGAAATGGACGAGGCAGTACGGCTGGCAAGCTCAATGGCGGAGAAGGGAGACGCGGTGTTGCTCTCTCCCGCCTGCGCGAGTTTTGACATGTTCAGAAACTACAGCCACCGGGGTGAGGTGTTTGCCCGGGCGGTCAGCAGGTTGGCGGGGCAGGAAACGCGATAGCGGCAACGGTCGGGAAAAACGTCCGGAAATCCGGTGTCTGAGGGGGCACGGCTTGGGGACGACAACAGGGCGAGGACGGGTTTATGCAAACAGTGTGCTGCGTGTGCCGGAAAACCAAGAGCCGGACCGGCTGGATACAGGGACAGTCAAGCAAGGAAATCAGGGTTTCCCATGGCTACTGCCCGGATTGTTTTCACCAGACCATGGAGCGGGCGCAGGATTGGCTGCTGGCGCGAAGTGGTGGAAACCGCAGCCTGGCTGTCGGGCAATAAGGAATGGGTGGCTTTCCATGCGGATGATCGTGACCGGAGGCGGAACAGGAGGGCATCTTTTTCCCGGCATTGCCGTGGCCGAAGAGATGCTGCGCCGGTTTCCCCAAGGGAAGGTCCTCTTTGTCAGCACGGACCGAGCCATTGACAACAAGACCCTGGCTGACCGCGCCTTTGAGAAGAAGTCAATCGCTTGTCTGCCCTTGAAAGGGAAATCGCTTTTGGGGACACTCAAAAGCATGGCCCAACTTCCCATCAGCCTCTGGCAGGCGTTACGGCTGGTCCGCGCCTTCAAGCCGCAGTTGGTTTTGGGGGTGGGCGGCTATGTGACCGGACCGGTGGTGCTGGCGGCACGGCTCATGGGGGTGAAAACCTGCATCCATGAGCAGAATTCAATTCCGGGAATGGCCAACAGGATGCTTGGAAAAATCGTCGACCAGGTATATATTTCCATCCCTGGTTCCGAAAAATTTTTCCCCCAGGGCAAGGCGGTGCTGACCGGCAATCCGGTGCGGACGGAACTGCTCCGGGAGGCAGACCGGCGGAAGGATCAGGGTGCAGCCAAGACAGTGTTGGTTCTGGGGGGCAGTCAGGGCGCGCACAGGGTCAATTCGCTGATGGTGGAGGCCCTTGCCCAGAACCAATCCGGGGACCCGGTTCTGGTCCGGCACCAGACGGGAAACAGCGATGAAGCATGGGTGCGCGAGGGCTACGGCAGGGCAGGGGTCACGGCTCAGGTCTCTTCCTTTATCAGCGATATGGCGGCGGCCTACCGGACTGCTGATCTGGTTGTTTCACGGGCCGGGGCGACCACCCTGGCGGAGCTGGCGGTGCTGGGCAAACCGGCGATTTTGATCCCCTTTCCGTACGCGGCCGATGATCACCAGACGACCAATGCGGCGTTTCTGGTGGCTGGCGGGGCCGCCCTGATGTTTCAGGAACGGGAACTCGATGGCCCGAAGCTGCGGGAGGCAATATGGGGGCTGTTGAACGATGCCCCCCGGCTGCAGTCCATGGCGGCGCGGATGAAAGAATTTGCCCGGCCGGAGGCAACCTGCGCCATTGTGGAAAAAAGCATAGCCCTATTGGCCGCGTGAGCGGCCCGTATTAAGGACAGAGGTCCATGTATAAGAAAACGCAACATATCCATTTCGTGGGCATCGGCGGCATCGGCATGAGCGGCATCGCCGAGCTGCTCCTGAACCTCGGCTACACCGTGAGCGGTTCGGACCTGCGGGAAACCGAGATAACCAGGCGTCTGGCCGGTCTGGGCGGCACGGTCCACACCGGGCATCAGGGGCAATGGATTGCCGGGGCGGACGTGGTGGTGATTTCCTCGGCGGTGCGGGAGAATAACCCGGAAGTGCAGGCGGCCCGGTCCGCGCATATCCCGGTCATCCCCAGGGCGGAGATGCTGGCCGAGCTCATGCGCCTCAAGAAATACGGCATCGGCGTGGCCGGCAGCCACGGCAAGACCACCACCACCTCCATGGTCGGCTGGCTGATGGCCGAGGCAGGCCTTGATCCCACGGTGGTGATCGGCGGCAAGGTGAACAGCCTGGGCACCAACGCCAAGCTGGGCGAGGGGGAATTTCTGGTTGCCGAGGCGGACGAGTCCGACGGCTCTTTCCTGAAATTGTCCCCGGTGCTTGAAATCGTGACCAATATCGATCTGGAGCATCTGGACCATTACCGGGATATCGAGGAGATCAAGGCCGCCTTCCTGGAATTCATCGAAAAGCTCCCCTTTTACGGGGCTGCGGTTGTCTGTCTTGATGATGCGAATGTTGCCTCGATTCTGGCCCAGATCAGGAAAAGGGTGATCACCTACGGCCTGACCAGTCAGGCCGATGTCCACGCCAGGGCCGTGACGGCCCAGGGATTGACCTCGGTGTTCGAGGTCTGCCGGAATACGGAGGTGCTGGGGGAGATAACCCTCAATGTTCCGGGGCTGCATAATGTCTATAACGCCCTGGCCGCCATAACCGTGGCCCTGGAGCTGGAGATTCCCTTTGCGGTCATTCGGAACGCCCTGAAAACATTCAGCGGTGTCCAGCGGCGTTTGCAGATCAAGGGTGAGGTCGATGGGGTCATGGTTATTGATGATTATGGCCATCATCCCACGGAAATCAGGGCGACTCTGGCAGCCATGCGCTCGGCCTGGCCGAGAAAGCGGCTCATCGTCATGTTCCAGCCCCATCGCTACACGCGGACAGCCGGATTGTTCAAGGAATTCAGCACTGCCTTCCACGAGGCGGATGTCCTGCTGCTTACGGAAATATATGCGGCCAGCGAGACCCCCATCGAGGGAGTAAGCGGTTCCGCGCTGTTGCGGGAGATCAAGCTGCACGGCCAGAAAAATGCCCATTTTGTTGCGGATGTCGGCTCTCTGCCGCGCACGGTGTTGGCCATGGTGCAGCCGGAAGACATAGTCTTGACCTTGGGGGCCGGAAATATCCACCAGGCCGGCGAGGAACTTCTCCGAAAAATGGAGCAGGCGCATGTTGCCTGCTAGGGTCTGTGATTTGCAACGACGCCCGGCAAGGACGGGGTTGCAGGTATTGGGACAGAGGCCGATGGAAAAAGGGGTGGACAAGGGGTGGGCGGAGCAACTGCGTGCGCTGTGGCCCGGGGAGATCGAATGGGACAGCCCCATGGCCCGCTGGTGCACCCTGCAGGTGGGCGGGCCGGCCAGGGCCATCGCCATGCCGGCCAGCCGGGAAGAGTTGCAAAGCCTCATCCCGGTGCTGGCGCGACTCGGGGTTCGCTGGAGGGTGATTGGCCGGGGCAGCAATCTCCTTGTTTCCGATGCAGGCTATGACGGGGTCATTGTCATGTTGGGCCGGAAGTTCGCAACCATTGGGCAGCGGGCCGGGGAAAAGACCGGAGAGTTTCTGCTCCGGGTTGAGGCTGGTTGCAGCCTGATGAAGCTGGTCAACTGGTGCGCCGGGCAGGGATTGGAGGGGCTGGAGTTTGCCGCGGGCATTCCGGGTTCGGTGGGCGGGGCGGTGGTCATGAATGCCGGCGCCTGGGGCAAGGAAATGGGGGAGGTTTTGTCCTCGGTAACGTTTTTAGCCCAGTCGGGGGAGTGTGTGGAACGGGAAAAAGGCGGTCTGGCCCTTTCATATCGGCACCTGGAAACAGGGGGGATGCTCGTGGCGGCCGCGGAGTTTCTGCTGCGGGCCGGTGACCGGCAGGAGATTGAGGCACGATGCGCTCAGTTGATGCGCGACCGGAAAGGCAAACAGCCCCAGGGGTTGGCCAATGCCGGGTCGTTTTTTAAAAATCCGCCAGGCTTGCCCGCCGCCGGAAAACTCATCCAGGACGCGGGACTCAAGGGTGTTCGGGTGGGTGGCGCCGAGGTTTCCGAGGTGCATGCTAATTTTCTGGTGAATACCGGTTCTGCCACGGCCCAGGATTTTCTCGGGTTGATGCAGTTGGTGCAGGAAAAGGTGGCAGCGCGATTCGGTGTTTGGCTGGAGCCGGAAGTGCATATTCTGTAAACGATACAGACCAAAAAGGGCACAAACGGTTTTGCGAAAGGAAAAGTCCATACAGCAGCGTTACGGGAGCGGCAGAAAAAGCCGGAGCCTGGATCTCAGGAAAAAACTGGCCATTCTCGGGGTTGGTTTTCTGCTGCTGGTGGCAGGCTTTGGCGCGGTCGGCTTTATCGTTTATAAGGCCTTGGGGCGGGCGGATTTTTTTCAGATAACCGCCACCAACATTGAGGGGTGCCGCCGGACCACCAAGAATCTCATCCTCGAGATGAGCGGGGTGGATGTGCACAGCAATCTGCTGGCCTTGGATATCAAGCGGGTGAAGGCTGGGGTCGAGGCCCATGAATGGGTCGAATCGGTGGAGATTGCAAGGGATTGGCCCAACCGTTTGACCATTATTGTCAAGGAGCGCCTGCCGGTGGCCATTGTCAGCCTCGACAACGGGTTGTTCTATCTTGACCAGAACGGAGCAGCCTTCGCCCAGGTGCTGCCGCCCGAGGATATGGACTATCCCATCATCACCGGGATGAACAGGGAGGAATGGCCGAGGAACCTTAAGGATTCGCAACTGGGAGCGGCCCTGCAGTTCATAAAATACGCGGGACAGGGGAGTTCCATTCTGCCGAAGCAGAATATCTCGGAACTCCATGTGGGCGAGGACGAAAATATCATCCTCTATCTGGTGGACCGGCCTTTCCCCATCCATCTGGGAACAGGCAATGTCGGGACCAAATATTACTGGCTGACCAAGGTGCTGTACAAGTTGTACAAGAGCAAGGAGTTTGAAAAAGCCGCCTATGTCAGGATGGACTATGGGCGCAACCAGGTGCTGGTGGGTTTTGACGAGGCGGGATGAGGTGGAAACCACCTCTTCGGCCTTCCGCGCATGGGCATGAAGGCATGTCCGGCGCGAATGGACACCGGTCGGCAGCAAAGAAGCAAAGGGTGGGATTGTGATAACCGTCGGTGGCGTGACGTGTCGCGGGATCGATCAAAGGTGAACAAATGGCACATGAAGAACGTGGCGATCTAATTGTCGGGCTGGATATCGGCACCACCAAGATATGCGTGGTGGTCGGCGAGGTCCATGACACCCGGATTGATATCATCGGCATCGGCAGGCATCCTTCGGTGGGGCTGCGCCGCGGGGTGGTGGTCAATATCGAAAGCACCGTCCACTCGATCCGGCAGGCGGTGGAAGAGGCGGAACGCATGGCCGGCTGCGAAATCGGTTCGGTGTATGTGGGCATTGCCGGGAGCCACATCAAGAGCTTCAACAGCCACGGCTTGATCGCCATCAAGCATAACGAGATCAGGCAGGACGACATCGACCGGGTGGTGGATGCGGCCCGGGCCGTGCCCATCCCGCCGGACCAGGAGGTGATCCATGTGCTGCCGCAGGAGTTCATGGTGGACGGCCAGGCCGATATCCAGGACCCCATCGGCATGACCGGCGTCCGCCTCGAAGCCGATGTGCATATTGTGACCGGTTCGGCAACCGCGGTGCATAACATCGTCAAATGCTGCAACCGCGCCGGGTTGCAGGTGACGGATGTGGTCCTCGAGCCCCTGGCCTCGGCAGGCGCGGTTTTAACCCGGGAAGAAATGGAGCTGGGGGTCGGGCTGCTGGACATCGGCGGCGGCACCGCCGATCTGGCGATCTTTGCCGACGGGACCATCAAGCATACCTTTGTCCTGGGGTTGGGGGGGCAGAACCTGACCAACGATCTGTCCATCGGGCTGCGCACCCCACAGAAGGAGGCGGAAAGGCTGAAGGAGGAGTACGGCAGCGCCCTGGCCTCGCTCATCGACAAGGATCAGGTCATAGAGGTTCCCAGTGTGGGAGGGAGAAAGAATCGAAAGCTTTCTCGGCGGGTCATGGGCGAAATCCTCGAACCCCGGGTTGAGGAGATGCTCACCCTTATCAACCAGGAGCTGCTCGATTCCAAGCACAAGGAAATGATCAACGCCGGCATGGTGTTGACCGGCGGTTCGTGCCTGCTGGACAACATGGAAGAGCTGGCGGAACAGATTTTTGACCTGCCGGTCCGTATCGGCCGTCCGGAGAATATCGGCGGGGTAGTGGATGTGGTGGGCACGCCGCAGTGGGCAACAGGCGTTGGTCTCGTTGTCTATGGCATGAAGAATGGGCCGGGGGAAAGATTCAAACGGCCCAAGGGGGGAGTGGTAGGGAGATTTACCGGTCGGATGAAGGACTGGTTTAAGGGGATAGTGTAAGCCGTTGGAACAAAAAAGCGGCCATTGAAATGGGAAGAACGGCATACAGAGCCGTAACGGAACGGGTAACAGAACAACGGTTGTTCCGTAACGGCTCCTAAGCACGCTCATCAGGCGCCAGGCGATGTTGGGAGCAGGTCAATGACCTTGAACAGGGAGAGCAGGATATGACTTTTAAATTCGCGGAAACAGAATCACGGGCAAAGATCAGGGTTTTTGGCGTTGGTGGCGGCGGGGGCAATGCGGTCAACACCATGGTGGACAGCAATATCCTCGGAGTGGAATTCATTGCCGGCAACACCGATATCCAGGATCTGGAAAAATCCAAGGCCGATGTCCGGCTGCAGCTTGGCAAGAACGTCGCCAAGGGACTGGGGGCCGGAGCCAACCCTGAAAGGGGCCGGGAAGCGGCGGAGGAGTCCATCGACGAAATCAGAAAGCAGTTGAAGGACTGCGATATGGTTTTTGTCACCTGCGGGCTGGGCGGCGGAACCGGAACCGGAGCCGCGCCGGTGGTGGCCAGGATTGCCAAGGAGCTGGGCGCGTTGACCGTTGGCGTCGTGACCAAGCCCTTTGCCTTCGAGGGCAGGGCCCGGATGAAAAACGCCGAGCTCGGTTGGAAAAACCTGAAAGAGCATGTGGACACCATCATCACCATTCCCAATGACCGGCTCATCTCCCTGAGCCAGAAGGGAACCCGTTTCATCGACGGGATGAAGATGGCCGACGATGTTTTGGTGCAGGCCGTGAAAGGCATCACCGACCTGATCAACCTTCCCGGCTACATCAACCCCGACTTTGCCGACGTGCGGGCGATCATGAACGAAATGGGCCAGGCCCTCATGGGCTCTGGCTACGGGGTGGGCGAAAACCGGGCCGTGGAAGCGGTGAACATGGCGATCAACAGCCCGCTGTTGCAGGATATCAGCATCGACGGCGCCAGGGGGGTTTTGGTCAATATCTCCGCCAGCAGGGAGACCTTGACCATGCCCGAGGTGACCGAGGCTACCACCAAGATCTATCAGGAAGTGCACGAGGACGCCAATATCATCCTGGGTGTTATCTTTGACGAGAATCTGGGCGATGAGCTGCAGGTAACGGTCATTGCCACCGGTATCCGCGATACCGTGGAGGAGATCGAAGAGCTGCCGGACAAGGTGCAGCTCATGCCGAAAAAGCGTGAGCCCGCTGCGCAGCCGCTGCCGTTCAGAAAAGGGGAGCAAGGCATGGCCGCTGGCCGCGCCGTGGCCAACGGCATCCAGAGATCCTATGCCAACAATATCTTAAGCGAGCAGGACTACGACCGGCCGACCTTTTTGCGCAGGAATGAAAGTTAGCAGATTGTAACAGCGAAAGTACCAACGCGGAGACGCAAAGGCGCGAAGAATTGTTTGCACAAAACAAAGAGTTGCTCGTGTGACTTTGCGTCCTTGCAGAGTGGCGCCGTGCTGTTTTTGCATAATCGACTGTGTCATGTAGGAAAACCAAGACAAAGCGGGTGATCAATGGCTGCCCGCTTTTAACCGCTGCCGGAGTTTCCGCTGCTTTCCGGCAGATTCGATATGGACCCTATGCGCCAGCGCCAGCCTGCATCCGATGATTTCCTTGCCAGCGAAAAAGGGACACAACGGAAGAAATGGAAAGGGTTGCTGCCGGTTGCCCTGATCTTTCCAAACCGGTACGGCCTGGGTAATTCCAACCTGGGTTTTCAGCTCGTTTATGCCCTGGTAAACAGCCTGCCCGGCTTTGTCTGCGAGCGGTTTTTTTATCAGGACAATCAGCTCCCGGTTTCCCTGGAATCGGGCCGCCCCCTCCGCGATTTTCCCGTAATCCTCTGCTCCCTCAGCTTTGAACAGGATTTCTTCAATCTGCTGGCCTTGTTTTCGGCCGGCGGCATCGAGCCTCTGGCCGAAAAGCGCTCCGCAAACACCAGCAGGTTCCGGCCGGGCCAGCCCCTTGTCATCGGCGGCGGGGTGGCCTCCTTTATCAACCCCGAGCCCCTTGCCCCCTTTGTGGATCTCTTTGTGATCGGGGAAGCGGAACCGATTCTGCCGCAACTCATGGCCCATCTTGCCGAACACCTGACCGCCCAAGAGCCGGAAGCGCTGCTCCGGGAAATCGTCCGGGAGTTCAGCGGTTGCTATGTCCCGCGGTTGTATGCCATGCGGTACGGGGACGACGGCATCCTGAACCGGATTGAGGCTGACCCGGAAGCGCCGGCCCGGGTGCGGCGTGTGGTGCTTGAACAATCCCGGGTGGCCGGGCACTCGCAATTGCTCTCTCCCGAGGCGGAATTCGCCAACCTGTTCCTGACCGAGCTGGGCCGCGGCTGCAGCCGCGGGTGCCGGTTCTGCGCCGCCGGGTTTGTCTATCGCCCTCCCCGCCTCTGGTCAGCGGAAAGCATCCTTGCCGGTCTGGCCGAGCGGCCCGCTGAGATACAACGGGTGGGGCTGCTGGGGATGGAGATGGCGCGGGGCGAGGATCTCGCCCGGATTGCCGAGTACCTGTTGCGCGAAGGCTGCACCCTGTCGTTTTCCTCCTTGCGGGCTGATGCGATCAGCAACGAACTCTGCGGTCTGCTTGCGCAAAGCAGGCTGAAAAGCGCGGCCATCGCGCCGGACGGCGGTTCGGAAAGGCTCCGGAGGGTCATCAATAAAGGGATCAGCGAGCAGGATGTGTTGTGTGCGGCCGAGGCCCTGGCCAGGGCCGGGATCAACCATCTCAAGCTCTACTTCATGATCGGCCTGCCCACGGAAACCGAGGATGATCTGGTGGAATTGTTGCTCCTGACGGACAAGGTGAGGAAAACCTTGCTCGGGGTAGGGCGGGAGACGGGGCGCATGGGCAATATAACCCTCAGCGTCAACAGCTTTGTGCCCAAAGCCTGGACCCCGTTTCAATTTCATGGCTTTGCGCCATTGGCAACGCTTAAAAACAGCATAAAATTCCTGCGCAAGGGTGTAACGGGGATGGCCAATACCCGCCTGGTTGTCGATCAGCCCGGCAATGCTTTTTATCAGGCAGTGCTGGCCCGCGGAGACCGCAAGGTCGGCATGGCGCTGTATGCCATGCTCCAAGGGCGGCAAAACTGGCGGCAGACCATGCAAGGCTGCGGCATAGAGCCGGAAGCGTATGCCATGCGCCAGCGCGGGCAGGAGGAGGTTTTCCCCTGGGAGATCATCGACCATGGGATAAACCGGCAGTATCTCTGGGCTGAATACCGGAAGGCGCTGGAAGAAAAATCAACGATTGCCTGTGACACATCACAGTGCAGGCGATGTGGGGTGTGTCATGGTTGAGGGAAAAAAAGCACAGGACGATGCGGCCAGTATCTCCAGTCTGAAACCGTTTCGGCTGGTCAAGTTTTTTTCCTATACCGGCTTTGCGGTTTTTCTCCTTTTCACCCTGGTCCTCTCCTGGATTATTTCAAATCACGCGAAAAAGGTTCTCCTTGAGCGGAGCGAGGCCTATGCCTTTGTTGTTGCCGAAAACCTCAGCCATCAGGTGTTTCAGCAATTTGTTCTGCCCACGGTGGTGCGTTATGGAAAGATTGCCCTGCGCAAGCCCGAACAGTTTGCCCGGCTTGATGCCGTTGTTCGCAATGCCACGCATGGCATGCGGATTCAGGCGGTTACCATCTTCGATTCCAAGGAAAACATCATCTCCTACAGCACGGTGGCCTCCCGCATCGGCCGCACCGGAGAAGGGGGGATCGAATACCGCAAGGCCCTGGCCGGCAACAACAATTCCGTTGTCCGTTCCACCGGCACCCTGCTGAACCTGCTTCCCGGCGCGCAGCCCATTTCCTCGCAATTGAGCACCTTCATTCCCTTTCGTCAGTACCAGGTCAACAACCAGAAACGGGACGTGATCATGGGGGTTATCGAGGTTGTCCAGGATCTCTCGGAGGATGTCGTGGCGATCACCAAATTGCAGGGCTCCATCATCCTCACTTCCATGCTGATCATGTCGGCGCTGTTTGTGGTGCTCGGGTTTATTGTCGCGCGGGCGGACCGGATCATTGAGGCGCGGGCCGAAGAACGTCGCCGTCTTGAGCAGCAACTGCACCAAAGTCAGAGGCTTGCCACCCTCGGCAAGATGGTGGCCTCGGTTTCCCATGAGATAAAAAATCCGCTGGGCATTGTCCGCAGCACCGCGGATATTCTCGGGAAACGCCTCAAGAGCGTGGCGCCGGGCAATGAACACCTGGCTGAGATTATCGTGGAAGAAACAGGCAGGCTTGACGGAATCGTGCGCGAATTTCTGGATTTTGCCCGGCCCCAGGAGCCGAAAATGGCGCCGGCCTCGGTGAATGAGCTTTTCGATAAGCTGCTTAGATTTATGGAGCCGGAGCTGGAGCAGCGGAACATTGTTCTGGAAACCGCGCTGAGTGAAAATATACCGCGGATTCCCTTGGATCAGGGGCTGGTGTACAGAGCCTGTCTCAATATTCTGGTCAACAGTGTGCAGGCCATGCCGGAAGGAGGAAAACTTTCGGTGGAAACGAGATATGAGAAGGCAAGGGGCATGGCGCTGCTGATTGTCACCGATACCGGGGAGGGGATGTCCCTGGAAAAACAGGGCCATATCTTTACCCCGTTTTATACGGACAAAAACCGGGGAACCGGGCTTGGTCTGGCCATCGTCAAAAACATCGTTGACAGCCACCAGGGAACAATCTCGGTGGATAGCAAGGAGGGGGAGGGAACCACCTTTACGATTGCCCTCCCCGCCTGGTGATCAGCTTTTCTTGTCAGTCTGTTTTTGCACTTCGATTTTTTTCTTGAGAAGTTCGTGATCGCGGCGAAGCTCTTCGTAGGTTGCCATGGCCTGTTTTTCCGCCTCGCCCTGGTTTGCCTTGAGCTGTTCAGTCCGTTCCTTGACTTTGTCGGCCTTGATCACCAGATCCTTGGTGCCGAAGATGGAAGAGGCTAGATATTTGCAGGAAAACTTCATGAGAGCGATATCGTCTGTTTTGATTTTCGCCAGGGTTTCCTCGTCAACATCATAGGTCTCCAGAAAGGAGCTGTTGAAAACAAAATCCCTGAATTTGTCAAGATCGGTGCTGGCCATGAAGAACATCTTCTGGGCCGGTTCGCTCAAGGTGGCCTGCAGGCCGAACGACTTGCGGCGCATGACGATTTCCATCCATTCGCGGTTCATCTCGTCTGATTCGTCAATCCCCTGGTCAATCCGCCACTCGCGGATGGTTTGTTCCTTCGGCTCTTCGTGTCCCTTGCAATAGGGCTCCTTGACGAGAAAGTAGAATTCCTCCGCCGCTGTTCCCTCGTTGCCGGCCGCATGGAAGTAGGACATCCCCACCGGATAATAGCGGCAGGTCGTCGGTCTGTACGGATAGATGGTGCAGCCTTCCTCCGTAACAAAGGGGCAGCGGCCATTTTCGTCGAGATGGATCTTTACGCCGGGCAGATCCGTCTTTTCAAGGTATACAGGGGTAGTGAATCGCAGGAGAAACTCATCGGCGGTCAGGTTTAAAGGCCGTCTGAGGCGCAGGATATCATACGGGGTCAAAATGATATTGATATTGCCGCAGCAATTGGTAAAGCAGGAAACTCCGGGATGGCAGCGGAATTTCAGGGTGCTGTCGGCCGTGAGCTTGGCAGGCATGATGTTGCTGGGGTTGTTGTCCGAACCGAACAGGGACTTGCTAAAAGGGGCGGATTGCGGCGTCTGTTGTGACTTGCTCATGGTAAGGACCTTCAAGGAATGTGTTGTTAAGGCAGAAAAGGCGAGCACATCGAAGAAGTCGGGATGCTGCAAGCATGAAGCCTTGGCTTACGGAAGGGAAATCCTTCCGGTTCTTTCTGCGGTTTCTTCCCGGCATATCGACACAGCGTGACGATGTCAGGGTCGATTTTGGCAACACAGTAACCACGGGAACGCTCTCTGTCAAATTCATTTCTTGTGGGGAAAGAAGAGGCCAGGAAAGGTTGGGGGAATGATTTTTCCAATGCGTCTCGCAAGAGTGCCTTCCCCTGATGCGATCTGCGAGAAGGCGATGTGCTGGTGAAGAATCCCGGCCGGGAAACAGGAAAACAGGCGCGAAAGAGATCGCGCCTGCGGGCTCCGCGGAGGAGGGTGTGGGCAATGTTTTTTTCTTGACTTTTATCAGGTGAGAAATTATACAGACCAATGTTCTGAAAAATGAGTCGCTCTTCAGTTTTGTGCAAAGCAGTAGAAAAAATACATGAAATTAGCCGCTTGTGTGCGCGGCAGGGAAAGCTCCATAGCCTTTCCGAAACATTTGCGGTTCGGTAGTCCAGATAGTCAAGAGGGGGATGGTCGGTCTTCGAAGGCACGTGCTTCGAGCCGGCTTGAGCCTGGTCGGCTGTCCTTGATAAGGTAAACGCGAATTTCGTACAATCGGAGTTCGGAAAATTCAATCCAAGTGAGGAGGTTAGTGAATGCCAAGTTACGTAGATCCTTCTAAATGTGACGGCTGCAAGGGCGGAGACAAAACTGCCTGTATGTACATCTGCCCCAATGACCTGATGGTCTTGAACAAAGAGGAGATGAAGGCATACAACCAGGAGCCCGATGCATGTTGGGAATGTTACTCCTGTGTAAAAATCTGCCCGCAGGGCGCTATTGCCGTTCGTGGCTACAACGACTTCGTACCCATGGGCGGTCAGGTACATCCGATGCGGAGCTCCGATTCCATCATGTGGACCGTTAAGTTCCGTAACGGTAACATGAAGCGTTTCAAGTTCCCCGTGCGGACAACCGCTGAGGGTGCTGCCAATGCATATCCGGCGCTGAAGTGCACGAACCTGGACGACGAGTTGCTCTCCACCGAGAAGCAGCTGCCCGTACCGACCATGGTTGCCAAGTAAGTTTTTGGATAATTAACTGATTTAATACAATTTCTTAAGGAGATTTACTATGGCGTTACCTAATAAGCCGCTGGGTGAGTTGGCAGCCGTTGCCAATCCTGAGGTTGTCGAGCACGACGTGGACGTTCTGATCATCGGTGGTGGTATGGCTGCATGCGGTACTGCTTTCGAGATCAAGAAGTGGGCTCCTGCCGACATGAAGATCAAGCTGGTAGACAAGGCATCCATGGAGCGTTCCGGCGCTGTTGCCCAGGGCCTTTCCGCTATCAATACTTACATCGGCGACAACAAGATCGAGAACTACGTGAAAATGGTTCGTAACGATCTCATGGGCGTTGTTCGTGAAGACCTGATCTACGATCTGGGCCGTCACGTTGATGATTCCGTACATCTTTTCGAAGAGTGGGGCCTGCCCGTTTGGAAGCTCGATGCTGACGGCAACAACCTCGATGGCGCACAGCCTGCTCCGAAGTTGACCGAAGGCGGCAAGCCGGTTCGTACCGGTAAGTGGCAGATCATGATCAACGGTGAGTCCTACAAGTGTATCGTTGCTGAGCCGGCCAAAACCGCTCTTGGCGACGAGAACATCATGGAGCGCGTATTCATTGTTAAGCTGATCCTTGACAAGAACAAGGCAAATCAGATCGCCGGCGCTGTTGGTTTCAGCACCCGTGAGAACAAGGTTCACGTTTTCCGTTGCAAGACCGCTCTGTGTGCATGCGGCGGCGCAGTAAACATCTTCCGTCCCCGGTCCACCGGTGAGGGTAAAGGCCGCGCCTGGTACCCCGTATGGAATGCTGGTTCCACCTACACCATGTGTGCACAGGTTGGCGCTACCCTGACCATGATGGAAAACCGTTTCACGCCTGCTCGTTTCAAAGACGGGTACGGACCGGTTGGCGCATGGTTCCTCCTCTTCAAGGCCAAAGTACAGAACGGCCTTGGCGAGTTCTACGCCAACAGCGATGCAGTGAAGGGCGAGCTCGAGAAGTTCATGCCCTACGGCGCTTCTGCGGTAACCCCGACCTGCCTGCGTAATCACCTGATGCTCAACGAGCTGAAGGCTGGTCGTGGTCCGATCTACATGGCTACCGACGTTGCTCTGAATGCCTTCATCGATGCCAGAAAGGCTACCGGCATGGACGAGAAGGAAGTGAAGAAGTTCTGGAAGCATCTCGAGTCTGAGGCTTGGGAAGACTTTTTGGATATGTCCGTTGGTCAGGCTGGTCTCTGGGCCGGTGCGAACATCGAGCCCGAGAAGGTTGGTTCCGAGATCATGCCGACCGAACCGTACATGCTCGGTTCTCACTCCGGTTGTTGCGGCATCTGGACCTCCGGTCCGGATGAGGCTTGGGTTCCCACCGTTGACGGTCCCCGGAGCCATCAGTACAAGTGGGGCTACAACCGCATGACCACCGTTGACGGCCTGTTCACCGCAGGTGACGGCGTTGGCGCATCCGGTCATAAGTTCTCCTCCGGTTCTCATGCCGAGGGTCGTATCGTTGCCAAGCAGATGGTTAAGTTCTGCCGCGACAATGCTTCCTTCAAGCCCGAGCTGCCGAAGTCCGCTCAGGAATACGCTGACGAAGTATACGCACCGGTTAAGCGTTACCTCCAGCACGTTGGCGCTTCCACCGCTGCCGACGTTAACCCCAACTACTGCAAGCCCGCTGGTATCATGATGCGCCTGATGAAGGCCACCGATGAGTACGGCGGCGGTGTTGCAACCTACTACATGACCTCCGGCAAGCTGCTGAACATCTGCCTGGATCTTCTCCGCATGCTGCGTGAAGATGCCGAGTTGATGGCTGCAGGCGACCTGCATGAGTTGATGCGCGCTTGGGAGAACTACCATCGTATCTGGTGTGTAGAGACCCACATCCGTCACATCGAGTTCCGGAAAGAGAGCCGTTACCCCGGCTTCTACTACCGGTCTGACTACCCGACCGTTGACGATGCCAACTGGAAGGCTTTTGTTAACTCCACCTTCGACCCTGCAACCCAGGAATGGAAGTGTGAAAAGGTTCCTTGCATCAACATCGTTGAAACCGAGCCGTGGATCTAAGTTTCACCACGCAACTGGTATAACGGTAATTAGAAATCTCCAGGCACCCCGAAAGGTGCCTGGAGATTTTTCTATGAGGTGGGTGGCCGGTTTTTTTGGCTGAGGTGGCCAGGCGAAACCAGGACCTTCCTGGTCGATTGAGCCAAAAAAAGCACGTTTTCACACCTAAATAATTTTACTTAAATGGAGGAAGGCATGACAGACGAACGCAGCGCACCCGCAGGTGCTGTACTTGTCGTTGGCGGTGGCATAAGCGGGCTTACGGCCGCCTTGGAAGCCGCTGAAGTCGGAAAAGATGTTTTTCTGATCGAGAGAAATCCGTACCTGGGTGGTCGGGTTGCGCAACTGAATCAATACTTCCCGAAGCTCTGTCCGCCGAGTTGCGGACTGGAGATCAATTTTCAGCGCGTGAAAAGCAACCGTCGGGTCCGGGTTTACACCATGACCGAGGTCAAGAGTGTGTCCGGAGGGCCTGGCAACTACCAGGTTACTCTGGAGAGCAAGCCCCGTTTCATCAACAACAATTGCACCGCTTGCGGCGCTTGCGCCGATGCCTGTCCCGATGAGCGGGACAATGATTTCAACTTCGGTATGGACAAGAGCAAGGCGGTGTACAAGCCCCACGACATGGCTTTCCCCATGAAGTATGTGCTTGACAAGAGCGCCTGCAGTGCAGCCGGGTTACAGGCCGTTAAGGAAGCCTGCAAGTATGACGCTGTTGATCTTGATATGGCACCCAAGGAATTCACCGTCGACGTAAGCGCCATTGTCTGGGCAACTGGATGGAATCCCTATGATCCGACCAAGATGACCAACCTCAAGTACGATTCCAGCAACGCCATCATCACCAACATGATGATGGAGCGTCTGGCCGCGCCCAACGGTCCCACCGGCGGCAAGATTCTCCGCCCCGGCGACAACAAGGAGCCCGCAAGTTTTGCTTTTGTACAGTGCGCCGGTTCCCGTGATGAAAATCATCTGGAGTACTGTTCCTATATCTGCTGCATGGCTTCCATGAAGCAGATCAACTACATTCGCGAGCAGTATCCCACCGCCAAGATCACTGTTTTCTACATCGATCTCCGGACCCCTGGCAAGTACGAGAAGTTCCGCGAGAAATTGATGACCGATGCGAACATCACCTGGGTAAAGGGCAAGGTTGCGGATATTGTTGCCGAAGCCGATGGTTCCGTGACCCTGGTTGCTGAAAATGCCGTGACCGGTGAAAAAATCAAGGAAACGGTCGATCTGGCCATCCTGGCCACCGGCATGGAGCCTGCGGCTAAGGCCCAGGCTGCAGCGCTTGGACTTTCCGTTGACAGCAATGGATTTATTCTGGCCGATGTGAATGGCGGGATGGTTTCCGCCGGTTGCGCCAAAAAGGCAGCCGACGTCGTAACCTGTGCCCAGAGTGCAACGGCAGCAGCCATGAAAGCTATTCAAGCGTCCAGGAGGTAGGGTAAATGGAAAAAAAATACGGTGCATATATCTGCACAGGTTGTGGTATAGGAGATGCCCTCGACATTGAAGCCCTTGCGAAGGCTGCCAAGAGTCAGGGCATGGAAGCCAAGACCCACGATGCGCTCTGCAGCGCGGCAGGTCGTGAGTTGATCGAAAACGACATCACCAACGACGGAGTGAACACCATCGTTGTTTGTGCCTGTTCTCCTCGGGTCATGAAGGATGAGTTCAATTTCGGGGATGACAAGTACGTTACTCGTGCCAATTTGCGCGAAGGTGCTGCCTGGTGTGCCGAGGAAGTGACCGAGTCCCGTAGCGCCGAGAAGGTGAAGGAGTTCGCCACGGAAAAGGGACAGGATTATGTGCGCATGGCCTGTGTCCAAGCGAAGAAAGGCGATGTGCCTGATCCGTACAAGCTCGAAACCATTAACAAGAAAATCCTCGTCATGGGTGGTGGTATCGCCGGCATGACCGCGGCCATGGAAGCCTCCAAGGCCGGGTATGCAGTGACCATCATCGAAGCCCAGGATAAGTTGGGCGGCAAGGCCCTTGGCTGGAGGAAGCAGTTCCCCACCGCTGCTCCCTGGACCGACCTGGAAGAACCCACCGTTCAGGCCATGGTTGACGCTGTGCAGGCCGAGGCCGCGATCACCCTCAAAACCTCTACGGAAGTTGCCCGTATCGCCGGAGCCCCAGGGGCTTATAAGGTAACCCTTAAGGCAGCAGGCACCGCCAGCGATTGGGATGCTCCGAAAAAGGTCGGTGTTGACGAACAGGATAAGATCTCCAAAGGGGAAATGGAAGACCCGAACGCTGGTCTTCAGCCCTATATGGCAGATGATGCCAGTGCCGAAGATTTCGGTGCAGTTGTTCTGGCCACGGGCTGGAATCCGGCGGATGTTTCCGAGTATGCCCATCTTGGCTACGGCAAGCTGAAAGGCGTTGTCACCAACGCCGAATTTGAAAAACTTGCCAAGACCGGCAAGGTTCCGGCCAATGTTGCCTTTGTTCAGAGCCCCGGCGGCGCTGAGCACGATCAGGACTTCCCGTATTGCAACTCCGTAACCAGCATGGTTGCTTTGAAACAAGCCCAATATGTTCGTGAGGATAATGCCGCGGGTAAGGCATATGTCCTCTATCAGCACATGCGGACACCGGGCAACATGGAGATGTTCTACAAGGGCGCCCAGAATAACGACGGCATCTTTATGACCAAGGCCACCGTGACCCAGGTTGAAGAGTCTGGCAACGGCTTGGCTGTTCACCTGAAAGACACCTTGCTCAACGAGGATGTCACCCTGAACGTGGATATGGTTGTTCTGGCCGCGGGCATGGTTCCGACCACCTCCGACAAGCCGACCATCAACCTGGCCTATCGTCAGGGTCCGAGCTTTTTGGATCTTGAACTGTTTGACGGATATGCTGATTCACATTTTATCTGCTTTCCGTACGAAACCCGCCGGACCGGCGTCTATGCCTGTGGCGGCGTGCGCAAGGCCATGAACATGGAAGAAACCATCGATGACGCGTGCGGCGCAGCGCTCAAGGCGATTCAGTCCATCGAATCCGCGGATCGCGGCGTGGCGGTACATCCCCGTTCCAACGACGGCACCTATCCGGAATTCTTCTTCCAGCGCTGCACCCAGTGTAAGCGCTGCACGGAAGAATGCCCGTTTGGTGCCCTTGACGACGACGAGAAGGGAACGCCCAAGCCCAACCCGACCCGGTGTCGCCGTTGCGGCACCTGCATGGGCGCTTGTCCCGAGCGAATCATCGGTTTCAAAAACTACAACATCGACCAAGTTGGTTCCATGGTCAAGAGCATTGAAGTTCCGGATGATGATGAGGATAAATTGCGCATCATCGTTTTTGCCTGCGAAAACGACGCATACCCGGCCTTGGATATGGCTGCCATGCGGAAGCTTCCGCAGAATGCCCTTATCCGGGTTGTTTCTGTCCGTTGCCTCGGCTCGGTGAATATGGCCTGGATCAAGGATGCGCTTTCCGCCGGTATGGACGGCGCGTTGATGTTGGGTTGTAAGTTCGGCGATGACTACCAGTGCCATTTTGTCAAGGGCAGTGAGTTGGCGGACAAACGTATGGCTAACATCGGCGAAACCCTGGGCAGCCTCGGGCTTGAGCCGGAGCGTTGCGCGGTGCGGCAGGTTGCCATTAACGAGTACAATACGGTCGATGCAATCATCAACGAGTTTGTTGAAGCGATCGTCGATCTCGGTCCGAACCCCTTCAAGGGTTTTTAAAGGCCGGGTTGTCAGGAAAAACCTCGTTCAGCAGGCCAAATTGGTCTGCTGAACGATTGATTTTCAGGAAGGGATGCGCTGTGGCGCATGAGTCATGGGTCAGTGCGAGCTGACATTTTGAGGGAGAAATACTGGAGGCGTATCATGGCTGAAGGAATGAGGGTTGAACCTGATTTAGAGTTTATAAAGTATGTGAAGAATGCCGGCGGAGACACCTTGAAGAAGTGCTATCAATGTGCCACCTGTTCGGTTGTCTGTCCGCTGTCCACCGATACCAAGCCATTCCCCAGAAAGGAAATGATCTGGGCGCAGTGGGGCTTGAAGGACAAGCTGGTTGCCGATCCCGATATTATGCTCTGCCATCAGTGTGGCGATTGCACCGCCTACTGTCCCCGTGGCGCCAAGCCCGGCGATGTTCTCGGTGCAATCCGGGCCTATGCCTATACCCACTATGGTTTTCCTTCCGGCCTTGCCAAGCTGGTGAGCAAGGGCAGCAACCTGCCGCTCATTATCGCGCTGCCTGCCTTGGTAATTCTGGCTGTCTGGTGGTTGTCCGGCGGCATGTCCCTGCCCGCGGCCGATGCCATTGATTTTGGCATGTTTTTCGACTCCCGCAAGGATCATCCGACCCTTATCGGCGGATTGACCCTGAATGTTTTGCTCATTGACGCCATTTTTGTTCCGGCCCTCGGCTTTGCGATTTTCGCAGCCTACAAGGGGGTTTCGAACATGTGGAACAACATGGCTGCCAATCTGCCGGTGAAGGGCGAGTTCCGTCCTTCCGCCCTGCAGTTTGTCACCCAGTTCCTGGTGCCCTCGCTCAAGGAAATCCTTGCCCACAAACGGTTCAAGGAATGCGGAGCGAATCATAACAGGGTAAACGGCCATCTGCCTCTGCTCTTGTCCTTTATCGGATTGTTCATCGTTACCACCTATGGCATGATCCGCAAGGATATCCTTGGCATGTTCATCGAAGGGATGCATGGACCGATTCCCCTTGCCGATCCTTTCAAGCTGCTGGCCAATATCAGCGCCATTGCCTTGATTGTCGGGGTGGGGATTCTTTGGATGAACCGCGCCCACATGGAAGAGGAAAACAATACCACTCCGACATTCTATGATTGGTTTTTGATCGTCAAGATCATGACCGTCGGCATAACCGGTCTTTCCGCGGAATTGACCCGGTTGATCGGTATTCCCGTGTTGGCGTATCTTTTCTACTACATGCACCTGGTGTCTGTTTTGATGCTGTTTTTGTACATGCCGTATTCCAAATTCGCTCACATGGTATATAGGACGTTTGCCATGGCTTTTGAGAAATACCGCGAGAGTGCGTTTGCCAAGAACATCGAAGACTAAGCAAATCGTAGTATCCAATCAGGCGCTCTTTCTCATGACGGAGCGCCTGATTGTTTATGCCTCTGTGAATGTCTGTGCCGGTTAAAAAATAAGTTGATATTTCGGAATGAAGCGATTAGTATTGCCCGTCTTATCAAGCTGGCGTAGCTCAATTGGTAGAGCAGCTGATTTGTAATCAGCAGGTTGCGGGTTCGAGTCCCATCGCCAGCTCCACTTATGTGAAGCGGGCGATGGTTTGATATAGCGAGTAAACGGTCGCGCTTGCGCGGCCTTGTGGTTTTTGTGGAGGGGTTCCCGAGTGGCTAAAGGGAACAGACTGTAAATCTGTCGGCAATGCCTTCGGAGGTTCGAATCCTCCCCCCTCCACCATTGAAATCATGGTGGGAACGCGGCAAAAAAGTAAAGCGGTTGCCGTCATATTCCTGCTTTTTCATCTGGTTGCTGATACGGGAAAGCGGGAATAGCTCAATTGGTAGAGCATCAGCCTTCCAAGCTGAGGGTTGCGGGTTCGAGACCCGTTTCCCGCTCCAGTTATGGCGCAATTACCTGGCTCAGCGATAGGGTGAGCAAACTGGCTTCTTTTTTTGTTTGGACTGTTTGGCTGCCCACGTGGCTCAGTAGGTAGAGCACTTCCTTGGTAAGGAAGAGGTCACCGGTTCGAATCCGGTCGTGGGCTCCATTTGTTTGGTAGCTTCAAGCATTATTAGGTTGGGAAGTTAAGCGCAACCGTTGAGAAATCCGGGCTGAGGAGGAAAGGACATGGCAAAAGAGAAATTTGAACGCAAGAAACCGCATGTAAATATTGGGACGATCGGCCACATCGACCATGGCAAGACCACCCTGACCTCGGCCATTACCCGTGTATTGGCGA